>Ga0208770_1000417_pt1 | contig 27995 bp, 45 predicted proteins | sample AntAceMetag02UK9_FD_184771 | JGI IMG/M metagenome (GOLD analysis project Ga0208770, IMG submission 184771) | Saline lake microbial communities from Ace Lake, Antarctica - Antarctic Ace Lake Metagenome 02UK9 (SPAdes) (version 2) | ecosystem: Environmental > Aquatic > Non-marine Saline and... | reverse complement strand
GAACATTTAGTGAAAAGGTACCACACTTAAAACCAGCTGGTGTAGAGGAGTGGCCAGGTTGGGGTGTAAGAATGTTTGCTAGTAAGTGTGATAGTGTAAAAGAATATATTAGATTATTGAATGAACACAATGCATATGCTGAGTTTAGAGAGAAAAGAAAATCAACATTTGACCCAATTACTTTAATCAAAACATTAGATAAGTTTTCTACAACAGCTGACTATGATAAAAGAGTTATAAGAATGGTTAAAAAAATTAGAAAATTAGAAACTAATTAAATGAAAACTGAAAAAACAATAATATTTGGTTGTCCAATTTATATAATTAAAGTAGACCCTAACAGTTATGATAAACAATCTTTACTAAAAATAATTGAAAGTAATTATTCTAAAGATAGTTATAGAAATAAATTTGATGATGATGAAAGTAATTTACACCACTCTTATTCAGATGAATTGAACCCAAAATTTGAAAAAGTAGATTATGATAAAATAGGGTTAGTAGATGTATATAAGAAAATTTTTGATAATTTTTGTAATAATACTTTAAAAACAAAAGACAGGTTTTCTTATGAATATAAAATAGAAAATTATACAGCTTCTAATAAAAATCAATATTTCAGATCACATCATCATCTGCCTACTGCTGATTTTTCTAGTGTACATTATATAAAATTTGATAAAGCTCAGCATGAAAAAACTAATTTTTTTAATCATAATGATTTTAGCTCATATTCTCAATTTTTTAGTAAAGGACTTTATGATGTATCAGATGAATCAGTATCAGATAATTCATATTTATATGAAACTTGGAAATTTACAGTAGAAGAAGATGACCTTGTAATTTTTCCTGCTGCTTTAAAGCATGAAGTACAAAAAGGAAGAGTTAACGCAGATAAATTAAGGATAACAGTTTCTACTAATTTAATGATTAATGGTCCTAATAGAGAAACTAAATAATACATGCGTTATAAAACTTTTAAAGATGGTGCACAGATACATACTTGGTTTCCAAAAAGTGTGTATGTAATGAAAGACTTTCAGAGTGCAGATGCTTGTTTAGATTATAGTACAAGCTTAAGTGATTTAGGCATAGAATTAAAAAGAGAATACTTCCAAGTGGATACTTCTCATAGTGTTGGTAAACTACATACACAAAGTAGATTTACAAATTTATTTGATGATATTATGAAACATTGTAAAGCATATGCTTTGACATATGGTTATAATGAAAAGCATTTGGAACAATTAGAATTTGGCGACACTTGGTTTAATAAGAGTAAACCTGGTGATTTTTTGTATAAACATATTCACCCAAACTCATTATTCAGTGGTGCATTTTATGTGAAAGCAAACAAAGACGACTATATAACTTTTTACAAAGAGGACGACATGACAACGCCAACAACAGAAGATACAGAATTGTCTATTGGTAGTTATTCATATCCTTGCGAAACTGGTAATCTTATGATTTTTAAAAGTAATTTAAATCATAGTACAAATATTCAACAAGGAGAGGAAAAGATTGTAATAAGTTTTAATTGCTTTCTTAAAATACTATAATGTTCTTAACAATCTTAACATTTTTATCAGCCATAACAATATCTATTATTGCGGCTGGTTATTCAATCATAGGTCTAGCGACATTGTTCGCTGGTGCTGTGATACCAATTATTATGATGGGTTCAGCACTAGAAGTTGGTAAGTTAGTAGCGGCCAGTTGGTTATATCACAATTGGGATAGTAATGTACCACGACTACTTAAAGCATATCTATTCTCTGCTATTATAATTTTAATCTTTATTACATCTATGGGTATCTTTGGGTTTCTATCTAAAGCACACCTAGATCAAGTTAAACCAACATCAAGTAATAATATCAAAATAGAATTAATAGACAATCAAATTAAATCACAACAACTTATTATAGATAGAGCACAAAAGACATTAACACTATTAGACAAGGCATTAGAGGTTTATATTGATAAAGAATTTGTGACTAGAGGTCTAAAAGAGAGAAGAAAACAAGAGCCAGAAAGATTAGAATTAAACACAGCAATCAAAGAAGCAAGTAATGAGATTGGTAAACTATCCGAAGAAAAGGGTACATTAAGTTTAGAACAGAATAAGATAGAGGCAGAAGTAGGACCTATCAAATATGTGGCAGAGTTAATCTATGGTGAGAACGCTGAAGATAATTTTGATAGTGCTGTTCGTATTGTAATATTGATACTCATATTTGTATTTGACCCACTAGCTGTACTTCTATTAATCGCTGCGAACATATCATTAAGACAGTGGAAGATGAAAAGAAATTTAATTAAAGATGAAAAGAAAGAAAATTTAGAGCAGAAAATAGAGAAGGCTGAAGCAAAGGCAGATCGTTTTAAGAAAAAGAGTAGAGATTATAAAAAACTAGTGACTAAATTTGGTGAGTTTAAAGATATGTCACCAGATGAAATAAAACTAAAACTGGACCAAATATATGACTGGAATGACAAGACTAGTAAGTAGCATATTTTTAGTGTTGATTCTATCGGGTTGTATGAAATCCCATTGTGTCGCACCTAATGAATGTGTGAAGTCACTAGATAAGAAGAATACATTTAGTCTATTCAGAACGATAATTACAAATGGTTCAAACCTTGGAAAGTAGGGTTGACAAAGGCGATAAAAAGTGATATAATGAAACAACTATGGAGGGTATATTATGCTAGATGATCTTATGATGGTGAAACACCTAACGGCAATTCAAATAAAAAGAATATCAAACGCTGAGAAAGCTTGTAAGAACGCTATAAACAACGAGTGGAAAGAACTCTGGTTTAATGTGTTTAGAAAGTTATGTACAAAATACAACTGTACAGATTATTTTAAAAAGGTAATGCACTAATGAATATTTTTTATGTACACAAAGACCCTGTGAAGTCAGCAAAGATGTTGATTGATAAGCATGTAGTAAAAATGATTATAGAATCAGCACAAATGTTATCTACTGCTCACAGAATACTTGATGGTGAACAATATGAAGATAGAACTAAATCTAATAGAAGAATTAAAAGATGGCGACTAAAGAATAAAGAACATGAAGATATAATCTACAAAGCCTCTCATGTAAAACACCCTAGTACAATATGGGTTATGGCATCAGCATACAATTACTATTGGTTATACAATCACATGGTTGCATTGAATGATGAATTTAAATTAAGATACAATCACACAGTAGATCATATGACAATTAGAAAATTAGGTATTATACTTCGTAATCCACCTAAAAATATATCTCTAAATACAGTAAGAACAGATCCAACACCAGCAATGCCTGATGAGTGTAAGATACCTGGCGATGTAGTTGGCTCGTATAGAAAGTATTATGTTATGAAGAAAAAAGATATGGCTTCTTGGAAAGCACCAGCACAACCACCGAAGTGGTATACAGATGCCATTATATAAACAAGGACATAAAACAATTTACCAAATACATATACCACGAACAGGTGGCAGATATGTTAGAGATTTGTTAAAACGAAATAAGTTTAATGTCACAGGTTGGGACTTTACAGAAAAGCATGTAGAAGCTGGTGTAGAGATACCACACTTACATTATGATTTGTTTAGACGATTAACTTTACCTGAAGATACACATTACTTTTCTGTATTAAGAAATCCAATAGAAAGATTTAAAGCTTGTTGTTCTCATACAAGTTATTTCAATAATTTTTGGGAAACAAAGTATTGGAAGAACCCAAATGTATTTTTAAATGAAATGACTTCATATGAAAGCTTTGTAAAAACAATAGAATACAGAAATGAGCTTTTACAGATAAATGCATTTAGTCCACAAAAGATATTCTTACACCCTAATACAAAGTTATGGAAGTTTGAACATGGATTTGCTCAAGCATTTTGTGAGTGGTTTAGTAAAACTTTTGATTGTAATATAGTGGTAAAAGATATACTTCAAATGTATGCACCACCAGTATCACCATCAATGAAAATGGAAGATTCGTTTGATAACAAGATACAAGTACAATTAACAAAAGAAATAGAAGGCTATATAAGTAAATACTATGAAGATGATTTTAATTTATGGAATAGCATTGACAAACAATAAAAAGAGTGATACAATATGAGTACAAAATGGGACGGAAAGTCTAGGCCATCTAATAAGGCATATGAAGAAAGCTGGAATAGAATATTTAAAACTAATCCAGTTGCTAAAGAAGTTAGAACGCCAAAGTACAAACCAAAAGTTGTAGAAAATAAGAAGAAATACAATAGAAAAAAGAAAGAGAAGTACGATACATGGATATGGACATAAGGATATAATATGGATTATGAAGCAATGGAAAAAATGTCTTTAGAAGAATCTAAAAGACAAACAAAAGAGCGCAAAGAAGAAGGCAAAAATATGCTACGACCATTTACCTTTGATGAGAAAAAAATATTATGGGATGGTTGTAAAGACCCAAAGTAAATGATTCATAAATTAAGATTACCTGATGAAGTTATAACAGAGATAGAGAATTGGAAGGTAGAGTGTGATAAGATTAAAAACTCACCTTTAAAAGGTTTAAGAGAACACGATAACTATGGTACTAATACAAATGCTTATCAATGTAGTGTACCATCTAACTTAATAGCAGATAGTTTTTGGTTAGCGTTTACTCTAAGGTCTTGTGCTGAACTATTTGGTGGTAATCATAGAAACTACTACATAAGAAAATGGAACGGACACTTTGATGGTTATGATATATGGATAAATTATTCTAATAAAGGTAATTATAATCCAACACATAATCATGCTGGTAAAGTATCTGGTGTGATATACTTAAACAATGAAGATGAAACGATTTTTACAGAATCTAAATATAGATACAAAGGAACAAAAGGTGATATGATATTGTTCCCTGCTGACACACTTCACGGTGTAGATAGACAAACAAAAGAATATGAAAGAATAACCTTTGCTTTCAATATAGAGTACAAGGATCCAGTGTTTGCTGAAGATGAACAATTATTACAAAAACTAATAAAAGGAGAATATAATGGCTGAATATAATAGAAAAAATATGTTAGAAGCAATAGAAGAACATGCTAAAGGACATATTGAAAAGCATAAAATGAATGTAGAGATTGCTTTAAAAAATAGTATGATGATTGGGGAACACCCTGATGTAATGGAAACTGTTGAAAAGGAATTAAAAGTAATTGCTGAGTATGATGACCAACTAGAAGTTATCAAAAAGTATTTTAAACAAGACCCATTGAAACCAATTAGTTAATGCCAATATATACATTTTACAATAAGAGAAGTAAAAAGGAATGGGACGATATGATGACCATGTCTGAAATGGAAGAATATCTTGCTAAGAATAAACACATAACGCAGGTCCTTCAACCCATAAATATAGTAAGTGGTGTACAAGGCATGGGAACATACAAGTCCGACAGTGGTTGGAAAGATAATATGAGTAGAATTGCTGAAGCACACCCTAATAGTCCACTTGCTGCTAGATACGGAAAAAAAGATACTAAAAAAATAAAAACTGAACAGGCTATGGCTAAAAACAGAAGACGAATAAGAGGAAAAAAGTAATGGCAGACATACCAGATTACATGCGAGGGTTTGACCTTAATGAAGATTGGGGTATAACTCCAGTATCTTCTATACCTAAGGAAGAAGCAAAACCTACAATAGACAAAAAAGATATTGAGAAGATCGGTCAAAGTACCAACCTAGAAATAGCTAAAGTAAAGAATGATGTATCTTCTATTAAGTCTATGATGAACGAAATTATGCAGATAGTTGCAGAAAAAGATACTATCACAAAAGAAGTAAATAATGCTGATGTTGAAAAAAGATTTAAAGACATTGAAAAAATAGTATTACCATTTTTATATAATTTAAGTAAAAGTGAAGAGCCTTATATTCATTGGCCTAATAGAGGACCAATCATTAAGTCGCAAATTGAAAATTTACTCAAACTAACAAGAGGAAACAAATGAAACTAAGCAACAACTTTTCGCTTAAAGAAATGACTGCTTCTCAAACAGCAGACAGACACGGTATTAGTAATAATCCTAGCGAGGACCATATGGATAATTTAAAAAAACTATGTGAGAATATACTACAACCAATTAGAGAACATTATGGTAAAGTAGTATCAGTATCTAGTGGCTACCGTTCACCAGAGTTATGTGTAAAGATTGGTTCAAGTTTAAAATCACAGCACGCCAAGGGCCAGGCGGCGGACTTTGAAATATTTGGTTTAGCAAATGCTGAACTAGCAAAATATATCATAGACAAATTAAATTTTGACCAGTTGATATTGGAATTTCATAATCCAGAGGAACCTAATAGCGGTTGGATTCATTGTTCGTATAAGAATGATGAAGAAAATAGAAAACAAGTATTAAGAGCATACAGAAATGATGATGGTAAGACGGTATATGAGCCGTATGACCCTAGTTGAGCTGTTGAAACTCTTAATAATGAAAAAGTAAAAGATAGAGAAAACCTTATATCCAAAATGATGGATTATAGGTCTATTTAAACATTGACAAATACCTAATATTATGATATAATATAATGATACAATAAATGAAGGTGAAATATTATGACAAAAGAACAACGATTTAAATTTATAGACAATTTAGACACAAGTAAACTCCCAATAACTAAAGGTAAAAAAGTAGATGGTTTTCGTTTCTATGATATAGAAGGAAAGGCATATCCATCAATTACTACTGTATTAAGTATCCGTTCTAAAGAAGGAATAGAGAAGTGGCGTAATAGTATTGGTGAGAAAGTTGCCAATTGGGAAATGGGTAGAGCGGCTAGACGAGGTAAAGCAACTCACACACTTGTTGAACAATATATTAAGAATGAAACTCCAAGTATCAGAGATGTACTTCCTCTAGGGTTATTCAGATTACTAAAACCATACATTGATCAAATTGATAACATACATTGTTTAGAAACAATTATGTATAGTAAACAATTGACTATCGCTGGTCAAGTTGACTGTATCGCTGAATATAATGGTAAGTTATCTGTAATAGATTTTAAAACAGCAAACAAAGAACGAAAAGAAGATTGGATTGAAAACTACTTCTTACAAACAACTGCTTATGCAATTATGTATGAAGAAATGTTTGGTAAACCAATTGAACAAATTGTTATTTTACTTGCTGCTGAAGATGGTACTGTACAATCATATACTAGAGATAAGAAAGAATACGCAGATAAATTAGGTGTTGCTATTCAGGATTTCTATAAGCATTACGAAAGTATTAATAAAGATAAGGTGTAATGAAACTATTAGGCTTAAGATTATGTACGCATGATAGTAATATTTCTTATTTTGACGGCACTAATCTACATTATTATAAATCAGAAAGAAAGCATGGTATAAAACATCATGCTTATAATAATCTTTGGCAATGGCAAAAAGAAATAAAAGATTTATGGAATGTAGATTATAATGAAATAGATGAAATTGCTATTATCATTGATTCGCAAGTCCACAAACTACCACTAGACAACGAAGATTTTTTTCCTGCAGTAGATTATAATTATCTACCTGTAAGAAATAAGGTAGTAAGAGTTAACCATCATTATGCTCATGCATTAAGTTGTTTTCCTGTCACTACAAAAACTCCTAAAGTAGATATAGTAATAGATGGTTATGGTGATTATAATATATCTTGGACCGTTTTTAAAGATAGAAAATTAATTAAAAAAGGATTGATAACTGAAGTTGGCTCAATAGGTAAAGGTATGAATAGAGCTGGTGCATACCTTGGTGTACAATCTGAACATGATGATGACTATGCAGGTAAGGTTATGGGTTTACAATCATATGGAACTACTAATAATGATTTTCTAAAACATTTAGAACAATTTGATATGAATAGTATTAATAGAATATTTGATATTGAAGAATGGTTTGATTTTCATGGCGATCCCTTAATTGGTAATTTAAAACCATTGGATTGGATAAAAACTGTTCATCAAAGAATAGATAACTTACTTGTTTCTTTCTTTAGTGAATATGCTAATGATGATGATGTAATCTCATATTCAGGAGGAGTTGCTCAAAATGTTATATGGAATACTTCATTAAAAGATAAATTCAAAAATTTGGTAATCCCACCACATTGTGCTGATGAGGGATTAAGTTTAGGTGCGATAGAGTATTTAAGAATAAAGAACAAGTTAAAACCATTTAAATTAAATAATTTTCCATATTGTCAAACAGATGAAAGACCAGATGGATTTGTAGAAGACACTGTGATAGAAAAGGTTGCTCAATATTTAAAAGAAGGTAAGATTGTTGCTTGGTATCAAGGTAATGGTGAGATTGGTCCAAGAGCTTTAGGTCATAGATCACTATTAATGAATCCTACTACACCAGATGCTAAGTTAAAAGTCAACAAAATAAAAAAACGAGAAGTTTATAGACCATTTGGTTGTTCTATATTGGAAGAACATCAAAAAGAATATTTTGGTACAGATATTCATAATCCACATATGTTGTATGTTGGAAATACAACAAAGGACAATTTAAAATCAATTACACACATTGATGGCACTTGTAGATTTCAAAGTGTCACACCAACAGATGGACCATTTTACAAATTATTAAAGAGTTTTTATGATATAACTAACTGTCCTGTTTTATTAAATACAAGTTTTAACATAAATGGTAAACCTATTTTAGGTAATACTACTGATACAAAATCATTTTATGAAAATTCAGATATAGATGTTTTGGTTATTGGTAATAAAATTTATACTAAATAGCTAAAGGATTAACTATGAAAAAATTACTAATAATACTATTATTCGGTTTGGTTGCATTTAGTGTTAACGCAGACCATGAAGAACAGACAGGCGAGGTCTATTTTCAGAATGTACCTGCATTATGTGGTACACCTGAAATGATTCAGTCATACACAGACCACGCAGATATGAAGCCACTCTTTATCTCATTAGGTAGAGAAGGCATGAAAATTAATGGTAAAGCAGTTTATATGATGACTATAATGGTGAATACTGATAACACCGAAACAATGTCAGTAATTGATGTTCCTAGTGGAACAGAAAGATGCATATTATATCATACATTTGACCTAACAACGGTTGACAAATGATCAATAATATGGTATAGTAATAGAGTTGCAACTGTGTAGGCGAAAGCGAGAGTAAGTACCCTACACTTATATAATTAGGAGAATATAATGACAGACGATAGATCAGAAGACGCAAGTTATGAAAATGAAGCAAGTCCACCAACACCAATGGTTTCAATTTCATTAAAAGAATACGACAAATTAAAAGCAAAACAGCATTACATTACAGATAAATCTATGATTGATATTATAGATAACCTAGAAAGACTTGTAAGAGCCTTAAGGAAACATATAGTAAGATCGGATTTTGATGAATAGTAAAGAGTTTAGTTTTGAAATTGAGAAGATAGTAAAAGAAAAAAGAACTACATACATGGAAGCTATACTTCATTATTGCGAAGAAAACGATATTGACCCAGGAACAGTTTCATCTTTAGTTTCAAAAAGTTTAAAAGAAAAAGTACAAGTAGAAGCAATTGATTTAAGGTTGTTAAACACTCCAAAGGGTGGTATATTACCAATTTAATATGTATGGAGGTTTTGATGTTTATAAAGTTTATCTCGGTGTCAAGCTACATTTTACATCTAAAACTTATGACTATATCAAATATGGTGGTAAAGTCAATGCGACACTCAGTAGTTTTACTAAAAGAAAGGATAGATACTTTTTTCACAAATTAAGTACAAAATATGGACAAGATAATATACTTGACTTCTTTGTTGCTAACTTTCTTGCAGATCGCAAGAGATGGATTGGTAATCTGTTGGAAAATGATGGTAAAGATGTTTACTTGGATTATAGAAAAAGGAAAGAAGCATTTGCCTATCATTTTAGATCAGACTGTGTATCTATTAGCAATGATTTGCATGATAAGTCTATTTCTTTTAATAACGCTTTTAGAAGTCCTAAAGGTCAGCATCCTAGAATCTTACAACTTCTTATTCAAAGAAAAGTTGGGTACCAGACTGCAGTCGTCTTGGAACACTTTTTGTCGTTTATTAAAAATTGGAATGTGGAGATTAAAGAAACTTTTATCTGGCCTGAAATCGCATCTACGATTACCAGATTGAAACCGTTTATAAACTATAATGCAACAGAATGTAAATTTATTATGAAAGATGTATTTGTAAATGAATCCAAATAGTATCATACCATTATTTTCTACTCCACTATATCATACTCATACTGATTATGTTATGGATACAAAAGAGTTTGAAAGACTAAAAGAAGTAGAATGGTTTTATCCACCCTCAGAGGATTTTGATGAACATAGAAAAAAAATATCTGTCGTATCTAATTCACAAAAGCTTTTCAAAGACTATGACTTTAAAGAGTTAGAAAATGTTTTTGAAAAACATAAGAATTTTTATGTAGATGAAGTGTTAGGTATGTTTAATAAATTTACTATGTCAGCGAGTTGGGCAGCAAAAACTACAAGAGGCAACTCACACCCACCACATGACCACAAGAATTGTATTTTTAGTGTAGTATATTATGCTAGATGTTATAGTGGCGATTTAGTATTAACAACTAGAAATAATTTTATAGAAGAAAAGTGGAATTTAGATTTTAATTACAAGACTAATAGAAACATATTTAACAGTACGAGTTTTAATTGTAAAGTTAAGACAGGTGATATTGTTATTATACCAGGTCATATGGAACATATGACAACTCCAAACGATAGTGATTTTCAAAGATACATAGTTGGTGCTAACTATTTTGTCACTGGTGGTATAGGACAAGAAAAGAAAGTCACAAAGTTGGAGTTGAACATTGAGTAATACTATACCAGAGAGTAATAAGATTGGACCAAATGGTGAAGCTGTTGATAGATTATATTGTGACTTATATGGACATCTTAATCTAATATTGAAGAATGGTAAGGAGTATGAAGGTAAGATAGATAAGAAGTCTATTAAGAACGCTGATGGTACTTTAAACCATGTCTATCATGCTAATACTAAATGGTTTAATAGAATGGGACAACCAATTGATAAGCCAGATAATTTAATAACGAGGGAAAAAGAATGAACTTATTTTGTATAGGTAATGGACAAAGTAGAAATACAATAGATTTAAATAAACTAAAGCCACATGGTAAGACTGCTGGTTGTAATGGATTGTATAGAGATTTTGCGCCAGATATATTATGTGCTGTTGACCAAGCAATCTCGCATGAAGTATATCATAGTGGATATTGCCAAGAAAACGAAACTTGGTTAAGAAACTGGACTAAACTTCCAGCAATGATGTTTGAACATACTGTTTATGGTACAGAACCTGAACTTGCGAAAGAAGCAAAACAATATTTTGATAATATAAAGATAAACGATAAAGGTAATGCTCAACAATTTGTATTCCATGGGTCAGCTATATCAGGTAAAGCAACTATTGTAAAAAGATATAAAGGTAATGCAGAACTAATTAAAAGAGAGATTAATAACACAGCTTGTTATGTAAGTTGGATACAAGAAAATGACAAATCAAATGACTTAACAGATTTGATACCATCAGTTTTAAGAGATAGAGGTTGGGCGTGTGGCGCCACAGCTGGCTTGGTAGGATTAACAAAATTCACAGATACAACAGACATATATTTACTTGGCCATGACTTATATAGTAATGGACCTAAAATAAACAATTTGTACAAGGGAACAACTTGTTATGGCGCACCAGAGGCACCACCAATACCATGTACTAATTGGATTAGTCAATGGAATCATTTGATGGCTGAGTTTCCTAATGTTAATTTTATTAAAGTCAATCCACTTGGTAAAGATGGTGATATTAATGAAAGAGTATCAAAAGAGATACACGAATGGTCAAAGAATAAGAACATATCATATATGTCATTTAAGAAATTCAATAAGAAGTTTGAACTAGGGTTGACAAATGATCAATAATATGGTATAATGAGGGTAATATGTTAGATAGAATTATATACAAATCTTTAGACAAGATTATAGAATTGATAGAACGATATAAAGCATATAAAATAAGAAAGTCTTTACCTAAATCTGCTTACAACGAACAGGCGAAATCAAAAAGTCTAAAAAAGTGGGTAGAACAAAGAGAGAAGTCTTATAAATAATAATGATTCCGATTAAACAGGAAACACAAATATAATAATACGAAAATACATACAAGGAGAAAATATAATGGATTTCGAATCACTTAAACAGTCAAGCTCAAACTTTGACAAACTTACCAAGGCTATTGAAGCCAATCTTGGTACAGAAAATAAAGATCAAAACAAATCAAAATACCAAGACGACAGATTTTGGAAACCAGAACTAGATAAAACTGGTAATGGATACGCTGTCATTAGATTCTTACCATCAGTTGATGGAGAAGACTTACCTTGGCAAAGAGTATGGTCACATGCATTCCAAGATGTTGGTGGCTGGTACATTGAAAACTCACTAACTACATTAGGTCACAAAGACCCTGTGTCAGAAGAAAACACTAGACTTTGGAATACAGGTTTAGATAGTGACAAAGAAATTGCTAGAAAGAGAAAAAGAAAATTATCTTACTATGCAAATATATTAGTACAATCAGATCCAAAGCATCCTGAAAATGAGGGCAAAGTATTCTTATTCAAATTTGGTAAAAAGATATTTGATAAGATTACAGAAGCTATGCAACCAGCATTTGAAGATGAGAAACCAGTCAATCCTTTTGACTTTTGGAAAGGCGCTAACTTCAAATTGAAGATTAGAAAAGTTGACGGTTATTGGAACTATGACAAGTCTGAATTTGAGGCTGTGTCACAAATCAAAGAAGGTGATGAAGACATTAAGAAATTATGGTCTTCTCAACACCCTCTTAAACCATTTCTTGCACCCGATAATTTCAAAACCTATGACGAACTCAAAGAGAAACTGAATAGGACGATTACAGGTGTACGAAGCACGACAACTGCTGATAAGGTAGACCTCCCATCTCAATCAGCACCAAGTGTGAAAAGTACAGAAGCTACTTCTCCTGCTGCTAGTGAAGACGATACTTTATCGTATTTTAGTAAATTAGCCGAGGAAGAGTAAATCTCTCTCAAGCTTCAGTAAACTTTAAGGGTGTCGTAGAAATACGGCACTCTTTTTTCGTATAAATATAGACATGGCAATAAGCATCCTTGACCCACTAAAAACTCAACAAGGCGGCATTCGTAAGAGTGCTAATTGGTATAGAAAAACTATTGCCGACTTAGGTGATAGAATTACAGCTAGAAAGTTAATGAATAGTGGTAAATTAAATGGTATTCCTAGTAAAGGAAGATTAAATATGTTCTTTTACGACCCTAAATATAAGAAGACATTACCTTTGTATGATACATTTCCACTTGTATTACCATTGGAAACAATACCAGGTGGTTTTATGGGATTGAACTTTCATTATATAAGACCTCTACAAAGAATAAGTCTATTGAATAATTTACAAAGATTTGCTACTGGTGGAATGGCAAAGAGTACAAGAATTGATGCGACCTATGATAGAGTTAAGAATGTAGGTATCGCAGCAACTACTGTTAAGAAATATTTGTATAGTCATGTTAGGTCAAGTTTTTTAAGAGTTGATTTTGACGAAGCAGCATTGGCAGTTATGTTGCCAGTTGCACAGTTTAAAAAAGGAAAACCGTATTAATGAAAAAACTTTGGAACAAACTAATAGACAAACTATTTGGCAAGAGATGTCAATGCGGTAAAAAATGATAGTATATAAGATTACAAACGAATTAAATAGCCACAGTTATGTTGGATTTACATCGCAACCTATGATGAAAAGATTTAGATGTCATTTGGGAACTGCTAGACGTGGTGCGAAGTGGCCTTTACATAATGCTATAAGAAAATATGGCAAAGAGAATTTTAGTGTCAAAACCATATATGAGGGTAGTGATGCGTTTGAACAAGAAGATAAATATATTAAGAAGTATGGTTATTACAATATTATGCCAGGTGGAATAAAAACACCAGTTGCGATAGGTTCAACAAGAACTTTCACACAAGAGTGGAAAGAGAATATGAGTAAGAGCGCAATAGAAAGAGCAAAGAGATTAAATACATCAGAAAAGATGTCAGGTGAAGGAAATCATATGTATGGCAAATTAGGTATAGGTGCCAAAGAAAGAATTTATAAAGGAAAAGTTTATAAGAGTTTAATAGAAATGTGTAAAGATTTAAATATAAGCAGACCGACTGCTAGAAAATACTGGAGAGTCGAAAGGGGGATACAGCTATAGCTATCTTACGAGGAGGAAAAAGAATTGGTGGATACGACATACGAGTAGGTATACCCAGAGATCGCTCACTTGACAATGTAGAACGAGATCCAAGATTAAGACAGAAAGCTGGTGGTAATCCTGAAACTACTATGGGTAGATTTCAAGCTTATGTAAATGAAGCTGAAGGCTTTGCTCGTAAGGCAAGATTTTATACAGAATTTTTCTTACCAAGAGGATTATCTTTTGGTGGAGGTGTTGGTGGTGAAGATACAGCTGTTAATGTTAAAGGAACTGGCGAAGGAATAGAAGCATTTAAATTGTCAGAAGAATTACAAGCAGTACACAATGCGAATGGTAAAAGAGTTAGAGCATTTTGTGCTGAAATAGCTATGCCAAATAGAGAAGTGGTGACAAAAGAAATTAGACATGGAAATTCTCCAGCTAGAAGTCATGTAGTAGATTTTAACTCAGCAGATATAACTGCAACATTTTACTTGGATAAGTTTATGAGAGAAAGATCATACTTTGAGTTATGGCAACAAGCAGCATTTAGTACAACATCATTTAATAAAAACTATTACGACAATTATGTATCTGATATGAATATATTTGCGTTAGGAAGTTTTGCTAGCAGACAAGAGCGTGATGATATAACATATGCAGTTAAACTATTTGATTGTTATCCAAAAAATATTAGTGCAGTTGAATTTTCACATGAAAACAACAATGTACAAACTTTCCAAGTGACATTTGGATTTAGATATTGGGTTAATTACTTTATTGACAAAGCAGGTCAAATAGACTTAGGTCAATCAGAATTTGGAACACCTGAAGTAAAAACAGCAGGTGGACTATTTGGTGGATTATTAGGAAGACTACCACCAGAATTGAGAAGAGCAGGGCGTGATGTTCTTAACGATTTAAGAAGAAGAGCGCCAATCGGTAGAATAACTGGTGGAAGAGTATTCCCACCATTTAAAATACCACCGTTAAATTTATAATAAGGAGTAAGATATAATGGCATTACCAAAGGTGGAAGCACCACGATATGAATTGACTTTACCATCACAAGATATAAAAGTTAAATACAGACCATTTCTAGTAAAAGAAGAAAAGATACTTTTAATGGCTATGGAATCTCAAAAGGAATCTGAGATATATGAGGCAACAAAACAAATTGTTGATACTTGTACATATGGTTCCCTAAATGTTGAGGAATTACCTATGTTTGATTTAGAATATCTTTTTTTGAACATAAGAGCAAAATCCGTAGGTGAAGTATCAAAGTTTAAAGTTTTATGTCCAGATGACAAAAAGACTTATGCTGATGTTGAGATTGACTTAACAAAAGTAAATGTAGAAGTAGATGATGACCACACAAATAAAATTATTGTGGACGAGAGTAGAAATTTAGGTGTAGTGATGAAGTATCCAACGATGCAGGTATTAAAGTCAGGCACAAATATAGATCAAGCGAATATGGAACAAGTATTTAATATGCTAGCCACATGCGTTGATCACATATTTGAGGGCGAGAAAATATATCCAGCGAAGGATAGTACAGAGAAAGAAATTAAGGAGTTTTTTGAAAGTTTATCGCAAGAAAGCTTTGCTAAAATTAAGAAATTTTTTGATACTATGCCAAGAGTTAGACACGAATTTGAGGTGACTAACCCTACGACTAATGTAAAAAGTAAGGTCACGCTTACTGGACTGAATGATTTTTTCGAATCAGCCTCGCCCATAATAGCCTAGAGGCCTATTTTGAAGTCAATTTTGCGTTATTACATCATCATAAATATAGTTTGAATGAAGTAGAGAATATGTTGCCTTGGGAACGAGATATATATGTTCAAATGCTAATAAATCATATTAAAGACGAAAACGAAAGACGAAGTAGAGGAGAGAAATAATGATACAAAAAATTAAAAACATATTTGGATCAGGTTGGTCAGGATTTAAATACGGCATAAAACAACTATGGCATTTCATAGAGGTAGAAATACCTGAATTGCTTTCTAATTGGAGATTTGTACCAAGATTAATGATGATAGCATATGCTTATGCTTTCATGGAAGTTATAACTTGGTTTATGGCACTAGAAGCACCTAACAACGCACAAGCAGGTTTAGTATCTGTTGTAGTTGGCGCAGGCGCTGGCTGGTTTGCGATATATGTAAACGGTAAACCATCTAAAGTAAAAAATAAAGACTAATGGCAATAAAAGAATCAGATATTAAAGGTTTAATGAAAGTGGTAATGTCTTCTACTATGAAGACTGTGGCTGCTGGTCAGAAAACTGTCATATCACCTACAGAAGTAAGAAACATTGCAATTCAAATAACGAAAGATGCTACAAGTGGTAGTATTACTAGATTTGAGAACGCACTTGCTCAAACAGAAAAGGTTTTAGACAAGTTAGATATTGATTTAAGAGATTTTAATTCTGGTCTAGCCAAAACACTAAAAGAAGCACAAGTCCAAAGAGATGATAAAATAAAAGAAGTTGAAACGCTTAGAGCTAGTAATATTGTTGCTGAGGTTAAAGCTGATAAACAAGGTAGAGAGTTTATGTACGAAACTCACATACTGACTAAAAAAGAAATAGCAGAACGAACAGAGTTATTACAAAAGAATAAGAGTCTTGCTGAAGATAGAGAAAAGAAAATTATTGCTAGAATGGACGAACTGTTATCGCAAGAAAAACTTTCTAATGATGATAGACAAGAAATAATAGAAGGCGAGAAACAAATACAAGCTGATAAGTTAAAAATTGAAAGAGAAGATAAAACATTAAATCCATTGAAACCAGATGGCGATACTGGATTTGGACCTAGTAGTACATTTTACGAAGAATTAAAAGCACCATTCATAGCTGTTGGAGATGCGTTTATGGCAATAGGTGACCTTGGTAAAGACATTATGAAGATTGGTAAGTTTTTTGCTGATGGTGGTTTGATGAAAGGTCTAAAAGGTTTTAAAAAAGGTATAATGGCAATAGGTAAATTTTTAATGGGAACTAAAGTATTAATAGGTCTTGCGATTGCTGGTGTAATAGCTGGAATAGTATATTTCAAAGACGAGATAATGGCTGTAGGTAAGTTTATAATGGGTGTTCCTAAAATGATAGGTGATTTTATTAAGAAAGCATTTACGGCATTTACAGATTTCTTTAAAATTGCAGTTAATACAGTTATTGGATTAATAAGAAAATTACCTTTCATGGGAGATTTTGGAACATTAATGGAAACTTCTACAATGAAAAAGAAAAAAGAAGAAGCAGCAAAACAAGAAAGAATTAAAAAAGGTGCAGCAGACTTTACTGGTGATGTTGAAGCAAATACACAAAGTGGGTTTGTAGATAAAGGTGGATACCTGGAACCAATAAGAGAACAAGATAATGGATTTAGCGATAACGCAGGTATGGGTAATGAACAATCTAATGTTGTTTATGACAAAGGTACCAAGTCAGCAATAATGATGAATAGACAAGTTGTTGGAAACCAATTAAGAGGTTCAGGTGCAACTGGAACAGGTGATGCGTCAACTGCTAAAACTTTATTCCAAGAACAGAAACAATCTAAGATGTATGATACTGGCGAAGTCCCACCTGTCATATTAAATAATACAAATCAATCTAGTGTTAATAGTAGTGGTAGTACAACTGTAGGATTTGTACAGAATAAAAATGTTGACGATACATTTACAAATCTCAACTATGTAATGCCTTAATAAGGGCCTAAGTCTTTTTCAGTAATCAATTTAAATTCAGCATTATTATCTTCACAGTAAGCTTGTGCTGCTTTCCATTTCGCTTGATTTTTAATATATTCAAATGACTCACGCATAAACGATCTTGTTTTCTTTTTGGTAGGTTTTGGTGGTACACATTGACGAGATGGTTTAATCTCTATAACAAATTTCTTATCCTTAATAGTCTTAACAATGAAGTCAGGATAGTATTTGTGGTACTTTTTATCAATAGGATTGAAGTATCTAATAGATACTTCTTCACTAGCCCAATTAGTTATGTCTGGATTACGGTCACAATGTAGCATAAACTTACGCTCTAGTAAAGAACGATACACTATTTTGGCCGGGTCACCCACATATTTTTTAGGGTTTGATGGGCGATATAAACCTTGGTATGACTTTCTCATGGTGTTATAAATATTATCATTACAAGGATATTTAGATGGCTTTTACAAGTAAGATTTCAAATGTTATAAAAGGTGCGATTAAGAATCAGATTACCAGCTCAATTGGTAGTTTGACGCATGGACTAGTTGCGGGTAAATCACAATCTGCTAAGGTTGCGGCTAAACTACTAAACAAGTCACCTTTAGAGATAGAAAATATCAATCCAACATCACATATGAAAGAAAATCCATATTCATATGGTACAGTATTCTACCCTAACGAAACAGCAAACTTAGGAGAAGGCCACTATGTAATATTTGATGTTATAATGCATAACTCATCAAAATTCAAATCAACTAATTTTAGTAATAATAAGATTGCTACTAACTCAAACAATTTAGTTGGTGAATATGGTTATTCTTCTGCGCAAGGAGATACTGTAAACAAAATTAAGGCAAGTAAATTTGCTGAGGCGAGAAAGATAAATCCTAAATCAGGACTAAATGAAAAGACACCAACACATAGTTTTATAAGTGATAGTATAATATTATACACACCAGCTCAGTCATTGAAGTTTGGATATGGCGCTACATACGATACGCCTGCCACTGGTATCGCTGGTCTAATAGGACAAGGAATAGGTGACTTTAGAGATACAAAAGGATTTGTAGAGAAATTAAAATCAATGGGTAGTGTCGGTGGTGACGCTGTAAAACAAATTGGTAGAAAGGCACTATTTGGTGCTGCTAGTTTGATACCAGGATTTGAAGGTGCTGAAGCGGCATACGATAAAGCATTTGGACAAGCTGTTAACCCACAAATGGAAGTGACATTTCAATCTGTACCATTTAGAGAGTTTAGTTTCCCCTTTGAGTTTGCTCCTAAGAACCCATCTGAAAAAGATAGCATACACAAAATTATTAATATGTTCAAGTTTCATATGTTGCCCGAGTACCAGGGAACAACAAAAGGTTATTTCAATACACCAAGTGAATTTCAAATAACATATATGTACAGAGAAGATATAAACACATACATACCTAGAGTAAGTCGTTGTGTACTAACTAACATGGAAGTAGATTATGCACCAGAAGGTGTGATTTCATCTTTCATACCTGATGAAGGTGGTGCTGCGCCAACACTAGCAACAGTCAATCTGACATTTAAAGAAACAGAAATTATGACAAAAGAAAGAGTGGCGGACGGATTCTAATATGTATTTTTCTAAATTTCCAACAGGTAATTACGATATGAAAGGTGACGGCAATCAAAAGATTGTGACTGACCTAATGAGAAGAGTCAAGGTAAGAAGTAAGATTATAGATGAAGTTTCTTTATATGACACTTATGATGTACCAAATGGTGAGAAACCAGAAGACACAGCATACAAACATTTTGGTGACCCTGAATTACATTGGGTAATTCTAATGACAAATAATATCACAGATAGATATTACGGTTGGCCACTGACAAACCAAGACTTTGAAAAGTATATAACTACAAAGTATGATAATCCAGATGCGATACATCATTATGAAATTACACAATCAAGTGGACCATTGACAAGCAACGGACCAAATGATTACTCACACAAAATAGAAGTCAACAGTACAGAAGTTGGAGCTGCGTCAGTATCCAATAGAGAATACGAACAAAGATTACAAGATGAGAAAAGAAGTATTAAACTATTACAACCTGGTTTCCTAGGTGTATTCATAGAAGAATTTGATAAATTAATTAGTAAGTAGTGAAAAATGTACAATGATATTAACACAGAACAACTAAACAGAGCTGGACAATATTCTTTATCAGATGTCCAGTTAGTTTCATACCAATCGTCAGAAGGTCAAAACAAACCTAAAAGAATAAGTGTAAGGTCGCTTGTGACTGAGTTGAATGTATATGAAAGTATTACAAACAAAACTCTATCAGGCAACATTGTCTTAACAGACGCACAGAATGTTCCCAATCACTTACCACTAACTGGCTTTGAACAAATAGAATTTAAGTTGTTTACACCTGGAACAAGTAGAGCATATGACTTTACCACAGCCACAGGTCACCCAATGCATATCTACAAGATTTCAAATAGACAAGGATTAAATCCTCGTACTCAAATCTATGTACTTAACTTCGCAAGTAAAGAAATGATTACAAATGAACAAGTCAAAGTAAAGAACGCATTTGAAGACAGCATAGACAATAATGTATTGAAAGTAGTCAGAAACAATTTAGACAGTGACAAGACATTAATTTTAGAAGAAACAAAAGGTATTCGTAAATTTGTCATACCAAGAATACGACCCTTTGAAACATTGGATTTGTTTTGTAAGTCAGCAGAAAGTAAGAAACATCACACACCAGGTATGATGTTCTTTGAAAACGCACTTGGATTTCACTTTAAATCATATGAGAGTATGTTGGCGAGTACAGATACAACAGCACGACCAGTAGTGGCGCTGTATCGTCCTACACCGGCAAACATAAGAGATGAAACAGGCAATAGACAAGTTGTAAAAGAGATGCAGACAGTTAAAGGCTTTCAAATCAACAGTCAATTTGATACACTAAAGAATTTAAGAAACGGTATCTATAACAGTAAAGTCGTATCACATGACAATTTCAACAAGACATTTAAAGAAACAGATTTTGATTATCTAACAGAGTATCCTAAAGCATTTCATACAGAACATGATGGACAAGGAAGTAAGACAGATGGCAAAGGTATACTGCCACTGTTTAATTACAAACAAGGTAAGTCATTTAGTGATTTTCCCGAAGGCACATTATACTTTTTAAGTGATACAAGTAATATACATAACAACGCAGAGATGCCAAATTACCACGAGACCACACCAAAACGATTATCACAAAGACTGTCATTTGAAACAATGAACATATCAATAGATGTCCCAGGATTTACTGGTATTTCATGTGGTGATTTAGTTGCGTTTGAAATGCCAGCATACGAGCCAATGGGAAGAGATAATCCCTACGATAACGACCCTTTTCTATCTGGCAGATACCTAGTCAAATCAATCAGACATAGCATAGACACAGTAAACGATTACCATGCGATGAACATAGAGATGATTAAAGACGCAGTTAAGGATTCATATCCAGAAGAAGATTTAGATACACTGTCAGAAAGAAACAACAAAGACAGATTAAACATATTACAATACGATTTAGACGATAATATACTTAAAGACCAAGGAGATGAGGTATAATGGGATACACTCCGAGAATCGCTGAAGAATCGCTGCTAGAGCGTGTAGGAACGACTATAAGCGGTGGCTATGAGAGGATAGATAACTAACAACATGAAAGACATACTTTCACAATATAAGAGAATGATAATGAATATTAAAGAAGAAATTAAGACAATCATAGATGACTACTCATTTGCTTCAGCAGAGGCCAATGAGAGAAACAAGTACAATGGGTTCTTTAAAGGACACCGAGGCACTGATAGCTCTTGGAACCATGTAAAACACCCTTGTTTACTTAGAATTAAGGGCCTTCTTGCGAGTCTTAAATTGATAAACAACAAAGATAATACATATAGCTAACCTTGCGTGTGCTTTCGCTAAATGCTATTAAATAGCGTAAAGCCAGTGTATTAAAACAAAAGGCATATCGGAAAAAATAAAAATGATTAATGACAAATTTATAGGACACAATGGTTTTCTGTGGTTCGTTGGCGTTGTAGAGAATAGACAAGACCCGGAGTTCGCAGGCAGAGTAAGAGTGAGAGCACTTGGCCATCACACAAGCAATCAAAGTATTCTTCCTACAGCTGATTTACCATGGGCGCAAGTTGTTCTTCCTATTACAAGTTCAGGTATAAGTGGATTAGGTCAAACGCCATTAGGTCTAGTAGAAGGCTCTTGGGTGTTTGGATACTTTAGAGATGGGAACAATAAGCAAGAGCCATTGGTCCTTGGTTCTTTACCAGGGAAGCCATCGGAGCTGTCGCAAGCTGGTGGATTCTATGACCCGAATGGTATCTATCCCAAATACAAACAAGAACCTGATGTCAATAGATTAGCTGTGAACAATGAGGACAATCCACATCTATCTTTAACATTACGACAATCAACACGATTAACTGGGATAGCCACAGCTGACTTTAACGCCTTTGTCAACGCCGATGGCTCTGATGCTGTTTCGTCTGATGGTGACACATTTGACCAGCCAGCGATACCGTATGCTGCGCATTATCCATACAATCATGTCTATGAAAGTGAGAGTGGACATATAAGAGAATTTGATGACACCAGCGGCAATGAGAGAATACACGAGAGCCATAGAACAGGAACATCATATGAGATAGACAAGGATGGCAATAAGATTGAGATAATCAAAGGTGATTCGTATGAGCTAATGAGTGCTAACAAAAGAATAGCAATCGCTGGCCAATCAGACATTACAATAGATGGCAGACATAAGCTGTTTATCAATAAGAGTAATACAACGGACAATCACTATGATATACAGATAGGCGCCGGCGCTTCCATTAATATACAAGTAGACAGTGGCGATGTTAATATACACACAGTACAAGGGAAGATTAATATGAATGCCGGCGGTGATTACAATTTAAAAGTTGGTGGGAACTATACGGTAGAAGTAGCCGGCAATACAACAGAAACAATAGAAGGAACAAAGACTTCCAATACTACTGGTGGTGTCACACACCGAGGCTCTACAATAGATTTAAATCCTTAGATTGCTCAGTATATAGAAAAGGCCTTTATGAAAGCTGTTGCTATTTCTAATCTATAAATGTAATAACAACTTTAAGGCATACCTTGAGAGTTATTTTTTTTCTCGTACTATTAAGGTGGCGCTCAATCTCCGGCTCATTGCTTAGTCTTTATATTGAATTTTTTTCGAGTATATTTTTTAGACTATAAACATTGAGATAGAAAGTCTTTCAATTCTTTAGAACGAGAAGGGTGTTTTAACTTTCTTAACGCTTTCGCTTCTATTTGTCTAATTCGATCTCTTGTTAAATGAAACTTCACGCCGACTTCTTCTAAGGTATGTTCTTCTGTGTTTATACCGAATCGTAAACGCAATACTCTTTCTTCATGTGGTCTTAAAGAAGACAATACTAAAGATACTACTTCTTTAAAATTTTGTCTTTTAAATTCTTCTAAACAATTATCAACTACAACTGGCGACACTTCACTAATCGTATCAAGTGACTCATTTGTTGATAATCTCATTATATCATCTTTTAGATATTGTGGTCTGTCTACTTTTTGTTGTACGATATGATTGTTTTTGTTTTTGTTGATTCTATAATAATAATCGTTATTATCAATATCAAGGTTTAAGTTTCTATTATATTTCATAGTGTGTTTTCTCTCTTTGTTAGTTTATGAGTATAGTTTAATTAGATTATCAAAATTGATATCTAAATGTTTCAACTTATTTGTAGATGATTTAAGATTCTTCATTTTCGTTAGAAACGATATCTTTGATTTATTATCATTTAAAGTCTTAAATGTATTAAATAGTGATTGTTTTGTTATAGTGTTTTTTATCATAGTGTTTTCTCCTTTGGTTATTCATTTAGTATAACATAGATTCGGTGGAATGTCAATGGTTTATTTGCATTGTTTTTGTAGGGTATTTTTGAAGTCGTGTTCTTTGTTTGTTCTCTTTTACGCTTAGTATTGACTTTATAAATAATGTATGATACAATAGACGACATGATACAAGACATATTTAAAACCCCATTATACAACACAGTGTTTGATCATCTGGATAACAAATCTATGATTGATTATGTCCTTCAATACAAACGAAACAATCCAAGTGTTGTCGTATCTAATGATGGTGGTTATCAAAGTCAAATACTAACCGGCGCTCATCTTCCGTTAAATGAATTGTTTAAAGATATTGATTATACTTGTAATGCGTATTGTCAAAGACTTGGAATGAAAATGCCTACAAAGATAGACAATTTATGGATTAACATTAATCCTCCTGGTTCTTATAATATAGCTCACAGACACCCATTGTCGTTAATCTCTGGTGTGTTCTATTTAAGTGTTCCTAAAGGGAGTGGTGGTATTGTTTTTACAAATCCGATTTCTATGTTTGATATGTTCTTTGGTAAGAATGTAGTAGATAATTACACGCCGTACAATACCATTGATTATGAATACAATCCAATTGCTAATGAGTTAATATTGTTTCCGTCTTTTTTGACACACAGAGTGATGACAAACAATTCTGATAGCGATAGAATATCCTTAGCGTTTAATTGTAGCGTTATAGTGTAGAGTTCAGAGTTCTTATACATATCCATGTTGAATGGTCTCAGGGAACCATAGAGTCTATAAATAATAGAGTATTAATAACAAGCGAATTTCACATCACATCAGCGATTAGACTATCCTCAATAGAAGGACACGGATTTGTTTAAAAGGACTAATAAGGTCAATACAAAGACTGATCGAAGTAAACATCTAAAAAGATTAAAGCGTTTAGCTCCTAAAGTACCGGACTATACTTGTCCCGATATTGACTTTGTAATTGAAAGAGTAGAAAAGTCGTATAAGGTTGAACGGCCAATCAGTAAAGTTTCTCTGCGTGTCTTAGAACGGAAACTAGAACGATTAAGACAACAGAATGAAACTTTAAGAGAATCAGGGAAATACTGGTATAATAAGTTTAAGGATTACTTTCTTTATTAGTGCCAAGCACCCCCTCCAGCGACTCTGAAAATTTAGCGAAATTTCTCTGTTGACTTTTCTCTAAATATAGTATAGAGTAAGTATTATGTTAAAACAACAGTTAGAAAAGTTAGACTTCTATAAAGGGGTAAAGTTTGAGGTTAAGGGAAAGCAATTGTTTGCTCGGTCTAAAGATCGGACTTCACTACAAGAACAAACGGAGAAGTATTTTAAAAGAAATAGAATACTCTTTAACCCACGAAAGAAGATTACAGAATTAGATGTCACAGGCGCTAGTCAAGTATTAGTGTTTAAGCCTATGGCGGCAAAAGGTGCGGGTGGTCTAAAGTTTGAAGACCAAATCGTTGCTGATTTAAATAACTGGTTAAAAGGTGCTGACTATGATGAGTTAAAACACCCTGACACTATTCAACAACTAGTTAAGACTATAAGATTAAAACAAGATAGCAGTTATTATGTTAAAGGAGTGGGTTCAGAAAATACTCGTAGACCTCCTACTTTTACAAAGACAAAAGCAACTGTGACGAACAATGTTAAAGGTAAAGTATCTGATGTCAATATCTACAATAAAAGCAATCGTGTATTACATCATCTATCTTTAAAGTTTAGTAATTCATTTTACATCTATAATGCGACTGTGATTAATTACTTTAGATCACCGACTGCTAGTGTAAGAACAATGATTAATGAGTTCTTTGGTTTTGATGGTGTTAAAATGGGTAAAGCATTTGGTAAAGAGTATGCGGCAAAGACACCAAAGAATTATAACTATTCATCTATACTGACAAGATTTAGAGATTTATTAATACAATGCTTAGGACCTGATATTGTATTAGTATTGAAAGTTGGTCCAGGTAATAATCATATTGATAATATAAAAGGATTTGGTCATAAGATTTCATTATCTGGTTTAACTAAAGACAGTTATGGTTATGCTGAAACAGGTGTAAGAAAATATAACTTTATACGATTTAGAGCAGTTGTCAATGGACATAACTATGAGATAGATTTTCAATTTAGAGGTACTACATCTACTGATACTGGACCTCGTTATTTAAGGATATTATTCAAAGCAAAGTAATACTAAATAAAAGTAAACTTTGTGAATAAGAAACGAAGCGAATACACCTCCTACCAACCCAACTCACTACTCACCATTTATTTCCTTAAGCTAATTGAGAAACAACCTAAAGACGAAAAGAGAATTGTTAAAGTTTTGTTAAAGTCTAAAAAGAAAAGGTAAATACTTTAAGTCTTAACAAACATAGGAGATAAGATGAGATTATTAGTAATCGCTTTTATAATGTCTTTGATGACAATAACAGCACAAGCAAGAGATCAAATTAATATAGTTGGTAGTTCTACCGTATATCCATTTTCAACAGTTGTAGCAGAAAGATTTGGTAAGTCAGGAAAGTTTAAAACACCTGTAATTGAATCTACAGGTACTGGTGGTGGTATGAAATTATTTTGTGCTGGTATCGGAGTAAACACACCCGATATGTCAAACGCAAGTAGAAAGATCAAATCAAAAGAAATAAAACTTTGTAAAAATAATGGTGTCACAGATATTACTGAAGTTATAGTAGGATTAGATGGTATCGCATTTACAAGTTCTGTAAAAGGTAAAGAATATAACTTTACAAAAAAACACTTATGGGAAGCAATGGCTGACTTAGGTCCTAGACCAACTAAATGGTCAGATATTGATCCTAGTTTACCAGACTATAAAATAGCAATTCTAACTCCACCAGCAACATCTGGTACAAGAGATGCTTGGAATAGTCTAGTGATGAAAAAAGGTTGTCCAGAAGAAATCTTAAAAGAAAAAGGTAAAAAGGCTTGTTATCTTTTAAGAGAAGATGGACCAGTTATTGAAGTGGGTGAAAACGATACTTTGATTATTAACAAGTTAGTAGGTGAGCCACAATACTTTGGTATTTTTGGTTTCTCTTATTACGATAACTCAATGGATAAAGTTCAAGCACATACAATTGAAGATGTAGAAATATCTTTAGAATCAATACAAGATGGTTCTTATCCAATAAGTAGACCATTATTCTTTTATGTAAAAAATCAACACATTGGTGTCATACCAGGTATTGATGAATATGTAAAAGAGTTTACTTCTAAAAAAGCCGCAGGTAAAAGAGGTTATCTATTAGACTTAGGTTTAGTACCTTTAGAAAATTTAAAGGATGCTGTGTCAAAAGTTGAATAAATAGTTATATCGTTTATCCGGAAACGGACGGAAGTAAACCACAAAGGTTGAAGAAACGCTCTTTTAAAAGGAGAAAGTATGGACTTAATAAAAGACCTACGAGCTCAAAGAAAAGAGATAAGTAAAGAAATTTCTACTAGAGCTCAATTAAGAAAAAGAAGTAAAGATAGTGTCGCTAGACCAAAGGCGAAGAAAAATCTTTTTTCTAAGGATCCTAGACTACAAGGAATTTAAATTTGGTACAGGCGGGTTGAGTTGAACAACCGACTTCTATTCCACAAATAGGTGTTATACCGTTTAACTACACCTGCCTGTGTTAATGAATATATGTATATACTAAACCGACAATAGTGATTGTTGATAATACAAGATTGGTTGTTATGAGTGCGGCTTCTTTCCACATGATAGCTACGGCCAACCAACAGAACCCACCTATTAAAGTAGTGATTGGTCCTAGTGGATATATACCCACAGAGTTAGCAGCACAACCTATCATTAGAAATCCTGTCGCTATCCATTTAAGATACTTGTCCATTATACCCTTGTATCATTTA
>Ga0208770_1000416_pt1 | contig 28001 bp, 34 predicted proteins | sample AntAceMetag02UK9_FD_184771 | JGI IMG/M metagenome (GOLD analysis project Ga0208770, IMG submission 184771) | Saline lake microbial communities from Ace Lake, Antarctica - Antarctic Ace Lake Metagenome 02UK9 (SPAdes) (version 2) | ecosystem: Environmental > Aquatic > Non-marine Saline and... | reverse complement strand
AGGCCCTGTCCCACAGGGCTTGAATATTAACTATAATACTGTTAAGACAGTGCAAACGGAGAAAATAAATGGCCGACATAGAAAAATCATTACCCAACGAAGCTAACCCATTTCCTGAAGAAGAGATTCAAGAGGAAATAGAAGTAATGGAACCGGGTGAAACAGAAGTTTCTGAAGAAACAGATATTGTAGAAAACGAAGACGGATCGGTAGATATCGATTTTGATCCTACTGCTATGGCTGCAGGGGAAAGTCAAGACCATTACGCTAACCTAGCTGAATTTATCGAAGACAACGACTTGTCTAGAATGGGAACTGAATTATACCAAAACTATCAAGAATATAAAAGTTCTAGAAGAGATTGGGAAAACGCATACCGACAAGGACTAGACTTGCTTGGGTTTAAGTACGAACAACGTACAGAACCTTTCCAAGGTGCGTCAGGTGCAACTCACCCTGTATTAGCAGAAGCCGTAACTCAGTTTCAAGCTTTGGCGTACAAAGAATTATTACCCGCGGGCGGACCCGTGAGAACTCAAATTTTAGGAAACGCTACTCCGGAAAAAGAACAACAGTCTCAAAGAGTTAAAGATTTTATGAATTACCAAATCATGGATGTCATGAAAGAATATGAACCAGAATTTGATACCATGTTATTTCATTTACCTCTTGCAGGATCTGCTTTTAAAAAAGTGTATTACGATGAACTCTCACAAAGAGCCGTTTCTAAATTTGTACCTGCAGATGAATTAGTGGTTCCATACAATGCAGCTTCTTTAGAAGAAGCAGAAGCTATTGTGCACGTTGTAAAAATGTCTGAAAATGAATTACGTAAACAACAAGTAGCAGGATTTTATAGAGATGTAGAACTAACTCCTGGAGAACAACCAGAGACAGATGTTCAAAAAAAAGAACGAGAACTAGAAGGAATTACTAAAACAGCTACGGACGATATTTTTACTTTATTAGAGTACCATGTAAATTTAGAAATAGAAGGTTTTGAAGACATGGGTCCAGATGGTGAACCTACTGGAATTAAATTACCTTACATTGTAACGATAGAAGAAAGCTCCAGAGAAGTTTTATCTATTAAAAGAAATTACGAAGTAAATGATCCTAAGAAATCTAAGATACAATATTTTATTCACTTTAGATTTTTACCAGGTTTAGGCTTTTATGGTTTTGGTTTAATTCACATGATTGGTGGATTATCTAGAACAGCTACTTCAGCACTAAGACAGTTGTTAGATGCAGGAACGCTTTCTAACCTACCAGCTGGATTCAAGCAACGAGGAATAAGAATTAGAGACGATGCGCAAGCAATACAACCCGGAGAATTTAGAGATGTAGATGCACCAGGAGGAAACATTAAAGATTCCTTTATGATGCTTCCTTTTAAGGAACCTTCACAGACATTATTGCAATTAATGGGGGTCGTTGTAAATGCAGGTCAACGCTTTGCTTCAATAGCAGACATGCAGGTAGGAGACGGGAATCAACAAGCGGCAGTGGGAACGACCGTAGCGCTGTTGGAAAGAGGATCGAGAACGATGTCGGCAATTCATAAAAGAATTTATTCTTCTCTCAAACAAGAGTTTAACCTACTAGCAAGAGTATTTAAATTATATTTACCGCAAGAATATCCATACGATGTACCAGGAGCAGAAAAAACAATTAAACAAACAGACTTTGACGACAAAGTAGATATTTTACCGGTAGCAGACCCTAATATTTTTTCTCAAACGCAGAGAATTAGTTTAGCTCAAACCGAATTACAATTAGCTACTTCGAATCCAGCTATTCATAACCAATACGAAGTATATAGAAATATGTATGAAGCATTAGGTGTAAAAGACATTGATAAAATATTAATTCGACCCACGCCCCCACAACCAAAGGACCCTGCATTAGAGCAAATTGATGCTCTTGCAGGGAAACCATTCCAAGCCTTTCCAGGACAAGATCATAGAGCACATATCACTACTCATTTAAGTTTTATGTCTACGAACTTAGCAAGAAATGCACCTCCTATTATGGCAGCTTTAGAAAAAAACATCTTTGAACATATTTCTTTGATGGCTCAAGAGCAAGTAGAAGTAGAATTTAGAAATGAAATGCAACAGATGCAGCAAATGCAACAAATGATGCAACAAAATCCTCAAGCAGGACAACAAATGCAGGTGCAGATGAGAATGATCTCTGAAAAGATCGAATCTAGAAAAGCTGTGTTGATTTCTGAGATGATGGAAGAGTTTATGAAGGAAGAAAATGAAATTACTTCTCAATTTGACAATGATCCGCTTGCAAAACTAAAAGCAAGAGAGTTAGACCTCAAAGCGCAAGACAACGAACGTAAAAAACAGTACGATGAGCAAAGAAATAACTTAGATCGTATGAAAGCGATGATGAATCAGTCTACCGATCAACAAAAAATAGACCAAAACGAAGAATTAGCTAATTTAAGAGCCGATACTTCTATTGAAAAAACAATCTTATCTGCAAAACTAAAAGATAAGTATCAAAATTAATGACAAAAGCATAAAAAAAGGTTAAAAAGACAATATGAAAAAAGATAAAACTATAAAAGTATCTCAAGTCGGAGCACCTATTAAAACAATAGAGATGACTGCACCTAATAAATCTCAAACGGTTACTGTTAAAGGTACTAAAGGTATGAGAGCAGATAAATTACCAGTTAAAGCTACTTGGTACTAAACCATGTTTCCCTGGAGTCTGTTAGGTACAGCTTTTAAAGCTGGTTCCGAAATTTACAAAAATAGACAAGCAACTAAGATTGCTATGTCAGAAGCTCAATTATTTCACGCCGAAAAAATGAAACGTGGAGATATTGAATACTCTGGCAAAATAATGGAACATCAAAAAGGCGATTGGAAAGACGAATTCGTTTTATTAGTGCTTTCAAGCCCTTTATTTTTATTAGGGTATTCTGTATTTGCAGAAGACGAAGATATTGGTAAAAAGCTAGACTTGTATTTTGACAAATTGGATGGTATGCCTTGGTGGATAACAGGACTTTGGATTTCTGTGGTTGCAGCCATTTATGGAATTAAAGCTACCGATATAATTAAAACAAACGGGAGTAAAAAATAATGTTTAAAAAAATTAAAAGAAAACTTTGTGAATTAGTGTGTAAAGTATTTGGTATTACACAATGTGTGTGTGCACATGAATGTAACTGTAAAAAAGAGGCAAAAAAATAATGGCTAAACTAACAAAAAAACAAAAAACTTTACCTAAGTTTTTAAAAGATAAAATAGTAAAATCTAAACCTAAAAGAAAAAAATAATGGCTAAACGAGGATTATACGCAAACATACAAGCAAAAAGAAAAAGAATAAAAGCAGGTTCAGGAGAAACAATGAGAAAGCCTGGAACCAAAGGTGCTCCTACAAAAGCTAATTTTGTAAGATCAGCAAAAACTGCTAAAAAACCTAAAAAGAAAAAATAATGGTAAAAGTATTAAAGAAAGTAGTTACAGGCTTGAAAAAAGCATCGAAGACACATGCTAAACAAGCTAAAATAATTAAAAAACATATTAAAAAAATGAAGGGCTAATAATGGCTAGAACAGCAGCCTGGACTAGAAAAGAAGGAAAGTCTAAATCCGGTGGATTAAATAAAAAAGGTGTTGCTTCTTATAGAGCAGCTAACCCTGGATCTAAATTAAAGACGGCCGTAACTACGAAGCCATCTAAATTAAAAAAAGGTTCTAAAGCAGCAAATAGACGTAAGTCTTTTTGTGCTAGAATGAGTGGTATGAAGTCAAAACGTACCTCTGCAAAAACGGCCAGAGACCCGGATAGCAGAATTAATAAGTCTCTAAGAAAGTGGAACTGCTAAATGGACGACCTAATACTCGTACAACAAGTACAGAAAGCCCTACGTAAGTTATATCAAAACATTGGAGATACTATGATTACAGGTGGTGTTGACAATATGGATAAATACAAGTATTTACTAGGTCAGGCACATGCCTATCAATATATATTACAGGAAATCTCTAACCTGCTAAATAAGAAGGAGCAAAATGACGGACAAGAACAATCAGGAGACGATACCATCGTCCCTTTCGGATCAGGAAGTACCAAAGATTAAACTTGGACTCCAAGAGAAATACGAAAAAGAAAAACAAGAAGAAAAAAACATAGCACCAGAAAAGGAACCCCTTAACCCTGAGTCTATTGAACCAGTTATAGATCAACTTCCAGAACCATCTGGTTGGAGAATACTAGTTCTACCTTTTACCCCTAAAGAAAAAACTAAAGGTGGATTAATTATCGCACAAGAATCGTTAGACCGATTAAGAATCGCAACCAACTGTGGTTACGTTTTAAAAATGGGTCCATTAGCATACAAGGACAAAGATAAATTTGAAGATCCTTGGTGTAAAAAAGGAGATTGGGTGATCTTTGCAAGATATGCAGGATCACGACTACCAATAGAAGGCGGAGAGATCCGAATTCTCAACGACGACGAAGTTTTAGGAACTGTACAAGATCCTGAATCTGTGTTGCATTACATTTAACATAGGAGGACACTATGCCAGACGAAGAAAAGAAAATGGTAGATATTGATAGTTCAGGACCTGAAGTAGACGTAGATATTGAAACATCTACACCTGAAGAAGAAGTATCAATCAAAGAAGAACAAGAAGTAGTACAAGAAGTCACTAGCCCCTCGCCTCTAGACGCAAGTAGCGAGCAGCAAGAGACTACAGAAGATAAGCCAGAAGGAAAGAAAGACGAATTAGAAGTTTATAGTAAAGATGTGCAAAGAAGAATTGCTAAACTCACCAAAAAATGGAGAGAAGCAGAACGTCAAAAAGACGAAGCCTTAACCTATGCCAGAACTCAAAAAGAGACTGCAGAGAAACTAGGTAAAAAATATTCTTCTTTAGAAACCAACAGCTTAAAAGATCGAGAATCTAAATTAGCCTCTGCTTTAGAAGGTGCCAAGGCCAGACTGGCTCAGGCGCGAGATGCAAATGACGTTAATTTAGAGGTAGATATCCAAAAAGATATTTCTCGTCTCGGTTACGAAGAAGCTAGATTGTTAGAGCAAAAAGCTTACAAAGAGGAACAAGATGCTATTATTCCGACTATGAATAATTTAGAGATCCCTCAACAACCTAGAAGAAACGTACCGGATGAAAAAGCAGAAGGCTGGGCCTCTAGTAATAGATGGTTTGGTTCGGATAAAGCAATGACGTATACTGCTTTTGATCTGCATAAGACCTTAACCGAAGAAGAAGGTTATGATCCTCAAAGTGACGAATATTATGTTGAAATTGATAAAAGAATAAGACTTGAATTTCCCCATAAATTTGATACTAATGATGGAACGGCAAAAACTAATACGACTAGGCCGACACAACAAGTAGCTTCAGCAAGGCGAAGTGTAAATTCTAGTCGCAAAACTGTCAGACTCACACCTACTGAAGTTGTAATTGCTAAAAAACTAGGAGTGCCACTCGAAGAGTATGCGAAACAAAAAAAATACATGAAGGAGGTATAGGCATATGGAAAATGATAAAATGAAGACCCCTCGTGCGAGCCAATCCCGAGTTTCTGAAAAGAGACCTGTGACATGGACTCCACCATCAAGTTTAGATGCACCGGCGCCGAAGGACGGATTCGTCCATCGTTGGTTGAGAACCGAAATCTTAGGAAACGATGATAGTAAAAATATCTCGAGCAAACTAAGATCAGGATGGGAATTGGTGAGAACCGATGAATATCCAGAAGGATCTTATTCCACGATTAAAGAAGGAAAATACGCAGGTGTTATTGGACATGGTGGCCTAGTGCTGGCTAGGATACCCAAGGAGATTGCAGAAGCACGTACGAAATATTACGAGCAACAAACTAAAGACCGTGACGAAGCGGTTAATAACGATCTCATGAAGGAGCAGCACCCAAGTATGCCTTTCAATAGTGAAAGGCAGAGTCGTGTAACTTTTGGTGGTTCTAAAAAATAATTTTTTAGTAATTCCAAAAAGAACGCGATATTATTAAACTTAAACAGGAGTAAACAAAATGTCACTAGTAAACCAAGACAGTGCTTTTGGCTTTAGAGCCATCGGCAAAGCTGGACAGAATAATGACAACCAAGGTTTAAGTGAATATAATATTGCTGCAAGTTCAGATGCGATATACCAACATGACCCAGTGCAATTTTTAGCAACTGGTTATATTGGTGTAGCTGCAACGTCAACTGCGGTACTATTAGGTTCCTTAAACGGTGTTTTTTATACTGATGTACCAGACCAAAAACCAAGATGGGCTAATCACTTAGCTGCGAGCAATACTGCAACAGATATTGTTGGCTTTGTAAGTGATGATCCTTATGAAAGATTTGAAGTTCAAATGGACGGAACTCTACCTATAGCTAATATCGGTTTAAATACCAATACTGTTTATACGGCAGGTTCGGTTTCGAACTACAATTCGGACGTAGAGTTGTCTTCATCAGGTGTAACCTCAGCAACAGCACAATTTAGAATATTAGGTGTATCGAAAGATATTCTTAATAAGTCTTTAGCGAATGCCACTACTTATGCGGCAAACGTGAATGTTGTAGGAATCATCAATGAACATTTCTTAAAACAATCAACAGGCATATAATAGGAGAATAAATTATGGCTATATCAAGAGGACAACTAGTTAAAGAACTAGAGCCAGGATTGAATGCACTATTCGGCCTGGAATATAAACGGTATGAAAACCAGCACGTAGAGATCTACGACGGCGGAATTGAATCTTCCGACAGAGCTTTCGAAGAGGAAGTAATGTTATCAGGATTCGCGAATGCACAAGTTAAACCTGAAGGTTCAGGTGTTGTGTTCGATAACGCTCAAGAGACTTTTACTGCTAGATATACTGCTGAGACAATTGCTTTAGCATTTGCGATCACAGAAGAAGCGATCGAAGATAATTTGTATGATAGATTAGCGTCTAGATATACAAAAGCTTTAGCAAGATCTATGGCAAATACCAAACAAGTAAAAGCTGCCGGCGTATTAAACAACGCGTTTAATACATCGTTTGCAGGTGGTGATGGACAACCATTACTATCTCAATCACACCCAACTATTGCTGGAACTTTCAGTAATACATTAGCAACTCAAGCTGATTTAAACGAAACTTCATTAGAGCAGTCATTAATTGACATCGCTGCTTTCACTGATGAAAGAGGTTTAAAAATTGCTGCTAGAGGAATGAAATTACTTATTCCTTCTGAGCTTCAATTTACAGCTGACAGACTAATGAAATCTTCAAATAGAGTTGGTACTGCTGACAATGATATCAATGCAATCAAGAACATGGGAATGGTTCCACAAGGTTACTCTGTGAACAATTTCTTTACTGATCCTGATGCATTCTTTATCAAAACGGACGTTCCTAATGGAATGAAGCATTTTGTCAGAACAGCTATCAAAACAGCTATGGAAGGTGACTTCGATACTGGAAACGTTAGATACAAAGCAAGAGAGAGATACTCTTTTGGTTGGTCTGACCCTAGAGGAATGTTCGGTTCTTCAGGCGCAGCTTAGTACTTGATTTTAAAGTATTAATTATTTGAAAGGCCCCTTTACTGGGGCCTTTCTTTTTGATAGAAAGGACGAACCATGATGAAACAATTTTTAGTTAAAATAAGCGCATACGGATATAAAGCAGAAATGACCATAGAGGCATTAGATAGTGCACACGGAGTAGAAAGTGCTATCCTTGACAAAATAGGAAAAAAAGATATAAAGTTCACTCCTAATGGTAGTTCTACAAAGAACTGTCATTTAACCTACGAGGAGATTGTACATGGAACACAATCAGATCAAGGATCTTTATCAAACCAAAAGATCGCTTGAACTAGAGTGGGAGCAAGACCATAATAAAGAAGGTGTGTATACCTTAAATATGGTTAGGATCGATGAAGAGATCAAAAAAGTAATCAGTCAAATTAAAGCGACTGAAGCTAAAGAGATCTTACATCAAGTAAAGATAGAATCCGTTGCTTCTGACTATTCTATAGCTGGCTAAATAGTCAAGCTACTATCGCTGGAAAAAGCGTTTTTCCCATAAGGATATCTTGCACTTCATTCAAAAATTCTATATAGTTTGATTACTATATATAAATATATTCTGCATAGACGCGTATAGTCGACAGCCTAGAGACTGTGTAGAATTAACTAGGAGGATAAATATCATGGCAAACACAACATTCACAGGTCCAGTAACCGCACTTAACGGTTTTATTGGAGGAGCAAACGTAAATGCAGGAGTAACAGGTACTTCAGCAGATACACAACAAGGTTCTAACGTAGCTTGGACTGTAGGAGCAAATATTTCTACACTAACTATTGCTACTGGACCAAGAGCTGGAGAAGCGTTAAACGCTGTAACTAGTGAAGGCGTACTTGTATACGTTGCAGATGGAGCAACTGGAAATTCAGTTTATGCTTTTTCAAATGGAACAGACTGGTTACGTGCAGACACTAGAACAGCAGTAGCTGCTTCGTAGTTTAAATAATTTAAGAGCTCCTTCGGGAGCTCTTTACTAAGGAGAATAAAATGGGTTCATATAAAGCAGACATACAAGCAACAAGAATTGCAGGAGAAACTACCAATGTAATCGTAGCACCACCTGTAAGACTAAGAGGAATTGTTGTTGCAGGACTAGCAACGTCCGGTACTGTTATTTTAAAAACTACCAGTGCAACTGGAGACACATTATTCCAAGCGGATGTCCCTGCAGGAGATATTATTAATTTTTCTTTTCCTGAAGATGGAATTTTATTTCCAAAAGGAGTTTATGTTTCTACTTTTACAGTAGCTGCAGTTACTTTATTAACAGATAAATATTCTGGTCCAGGTCTAACAGCAGGGTAGGAGTCTAAATGACTAACATTACTTCCGGCACATATACTTGGGATAAGAATTTCTTCATTGATGACGTTATCACGGAAGCTTTTGAAAGATTAGGATTAAATCCTATGTCTGGAAATAACATGAGAACTTCTAGACGTTCTTTAAATATTTTATTTTCAGAATGGGGAAACAGAGGTCTTAAATTTTGGGAAGTAGAAAATAATTCTTTTACTTTAGTTCAAGGTCAAATCGTTTATAATTTTTATAGATCTCCTTCTGATGGAACTTCCAGTGGGGTTTTCAATAGTTTATCCGCAGCCATTAATGATACAGCGACCACTATTCCTTTAAATTCTTTAGTAGGGTTTCCTACTTCTGGAACTATTTTAATTGGAACAGAACAGATTACTTACTCAGGACAAAATTCAGACACTACTAGTTTAACCGGAGCCACTCGTGGCGCGAATAGTACTTCCGCAGCTAGTCACGCGGATGATGATGTCGTATACGACCATGCAACTATTTTATATGGTTATGACGATATGTTAGAAGCTTCTTATAGAAATTCTACTCAAGTAGATTTTCCTTTGACTAAAATTGACAGATCAACCTATCAAGGTTTATCGGCTAAGTCTCAACAAGGAACTCCTACTCAATATTTTGTTCAAAGACTTATTGATAGAGTATCGGTTACTTTATATCTAGCACCTAGTGCTACGGAAGCAGGAAATACTATTAACTTCTTTTTTGTAAAAAGAATACAAGATGCAGGATCGTACACGAACGCTTCGGATATAGTGTATAGATTTGTTCCGGCAATGTGTTCAGGACTTACTTATTATTTAGCACAAAAATTAGCACCTCAACGTGTACAAGAATTAAAATTATTATACGAGGATGAATTACTAAGAGCTTTACAAGAAGATGGTTCTTCTGCTAGTTCTTATATTAGTCCACGAACTTATTACCCAGGAGTCTAATGACTAATTTATCGAGAGGAAAATTTGCACAATTTATTTCCGATAGAAGTGGTATGGCATTTCCTTACAAAGAAATGGTAGTAGAGTGGAATGGAGCAAGAGTTCATACTTCTGAGTTTGAATCAAAACAACCTCAATTAAATCCAAGACCAGCAGGTACCGATGCACAAGGTTTACAATTTGCTAGACCCGATCGTAAAGAACCACCGGTTACTGTGTTATTAGTTCCTAATCCATTTGAAACTATTTTATATTCTGGAAGTACTTATATTAATGTAAACTCTCAAAATCATGGATTAAGCACTGGCAATACAGTTCGATTTAGAGGTTTAGCAGGTAGTCCTCCTACCGGTCCTATTATACCTGATCCAACTAATGATAACGATTTATATTACTTTAATCCGATTCCTACTTTTGACTCAATCAGTGACATTGATAATGAAAACGGTTATACTATTACCGTAGGACAAATAAATTCTTCTGGAATTGTAGGAGATGTTTTAAATTATTATTATTTCCAAATACCGGGAACGGCTACTTTTGGAAATGTACAAGGAGGAGGAATTGGCTGTAGTTCAGGACCAATTACTTTACAACCATAATGACATATGCAGAATTAGTACAAAAAATTAGAGATTATTGTGAAGTAGATGCCAATGTATTTACCTCTACTATTGTAGATGGCTTTCTTTCAGATACTGAATTTAGACTTTTAAGAGACGTAGACTCTGATAATAATAGACAATATGCACAAGCAGATATTATAGCAGGGCAACGATTTGTAAGTACCCCTCTTATTAATAATCAAACTTTAATAATCAGGTCTTGTCAAATTACTAACTCTACCGGTGGAGCAGATAATTCAGATAGATATTTTTTAGATTTTAGGGATACCAGCTTCATGTCGGAGTATGATCCTACTGGAGTACAAGGATTACCTAGATATTACAGTTATTGGGATGAGAACACCATTGTGGTGGCTCCTACCCCAGATATAAATTATAACATGCAGATAAATTATATCTTGAAACCAGAGGGATTATCTAGTAGTAATACCACTACATACTTAAGTACAGAATTTCCTAATGGCTTATTGTATGCATGCCTAGTAGAGGCTTTTGGATTTTTAAAAGGTCCAGCTGATATGATTCAATATTATGAAGGTAAATATCAACAAGCTCTACAAGGATTTACAATTGAGCAAATGGGAAGAAGACGAACTGATGAATTCCAAACAGGAGTTCCGAAAGTCGGAAAACAAAAATAAGGAGTAAACTATGGCTATAACACAAGCGGTTGCAAACAGTTTTAAACAAGAACTACTAGAAGGGGAACATACGTTTCAATTTTCTGGTGGTGATACTTTTAAACTTGCTCTGTACACTTCTGATGCAACGTTAAATTCTACTACTACGGCATATGCTTCTACCAATGAAGTTCCAAATTCTGGACAATATGCTGCCGGCGGTGGAACCTTAGTAAAACCAAATCCAAGTACTTCAGTCTCATCAGGTGTTGCGATTGTTGATTTTGCAGATTTATCTTTTACGGGTGTAACGATCACAGCTAGAGGAGCTTTAATTTATAATACTTCATCGACTAACAAAGCGGTGGCAGTATTAGATTTTGGTGCAGACAAAGCAGCGACTTCAGGAACTTTTACAATTCAGTTTCCAGCATTTACCACTTCAGCAGCTATTCTAAGAATCGGCAACTAATAGGAGCTAACCTATTATGGTCAATACTTGGGGTACACTAACCTGGGGAATAAACAGCTGGGGAGAACAAAGTGATGTAAGTATATCTGTCACTGGTACTCAATTAAGTACGTCTCAAGGAGACGTAACTACTACTGTAGAATTAAATTCAGGATGGGGAAGAGAACTCGGTTGGGGTACTCTTGACTGGGGAAACAATTCTATATCTACTCAAGTTCCTATTACCGGTTCACAATTAAATTTAGATCTTGGAGATACTACATTAGATCTTTTGACAATTGCTTCACCAACAGGTGTTACTGCTGCTTTTGCATTAAGTTCTGTAGACGCTTCACCGGATGCTATGGCATCTGGAAATCAAATCCCACTTTCTTTAGGAGATGCTATTGGTAAAACCGATGTAGCATTTAATGTTACCGGTAATGAATTATCTATTGTCTCTGGCACCGCGACGCTCGATGCTATTACCTTTGCAGATTTAACTGGTTTTGTTTTAGAAACCGATACTGGAAATGTAGTCATAGGAGGTATTGCAAATATACCGGTTGTAGGAAATGAATTATCAACAGCTGTAGGAACCGTAGATGTAGCACCGGATGTGGCTTTAACCGGTCAACAAATAAGTGCTACTTTAGGAACCGCTGTTTTAGATGCCAATACTCTAGTAGATGTTACTGGACAACAGATTAATACGACTGCAGGAAGTGTTACTTTTACGATCTCAGGATCCGTACTATTAACAGGAAATCAGTTAACTTTAGAGCTTGGAAATGAAGTGTCTCAGATATGGACAATCGTTGACACAGGCACCTCTGTAGCGTATACTGAAGTTTCTACCGGATCTAATGTCACTTGGAATAATATTGACACAGCCGCATAATTTGAATAAAAACTATTAATTAAGGAATTATATAAAATATGCCATCAAGCTATTCTGGAGATTTAAAACTAGAACTCATGGTCACTGGTGAAAAAGCCGGTCTATGGGGAGATATTACTAATACCAATTTAAACATCGTACAACAAGCCATTGCTGGTTATGAAGCAATTCCATTAAATGCGACTACCGGTGTAACTTTAACTTTTTCCAATGGAACTATTTCTGATGGTAAAAATGCAGTTCTTGATTTAACAGGAACGATTACTACTTCTGTTAATGTTATTATTCCAGATGCAATTGAAAAAACCTATATCGTTAGAAACTCAACTTCAGGAGCTCATGACGTAGTAGTTAAAACAGCGTCTGGTACGGGAGCTACCTTTAGTACTACTGATAAAGGTACTAAATTATTGTATTCTGATGGAACTAATGTTGTGGATACAGGTTTAACTGCAGGTATTACAGCGGTTGTTCAAGATACCTCTCCACAGCTCGGTGGTATGTTAGATGTTAATACATTTGGTTTAGGTGATGGAACTTTACAACTCTTAAACTTTACAGAAACCGCAAGTGCAGTTAATGAATTTACTATTACAAATAATGCAACAGGTTCTGCACCTATTTTATCTGCGACAGGGGATGACTCTAATATTGGAATAACTTTAACTCCTAAAGGAACAGGGGTAGTTGATGTTACTGGCACACTGCTAGCTGACAAAGCATACTTAGCTGAAACCACTTTAACAGATGGTGCTACGATTGATTGGGATATGGCAACACAAGCTGTGTCCGCAGTAACACTCGGTGGAAACAGAACTTTAAACGCACCTACCAATGGAAGTACAGGTCAATTTGCTTCTCTATTAGTTATTCAAGATGGAACTGGCGGAAGAACTATTACATGGAACGCAATATATGAATTTGCAGCGGATACTGCACCAACATTAACAGCAACAGCTAGTCTTGGAGATGTATTTACTTTTAGATACAATGGAACAAAATGGTTAGAAGTTGGAAGAAATTTAGCATTAACTTTATCATAGGAATATTATGTACACATTAGTCATAGACGAAACAATCACAAAATACTTTAGTTACCCTAAAGGATTTACTCTTAATGGTAATCAATACCCAGCAGACATATTTAGTAAATGGTCTGTAGCTGAAAAAGAAGCTATTGGAATTTATGAAGTAGTCTTTGATAGTTCTAATAAAAAAGATGAAGACTATTACATTAATACAAATCAATCTTTTAATTATGCAGATGGAGTAGTTACTGCTTCTTATGGAACTGCTGTTGGTAAAAAACTAACAGACACGAATGAAGTTTGGACACAAGAAGATGTAGATAACGAAAGCTCACCAGAAGGTGCTTCTGCAGGTGATCCTATGAATGATGAAAAAGGCAATCAAATTGTAACCACTGGTTTAAAAACAAAATACAAAACAGGTTTTAATTTAGAAGCAGCTGGTCTATTAGCTCCTACAGATTGGTATGTGGTTAAGGCAACCGAAGTTTCAGATTATTCAGTACCTAGTGCTGTTACTACTTACAGAGCAGCAGTTAGAACTAAAGTCAATGCAATGGAAACTGCAATAGATAATTGTGCCAATGTAAATACTCTTATAACTTTACTTACCTACACAATGCAAGATGATGGTACAGTTACTAGACCTCTTGGAGAATTTCCAAAAGAGGTAGTTTAATATGCCTTTTATCTTACCAGCTAACTCTCTATCAGCAGGTGGTTATACAGTAGATAATTCTTTACGATTTAATTCTGCTAGTTCAGATTATTTATCAAAAGTTCCAACTACAGGGACTAATAGAAAAATACAAACTTTTTCAACATGGGTTAAAAAATGTCAAAACCCTGACGGTGATAATACATTATTCTTAAGTTATTATTCTATAGATGAAAGAATAAAGATATTATTTGATAGTTCTCAACGACTAAGTATCGGTAATAGAAGTGGTGGTAGTAACACAATAATTTTAGTTACAAATAGATTATTTAGAGATGTATCAGCTTGGTATCATATTGTAGTTGCTATGGACACTACACAAGCAACAGCTTCTAATAGAGTTAAAATATATGTTAATGGAGTTCAAGAAACTTCTTTTGTTACAGCTATTTATCCTTCATTAAATGAAGACTTAAGACTTGGTACAAGTTCATATACCTATTATTTAGGTTCTTATGGAGGAAGTTCAGGGTATTTAGACGGCTACATGTCTGATGTTTATGGTATAGATGGTCAAGCATTAGCACCTACAGACTTTGGAGAATTTGATGAAGATAGTGGAATATGGAAACCAATAGATGTTTCTGGATTAACCTTTGGTACTAACGGATTCTATTTAGACTTTGAAGATAGCGGTGCTTTAGGTGCAGATACATCAGGTAATGGTAATGATTTTACAGTTAATAATTTAACAGCAGTAGACCAGACTACCGACACACCTACTAATAATTTTGCAACCATGAATCCTTTAGATAATTATTATGCTAGTGCTCTTTTTGCAGAAGGCAATATAAAACTTACAACTGATGCTAGTGCAGAAGCTATGAGTACAGCAACTTTTGCTGTATCTGCTGGTCGTTGGTATTTTGAAGTTGATTGTATTTCAATAGGTGCTAGTGGTACAGCAAATCTTGGTGTAACTGCAACACCTTCTCATCAAAACTCTTCTTATGGAAAATCTGGGGGTGTTACACCTTTTACTCATACTTGGAATAAAAGTGGAACATTACAATCAGGTAATGGATCTGGTGGTAGCATTACTCTTGCTACATTAAGTTCATATGCTGCTGGAGATATTTTAGGAGTTTATCTTGATCTTGAAGATATGAAAACTTATTGGAGTAAAAATGGTACACTTGAAAATAGTGGAACTGGTATTGCTTTAACTGCTTTGGCAAGTAATGGAACAGGTCATTATATTCCATTTGTAGGAGATTATAATACTGGTGGTGCGGCTGTATTTGAAGTTAATTTTGGTAATGGTTTTCAAGCTTTAGCAGACACAGCAATAGCAGATGATAATGGATATGGTGCGTTTGAATATTCGCCAAACATTACTGGAGATGGTGCAGCAAAAAAATTTTATGCACTTTGTACAAAAAACTTAAATGAGTTTAATTATGACTAAATCAATTAACGCACAGGAGTACAGCTAATGGCACAAATAAATAAACCCTCAGATTATTTTAATACTAAACTTTACACTGGTACTGGTGCTACACAATCAATAACTGGGGTCAACTTCACCCCAGACCTTACATGGATTAAAGGTAGAAGTGGTGCAACTGAGCATGTATTAACAGATTCAGTAAGAGGAGTAACAAAAGAATTAAGTTCAAATGATACTGGTGCAGAAGAAACTGTAGCACAAGGATTAACAGCTTTTGGTACAGATGGTTTTACAGTTGGTACAGATGGCTCTTATAATACAAGTTCAGCAACTTACGCATCTTGGAATTGGTTAGGTGGTGGTTCAGCATCATCTAATTCTGATGGTTCAATTACTTCTAGTGTTTCAGCTAATACAACCGCTGGATTTAGTATTGTAAGTTATACGGGTAATTTAACTGCTGGTGCAACTATTGGACATGGGTTAGGTGTTGCACCTTCAATGGTAATAGTTAAAAATAGAGCTGTTGCGGCATGGGATTGGACTTGTTATCACTCAAGTTTAGGTAATACTAGAAGAATTTTTTTAAACAGTACTAGTGCTGGAGATACATCAATTGGTGGGTGGAATAATACTACTCCATCTAGTTCAGTAGTTACTCTTGGTGCTGGAAACGAAACCAATAATAATAATACTATGATAGCTTACTGCTTTGCAGAAATTAAAGGCTACTCAAAATTTGGCTCATACACAGGGAACGGAAATGCTGATGGTACATTTATATACACAGGATTTAAACCAGCTTTTATAATGTTTAAAGATACAGGTTATGCATCAAATTGGTCTATGTTTGACAATAGACGAGCAGGTTATAATAGTAAATCAGATATTCTTGCTCCAAATACAAACAGTACTGAAGATACATCTAATACAACTTTTGCTGATTTCTTATCCAATGGTTTTAAATGGAGATTTACTAATGCAGACTTTAATGCTTCAGGAAACAATTACATCTACATGGCATTTGCTTCTTCTCCTTTTGTAACTTCAACAGGAATACCAGGAACAGCAAGATAAAACATCTTTATTTTAGGTTCAAAAGGTATTATAAATACTATTATGCCATTACAGAAGATACAATTTAAGCCTGGATTCAACAAACAACAGACCGAAACCGGTGCCGAAGGGCAATGGGTAGACGGTGATAACGTACGTTTTAGATACGGCCAACCTGAAAAAATAGGTGGTTGGGAAGAATTAGTTAACTCTACCATAGCAGGACCTGTCAGAGGACAACACACTTGGACTGATTTAACTGGTGTTCGATACGCAGCACTAGGTACTTCTAAAGTGCTAGTTATTTATTATGAAGGAGCGTTTTATGATATTACTCCTTTAGAGACCCCTATTACAGGATTTACCTTTACTTCTACTACTGGATCAGCAACCGTTACGGTTAATAAAGTAGCTCATGGAGTTGCAAACGGTTCTTATATTATTTTTACTAGTATTACCTTACCTACTGGGGGTGAAACAGGTTTTTCAGCTAGTCAATTTACTAACAATACTTATGAAGTTACTTCCACAGATGATGATGATTTTACTATTACTATGTCTACTACCGAATCTGGTTCAGGTATGTCTACTCAAGGTTCTGCAACGGTTACGCCTTATGTAACCATTGGTCCTGTATTTGAAACCCCCGCTTATGGATTTGGAACCGGTCCTTATGGAAGAGAAGCATGGGGAACTGCACGATCTGCTTCTACCGTGGTCTTAGATCCTGGCTCCTGGTCGCTCGATAACTATGGACAGTTGTTAGTTGCAACTGCTAGAAACGGTTCTACCTATACTTGGACTCCTTTAGCAGGAGAGCCTGCAGCATTAGAAACGAGAGCTGCTATCGTAGCAGATGCTCCTACTAGATCATTAATGAGTTTAGTTTCTGACAGAGATAGACATTTATTTTTAATGGGAACCGAAACTACTGTCGGAGATGCTTCTACACAAAACAAAATGTTGGTACGTTTTTCTAATCAAGAAGATATTAATACTTGGGCTCCTACCGCGACTAATACAGCAGGTACTTTCTTGCTTGACCAAGGAAATGAAATCGTAACAGCCGTACAAGGAAAAGATTATGTATTAGTGTTAACCGATCAAGCAGCTTATGTAATACAATTTGTGGGAACTCCTTACACTTTTTCATTAAGACAAGTTGGTTCCAACTGTGGATGTTTAGGGCAACACACTGCCGTCTATGCACAAGGAGCGGTGTACTGGATGGGTTTTGGTGGTGGATTTTTTATGTACGATGGAACGGTAAAACAACTTCCATCCTTAGTAGAAGATTTTGTATTTACCACTCAAGGAGATGGATTAGGAATTAATTATGATGCTAATCAAATTACCTATGGATATCACAACTCATTATTTAATGAAGTGGGTTGGTACTATGCAGCGAGCGGCTCGCAACAAATTAATAGGAATGTAGTATATAACTTTATCGAACAAAGTTGGACTACCGGTTCTTTATCTAGAACTACCTATAATGATGCTACTACCTATGATTTACCCTACGCTACTGAATTTACTACTAATGGAACTCCGAGCTTCCCAGCCATTCAAGGGGTAACCAATAGATATGGTTCTTCTCAGTACTGGGCTCAAGAAACAGGGACCAATGAAGTAACCGCTGGAGGATCTACTACTGCTATTGCTTCTTATATTTTGTCAGGGGATTATGATATTTCCGAACAAGGAATTGCAGGAGATGGTGAATATATTATGAGAGTATCTAGATTTATACCAGACTTTAAAAACTTAAGTGGAAATGCAAAAGTAACCATGTTCTTTACTAACTATCCAGCCACCGATTCACAATCATCTGCTTCAGGATCTTTAATTACTGGTCCTTTTACTATTAGTACCACTACTAATTTTGTAAGCACTAGGGTTAGAGGTAGGCAGGTTAGTTTAAAAATAGAAAACGATGGTCAGGATGAAACTTGGAGATATGGAACCTTGAGGTTAGATATTCATGCAGGAGGAAGAAGATAATGGCAAAAATTACTGCAGTGATTCCAGAACCAAGAGAAGAATATGATGTGTTTAATCAACGACAGTTGAACGAAGGGTTGAATACATTAAAGAATGAGTTAAACTTTGGTTATCAAAAAGATTTAAAAAATGAACAAGCGCAAATAGAATGGTTTTTAACGTAAATGGCAAATTTTTTTAAAAGCAATACATTTGATTTAACCACTACTAATGTAACTATTGTATTATCCGTAAGTACTTCTTCTGTAGCTATTGTTAAAACGGTACAAGCGGTTCATGATACTGCTAGTAATGTAGATACAGATCTTTTTCTTACTAAGAATGGTGCAAGTGCGGTTCAAATAGGTCATGCACAATTAAATAAATCTACTGCAAATCTATTAGTAGATACCTTGAATTTAGAAGCAGGAGATGCTATAAGCGTGCAAGCGAGTACTGCTGATGCCGTTAGCGGAGCAGTGTCTTACATGTTAATAGACAGATCACAAGAGAATGGATAAAATAGAAACGACCACGAAACACACCTTTAGAAGTAAGTCTACTAATAAGACGTATGAAACAAAGGAACAGTTTTTACAACATCATGCTGAAGACGATTTAGCAGTCGATACAGCAGTGACCGTTACCAATGAAGGATTAAATCTTTTACAGAAAATAATGGGACAAAAATAATGCAGCCACTTGGTGGAACCGAACTGCAAATGCAGTTCTTAGAAAGACATGTAGATAAAGAACTATTAGATCAAGTTCAAATTACTACTTCCGTTCCTGAAAAAATTCCTTTGTCTAAAGATAAAGTAAATATCTTATGGCAACATAATTCATATGATCAAGCTAATTTAGCACCTTGGTTTAAAGATACTTCGAATCATTCTAAATATGATTGGTATGTATTTAATTCTCATTGGAACTATGAAAAATATAGAATGCATTTTGATATTCCTACCGAACGATGTTTGGTTATTAAAAACGGAATTCCAGAAATTACACCTAGAAATTTAGTTTACAAAAAAGGGGATCCCATCAAACTTATCTTTCAACCTACTCCTTGGAGAGGATTGAATGTGATACTAGCAGCAATGCAAATGATTCAAAATCCCCTCATCACCTTAGATGTTTATTCTTCTACCGAAATTTACGGAGATCAATTTAAACAAGCAAACAATCAACAATTTGAAGGTTTGTTTGAACAAGCAAAAAAATTATCCAATGTTAATTACATTGGATATAAATCGAATGAGTATATTGTAGATCAATTAAAAAACTATCATATTTTTGCCTATCCTAGTATCTTTGAAGAGACCTCTTGCGTCTCGGCGCTCGAAGCTATGTCGGCAGGACTCTATTGTATTACTACCAATTATGGAGCTTTATATGAAACGTGTGCAGAATATGCGGCCTATATTCCTTATCAAAAATCGTATGCAAATTTAGCTAAAAATTTTGCCTATGCTATTGAAACAGCGGTAGGTAATTTAGACAACGAGATTGTTCAAAAACATTTACAAGATCAAATTATTTATACTAACCGATTTTATAACTGGACTCGTATTGGTTCGTTATGGAATAACTTTTTAAAAGGAGCTATCAATGCAAGATCCAAGTAAACCTATCTGGGTAAAAGATAACAAAAAAGAAGTACCTAATGTAAGTAAACTACCTTCTATCTTTGTAGCTACTCCGGTTCATAGCGAATGCTCTATTCATTACACTCAAGCGTTATTAGCATTTCAACAAAAATGTATGGTCAATGGTATTCTAGTTTCTTTTTCTTTATTAAAATCTTCTTTAGTAACGCAAGGTAGAAACTTATGTGTCAATGCGTTTATGGAAGAATTTGAAAAACATCCCTACACTCACATGTTATTTATTGATTCCGATATTGAGTTTTCTTTTGATACCATTATGAAATTAGTAGCAGCAGAAAAAGATGTAATAGCTGCTCCTTATCCATTAAAAGATTTAGACTGGAATAAGATTGCTAATAGAATTAAATATAAAAATATACAAGACGGTGCTACTATGTCTAAACAAGGATTTACTTGGCCGTTAAAATTAGATGGAAAGAATCAAATAACTGCAATCAATGGAGTAGCAGAAGTAAGTCATGCTCCTACCGGATGTATGTTAATTAAAAAAGAAGTGTTTGATACCATGATTGAGAAGTTACCAGAATTAAAAATTAATCAACCCACTATTGTTAATGGTGAAATGGTTGAGAAGAAGTTTATGTACAACTTCTTTGATTGTTATCATGAACCAGAAACCAAAAAGTACTACGGAGAAGACTTTGGATTCTGTAAAAGATGGGCTGAAATAGGTGGTAAATGTCACATTTTAGTGGATGAATATATTACTCATATAGGTGAGTATCGATATACCGGTAGGTTTATGGATGATCTTGATTTTAAAAAAGATTGACCTATACTGTAAAAACAAGTAAAGTATGTATTTTCAGGACTTTTGCGCCTGCTTCATTACTAACAATATTTAAAGGATTATGATATCTAGATCACAGATGAGCAGACAATTATATCAAAACGGCGGAATTATGGGCGTAGCAAGAGAGAACTACGGCTTTGGAAGTAAATTTAAAAAATTCGTAAGGAACATTATACCTAATGAAATAGCAGATATTGCAGTGAAAGCTGCACCGTTTGTTGCACCTTTTCAACCAGGTATTGCAGCAGCAATGAGAGGTATTGGAAGATTTGATCAACGAGGAAGTATCAGCGATGCTGTAAAACAAGCGGGAGCAACGTATGGTTTTGGAAAAGCAACTGGTGCAGATGGTTTGAATGTACCGGGAATGTTTGGAGGAGAAGTCCAAGCAGGAACTGGAGATACATCTTCTTTTTTTGATAGACTTGGTGGTAATATTTCAGGAGGAGTTGACGGGATTACTAATTTAATACCTGAATCTGTAAAAAGCATAGACATACTAGAGAGTATTCAAAGCGGAGCTTCTAGTGTAGGAGAATTTATTTCACAAGGATTTAACTCATTAATGAATGCTGATCCAAAAACATTGCAAGAGTTGTTTAAAGCAGCTACTTACCTTGCAGGTACGACTTTAAGTTACTTAGATCAAAAAAGAATTAATAAATTAAGAGAAGAAATTCAAGCAAAATTTGAAGCCGCTCAAGCAGGTAAACGAGCACAATATAATCCAGGTGAAGCAACCAATGCTCCTAGAGCATCTTTTACTGCAGCCGATGTAGTACGAGCACCTGCAATGAATGGTGGAAGAATGGGTTATGCATATGGAAATTCAGTACAAGACGGAATTATGTCAGCTCCTCAAATAGCAGATCAAATGGGAATGCCGGTAGGTAACCCTAGACAAAATCAACAAGGAATTGCAGAACTAGATTATAGAGATCAGGGTGGATTTGTTCCGCCAATTGGTATAAAAGAAAAGGAGGATGATATCCCTGCGATGTTATCTAATAACGAATTTGTATTTACAGCCGATGCAGTAAGAAATGCAGGCGGTGGAGACACTAACTTAGGTGCTCAGAAAATGTATTCTATGATGAAACAACTTGAAAACGGAGGAAGTGTTTAATGGCTTATAATATTACTACCCCTGCTCCTTTTTTAGAACCAGCGGGTGAACGAATAACAGATCTTACCATAGATCAAATTAACCAACCAGTTAATATAGGTGGAATGGCGCCTAAGGTTTCCCAAGTTAATCCATTAATTCAAGCATCTCAACAAAGAACCGCAACGCAAGCAGGATTAGGATCCTTACAATTTTCTCCTCAAGGAGATGTAACAGGAGTAGGCGCTGGAACCGGTGTTGCAGCATATCAACCTTATTTACAAGCAGCAGAAGATTTAGCTGCGCCAAGTGCATATCAATCGTATATGTCTCCGTATCAAACAGAAGTCATTGACGCGACTCAAGCACTAATGAACGAGCAGCGAGCGTCAGGGTTAAATACATTACGAGGAGGTCAATATGCACAAGGAGCTTATGGACAAGGACGAGGACAAATTGGAGAAGCAGAATATTTAAGAGGTAGAGATATTTCAGATGCAGGACAGCTAGCGGCACTAAGACAACAAGGTTTAACACAAGCACAAAGTTTACAACAACAAGGTTTACAAAATCAATTAGGTTTTGGTCAACAACAACAAGCTTTTGAATCAGGTATCACCGGACAATTAGGGGCTACAGGTGCAGGAGCGCAAAATTACTCTCAATCTATTCTAGATGCTATTCAACAAGGAAATATTTTACAAGAACAATATCCACTACAAAGGTTAGGAACTGCTTCAGGTATATATGGAACAATTGCAAGTGGTACACCTCAAAGCCCTCAACAACCGATTATGACTAGCCCTGGTTTAGCAGCATCACAAACGTTAGCTAATTTATATGGAATGTTCAATCCAAGACCAACAGCTGCTTACGGTGGATTAATGTCATTGATGGGTAGGTAACCATGCCTAATATATTTAAAAGACCTATGTTTCGAAAAGGAGGTTCTACTTCCGAAGGTACTGGTATTACTTCTGGATTAACTCCTAGACAAAACTATCAAGAGCAAGGAAACGTACAAAAAAAAGAACCCTACGAGATTCTTATTGAAAACCAATATCAAAAGATGCTTCCGAGCCAAGGAGATAGCATAAGAAATTATATAACTGGATTTGGTGCAAGTGCTGCCAAAGACCCTATGGCACTTCAAACGTTTGGAAGCGCTTTTGGACAAGCTTCAAAAATAGGTGCTGGTTTAAATGCACAACAAACTGCAGAAGCAAATAAATTTAAAACACAAGCTGGAATACAAGCAGTTAAAAATTTAACTAAAGATGATAGAGATATTTTAGAAAAAAGAGCTGCTTTAGTAGCTCAACAAAGAGGCATACCTTACAATGAAGCGTTAGGTTTAGTATTAGATAATTACATGAAAGAAAATTCTCCTTTCTTAAAAGGAGACTCTCCTGAAAATAGAATGATTAAAGCAGCAAAACAATATGAAGAAGCAGGATATGATGAAATTGAAGCAATTAATTTAGCTAAATATAAAATAGCTCTTCAGTCTAATAAAATACCACCAGATCTAAGAGCAAAATTAGATGTAGGCAATACCATATTAGATACTAAAATAATTATAGTAGATCCTAAAACTGGAATAGGGTCCTTTAAAACAGAAGCGACTGATAGTAAAAGAACTAGGTATAGCCCTGGCAGAGCATACGTTAGTCCAGCGGACGGAAAAATTTATATATACGACGGAACAAAATTTGTAAAAGCACCAGGATACTAAGGAGGTTCCATGGCGGAAGAATTTAATAATATAGAAGACTATATCGAGTCCGATTACCAATTAATTCCAGAAGAATTAGAAGAAGAACCTAAAAAAATTATACAAGTACCAGAACGAACGGGAGAACCTACTCCTGTTGCAGATATTTTATTTGGACCTAAGGGCGTAGAATTAGCAGGAGATACTTTTCTAAAAGCTGGAAAAACAGCTAGAAGAATAGCGGAACGAGTACAAGGTGTTCCAGAAAGTGAATTAACTCCTTTAGGAAATGTTAATGCATTAGATGGATTTGTAGCTGGAATTATAGATTCCACTATTAAAATTCCTTATGGGGTAGTATCTTTGACTGCAGAAATTGCAGACGCATTAGCTGAAGAAGGAGTTCCAGCCGATCAAGGAAAAATAGCTGCATTAGAAGAATATTTTAGTAACAGTGTATTTGGTAAAATAGTACAAGGATCAGAAGATATTATAAAAGATTCTGCGGTAGGAAAATTAACTTCTGCCTTAGGTCAGTTATATGCTTTTGGAAGAGTAGGAGCAAGTTATGGAGTTAAAGCAGCAGTTAAAGCAAAACAAATTTATGGCAAATGGTCTAAAGCTGCTAAATTAAATAAAGTAGCAAGAGCTAATCCAGGGGCGGTAAAGGCTTCTATTAGTGCTAAAAATTTTAACAAATTATCAGGAAAACAAAATTTTGCTGCCGTTACTTTAGGAGGAGCTACGGGAACTGCTCTGGTAGCAGATTTAGAAGGAATTGGAACTTGGGGAGATGTGTTAGGAGGACCCAGTGCTTTAGATAGAGACAAAAAATTTACAACACAAGATGAAGCAGCTAGAAGATTGTGGAATCGGTTTAAATTTGGAGCAGAAGGAGCAATCGTATCCGTTCCTATTGCTTATGGAATTAATAGAGTTGTAAAAAGAATATCCGAAGCTGGAAAAAATTTAAAATATAGCGATGATGAGTTAGATAGATTAATTGATAAATATATAGCACAACCTTTTAGACCTAGGGGAGCTAAAGATCAATTAAGTTTTGAAGGTGTAAAAAAAGTAGAAGGAAAAATAGCAGGAGGTCAAATTACTGCTAGAGATTTAATTAAAGACATTGATAAAAGTTTATATAACATTGCTAAAGAATCGGGAATGTCTAGTCGTAATCCTGCTTGGAAAAGATTAACAGGAAGATTAGATGAATTATTAACTTCTACGGATGATGTTATTCAAGGAGGCAATGTAGTCTTTAAAGGATTTGATGGTAAACAATTAAATCAATTCTATGGTTTCTTAGATGAAATAGGACTTACTAAAAAACAGGGAAATGTTTTAGTAGGAGAAATGATGAAAGTTAGAAATCAAATGAATGTATTTAAAAATACAGTATTACAAGGGAAAAATATCAATGCGTCTAGTTCAGAGTTTTCCAAAATTATGAATGACCGAATGAGAAATATTTTTAATTCCGAATATAGAATAGCAGAAGGTAAAAGTATTCTTCCTATGCTTAATTATAAACCAGCTCAATCTGCTATTGATGGAGTTAAAGAAGTATATAAACGTTATGCAAAACAAAATGGAGTAAATCTAGGTCCTCAAGATTTGGATGACATTATAGATGATGTCTATAATAATATTACATTTAATCCTCTTACTAAAACTCCAGAATTTCCTTTAACCGTATTAAGCGTATTAGATGATAAGGCAACTCAACTTATTAATATTGCAGATAATGTTAAAGGGGGTACTTTTAAACCTACTACGTTAATTCAATCTGAAAAAGATTTAAGATCTTTTCAAAGATTTTTTGGTCAAAAAAGAGATATAAGAAATACCATTATTAACACCATGAGCGATCTATCTACGTTGGCAGCTAAGGATGATTTTTATAATGGAGTCTTACAACAATCTAAAGAATTAATAAAAAAAGGAGAACGTGCTGCGGTGTATCCTACTCGTGTACAAGCTATTAAAAATTTAAGAAATCAACCGGTTATTGCTAACCCACAAGGTATGCAAATAAAATCTCCTTTAGGAGAATCTATTTATACCAATCCTTTAAATGGTCAGTTTACTACTAGAGAATTACAAGACGCATTTAATTTTAGTGAAAAATTATTGTTTGACGATATGGCAAAGACCACTATTTATAGAAATTTAGTTTTAATTCCTAAAGGATTAACTCAAATATCTAAAACAATGTTAGGTCCTTTTACCCATGCTAGAAACTTTACAACATCCGCTCAATTTGCATTAGGGACCGGTAATTTATTTAAAAACCCAGTTACTATGGTAAAAAATTTTAAACAAGCGTTTAACACGATTCAACCACAAATATTGTATCGTAATGCACCTAAAGATCAGGCTATGTATAAATTTTTGTTAGAAGAACAAGTCGTAAGTTCTTCTGCTTCTGCAAGAGATATTCAAGGATTATTAGATGATATTGGAAGCGGTGGAGATGTGTATATGAAATTTTTTGGCAAGTTTGGAAAAGCCATGAAAAAAATATACGAGAAAGCAGCCGATGTATATGTAGCAGAAGATGACCAATGGAAAATATTTAACTTTTTAGGAGAATTTGATACCTATAAAAATGCGTACACTAAAGCATTAAAAAAAGGATTAATTAAAAAAATGCCTGACGATCTTTCTATCATGAAAGAAGCTGCTAATATTGTTAGAAACACAGTTCCTAATTATGCATACGTAGGACAATTTGGACAAGCAAGTAGAAGATTACCTACTGGAAACTTTGTATCATTTCCTATTGAAGTAACCAGGACCGCTGCTAATATTGCGGAGTTAGGATTAAAAGAAGCTCAAAATCCTATTTTACAAACAGTGGGATTAAATAGATTAGTTGGATTTGGAGCTGCAACAGCAACGGCACCAGTAGTAGCTACCGCTATGGTAGCAGGAATGTATGGAATTACGAAAGAAATGATTTCTGCGGCTAGAGAATTTATTCCAGATTTTTCAGAAACCTCTACTTTGTTTTTAACTAGAAACGAAGATGGTAGTTTTAATTACATCGATGGTACGGGAGCTTTAGTTTATGATACCGTAGTCAATCCCTTTCAATCAGTCATCGCTGGAGTAAATTCAGAAGATGCGTTTAATCCTGATGCTCCCTTAACCGTAGGAGTTTTAAAAGGTTTAACTAAAGGTTTAAGAAGATTTGTACGACCTTATGTAGATGAGTCTATTTGGTTTAACGTTATGAATAATTTAATTATTAGAAATGGTCGAACTGCAGAAGGAAGACAGTTATGGAATGATAGGGCTCCTTGGGGTGAAAAAATAGCTAAGGCTGCTAAATATGCATTTATAGAAGTAGCTCCTTTATCTTATAAACAAACCGACCGACTAGTAAGAGCTATGGCAGAACTCCCAGGAAAACGTGGAGAAAAATATGACACGGGAAAAGAATTAGCAGGATTAGTAGGATTAAGACCTATTCCTTTAAATCCGATTAAAAGTCTTAACTATAAAATTAATGACTTTAAACAAGGAATTAGACAAACAAGAAATTTATTTACTTCAGATGTATTAAAAGGTGGTGCTATTGATGAAGACACTATTATTTCAAGATATTATGTAGCGAATCAACAACGTTTTAAAGAGTTTCAAACATTAAAAAGAAAAATACAAGCTGCAGAAATATTAGAAGCAGATAGAAAAGATTTGTTTGTTTTGTTTAAAGAACGTGCAGAAAGTAAAAACTACAACGCTATTCGTAGAGATAAATTTATTCCTTTTGATATAACTAAAACAGCTAGAAAAAAATTTCAAGAACAAGAAGAAGCATTGAGAGAAGAGTTTAATGATCTAGAAATTCCAGCTGGATTAAGTAGAGAAACATTTAGAGTCATTCAAGAAATGAGAAGAGATATGTTTAGGCTTGATTTAAATGACGATTTTAATATAGAGATACCTTTAACAGATTACTTAAGCCAGGCCCCAGCAGCTAGCAGCGAGCAGCAAGTGACTATGGTTCCACCATTAGCACCGCAACCTCAACCTAATGCTCAAGTAGTTACTCCACCTGCTCCTCCAATG
>Ga0208770_1000414_pt1 | contig 28019 bp, 45 predicted proteins | sample AntAceMetag02UK9_FD_184771 | JGI IMG/M metagenome (GOLD analysis project Ga0208770, IMG submission 184771) | Saline lake microbial communities from Ace Lake, Antarctica - Antarctic Ace Lake Metagenome 02UK9 (SPAdes) (version 2) | ecosystem: Environmental > Aquatic > Non-marine Saline and... | reverse complement strand
TGTCTGTTAGTTGATCAAACTGTTTGTACTTCAGTGTATCATAACGCTGAATTGTTGGGCCACCACTTGGATCAAGGAACGCCTTTACTGTAGTGTGGTCTACTGTGTTGGTGGTGTCAAATACACTCATTCAGTTGCTCCTTGCGTTAATTTTTTCTTTAGTAGTCCTTTAAGGTCACTTTTGGTTTCCTTTAGAATGGTTCTGTGTTTTGAAATTATTTCATTTAGCCCGCTTGCTGCAAGTTCAGGAAGGGATTCTTGTATTAATTCAAATGCAAGAATATCCTTGGTAAATCTCCCAACGTCATTAGATAACAAATCTATTAGATGATCATAATCAGTGTCGCTCATAATATGTCCTTTTTCTTATTGTATAATGTTTTTCTATTGTTGTCAACGACTTAGATGGTATATGTCCAAATGTATCCCTTATACGATCTATTTTTTTTCATATTGTTCCATACCGAGGTATGATTTATTAATTTGCCAGTGTGATTACTTATAAATTTCTCTGCTTCTGTAAGGCTATTAAATTCAAAACTTTCTGTGCCGTCAACACTATATACATATGTTGTCTTCTTATTTTGATCACCGGATGCGTTTGGATTGTTCTTTTTCATTCTTTCAGATGCAGCTTTTTTCTCCCAGTCTGTGATATCTGTCTTACGCAGACTTTTGTGTCCTTGTCCAGCAGTTCCGCTATTCCATGCGACGCCGTTGGCAGGGTTGTTTATCTTCATTGCTAACGACCTAGCCGCTGTCATCTTTTCATAATGTCTAGACATATGTGTTCTTTGATGGTTCGGACTAACTCTAGACATACTAGCAAATGCGTGTAACAGTTTATAATCTCTCGGACACATCTTAGTTAATAAGTAGTGTGCTAGATAATGTTCTCTAGCTGTTAACTTAGTAAGATTGTCGTTACTATCACTTCCTCCTAAACAACGAGGAAGAATATGATGTTTTTCAGTATACTCCTTTAACACTCGTTCTCTTCCTCGTTTGCATAATGCATCGTATATTCTTTGGTAATTCATAATAGCAAGTCTCCTTGCTATTATTTATCTAAAAGTTAAACTTCACAAGCGTCAAGTCTTGCTCAGATATGACAAGATTCACAATCTTGATCATCTTCGACGGCGGGCAATTCCTGTACGCTGTTATCAGATATCATTTTGTCTGTGTCCAACTCTCCTTGGCCATCGTTTGTTTGGAAATAATAAAGCTGTTTTCCGCCTAGCTTGTAGAACATCAACAGATGCTGCAACATTGTACTAAGTGGAATCTTCTCGTCTTCGTAGTACTGTGGATTGTAGCTGGTGTTTACACTGATGCCTTGATCAATATATTTCTGCAACACTGCCATGATCTTTAAATAGCCTTCTGGGCTACGCTGATCCCACAGTAGATCATATTTGTTCTTGAGCTTTTTAAACTCTGGCACTACCTGCTTGAGTACGCCATGCTTGCTCTGCTTGATTGAGATTAGACTGCGCGGTGGTTCAATACCGTTGGTAGCATTTGCAATTTGCGCACTAGTGTTATGACTAATGCATCCATTTGACAAGGTATAAGTTTCGTTGTCAGTTGAAACATCCCAAGTGTGTTCTGTTCCTGCGTCTCTTGTAATACGTTTAATTTTCATTTTAATAATTCCTCTTTTGTAATTGAACATTTTCCTTGTTTTGACACGTTATCTTCCCAGGGAATAAATTCTAAATTTTGCAAGCTTCCTAATAGCGCAGGATCAATTCCTTCAATAAATCCTCGAGATATTGAGAATTTATGATCTAGATGATAGGCGTTGTTGATACCTGCTCGGCCTCTTTTTTCATAATTCACTAATAAATTTAGGTCATGTTGATTAGTATATTTCCATACTTCTTTGTGATACTTTTTATAATTGGATAAGTCACAATATGGAACCCAAATGCCATTTTCTTCTAATGTTTTTCTGATCTTTGATTGCCGTTCTTTAAAAACGTTTTCTCCTAGGTTATTAATTGTGTTGTGACCTCTATTTTCCTTTATCTTATGATTAATCTCGTTTTCATTTAATAACGTTGTCTTTTCTAAATATTGTCTGTAAGAATCAATACCTATTTTTTGATCGTGTATTTCTCTAATTTTTCTTTTTGCATAATCAAAAGACTTTCCCCTATCCAGATAATACTGAATATGCATCGGACTATTTTTATGTTGGAACTCTATTGCGCATGTTACAGCATCTTCGGGAGTATGTCCCTTCCTTATATAGTATTCTTTACAACGAGGTGACTGTGATCTTCCATTCTTCTTAACAGTATCCCAACCTTTTTGTAAGGACTTACTCTTCCAATTGTTATACCGCCGGGTGCCTTCTTCGTTTCCATATTTTTTAATAAAGTTTGCCTGTGACGTTGCTTTGTCTGCTTTAAACTTTGAAATAGTAGCAAGTGCTTGTTCCTGGGAACAAGCATCTCTTTTCATTACATATTCCGGATCATATGGGTTAGACTTTTTAATCTTTTTTCCTCGGTTCCATGCAGATTTTTCTTTTAGTTTTGAAATGGTGTCGAGTGCTTGTTCCTTAGAACAAGCATCTCTCTTCATTACATATTCCCAGTCATACGGGTTTGCTTTCATATTATCTCCTGTTAGCGTTAATGCTTATAATTATTTATCATTAACGCTAACAATATCGTCATCTTCTAATAAATCTTTAACTTCGATCCATTCTTTTATGTTATTTCGTAATACAAGAAGTTTGTGATTATTAGTAAATTTATATACCGATCCGTCTTCTAATTCAATTTCTGTAACAGATTGAGGGCCATTATAATAACATTCATATGCTATACTATCTGACAATTCAACTGGTTTAAGGAATGGAAATCTCTGACCTATCATGAATTTTTCGTGAACAGTGTTAATATCAATTTTTCCGTAATCTTGAATAACTTCGGCGAGCGTTACAACTGTTCCATCTTTTAGCCTCATTTCATTTGCCAAGCTTTGACATTCACTAGGCATCAGTGCCATCAGTGTTGAGTTGCGGATGCCAGTTGTCTTAAGCTGTTCACGCAGACCTTGCCAGTCCATGCGTTCTTGATGTGGTACTAGTTCGTCCAGTGCTGATGCATAGGTTTGATTAGGTGTGATGCCCAAGCCGTACTTGGTTTCGGGTGTTCCAGGGCAAGCACCAAACTCAACAGCAAGATCAGCACTGGCTTTGATCAAATAGTAACTCCAAGCTTCTGCCCATTCGTCAATCAGTGCTAGCCCTTGTGCGTCAATGTTTTGATAGCTGAGTCCGTTCTTGGCCATCCAGTAGGCAAAATTGATAATGCCAACACCCAAAGGCCTACGCTTTTCTGTGCTAAGTTGGGCAGCTAGGATAGGATAGTTTTGATAGCTCAACAGTGCATCTAGTCCACGAACTGCTAAACGACATACACGCTCAAAGTCTGTTAGTGTGCGAATGTTGCCCCAATTTATTGCTGACAAGGTACAAAGCGAGATTTCGCCGTCTGGGTCATTGAGATCGTTCAACGGCTTGGTAGGCAGGTCAATTTCTGCGCAATTGTGTACTAGTATTCCGTTTGCAAAGAAATTTTCGTTGTCTGATACCGTGATATCATACACTGCTTCTCTTTTATTTTGTCTTGTAATTTTTAGCATTTATTTTTTTCCTTGAGTGTATTAGAGATTTTTTGTTTATATTCGATACTGCGATAGTACGGATTATAAATTATATTTTCACTATACATTTGATTATATGTTTTTATAAAATTTTCGACAGATAGAAATCGGTTTGTTAATATGGTATTAGCATTTATTTTTGAGTTATATGTTTTTTGAACATGTTCTTTAAGTAGCGCATTGAAATGTTTGTTGGAAAAATACACCAAGTCACTCATTGCTGCGGCTTGATTATTGTTTAAAAAATCTAATAAAAACTCACGAGTTGCAAATGTCTTGTAATTATTATTTTTAGTGCCGATCTGTGACTTTAGTTTTGATTTATGCGTGTTGCTTAGTTGTCTACCACTCGAATGATGAACCCACTGTCCTGATAACACGCTAGGGTGTGTTGTGCTAACAGAGCCTATCATTTTTCCAGTTATTGCATCCTTAACTGGCATAGTTCCTTTCCTAGCGGCTGATATTCTTTCAATTCCTGATTTTGTCTGCCAGCCATGCTGCAATCTAAATTCTGCCGATGAGCTACGGATCCATGCATATTGTTGCTTGATGTATTTTGTTATTTGCATTCTAGTAACCTTGTTGATATGTCCCTTGCTCATTAGTCCATTAAGAATAAAACGAACTGCTAACATATCTTGCCTTAAACTGTATGCTTTGTATCTTATCTTGTGAGCCATTAAATGCTCTTCTGGTAACAATAAAACTAAGTTGTCAACACAATTATCGCCGCCCACCGAAACTGGAATAATATGATGATTTTCAACATATATGTGTTCACTGAGCAGTCTCATGTCTGTGTCATTCCTTAATTGTAATCTACATCGAGGAGATGTAGTTTTGCAGTAGTTTATAAAATTTTTATATAATGTATCATAGTTCATAATAATCTCCGTACATAGTATTTACCTCTATGTACGGAGATTAATTTAGTTACGATATTAAAAGTCTGTCAGTTTCCGTTAATTCTTGCGCTTCTACATACCCTCGGTTCAATGTATAAATTTTATGCTCAGGTGTGCATTCTATAGTCTTTCCGGAATCTTCGTCAAAGATACTAATAACTTCTGCATCTGGGTTGGTCTTTGCAAATGCTTCAACCTTTTTATACTCTGTTTTATTATCAAGTATATTGTAAGATTTAACTAACAGATCTTCGTCCTGAACCATTAACGTTCCGATTTCGTCGAGATTAATAATTAATTTTTCATTATTGAATATTACTTCAATCTTAGTGTCGCCTGTTAGACATAAGTTACTCTGGCGGATAGGAGCAATTGACGGAATAAAGCTACCGTGGTCGTTTGCGTTGTCTACATTCTGTAGATAGATACGGCCTGTGTTTTTACGCTCTTCCATAAACGCACTGAATAAATCAATTGCTTTTACTGTCTTTTTACGCAGTTTGGTGTTGCGTTCAGCAGTTTCATACAGTTTACGAAATAGATCCTGGTCAGCAAAAAATGCATCATACAGCCCAGGAACATCAGCTGGAGAAAACAGTGTAATGTCAGCGCCCTGTATCAGTCTTTCATAAAACAGTTTGTTAAACTGTACGCCATAATCCATATGACGCACACGATTTTCTTCTGTGCCTTTGTTGTTCTTCAGCACCAACATATCTTCTATCTCATAGTGCCATATAGGGTAGTAGATAGTGGCTGCACCGCCTCTTACTCCGCCTTGGGAATTATGAGTTAAAATTTGTTCGTCATCTAGTCTATCGGATGCAAAAAATACATGGCCATCTTCTACCGTAATATCTATATGTGCCGGTGGCCGGTTACTATATGTGATCTTATCAATAGTGGTTATCCTGTATTCGCTAATAATATGATGTTCGGGTTGCAGATCGTCGGGTAATATTTGTTGCATCGTGCCTTTATTGAGAACCATAATTGGGTGATTACTCGAACATTTTAGTTCTGTACCATTAGAGAAAAATATGTGCCTCTGATCCTCTATTTTTACTTCTGTTTCCCAAACATCAGTAACTTCTTTATACACTACTTCGTGTGCAACTTCATCGTATGACTTAATTTTCATGCCGGGCTTTAAGTCTTTAATCTTTATTAGCTTAGTTTTCATTTTTAAAATCCTGTATTTGTTCGGTAGTCCAATTATGTTTTTTCTTCATATGGTTTGTAAAATTTCCTGCATCATATTTGTGGCTGTCACGGCATAAGAATGGGCACACACGGGTGTGTTTCATGCGAATTTCGGATCGATTCATTGCACATGCTGTTCCGTATTTTTGTAAATTTGTTTCCTTAACTTTAATATTTCTATCAGTCCAATCTTTTTCTTTCATTACGTTAGCGTGTTTCAATTTAGTTGCCGGATCCAACATCATATTAGTAACCCCGTGACGCTCGAGCATAATCTTTGCTAATTGTTCTTTGTTCTTAAATGCATTGTCAGTTCCAAATTTTTGTAAGTTTCCTTGAATCCTTGCATCTTTTACGTTATCTAGATGAAGGGTATGATATGTGCCATATCGCTGCACGTTAGTATCAAAAACTTTTTTCTTAATAATGTCAGACCCACTACCTTTCCCTCCATATTTCTCTTTAAATGTTCTTTCTACCTTTGCTTGTATCACACTGTCCTCAAACGGGTAGTGCCCATTGATGTTAATTGGGACCATACTGTTATCCCACCTATTAATAAATTTAGAATTCTCTATTACCCTCATTCGACGCAATACTTTACTTTCCCAATTAATTGCATCTACTTTATTATTAAATATTTTTCGAATTTGTATTAAATCTGGCGGACCAAATTCATCCGCTATTTCTTTAACATACTTCGACGAAGTTTTGTACGTTACCCAGAGTTCTTCGGGCCGAGCAAATTTAGAATACCTAACTCCATAATAATACTTTTCTAATTTAGACCAGCCGATTAAATAAGTATATGCCATAATAATATCTCCTGTATGCTTATTTATCTTTTTCCTCTAACTCCCCCTTGCTATCTTCATCAATAACTTCAACGTATGTATCGGGATCTAAACAACAGCTTTTAACAGCTGATTGAAAGTGCTTATAGAATGGAATAATACCAGTGTGATACGCATCACCCTTGCGGATTGGGCTACCAATAGCACGGATACTTCCGCCGCCAATACCAATGCCTGCTTTCTGACTAACATATTTGACAATGCTGCTGGCTGTGGCGTTGATGCTGTCTAAGCTGTCACCTGTTTCAATCAACACACAACTTGAGAACTGACGCTGTGGTGTACGAACTCCTGCCATAACCGGTGTAGGCAAGCTGATGTCGTGTTGGCTGATTGCGTCGTAGTAGTCCTTGACCCAGGTTAGTCTTGACTCTTGAGGATAGTTGTGAAACAGTGTGGCAGCGATAAGGATATAACACATCTGTGGTGTTTCAAAGATCTCACCACTGACTCTGTTCTGTACTAGATACTTGCCGCGCAGTTGTTCCATGGCCACATAGGTTAAACTTTCATCACGCTCGTGTTTTACAAAGCTGTTGATGCGATCCCACTCTTCGTCCGTATAGTATGAGATCAATTCTGGATCATAAAATCCTAGATCAGTGTTGCGCTTGACTAGGTCTTTGACAGCACAAGGTTCAAACTGTCCGTATACTTCTTTGCGCAGTGCATAATTGATCAACCTGCCGCCCACATACTGGTAGTTAGTGGTTTCTTCTGTGATTAGATCCGCGGCCGCTTTGATCAATGTTTCTTGAATCTCTTTGGTAGTAATACCATTGTAAAATTGAATCTGACTCTTGATTTCTACTTCGCTAGGGCTTACTCCGTTGACGCCGTCACACGCATAAAAAACTACTTTGTGTAACTTTTCAATATCCAGTGGTTCTCGAGTGCCGTTGCGTTTGGTAACTTGAATCATACTTTATCCTTTTAAACTTATTTTTAATATTGTGATATTTATTACTTTTAATTTAGCGTATATTTGATTTCAACTGTATAACTAATAGGTATATCCTTGCTGTTTACAGCATGTTGTCGATCAAAGCCAATAGCAATGTCGTTGATAAACAGTAGATATAACACTTCAGATGTTTCTTTATTCGTACGAATATGTATCTCTGCAGGAGCATTAGAAAACCTAGTAGTTAACTGTAAAGTATAAAAAATCCCCAATAAAATTGCAAAATTACAGTAACGATTTTCTGCCAGCAGTTGCCAAGGATCTAACCATGTATCTCTATTGTAGGGATCTATTTGAATACTCACCAAAGGAGCCGCATTGTAAAAATTTATAGTGTCTTGTATTGGATTATCAGAAGTTTCTAATGTATTTCTAAAGTCAACCCAGGCACGAAGCCGGTCTGAATCCTTTTTGTCAAACATTACGATTTAACTCTTATTGTGTACGTGAACTTATCATTGACTGTTGTATTAGTGTTGGTTACTTCTACACTGACTGTATCAAATGCACTGTCGCCACCTAAGTCAGCTAGATTCGCAGTAAATTGCATTGCAGTGCTGAATGCTGCTGGATCCAATGGTGATCTAAGCATGAAATTGTACTCGTCATTGACTTGTACTGCTTCCGAACCGGTGCGATTGTCAATCATAAGAGAAAGCGTACCTTCTCTTACAATTCCTGCAAACTCGTCAGTGTAGATATAATCAACAAAGATAGTGCCTGTATTGACCACTGGAAACTTTAAAATTTCTTTAGAAAGTATCTGTTGTCCGATTACAACTTGATTGGCATAACGGTTATTGTACAGTGTTCTGCCTTCAATCTCCGGAACATAGATCACATTATACCCAGTATCATCCACTGAGTTTGGTGTTAGATCTTGAGTACGCTCAAAATAATCTAGTTCGCTTACATTGGTAATGCTGGCAAATGAAATTACTGGAGTAACATTAACATTACTTGCACCGCCACGATTACCAACTCCAAAGAATTTGTTTCCTTTGCTGATGTTGTATTCGCCATTTTGAATTAGTATACCCTGGTCATCAACCATATCAAACGTACAGTCTTCAATGATGTTGAACAGCGGCCCGGTGAGCATTCCTACTCCACCAATATTGGTATTTTCACCTAATGCTATACCAAATCTAGCCATATAAATTCTACAGTTTCTCCAAGTATTTTCTCTAATGTCATAGTCACTATAAGCTGGATAATGAAAACTGTCAATCTCTATATTTTCAAATAGATTCCATTTTGTTTCAACTGTTCCTGCGCTAGTTGATCTAGCAGACAGTTTGATTGCTATTAGAAGATCATCTGCACCACCAGTTGTCCAGGTGCCCACAAATTTGATGTTTTTAAATGTGCTGTTAACGCAATCTACAACATCAAGTGCAGTATTACTACCGTTGACATTAACTGTAAAGTCGGCCATGTCAATATATCTAGCTTGATTTGGATTGCTGTCATTGTACGGAGTTGTAGTATCTACATCTTTTGTGCTGTTTACTGTTTTAAACACGTCACTGGAATTGCTTGTAAATATAGTTTTCTCTTTGCCTGCACCTCGGATGGTTGCATATGGAGGAATTGACAACGCTTGATTGATTAGATAGACCCCCGGAGGGAAGTATAGTATAATACGATTAGACGATTCGCCGTTTAGGTATAAGCTATCCAATGCATTTTGTATTTCTGTAGTTTGATCGGTGCCATCTCCGTTGGCTCCAAAGTTGCCAATGCTGACAAAGTCGTCTAATCTATTTTGTAAGCTTCTAGCGGTAGGAGTAAGTGCGCCCCATAAGCTGTCATCTGGTTTGTAAGAGTACTGCTCTGCAAGATCAAAAATATTATCATGTTCGGTTAATATTTTTGTATTACCTACAGAGGGAGCGCCCTCGCCAACACTACCGTTACCAATATACAATTCCTGCGTGTCAACTGCCCAACCTATTTCTGCAGATGCCAACTGTGGCATTCCAGTTGATGTTAATTTGCGTCCTCTACGGTGCTGAATTCTACTTATTTGTACCACGGCCACGATAACTCTCCTAATTTATTAGTAGTATTTAGCCGTTTTCGGAATAGTATTGCTCACAACGCTTCCACCATTCCCGAGCCCAGTCGTCAAACTCGTCTGGCCATACATCAAACTGTTGATAGGTTAGATCACGACTACACATAAAGATATGGCCTTCACGAATATCGGTACCATGGACTTCATTATGTGCAATACCATAAAGAACAATTTGTAATCGATTCAATTATGCACAATTCTTATAATAATCGTATACTCTGTCCCATGCTTTTTTTGACCAGTATTCCCATTCATCCGGCCATACATCAAACTGTTGATATTCGAGAGCACGCGAGCACATAAAGATATGGCCTTCACGAATATCGGTACCATGGACTTCATTATGTGCAATACCATAAAGAACAATTTGTAATCGATAGTCTTCTACCCACTCAGGCTTCTTGGGTTTGTTGGACTGCTTAAAATCCATAATTGCAGGATTACCTTTGTACTGTCCAACTAGGTCAGTGGTACCAGCGTAAATGCCTGGAACATACAGCGGAACTTCTGATCCCCATATCTCATCAACATGAACCATAGCCTCATCACGTACCACGCAGGCCATTTTGTATGCCTGCTGTGCATAGGGATTGCTGCCTGCTGATTCTGTCCACACACCATTGTCTACATAATCTTCAAGATACTTGTGCATTCTAGTGCCAACACCAGCAGCTTCAATGGTAATCTCTTGTGCTTTGGCATGGCCTACTCTGTTGCGCCACTGTATCAAATGTGTTTGATCTTTGGTAGCACTGAGAATAGTAGTAACACTGGCTACGGGCGCTCCACCAGGTGCAGCGTATCTTCTTTTGCCGTCAACTTCAACTCGTTTTAATTTCTCGTATGTATACTTGGGTTTAATTAATGTCATAGCACCATACTAACATACTATTTTATAATTGTCAAGTTAAAGTTTCTTGCCTAGATTGGTTGCTTTTTTAGCCATTTGTTTAACAGTAGTCCTGGCAGTAGAAGATTTTGGATTTAAATCATCAACTTCGCTGGTTTTTAATTCGATAGTATCTTGTGTAAAATCTTTGATAATATCCGAAATACGAGGATCGCTATCATACGCCACCTTCAATGTTTCATAATCAAACTGCGGGTTGCCCATGTTGAGCATATATCTGTTTAGTTGCTCAAGAGAAAACTCTACCATGCCGTTGTCTTTTAACAAGTTCAACACACGGTAGAGTTTGTTTGTATTTTGTGAAGATTCAATTACTTTTTTTTTGAAAGTGCGCTTGCTAATCTAGCACCATTTACCGATTCTTTTTTAACTTTTTTAACAATACGTTCGATACTTTCTCGCTTGGCACGATCAGCTGGTTCTTCACCGCCTGATGCAGCCTCTGCACTACCAAAGTCGTCGCTGGCTGCATCCATGTCCATGCCATCCATGTCGTCCATTTCGCCATCTACAGTTGGCTCCATATCGTCCATGCCCATATCGTCCATACCATCATCCATGCCCATAGTGTCCTCTGGAGCGCCTTCGCCTGTGAGATACGAAACACCAGTAGTCAACGCACCACGAGTTGACTCAAGTGCAGAATACAGACTTTCTAAGCTGGGTTTAACACTGTTTGTAAATGATTCTGCTGCTTCTTGACCCATTTCGTCACGAATAGCATCTGCTAATTCCAGCATCGACTCTGTCTGCATTTCGGCAGTGTCTTCCATCCATCCAGTAACACGATCAACCATTTCTTTTGCTGCCATTACTAGTTCGGCTGCATCTTCTGCGCCTTCACGTAATTTATTTTCTTCTAATGATGTTTCTTCAATATCACCACGTTCGCTAATAGCTGCGTTTAAAACATCAAGCATCATTTTAGATTTTGCATATGTATCGTTTTGAACACTGTCAAAACTTTCATTGGTTTCAACATTGAAAAGTTGGGTACGTATCTTGTTACGAACATCTTGAAGTTGTTCAAGTGTAAATTTTTCTAGTTTAATTTTCTGTCCAAAACGAGATGCCAAGCTCTCATTTAACGTTTTTGAAGTTACTGGTTTTGCGAATTCACGTACTTGCATGTTAAGGTTCCTAATTGGGTTGTTAAATTTATTTATCTAATATGTTTCAAGATGAACTCATCTAGAAAGTACTTTGCATTATTAATGTTACTTTGGGCAATTTCTAAACGAGATTCTAGAATTGCTTGTTTGAGTTCGTCGTCTGTATTCTTTAAACTATTAACATAAAAATAACTATCGTTGATGTTTTTTTCGATAATTTCGTCACAACGTTTGATTTGTTTAATAGACAACTTCTTAATATGTGCATTTGCTAATGCTACTGCACCATATTTACTATATGCCCTGTCTACACTTTTATTTGTATTAGCATCAACGATAACATAACCAAATCGTTTGCTGTTGCGTACAATCATATTTCCAATACGTAGTGTATTGCCTTTTTCTACTGGCAAGTTATATTGTAATATTGTTGTATTAACAATGTTTTCTAGATCTGTTAGTGCTGATTTAAGATTTTTCATTAGGAATAAATACCACGCTGCCATTATAGTTAACTTTGGTTAATAGACTTTTGCGAACTAAGTTTTGTGCAACCACTAGTTCACGTTCACTCAGTGTTTCACTATAGCAGGGTTTGATAATACTGTCAAGCAATTTTTTCTCTTCATTGCTTGTGAATATTTCAAACTCGGTTATGATATCATTTAGTTTCATATTGCTATTGACTTCTTGAGATCGTCTCTATTGTAGGTTAATTTATTAGGCTGATTAGGATCTTTTTTTCCGTCTGGATTCTCTATTTCTACTTCGTTGCCGCTTACCCTAGTAATCTTGAAGTTGGTTGGCTTTCCTGTACCAGCAGCAGGCAACGGAACAGTTTTACCTGGAGCAATTGCTCTGTCAACTTCAATTTGGGCTTTGGTAACATCGCCTTGATTTGGTATTTGTTTTTTAACAACACTTTGTGGAGTACCTTGCGTACCAGTTGGTTTGTTTGTAGATATCGACCCAGTAGGTTGTTTTATTTGGGTGACGCCGCGGCGTGCTTGTTCGATACTGTTGTTGCGTGTCATCAACGGAACCACTTCGTCTAGTTTTTGCTCAAGAGTAATAAATTCTTCTGCTCTCATTTTCTTGATTTCCTTTTATGACGTGGCTTGTTTAATGACATAATACGTTTACTAGTAGGATGTTTTAATCTTGTATTGCGCTTGATTGATTGTTTACTTCCAATTGAACGGCGTGTTTTTTTAAGACTTAAACTTTTTTTTGGATTTGTTGCAGTTATACATGTTGTGGGTTTAGCAACTACACGGCCTTTTTTCTTGCCGTCAGTACACCGATAACGCCTAACAACTCCTTTGCTGCTGCGTCCCCATGTCTGCTTGTAACCCTCTAACACCTCGACTACTAACATTATTTGTTCAACGCCTGTACTCGCTTGCTTGCAGGATTGACACGTTTGGTTCTCTTTGATTTACGAGCCATACGACCTCCAAGCCTTGCTTTGGTTTTCTTAAATCTTGCACTTTGTTTGAAATCCAAGGGTGCAAAACATTGCTGTGCATTGCTTACAATACGCCCATTACGACGACCGCCAGTACAACGATACTTGCGTACTACTTTGTTGCCATTGCGACCCCAAATTAGCTTTTCTTCGATTTCTGTATTATATAGTTCACGTAATAACATACAGTTATTTATCGTTATAAGGAGTTACTGCATTAAAAGTACAACAACAATTGACAGTAGACTTGCTGCAATTGTGCCTGCGGCGCCTATGATTACCTTGGAAAGACTGTTTTGTCCTGCTTTCATGTCATCTGCAATTATATCTAGTTTCTTTTCCACATTGTTCAAACGTTTGTCCAAAGCATTGTAACGTATTGCACACAAATCAACATGTGCTTCTAAACTAGTTCTTTCGAGATCAGTGGTCGACATTTAATACTCCAATTGTTGTTTCGACGGGAAAAGCCTTGGTCGTATCTATATCAAATGCCTAAGAGTTTACTACTCTAAATGTATTTATCTAATTGTTATATTTTTGTTCAACTAAGATTATGTTTTTAATTGTTTTATCGTTTGTATTAAAAACAGGTATATCAACAGCTACAGTCTCTGTTAAATTTGTAATAAAAGGTACCAAATTAAAATCTTCATTGAGTATTTTCATTATATCTTCGATGGTCTGCTCATACTCAAACGACAATTTCCATATAGAATGTTTGCCTTTGTAAACGCTACCAAAGTTATGTGTTTTAACATCTTCGACAACACAAGTTGGCATGTCGTTGATGGTTGGATTGCTTCTCAAACTCAGTGTTTGAACTGTGGTTAAAAAGTTTTGTTGTTGTTGCTGTTCAAACGGATCATCACCCTTACGGGCATTAGTTTGGGTAATGTCTATCAAAGTTATTAGCTGTATTCTCATGCTGTATTTAACAGCCATAAAAAAAGGGCTCGTAAAATACGAACCCTTTAGTGTTAGTTAATCAACTATTACTTTGCTGGAGCAAATACTGCTTCAATAGTGGTTACTGCACCAGTTACACCATGTGCGTTTGTACCTTCAGCAGTGTAAGTACCAGTGCCTTGTAGGCGTAGGAATACTACATCAGTTGTACCTGATACAAATGCTGCACCAGTTGCAGTGCCTACGCCTGCTACTGTGAAAGCGTCAGAAGCAGTGCCTACGCCGCCTTGTACAGTCATTTCACGAATAATTGTGTTTAGCTCTGCGTTGGTGATGTCGGTTTTTGCGATCTTAACAATAAGCTCGCGGCCTGCGTCTGATGTGTTGATTGCGTGCTTTTCGTAGTTAGCACCAACTGTAGTGCTACCAACTACTAAACTTGTTACGTCTGCCATTTTAATTCTCCTTGATCTCTAAATGGTCACTTCACGCTCAGTGAAGTTCTTATAATGTATTTAGTCTCTAAGTGAAAATACGGGGTATAACACCATCAAAACGAAGTTTAATTGGGCGTCCATCTGTGACGTGGAACCAGTTTAGTTTTGCTGCCTTGTGCAACATATCCTTCGCCGCCAGGAGTGCCATCAGTGCTGGCCTTTACATCAGCTGGAGCAGCATCTAGTTGATCAATGATATGGTTCTTAACAGTCATAATCCGATTAACCAACGCAAATATTGCAGTCAATCCGCTTTTGTTGTTTTGATGTAATTCATATATTTTGGTTTGTTTTGGCTGACTTACCTTGCTGGTCTTGAGCCAATTAAAAAATCCGTCAACACTAATATTATCAATAGCACCAGCTTTGACTTGTTGATTAACAAATGTATAGATGATGTTTTTTAGATCGCTCATCCCGGCTGTTGGTGCTAGGAAATTGTCAATAAATTTACCATTTGATTTTACAAACTGACGAATGCTGTTGGTTTCATCAGTGTCAACACTGGGCTGATGTGCTACATAAGTTTGTCCAAGTGCCACAACATCTCTGTTGTTTAGATCAGCAACGTCTTCTATTGGTGTGCCATTCTTGCTGCCAAAACTGTCAAACCTTGTGTGCAGTGTAACTCCGACTTTGCTGCCTGCAACACGTTTTCCAAGGTTGCTGTTTGGATCAACAGTGTAGGTTACTTTGTTGGGTGTAAATTGTATACCGTCTTTGGTTTTTGTTTGCGGCTTGCCGGGATGATAAATCAAGTCTCCGTATACATAACCTTCAAAGTTTTCTGGTACACTACCTTTGACAATGTCAAATATCTGTGCCATGTCGGCACTAAACTTTTGACGCCAATCTTCGCCTTTGCCTGTGCTTTGAATAAATTTGGATAGATCTTCGCCGGAGGTGCTCATGTTGCGGCCCCAGCCGTTTTTGCCTACTAGTACAAATTCGCCATTGGGTTCGCGGCCGTAATAGACAGTGGGATTTCCGTCCCACTTGATAGCAACATCACTAGCATCTGAACCTAGTTTATCGAGAATATCAGCTGCTTCTAATGCACCCCGACTGCCGTCGACAAATACAAGGTCTTCCAAGTGCTGGTACTCGCGGCCTACTTTGGCCGCTTCTGTCAATATTTTAAACTCTTGATATCTCATAGTCCGCTCAGTTGTTTGATTCTGTCTAGTTCCTGCGATGAAGAACTCATTGACTGTGTTTCTGTTTTTACTAACTTAGTTTGAAAGGTCTTGTCTTGTTGTAGATCCTGCAACAGTTCTTTACCATCATCGGGCAGTTTCGCTAGAATAGTTTCTAAGCTGGCTAAGTCTTTGCTGGTGGCACCTTTGCCCAACAGTGTCTGTGCTATCTTGTTTAGGTCGTCTGTGTAGAACTTGCTCTTCTTACCATCAGGACCGCGTGTCCACAGTCCTTCATAGGGGCTCCACAGTAGGTTGTTGTTCTTTGCCAGTTTAGCTATGGCTATCTGTTTGTGTACACCTTTGTAGGGACTGCCTTTGGGTATGTCGTGAACATGAAACTTCTGTGCTATTTCTGCTTTGGGCACAGTCATGATGTCTACCTGTTGAGCACTGTTGCCCGCTGTGGTTCTAACGTGTACGCTTACGCCACTCTGTCCAGTTTGAAATCCTGCTTGATCAAACAGCGCTCTCAACTGTTTGCGCACTTCCTTTGCATCAGGTGATTTAAAATGATTTGCCAATGCATCAGCATCTACAATCATGTCAAGGTCGCCGCTCTGCTTGCCTGCTGTTGGTGTAGCACCTGATCCCATAGGCAACGCTTTGATTCCTAGCTTAGATAATACGCTGTTGACCTGTTTCATAATCTCAGGAATCTGTGCGTGATCAAAAGGTTCTGCGTCAGAAAATACATTGCCGCCTTCGTTAAGTTTCATTTTTTACTCTCGATTACTTTGTCTACACCAGTTTTAAATTTACGAGGATTATTACTCTTAATTGCATTGAGGAAACGTCTTTCAAGATCAAGTGCAGTATCAGCGTCGTATGTTTCGTGTATTTTAGATAACAAGTTGATAGCACTCTCAATAATATTATTACCAGTTGTCTGAATAAACTCTTCACCGTGGGTTTTGCGACCAATTGTGCTGAGTTCTTCTAATATTCCACGTGTTCGTTTTTTCATAGCAGTTGTTCCTTACAAGTATTTAGCGTAGAACAGGTGTAGATTATTCTTTTCGTATCTTGTGATTATAGTTGGCAGCTTGTTTGATTAGACTTAGATCCACTCCTGCTAGGTCAGCAGTGTGAACTATGGCTGCGATGTCTTTGGGGAAGCAGTGTCCGCCAAAGCCTCTTGCCTCAGTGACTTCTGTGTGGCTGTGACCTATCCTAGAGTCCTCAGCAATCATATGTTTGACCGCGGCATAGTCAACACCAGTGCTCTCACATAGATCATACACCTGATTGAAGAACGCAACTTTGGTTGCTAGGAAACTGTTGCGAAAGTATTTGGCCAGTATCAGTTCTTCTGGCTCTGCTATCTGTGTAATAAAATTAGGGTCATTGAATGCTACACGGAATACACTGTGCCAGAAGCCTACCTCATCGCCGCCCATGTACACATGTCTAGTAGCTAGAAAGTCTTCTACTGCGCTGGCTGCTCTCAAAAACTCCGGACTAAAGGCTAGACGATGCTGGGGATACTGTTTTTGTATAGCACGCCAACCTTCTACGCTAACAGTGCTGCGAATTAAGATAGGAACGTGGTCTGACACTAGCCCTATTACTTCTGCTATGTTATCAAAGTTACATGAACCATTTTGGTGTGCTGGAGTACTTACACAGATAATTATGCCCTGTGGCGTACCAAAGTCTGTGTGGCCTTTTGCAGGATCATACACAGTTACATCAAACGTGTCTTTGAGTGCTGCTTGGTGTGCTTGTCCTACAAATCCGTAGCCGGCTATGAGTATGTTCATTGTTTACCTTTTAGAAAATAATGCACTATTATAGCAATAACTAAGATGCCTGTCAACACTAACCATATACTGATAGCACTGTCATTCAGTGTGTCTCTTATCCACGTCTTGCCCATTACAGTCTGAACTATAATTATTGCAGGAAATGTCAGCATATAAGCCACAAGAGGTGCTGTGAGTATTTTTATAATCATACTGTACTTATGCTTAACCATTGGTAGGTATGCACAAATCCGCACGGTGGTATGCACTAAAAACGGACAATTTTTGTTGATTTTGCATCTGCATTGTGTTAAATATATAGGTAATGCTGCGGTGCAGCGTTATCACACATATATAGATAGGATAAGAAAGATGACAACTATGGTTGTAAATGCGTTTAACTGGGACGGCTTTTCCAGTTGGTTTAAGAATTACAGACAAAAGCTAGCTCAGAAGAGAGCCTACAGAACTACACTAAAAGAACTTAGTCAACTGTCAGACAGAGAACTGTGCGATATTGGTATCAACCGCGGCATGATTCACAGCGTTGCTATGGAAACTTATTTTGACAACAGAGGTACAGCATGATGTGGAATCGTATCGTAAAGTTTTTCGAACGCATGGGTCGTGCTAGAGCGGCTGCGGAATTTGCTAGAATGGGTCGTCATGACCTTGCGAAAAAAATCATGCTGGAAGATAGAACTGCGTAATAAACAGTTGACAACACTAAATAATTTTGTTACAATAGTAACACATTCACACACACAAGGAGACACACAATGAATGACATGACCAAACAATTTGAACAGTTCGCAGAAATGATGAAGGCAGCTATGCCAAAAGTATCAACAAATGCCAACGGCTATGAGATCAGAACCAAGGTTCTTGAAATGGCACAGACACAGGCATGGCAAGATTACTATGCCAAGTTTGGTGTGTATGAAACTGCGATTACCAAGGACGGCGACGAAGTCGTTACTACAGTAACAGTACCACAGACACCAGGTGTTGACGCTGTGCTTGAGGCTGCTAACAAGTTTTACGATTTCGTAAACGTGAACAAGTCTAAATAAATTATATAAGTATTATTTTACTATGTCCAGGCATAGCCTGTTATTAATTAATCAAAAGAAGCCCCTCTAGTTAGTTCTAGGGGGGTTAATCATTTATAGCTTCTTCTAAATAATATGTACATCCCGGAAATGTTTTTTCTTTTAAAAATGTTCTAATATCGGGATATCTTCTACAACCCTCAGGCCTTGTCGCATATATACCACAAGTTTTAGAGTCTTGCTGAAAATACTCGCACCACTCCAGTGTATAATTCACAGCATCTGTATATATTCTAAATTTACAGCAGGCAACTCCGCAAGCCGCTGTGCTACAACTGCCTTTTACTTCAGGATTGATCCAAGTGACAGCAGACACCAATTAGACCCAGGCAAAGTAGGCAATATTGAATGCGGCTGGATCAGTATTATTGCCGTAGTTTTGAAATTGTACGCTCAGTGTGTTGGCTGCACTGGCCCAGGCTGCTGTAATTACCAGCTCATACTGCCCACGGGCGTCCTTGTACTAATCCGCCTGTGTTGGGATTGTCGACAACTGCGTCGTCGTTATATTGTGTAGGCAACTGTGTGATATCATATGTTGCTCTAGGGTTTCCATCCGCTGCACGCTTTGCGGCTGCCAGATCAAGTTTAGCAATCTGTCTGAGTTGTTTGGTTGCTAGTGTTGATATACCATTTGCTGCCATTATTCAAATCCTCTCGGGTCTTTTACTCTGATGTCTTTAGGATCTTTAGGACCATTTACACCGCCGCCTGCCAGTGTTGTTACTGAATCCACATCACTTACAATCTCGTTGGGTGTATTGGCATAATCGCCAAAGCTTTCTGAATTCAACATGGCCAGTATCTGACGAAATCTGTTGTCAGGCTCTGCGTTCTGTACCACTGTTACGTCAGCAATGCCGTTTGGATCAAGCGGGTCATTTGGCCGGGTTAATGTTAGTTGATTTGCACCCAGTATATCTAAACTCATATTGTTTCTCCGTTATATATATTTAGTTAAATACTATATGATAAAGTTTCTAAAAAAGTTTTACAAAGATTTTGTAGCAGGACAAAACGAAATTTCAGAAATGGGAATTTACAGTTTCCCCACAACATCAGGAATTTGGTGCTACATTGACGAGCAAACTCTAAAGGAATATTACGAAAAAAAGAAAGTCGAATCGGATGAATCTACGTAAAGCACTGTGGCTAACAGCAGGATTATTTTTTGTAGGCCTAGCCTTTGTTGGAGTTGTACTTCCAGGAATACCTTGGAGTACGCCTTCTGTAGCGGCAGCATATTGTTTTTCAAAGTCAAGCGAGCGTATGCATCGTTGGATTTACAGTCATCCAAGGTTTGGTCCATTCCTGTTAGGATGGCAAGAAAAACGTATTTTCCCTCAGAAATTAAAGTATCTAATGATCTTAACCATGTCAACTACTGTGGCAATAACTTGGTTGGCCACTGGCAATACTGCGGCTGCGATATGGACCGGTGGTTTTATGATATTGGTTGCGATTTGGGCTTTGAGATATCCTAGTTCAGAAGCAGAATATCAACGCAGAGTAGACGCAGGCCAAAGGGTTGCTTGGCTAAGATGATAGATTTGACACCATTCCAATCACTGCTTGACACGCTTAAAGAAAATGGCAAGTATCGGGTATTCAACGACATAGTACGAGAGCGTGGTGATTTTCCACGGGCTATCTGGTATGGCAAGTATGCAATTAAGAATATCGTAAACTGGTGCTCCAACGATTATTTGGGAATGGGTCAACACAGAGTGGTAATTGATGCGATGCATACTGCACTTGATCAAACAGGTGCAGGCAGCGGAGGCACCAGAAACATAGGCGGCACAAGTCGTTACCACGTAGCATTGGAGCACGAACTTGCCAACTTGCATAGCAAGTCAGGGGCATTACTGTACTCCAGTGCTTATGTCGCAAATGAATGGAGTCTAATTGCTCTAAGCCAGATCGTTCCCAACATTGTGTTTTTAAGTGATTCAAAGAATCATGCAAGCCTTATACAGGGGATCCGACACAGTGGTGCTGACAAAATCGTTTGGCAGCACAACGATATGAGCGACTTAGAAGAGAAGTTGAAGCAAATTTCCGTAGAGAATCAAACGCCTTGTATAGTATTCGAATCTGTGTATAGCATGGATGGCGACGTCAGCCCAATTTCTCACATTTGCGATCTTGCCGATCGTTACGGTGCTATTACCTATATTGATGAAGTCCATGCGGTGGGTCTGTATGGAACGCATGGAGCAGGCTACCTAGAACTGCTGGGTATTCAAGATAGGGTAGACATAGTAAACGGAACGCTCGGCAAGGCCTATGGCGTTACAGGAGGTTACATCTCAGCGGACAGGGCAGTCATAGACGCAATCCGCAGTGTGGCCAGTGGGTTTATCTTTACAACCTCAATGTCACCAGTACTGTGTGCAGGTGCGTTGGCCTCAATAAAGTATCTAAAAGATCACAACGACCTACGTGTTCAGCATCAGGCTGTTGCACTGAAGTTTAAACAGAAACTACAAGAGGCTGGTATAGAAGTATTAGACACTGCCTGTACTCATATCGTTCCAGTAATGATCCGTGACGCTAAACTGTGCAAGCAGATCAGTGATCGGTTATTAGATGAACACGGTATCTTCTGTCAGCCTATTAACTATCCAACAGTTGCAGTAGGGTCAGAGCGTCTTCGCTTTGCTCCTACTCCACTACACACTGACGCAATGATAGACGACTGTGTCAGAGCACTTAGAAAGGTACTAAATGAACTTACCTAAAGCACTTTGGTTTACTGCTGGCATATTACTTTTAGGCATTGCCTTTATAGGCGTCTACCTTCCAGGACTACCTTGGAGTACTCCGGCTGTGGGCGCAGCATATTGTTTTTCAAAGAGCAGTGAACGTATGCACCGTTGGTTGTACAATCACAGGCTGTTTGGACCATTCTTAACTGGTTGGGCAGAGAAACGCATTTTTCCTACCAAGTTCAAGTATTTTATGATTGCAACTATGAGTTCGAGCTTGCTGATAATCTGGGCTACAACCAGTAACCCGATGGCAGTGTTGTGGGGCGGATTATCTATGGCACTGGTTGCAATTTGGAGTTGGCGGTACCCCGGAAGTGCAGAAGAACATGCAAAGCGAGTTGATCAGGGCAAGCGTATTTTGAGTTTGAGATAAATATCTTGACGGAGACTGCTGATGAAATATAATGAATTTAAAATTGTGGAAAAACGACGCAATCCTGAACTCAATCAAAAAGAGACTGAATCATCAATTATAGCAAGAATCGATAGTTATTCCAAAAATAGTTTTCTATATCTTAGTTATACTGCCATAGATAAGATTGGTATTAACCCAATGAGTAGCTATAATACTCCAATTGGAATCTATAGTTACCCACTCACCAACGATATTATGACCTCTATTAAAGCTGACGGTCTAGTAGGAGGAGTGCCGTTTGCTGGTAACGCTCCTTACATCTGGTTGATTTCTGCAAAAGACTCAGCAAAAGGACTTGTGGTAGACGAATACAGAAAAGGCGCGTTGGAAGCAGATAGAAAAAAGCTGTTTGATTATGTGTCATCTCAAAATGACAGCGTAACACAAGATGTTTTTGATAAAATAATTCAAAACAGCGTTTCGGATGCACGGGTACACAGCCCAGCAGGATATATCTGGAATTTAACACGGATATTGGCCGAACTGCTGGTTAATCCACAAAAGTTCAATGCATATCGGTCAGAAAATAAGATCTCTGTGGGGGATCAGGTTGTACTATTATCCGATAAAAATGTAATTCTTACTGTTTTAAATATATATAACAATTACGGCATGCAAGACATGACATACGAGGTTATCGACGTCATTGGCGAAGAAGGTGATGAATTTGAAGTAAGAGATAATGAAGTAAAGTTGCACAAAAAAAAGGTAGAGCCTGTAGCTGCTGTAGCCAACGATCCGGCAGAAGAAGCAAAGCTAAAATTCAAAATTGGCGACCTTGCTCGCATATCAAACCCAAATGCGAAGACGCCTAGATGGACTGTAACAGGGATTGAGATTGAAGGCGATGTAATACGTTTGAGAAATAATGACGGAGTTCTGGCCAAAAAATCGTTTAACAGTTTTTACAAGGCCAATCCGGAATATGCACCGGATACTAATGAAAGCACAGTATTAGAAAACACACCAAATAAGAACCCAGCAGTTGTTTGGTCATTGTTGTTAAATCGAGTGCTGGGGTATAATTTTGTGGCCGACTACGCAGGAGATGGATTAATACATCCAAACGAACCAATTCAAACAGTGTTCTTTCAAAGGTCATATGTGGAAGTAGTTGAAAAAATCATTAGTCCTACCAGTAGTAGGAATCCTTACAAGGTTGATCAAGAAAACGCCAAGATCAATAGAAAGAAAAAACAGACTGCGCAGCAACAAAAACTGGTCAAGCAACAAGCAGATATGGCGTTTGATCCAGTAAACCTGCTCTCAAAAACTATAATCCCGAAATAGTTTCGAAGTTTATCAATATTATCGAAGTGGCCAAAAAAAACAACAATCAAATGACCTATGCTGCATTCGCTGATTTTATTTCAGTGTTTCCTGATAATGCCGAAGCAGGAGATATTATGATATATGTTCAAAGCAAAGGGATCGAAGTAGTACCAAACTAGCACTGTGCTAGTTTGGTACTTCGATTATGAAGTAAGTTCTTTTACATCCAACCACTCTGTCCAGCTAGGGTGTCTGATTTCGATACCCAACTGCTTGCGCTTGCGCACCAGTTCGTAGTAGCCTGGAGCATGTGGCTTGTAGGCTGGACGGATCTTAGGGTTGTTGCCCTTGGCATGGTTACAAGGCGCACAGGCTGTGACAATGTTTTCCCAATGTGTCTTACCACCGTGACTGATCGGTAGTACGTGGTCCATGGTAGCAGTGGTTTTGCTTACAGCACAGCCACAGTAGGAACAGGCATACATGTCACGCAGGCATAGATTGCCCTTAGAGAACCTAGGCTTGCGACTCTTGTGCACGTATTCCTTCAGCATGATAACCGCAGGAACACGAGTTTCCCAACTGGTTGATCTCACCATCCAGTCGTCATACCAATCCATTACTGTAACCTTGTCAAGATACATGTAGAGGATGGCTTCTTTCCACTGAATCGTGCTGAGAGGCAAGAAGCTTACTGGTTGGCCGTCAGCGTTGAGTAGTAAAACATCCATTTCCTGTTCCTAATAGTAATATTTGGTGTGTTATATATAACAGAATACAACACAGTTGTCAACCACCAAACGGTTCAAAGTTCGTGCCGCTGGCTGTTACACAAACATTTCCGTCGGCGTACATTGTGCCCAGCGTCCAGGTTCCAATGTCTTGATTGACAAAAAAAACAGACTCTCCCCAGTATTTTGTGCTGTCCGCTCCATACTGAACAGTATTGGTGGTAAACAACGGCGTTTGTCCGCTGAAGGACAAAAAGTCTGTGAGCACACTCATGCTTGAACACTGCTGTGAATTATAAAAATACAGGAATGTTTCTTCTGACGCTGCTGTTGTTGCTAAAACCACTGAGAGACAAATTGATGCCCATAAAGTTCTATACTGTTTTCCCATTGTGCTACTCCTTTGTAATCAAACACTGCACTGTGCGGTAATTCCAACAGCAACCATTGTTTGCTGTTGATTTCGTGATCCAACTGCCCTGGTGCCCATACACTGGCACCTGCGGTCAGTCTGTATGCGTTGGGCTCGTTGCCTTGTGCAATTTTATATATCATCACATCATCACTGCTGATGTCCAAACCGGTACCAGTGTGCAGAGTGTTCCGACTGCTCCAATCGTCGGTGTGCAACATGTTTATTGCTCGTGCGTTCACAGGGCCGCCTGTGTAGACATAGGTTTGATTGTGTGCATACGGCAAATGTCTATCTGCTGCGATGTCAGCAAAGTCTATGCCGGAAGGTTTGTTGATGGTCAGTCCAGCAGTGCCGTTGAGTGAATCTTCATATATGAACACCACACTGCGATTGAAGAACCCAGTGCTCACAGCAGGCGTGGCTATTAAAAACTTACCTACTCTGTTGTTAACTCCAGTCTTTGGCTGGACCTCCATATTTTTCTCCTTTGACTTTTGAGCGACCCAACTTGCGGCGCTTGCCACCCACTTGATGTTTTACCTTGCTGTCTCTGCGTCTCAAGCCTTGTGATCTACAGGAACTCAATGCACTGGCACCCAGACTGCTGTCACTGCGATTGCTGCGGCACAGATCCTTTGAGGCTTTCCATTCTTCTATATCCTGGTCTCGGGCAGTTACTTCAAATACTTTCATGTTGTATTTATATTTTTATCCAAGGTGCGCCCTGTATTTGCTCAATGAACAGTTTTGAACTGTGTGCCCATTTGACTTTTGCTGTGCTGCGCCATTGGTAGTAGCTGTGGGGTATTTGTTCGGCCAGTGCCCGCAGTGTTTGTTGATTGTGCAGTGCATAGGGTGCATACATTTCCACTAGATCTGCAGGAGAATATTTGTTGGTAATTCTCTGTAATTCATTCACAAACGAATTGCGTCGTTGAGTATGATCCTGTTGTGCAACAGGCTCCATGCAGAGATTCTCTAGATTGATTTCACGTGGAAACTCAAACCCCCAACCAACCAATGTGTTGTACAATCCTGGTGCACCATATATCAAGGGCATCCTTCCTTGATACAGGGGTATAAAAGTTTTCTCTGTGATGAACAGTTGATCTTCGTTGCTTTCCAACACCACACTGATGGCACTGTCTGCAAATGCTGCTGCTGGGGGGCTCCACATGTCACTTTCGTCGCTGCACACACTGTCCAACACACAACGATCCAAACTCAGGTGTGAGTTGTCAAACTCTATTTGATCACAGTTGAGCCAACTGTGATAGTTGTTGTTCAAGCTGCCCTGTGTCAGCAACTGATCAACTATGCTTGCTCTGTGCGGTCTGGGTTTGCGAGCCAGCAGAGTGTAATGACGGCGCGGCCGGTGGTTTGTTTGTATGATGTAGCGCATTTGATTCACAGTGTGAGTTGCCCACACACTGGGCCATGATTGATTGCCTGTGCAGCGTATGTGGTGAGGATCCACTGATTCAAGTGCAGCATACACCAATTCTCTAGTGTGCTCTGTGAGCAGTTCGTCAGGATAGTACACCCACCACCTAAGGTCGCCGCGACGGCGCAGCTTGTGGGGTATGATGTGCAGATCGCACAAGTGTATGCCCACAGTGTGCAGGTCAACCACCAGATGGCAATTTGAAAGTGAGAGCACTCCTTGGACCACGTGTGGTGTTGAGACTGATTTCTCCTGTGCGCTCAAAGTATTCAATCTTTGTTATGGTAGCAGGTTGATTGTTGGGTCCTACCAATATGGTCTGTCCCAGTTCAATGTCTACAGTGAGTTTGGTGAGTGTGCTCATAGCGATCTCCTTCAGGTTTGCAACAGTATTTATGCGCTAAATACATCATGCAGTTCATCAAGAGACTCAAATTCACAGCACCACCTTGGAGGATATTCTGCCGTCGCAGGGGCATCATAATTGATCAACAGGACAGAACAATCTGTGTGATACCCAAAGCAGGCACTGTGGAATTTGAACAACGCGAAGCCAACCTTGCACTGATAGCACATGCACCCCAACTGTTGGATGCACTGCTGGAAGCAGCATATCATCTGGACCAGCAGGGCACCCCACTGAATCAAAAATTCTACGATCTCATCAATGAATGTAGAGGTCCTGCATTTGAACCACTGCGACCTCGCAAAGCCAGTTGACAAAGCACCCTACGCCTGTTATAGTCTAAGTCACTGCTGCCACACCAGCAGCAAGCCAGCAGCGCAAAGGAGACACCCAATGAAACTGAAAAAATACTATGCAGATCCTACTGTACAACTGGCAGCGGCTCAACAGGCCTTTGATGAAATCTCTGCAGATGACCCACTGAGAACACTCAAACTAAACATACTGTCACAGTTGGTACACAGCATAGGTGTGAGTCTAGGTAAGGCCCCGCTGCTGTGAGTAGACTGATTCTGCTATTGTAATGTATGAAGGCAGCAAGGAGGCACACGATGAATCCAGTAGTTGACGAATACGGCACACAATGTTGGTTCAACAACGGCAAACTGCATAGGACCAATGGTGCTGCTGTAATCTGGCCAGATGGCACACAATGTTGGTACCTCAACGGGTTACGTCATAGAACTGACGGCCCTGCTATAATACATGCAAATGGTGATCAATCTTGGTACCTTAACGGAGATCTGCATAGGACCAATGGCCCTGCTGTAATTTATGCAAGTGGTGATCAATGTTGGTACAAGAACGGCCTGTGTCATAGGACTGATGGCCCTGCTATAATTTATGCAGATGGTGATCAATATTGGTATCTTGACCACAAACAATACAGTTTCCTCCAATGGATCAAGTTGACACCACTCAAGAATAATGCCAAACTGTTGTTGCAACTCACGTACAATACCTAATCTCAAACCAATCTAATAAGGATACTGCTGTGCAATCTTCAATCTCAAACCACTCGCCTGAGGAATTTCTCCACACCCCTACTTCTAAATGTAACTGAGCTTCTAGAACCCTTACTTGAAGAGGATCCACTTTTAGTCGATGTAATAAGGTTAATGGAGTACTACTACCTGTGCATAAACTGCGTAGTCTATTCAACGGATCCTTCGAGAACCCAAACTTTACTGCGCCTGCGCCGTTACTGATACAATACAAATACATGCTGTACTTAGCTGAGACAAACTGATCTGTGTAAGATTATGATAAGGCCCCGCTGTTGGGGTCTGTGTTTTTCATACTGCACACGATAGGGCACCTCACTGGATCTAGCTAACCCTGCATGTTGTCTTGCTATACTGAGACAACTGGTTCACAATCATCCACTGTCAAACTATAGTATCTACCTGAACGTGTGATCTGTATACGCATGATTGTATTTACTATAGTAGTTACACGCATATACGCTATACACTATACATCACTGGCCCCGCACTACACTGCCTATTGGCCCCGCTGTTAGGGTCTACACTATAGTATATACACTACACTATACATCACTGGCCCCGCACTACACTGCCTATTGGCCCCGCTGTTAGGGTCTACACTATAGTATATACACTACACTATACATCACTGGCCCCGCTGTTAGGGTCTTGAGTTGACTGAGCACAGTGGAAAAACACAGTGAGTTGAGTAGTTTAGGAGGTCTGTGAGAGCATGTTAAAAGAATACGAAAGTATGGTGAAAGAATGGTGAAAGAATGGTGAAAGAATGGTGAAAGAATGGTGAAAGAATGGTGAAAGAATGGTGAAAGAATGGTGAAAGTATTTGAACTATGCCTCTCTGCCCCTCATCCAA
>Ga0208770_1000406_pt1 | contig 28465 bp, 26 predicted proteins | sample AntAceMetag02UK9_FD_184771 | JGI IMG/M metagenome (GOLD analysis project Ga0208770, IMG submission 184771) | Saline lake microbial communities from Ace Lake, Antarctica - Antarctic Ace Lake Metagenome 02UK9 (SPAdes) (version 2) | ecosystem: Environmental > Aquatic > Non-marine Saline and... | reverse complement strand
ATCTGCCTATCGAGAGCTAAATTAGCTAATCTATTTTCTAGATTTATTTTTGATGCATCTATCTCTAGCTGATTTAATGTTAGCTGTTCACTAACTCTCGCTGTTTCAGCCTTTATCTGCGCCTCTGAGCGATCGTCTATTTTATCCATAGTATTACGCCCTGCTTCACCTACACTATAAGCTAGGGCAGAAAAAGCAGTCTCTATAGGGTCTATTGCTACACGTTCTGTTGTACCAGCAACTACAGGAGTAGCATAAGGATTTTGTTTAAACCCAGCTATAATAGCTTGGTTTAAAGTGCTTGCTGCACTACTAAATGTTTGCGCAAATGCGGTATTCATAGATACACTAGCATCTAGCATACCATTTACTAGAGACTGATTTACCTGACCTTGAGATGATATATACTCTGAGTATAGGTCACTTAAGTTAGCTATATTCTCAATGTCAGAAGCAATCTTAATTTTAAGTTGTAGTGCATCAGCTTCAATTTTAGCGTTATTAATACGCATATCTTCAACAAGAAGTTTATTTCTTGCCTCAATAGCCCTAACCTCGTTTTCAAACTCTAGATAAGCTATAGTTACGCGTTTATCTAATAGCTGTTGTTGGAGCGCCGTTTCTTGTTTAGCCGCTTCAATCGCAGTTATATTCTCTGCACCCTCTGTAGCTTGTACTAAATCTATTTGAAGCTTAATATTATCTAATTCAAATTCTTGAACAGCTAGTTGTATATCTCTAGTTATTTGAGAGCTATCTAATTCAAATTTAATAGTAGCAATAGCACTTTTTGTTTCAATAGCTGCTATTTCTAGGTCTATATCTTTTATTGTAGTAGCATATTCTCTTAACAATTTATCAGCTTCTTTTATAGCTTCAGATGCTAATTGACCCATAAACTTATCTATAGATTCCCCTGCTTGATCAGCAGCAGTTTTAAGTTGTTGCATTGATTCAGTAACAGCTAAAGATTGTATATCTGCAAACTGTTCAGCACTCATACCAGCTTCTAATAGCTGCTGCTTATAATCACCTATTTCTGCTGACGTAGCACCTAGTACACTAGCTACTAAGTCGTTACTTAGACTACCATCACCAAACCTATTTAACATTCCTGCCATTTCATCAAACTGATGAGTAGCCTGTTCCCCTGCGCTAACTATATTATTAAGATAGTCGATTTGCGCTAGTAATTCATTATCTACTCCTACAGTAGAAATCTGTAGTTCTAAATCGAAGTCTGTTACTCCTTTAGGAGTTATACTAGTTACAAAATCAGCTATATCTTTTCTGTTTGAATAAGCTTCAAGCTGGTCAGTTAGTACATCTACTAATCTTACCTGCGCTGTTAAGCTACTAGTAGCTTCGCCCAAGGCGTTGCGTAGACTTTGAATCCTATTTTCTATAGAGTTTACTACTCCATCTGGTAACTCTGTAGTATTCATATTAGTAAGTATACCAAGCTCGGTAACTAGTTCAGCGTAGGAGCCCTTCATAGTATCTATACTAGAAGAAGCGTTACCTATATTTTGAGACAATTGCTCAACTGTTATAGCATTATTACTTATACCCTCATCTGATGCTCGTAATACTTCAGCAGTTCTTAGTAAGCCACCATTAAGAGAGTTAGAATCTCTACTAAGTACGTTTATAATATCTACATAATCTTTAGTACTTGTATAAGCCTTAATAGCTTCTTCTCCTACATCTAAAAACGCAGCATTCAAATGAGGAGACAAATCTAGATTTGCTAAAATATCTCTAAAAGATTTAGCACTAGTTTCCAACTCTACCATTATACTTTTTACAGCATTTGAGCCTTCTAAGTCTACGGTAAGTTTATTTAAGCTACGTAAATTAGGATCTATGCTAGCAGCGTCAAGTACCTCAGTGAGGTTTATAGGATTAACGTTCATAACTGAAAAATCAATACCAGCTATAGTTGTTGCTATTTTTCTAGCTTCGTCAAGCTGGTTTATAAACGTAAAGTTTTTAGTTATATTATCTGCTGTTTGTCCTGTAGCTTGCATAACATCGTATATAGAATCAGAATACTCTAACCACTTAGATGATTCAATAGCTAAACCAGTAATAGTATCTAACATTAAACGTACTTGAGGATCTATTTTAGCTAACTCCTCGTACTGTTCTCTATAGGATGTGATCAGTTTTGCAGCTGTATCTTTGGCAAAACCGTCTAGCTCATCTAATGCACCCCCTAATTGATCATTTAAAGCAGACATGTCTGATTCACTTAAATCTATTGATATAGCAGATCTTATATTATAAGTAGCTCCTAAGCCAGCCCCAACAAGAGCTCCTGCTATAGCACCTGGAAGAGCTAACGTAAGAGCTCCTGCCGCAGCGCCTGCTAGTGCACCAGCATAAATTTTACCCATATCACTACCAGCCGTTTGCAGCATAGTATTACCACGGTTATTCGTAATAGATACAACAGCTTCATTAACTTCATTAGCTAATTGTTCTTTGGTTTTTTCTATCTCTATATCTATAAGCATAAACTTAGATTCAAACTTAAAACTATCAAGCTCTCTAAGCTCTTTATTAGTGCTTTCTATTTCAGAAATAGCTCTTGATGAAACTCCTTGTAGGACAGATATGTCTCTTCCCTTATCTGCATCGTTAAATAAGTTTTTAAGGGCTTTTCCCCCTTTTTTAAGTGTAGCTTCGTATTCCTCAGATTTACCAATTAGGTTAAAGAAAGTACTACCTAGAATACCACCAATAGCAACAGCACTAAGAGCTACAGCCCCAAAAGAAACTATCCCTAAAGCCATACTACCAATCCCAGCTAAAGCTTTACCTATGTTTAATACTCCAGCGGCTGCAAACTTAGCTAGACCAACTGTAGCGCCTTTTGAAGCGGTATTAACAGCGTTAAGCTGAGTTTTAGTCTGTGCTAGTAAACCGTTTTGAGTCTCAATAGACTTATTTATACTATTTCTTTGTTCTAAGTTGGCATCCATAGCTTTAGAAGATAATTTACTAGATTTTGTTTGTGCTTCTAGAGCAGCAACATTAGCTTTCATTTTAGTAATATTAGTATCAAGATTGGTAGCTCTTATTCCTAAAAGTCTTCCACTCTCTTTTAGTTCTATATTAGAAAGGTTTCTTTGACGAGATACGTCAACTAAGCCTTTTAGCTCAGGCCCAATACCTGATAGTCCAGAAGCGCTTTTATTAATTCCTGATACCGCTTTATTAGCTTCAGCAACTCGTGCTACAGCACCTTTGTTAAGACCTAAAATAGCGTTATTTACGCTGGCAGCTTTTTTCTCAGCAGCAGCTTGGAAGTTATCTAATTGACCTTTTAGTACAGATATACCTTTTCCTAAAACTAAAGAACCGAGTAGTGCTACAGTACCTAGAGTAGCAGAAAGGTTATTAGTTAGAAAACTAGCTAAAGGAGCTAAACCATCAGCAATAAGCATACCCATATTAGTAGTTAAATTTAGAATTGTCTTACTAAATGCTTCAATTTTCTGTGAACTAGTAGGTATCGTAGTATTGATAGATGAGAACTTCTTCTCACCTTCTGTAATAACAGCGTTAACAAAACCTTGACGTCTTTCATATTCTGTTAGTTCTCCAACAGTTTTTCCAATAGCAGCAGCATAAGCGCGCGTAGCTGGATCAATCTTAGTATATATACCTAATTCGTCTAGTAGTTCTGCTTCCATTTTAGCAGAACCACGAACAACACGTGTCATCGCGTCACTTAAATCTCTACCAAGTGCACGAGAAGCTTTAATAGCTACCCCAGCTAAACCTTCGATTTGTTCAGCGCCGAAACCAGCACTTAGAGAAAGGTTAATTTGCTCCGCAGATTCAACAAAAGTTAGCTGTCCTTTAGTAATTTTATTAACACTAGCAAGCAAAGCATCTCCAGCAACTGCGGAGTTTGCCGCAATAGCTGTTAATCCTTCAAGAGTTTGAGAAGCTCTAGCACTTCGTGCTAAAGCGTCATACGCAGCAGATACCGCAAAGATGGTAGCAGCAGCACCCGCATAAGCACCAACTAAACCACCTAAACCATCAGACTGCGCAGCAAACTGCCTACCACTAGCTGCACTAGCCTGGCCTAAACGAGTCTGAGCACGCCCCACACGTTGTGTTGCCTGCTCAGTACGTTTTGCACCTTCTGTAGTAAACTTAGTCTTAATTAGGTTAGTAATTACTCCGGCCATTTATCTCGCCTTCTTACTCTTATTAAGAGATTCTTGTTCTTTTGATTTCTGCTTGTAATACTTAGATAATTCATTTTCAGCTACTTTTAGTAATTCAAAAACAGCTTTTTTATCATCCATTTCGTAAATATCCATTATAGCAGCTAATCCACTATAATCCTTGCCAAACCAAGTACCACTCATACCGTCCCACATATCAGGTAGATAGTTGAGAAGAATTAGTGCGTACTGAATGTCTAAACTGAGTTCAGAAGGGTCTGTAGGTATTTCTTTTTCGTCTACTTCCCAACCCATCTGTTCACACATTTGTAGATATTGATCTGAGTTAATACCTCCACCGTGCAGAGAACGCTGGAGGTATTCTGTTAGTTTTTTACGTCTTCCTCAGCTTTTTTGTTGGTAAAAAGTTGAAAGTCGTTTAGAGTCTCAGTAACAAACTCATCAAACTCTGTAGAGTTTTTAAGTAGTTCAACAGCTTCGTCACTATCATATACAACCTCAGTGTTACCATTCATCCCTGTAACATCCATAGGTAGTAAGTCTGGTAGATTTTTAATTTTAAGTCCACGCCAGCCAAGAATAGTAGCTTCTGCATAGTTAGCAATAAATCTATTATTATCTACAACTTCTTCTTTAGCACGTGTCTTTTTATTAAGTTTTAAAACAGTACTTTTGTTACGGATTTTTAGCAGATCTTCTCTCGATAGAAATTTGAAATGAACTTCAAAACCATCAATTTCTGGATATTCAACCCAGTTGGTAGTCTCTTTACTCATTGCGTTTTTAATAATACTCATTTGTTAGTCCTTATATAAAAATAAACGCCCATCAACATATCTGCTTATCTTAGGTGAGGGATACCTAGAATCGCAAGTTGATGGACGTTCTCTGGTTAATTTTGTTCTCCCTCAAGAACAAATTATTTAGCGGCTATAATAGTAACTTCGCCGCCGGTTCCGCGTGTTGCATCAGGCTCTTGTCCTACAAAATTAACACTAAGGGATAGAACATCCTCAATTGCGATTGTAGGGAATTCGAACTGTGCTGCATCCATCTGAAATGCTACATATGGTGCAGTAGTTCCACCAATAATTAAGTTAGCTTTAGATGTTTGAGAAGATGATGTTTTTCCTTCTTCGGAAATGTGACGAAGGAATGCAGCACTTTCAGTATCACCAGCTCTAAGATACATAGTTGAGGAACCTGTTACAGCACGTGTTCCAAGGAACTGAGCTACAGGCTCATTAAGGCTAGAAAGTTCTTCTGGAGTTAGGTAAGTAATGTTATTGTTATAGCTAAAGCTAAGAGCAGTAACAGGAAATACATAAGTAAGTACAGAAGCACCAGCAGGTGTGTGTTTAAATTCGATGGAACTTAAACGGTTCTTAATGAAGGAGTTAGTAGATACAGCACCAGCTACGTTCATTTTGTTATATGGGTGGTAGCTAGATGCGGCAGATAAGGTTGCAGCATTAGCGTTAGCCGACGCAGCAGAACCATCATTTAGAAGACCTCCAAAAACAGATACCGCGTTGTTACGAGGTAAGCCAGTAAGTTCTTTTATAGTAGACCCAAAACCTGTCCAACTAACTGTTGCAATTTCTTCTATACCCGCATCTACAGTAGATTCATTTACAGCTGCGTTGCTAACTTGATAAAACATGTTATCTAGTTTAAAGTACAAGTGGTTTTCAACAGCTTCTGCATAGTTAGAACGTGTAGAGTGACTTCCTACCCCTGCTGCAACATTAAGACTTTTTAACTTACCAGCTGCCCATACAGACTGCTCACCAGTAGCACCTACTGAAGGAGTAGTATTAGACATTAGTGCCTGCCACATAAACCAATCAGCTGTAGGCTTAGCATTACCACTCGCGTTAGTAGCAGCAGTAGTAGAGGCTGCTGCCGAACCTGTGACAGCGCCTGTAGGTCGTAAGTACACCTGGAAATTCCAGTCAACAGGGTTTATTGCTGTGTTAAATCTTTGTTGGGATCTATCAGGATTAAATCCTGATTCCATACTTGTAATATCTTGAGTAGCAGCAGAAGCAGATGCTGCAAAACCTGCTAAAACTTCTAATTTCCACGTGTTAGAGGGGGTCATTGACGCAACTGTTGCTCCGTTGATAAGATCAACAGTTGAGTAAAATACCTCGGAATTTCTTTGTAGGTTAAGAGATGCCATTATTTAATTCTCCTTAATTTTCTAATCTATAAGTTATAGATAATTCAACTTCTGCCATACCGTAAGGAGCACCAACCCCATCATCAATAGTTATATTTTCTATAGTTATATCCAATATACCTTTGTCAGGGTTGTCTCCAATTGAGTATATAAGTTTCTCAATATCGTCGATCAATTCGTTTGACTGATCTTGTGAATTATCTTCTCCATATACATATATTCTTATAGTAACGCTTAAATTTGCTTCCGTCAAATTTTCTGTGTGAAAATTTCTAATTTCGGTACCAGCAGATACGTATATAGCTGGAAAGTCATTAATTTGGTCAATAAACTTTAGCCGTCTATATACATTATTAAATAAGTTAGTAGTAAATACTATTCCATTAATATAGTCTGCCCCATTAATAAGTTTGAGCTGAGTTACAAGATAATCACAAATTTCTGTTCTTCTATTAAATATCATTAATTAAGCCTTTACAATATTAAATGCTTTAGCATAAAGTCTCATAGCTACTTCGCTAATAGCTGTTTCTATTTGTTGATCAGGGTTATACCCATAAGAAGCCAAATGACTATACATAGGCATATAATAATAAGCTATAGTTCTAGCTCTATAATTAGGAAACACCCTAATAGAAGTTCTAAATCTACCACTTCTCTCTTTTAAGTTAGGAGCTTCTGGTGGTCCTACTTTTTCCATAGTACGTCCTAGCCTAGTTTGAACTAAAGCAGTCCATTGAAGGCTTGAGATAAAGCGTTGATTTCTACCGCTTTTTTTAATATTCTTTTTTCTAGTTGCAGTTATCTTAATAGAACCTGTAGATACTAGTACAGATCCTTTTATATATTTAGTAGTAAAGTTAAAGTCTTGAGACTCTAAGTAACGTACCACCTCTGGGCTAAGACCTGCAAACATTTGCCCAAGCTCTTTACCAACTCTATCTACAGCTCTATGTAAAACAATATCTGTCTGTTTATTAGCTTTATTAAGGGCAGCTCTAACTAACGCTTCTGGAAACTTAATATTAAACTTAATAGAGCCATCTTCTTGTAGCTTAATATCTATTTTAGCTTTCGGATTTCTCATTATAGAGGACCAAGACCATCCAATAGCTTTAACAATATGTTGGTCTCCAGACTTAATAGTAACACGAATATCCGAAGACTTAATAGCAAAGTTTTTTCTTATTGCTATAGCTGCTTTAGACTGGCCGCTTAGTATCTTTTTAAGATTTTTTTGATTACCTTTAGCATTTACTAACTCTTGTATAAAGGCAGGACGTATATCAACATCTTCCATCCCAAAAATATTAGATAAGTTATCCATAGAGTTAGATAGTTTTATATCATCATCTAGTATAGTTTGTAAACCAGTACCCGGTTTAGGGGTATTAACACTAGTAATAAACGTTTTTTTACCCGGCCTAAGAGTAATACCATCCCCTCCTGCTACAGAGATAGGTCTTGCTCTAGATACGTTTCCCGAACTATCAGACTGTGTAGTAACTGACTTAGTTTCTGATATTTCATAAGCATCATCAGTAACACGTACATTATCAGGTATAACGCCTAAACCTCCTCGACCAGGTATTATCTTAGCTCCCATAGACTGAGCAATAGCTATCTCATATATATCGCCAGTTTTACCATATAACGCTTTTAGCTCTTTTTGTAAGTTGCCCGAGCGAGAGCCTGAGCCTGTTTTTAATAAACGTCTAGCCTTAGATAAAGCGACTAAACTAGTATATCGTTTGCCATCTAAAGTCGTTTGTATACTAATGTTACTTTTAACACGCATTAAAATATAATTCTATATAGATCTAGTACTCGTTTAATATGTGGAGGAAAGTTAGCACTTAGAGCAAAACCTTCTTTACGCTCGCCTTCAAATACTTGAAGCTGGGAACTCTGATCCTGCTTATAGACTGTTTTAATATAGTCTAAGGTAGCTAGTTGAAGATCCTGTGGCACGTCCTCAGGCTCAAAACCTGCTCTATATGATACATGAACTCCTTGAGGGTACGTACTAAATTTTGCCGATCCATGCAGTGTAAGAGCTGGATATAAAGCACCACCGCCTAAGTCTTTAGTAACTTCTCCTACATCTCTAGAGAAGTTATAGGATGCAGGAACTGCATGAACGTCTGATACGTTAGTAGATTTATTAGACTCGTCAAAACGAATTAATAAAGTTGTATCATTATCTGTTCTAGATCTATGAGTAGGAGGAGTAAAATCAGTACTATATCTTGCTATTTGTGAGAATTTAATGTCATCAATATAACCTTTAAATGTACTACCAATATGAATATTAGAAGTAAAGCTAAGGTTAGATACGGCAAAAGAGGCGTCAGCAATAACATTACCATTATAGTGAAGATATACTTTTTCTTCTTCTAAATTACGTGTTACAGCAACATGTGCCCAACGTCTTTTTGCAAATTGTTGTGTTTCTACATCTGTATTAGCGCCTGTTACAGTAGTAGCAGAGCTATCTATTACAGCAGTAGTGTACAGACCACGTTGATTGGATAGTCCAAAATCTAGGTAATTATCAGCATCGGTATTAAATCTAACTAAGCTATTAGCTTGAAGAGTGTCTTCATCAACTCTTATAAACATTTCTAAGGTATAGTTAGATTCTTCATGCTGTAGTTCTTCTATGACCTTAGGCACACTAATATAGTCAGAAATATCGAGTTTTAGGCTTGCCTTACCGAAACGCTTAACCCTTGTAGTATTATGAGCACTGTTATTATACTCTATAATAGAGCTTTCAGAACTTGTATCTACAGGAGATCCAGAGGTAGTAGGATCAGCTAATAGTGTATAATCTACACCATTAAATTCTGAAACAGAGTACACAGTGCTTAAAGGTAGCCTATTAACATAAACAGAGGAAGAACCTCCGTCAAAAACTTCAACGTAGTCATTAGCTAACACTTGTTGCCCAATATAATGTTCAATCACACCAGTAGTGTATGAGATTATATTAGCTAATCTTGCATCAGCGGTATTACTAGAGATACTGAGATAATCTTTTACCTGTGGTATTGTTATATAAGTATATTTTCCTAAGTTTTCTTCAAAACGTTCTGACATAAACTGGCACCTTTCTATGCATAAGGGGAGGCGAATTACCGCCTCCCCCTAAGTTACTTAAATTTTACTTACTAGAGATTAGCCAGCAGCGATAGTAACAGCAGTAGAGTACTTTGTAGTATCTAGAGCAGCGTTAGTATTTGTCGTTAGTGCTTTAAAATCGAAGCGAGTGCTTAGATACATAGCAGTAACTTGTTGACGTGCTTCATATTCGCTTTCTAGCTCCATACCGCGTCTTTCTGCGATTAGGAAGTTAGGCTTATAAACAAGTGTACCAAGGTGGTTACCAGTACTACCAACACCATCAAGGAATTCCGAGATAGCAATTGGGATACCGTAGATAGCACCAACAGAACCTGTTAGGTAGGTTGCGTTAGGGCCAAACTTGTCAACAGTTCTGAAATCAGAAGTAGTAACAAGATTATTGTAACCTTCGATGGAGGTAAGGAATACTAGGTCGTTGCCAAGCTGCAATCCATATTTACCCATCATTGTTCTAGCAGCAGCAATATCCGAAGGATCAACTTTGTCATTTGCCGAACCAGTTGCTACTTCAAGGGAAGCATCAGTAGTTAGGTTAGTAATACCTTCAATAACAGAAGCATAGCCTGTACCAACAGAAAGAGCGTTAGTTGGCGAAGCTGTAAAGCCTGTTAGAGCACCTGTACCACGTAGGATAGACTTGTCAATGGCACGGGCCATACGACGAGTTGTGCTCATACGTAGGAAGTCAAGTAGAGCAAGAACAGTATCTTCCTCTTCGTCTTTTGCTAGGTGAGTTGTTGCCATGAACTTGTGGGGCGTGAACTCTACAGCAGAAATACTATTCTGGTTAGATGTTGGAACGTTAGTAGCATCCCCAACACCAGTAGAGTAAGTTCCACTCTTGAACATCGCTACATCACCATCAGTATCTTCGTCAGCTACAGGAACTCGGAAGGTTTTGGCATCTACAGGCATACGTGTAAACATTGGTGCAATAACTAGTTGTTGCTGCATTTCTTCATACATATTCTGCGAGAAGTTAGATAGGAAAGCATCAACCGAAGTAACAGCTTTCATACGGGAACCTAGCTTAGTATCAAATACGTCTGGGCGGTTAAGGGCTTTAGATAGAAGATAAGCATTAGCCATCTCTTTTTCACCATACTGTGCAGTTGCACGGTTATTATCCGCAAATTGCATTTTGCTATGAGACATAGCAGCAATTTCGTCTTTGAACTTAGAAATTTGGCTTTTCAGCTCTGCTACGTCCGCGCTTTCAGAAGGTGTATACTCACCTTTTAGGTCTTTTGCGTCGCCTTCTCTTAGAATAGCTTCACCAGTTCTCTCAACTAGCTCTGCAACTCTTGGCTCTGCTACAGTGGATACTGACTTAACTTCAGCAGCTTTTGCTCCTGCACCAGTTAGGTCTACTGTTTCTACAACTTGATCAACCATGTTGTTGTTCTCCTTTGTTGAATTCTCGTGAAGTTCTTCATTCAGACTTTTATCAGATTTGTCGTCTTCACATTTAATTTTGTTTGAGTTATTTTCTTGTGAAAGTTTTTGTAACTCCACATTAATAGTATTATTGCAATATTCACCATCTGCGTCAACTTCTAAAAGTTTAAACTTAGGATTTTGGTCCGTAGGAATCTCAGCTACTTTATACATTTTTTCTGAATACTTAACATGGTCGTCGACCGATAAGTCAGAAAGATTAATACTTAGAAGATTGACAAAAGGTATAGAAGCATTAGCGTCTCTTAGCTCAAGCTCTTCCTCGTCATCTTTAACAAGATCACTATCTGCTACAGCTACTAATTCTTTATCAGTGATATTATCAGTAGCTTTAACATTTTCTACGGTTTCTTCTGTTTTAATTTCAACTGTTTCTACAATCTCAATTGCTGCTTTTTCTTCTACAGTTTCGACTTCTTTAGTCTCTACTTCAATAGGTAGTACTTCTGCCATATCGGTTTTCTCCTCCATAGTATCTATAATCACTAGTTCAGCAGGAGAATCGTCAATCTCAGTTAATTCGTCTTCAGCATCTGTTTTTAGTTCTTTAACAAAAGAGCTAAAATCTTCATCAGATTCAAAGTTTTTACGAACACTAAATAGCGAGTCTTGATTGCAAGGAACACTAACTACAGAAATTTCAAGTAACTCTACTTCTGTAATAGTAGTAGAGTTATCATGTTGGTTGTAAATTCCATCTTTAATCTGAAAGCCTACGCTGAAACTTTTCAAGGCGCCGTCTTTAATTAAAGTTTGTACACCATGATTTTTTTCAGCTGCTTCGCTTACAGTTCCTTCAACATAAATACCTTTTTTGTCTACGGTAATTTTATCAAATTTACCAATAGGAGCATCATGTTTATGTTGAAACAACATGATAGGGTTTTTTCTAAAGTTCTCTACACCTTTAGCCCAAGCTTTTGCAGTAATTACATCGCCAGAACGATCTTTTGATGTAGTATTTGCATAACCAGCTATTTTTAAACCTTTTTTAGATTTACTTACGGCTTTAGTGTCTAAAGAACTATTGATATAAAAAGTTTTGTTATTCATCAGTTGTTCCTTCGGAATCGGGAGATTCACCTCCCGTTGGTCTTCCACCTTGGCTAGCGTCTGTAGCACTACCAGTGATATTTTGTGGTATTCTTATAGTATCATGCCCTTCTATTTTTGGCAATCTTAATATTTCTCTAGCTTCAGTTGGGGTCATAATTCCTGTATTAACCAGAGTACTGAGATAGGTAGCTTGCACCTTGGCGTCTGGCTGTAGTGCTGGAACACTTAATCTATCAGGTCTAATGGTTACGTCATTGTTAAAATGGTGACTAAGGGCACTTGAAAATGTTGTTAAAATAGGAATTACCGTATGAAGATAAAACAATTTTTGATTAGCATCAATATTCGCATTGTTACCTGATTTTAATAGAGTATAAGGAACACCTATAGCCTTAGCCATGTCTTGTTGAATACGCTCAATAGAGGTTTCAAAGTCTAACTCACTAAACTTTACAGTAGAAAACTTATCAATCTTTAAGCCTCCATCTAAAATAGCAGGACGTCTTGCACCATTAAATATTGTTGTATAAGTACTGCTCCAAGAATCTAACAAACGCTCTTTAACGCGTTTAGATAGTACAGAATCTGTAGTAAGTACAAAACCAGGTAACGCATTATTTTTAAAGAATTGACGTTGAAAATTAATCATATAGTAGTAAACCTCTATAAGTCTAATACTTGCTTTTAGCTTTGAAGTACCTCTAAATATAGATTCTGAGTTTTCAGCCATAATGTGGATAATCTCATGTGATTCAAATCTTATAGTTTCAGAATTTTTCTTAGCTTTTCCAAAACCCATATAATCAGATACAGAAGTATTAGTTATAACATAGTTATAATGTGATACAAATGTTCTCGGGTCCGGTACTACTTCAACGGCGTTAGCAGGGAGTAAGAAAAGGTTAGACCCATCATAGTAAAAAAACACATTACCGTCTAGATAGAAATCTAAAAAAGCACGCCTAAATAAGCGTGCTCTATCCTCAAAAGGATTAGGTCTGATATTTAGTAATTTATTTACTTTTTTACCTGGACTACCACCGTCTACTATAAAAGGAACTTCTACACAAGCACTAATTACCATCTCAACAGCTCGATTAATAATTTCAATTTCAGCATACGCAGATTGATAATCAATAATGTTCTCAGGGCTAGCAACAGATTCACCTGCTGCTATAGAACCTTGTGCTGGATTTAACTTTTCTGCCATCCATTCTCTGAGGGTTGCGCGTTCACTAGCCATGTTTGTCCTTCTGGATATTTAACCATTTTATAATTTTTGGTGCTAAAGTGTTGGCGTATCGTTGACCATATATACTATGTAAACGCTTATGATGAGTACCACATAACGTATATAGATTATCATTAGATAGCTTTTCTGCACAATCAACTGCGAAAATAGTTCTAAGATGTAGGATCTCTTCATTAGAAGTTATCTCCTGAATCTTTTTTTCTTCGCACCAGTTGTGGAACAGCTCACTTAAACTATATATGTGATGAAGGTCTAAGTTACTAGTATCTCCACAAATATAACAAGCGTCTTTAGCTTTATAGTCTTTTTTGATATAGTCTCTAACCCATTTAATAGGTAATCTGTTTAAATTTGTCATAGTTAATTCTACACTAAAATTTTGTTCTGTCCAATATATAATTTTGACAGGTTATGAATAGATTGATATAGCATTCATCTTATGATGAGTGTATAGTGCGTAACGAACTGCATCAGAAGGGTGAGAAGACCAATCATGGTGAGGTTTAGGATTATCAGTTTTAGTATTCCATTTATAAGCAGTCATAGCATGATAGGTGTGTTTTGCACCCTCTTCATCAAAACATAAGTTACCGTGCTCAATTAGTGCTTGTATAAAGTTTATACCATCATTTACAGACTTAACTGCATTATCACAAAAAATATCATAATCATAAGCAAAGTCAGCTTTTACCTGCGCAGCACTAGAGTCAATATATATAGAATCAATTTTCCACCTATCTTGTAACTCTGTAATAGCTTCAGCTAACTCAGATGTTGTAGACTCTTTAGATATATACTCATCAAGAACAAAGTATGAATCACCATCATAACCAATAACTACAAAAACGTTTTCATCCCTATAACCAACGTCTAGTCCAGCAATCACTTCAACAAATTGTTTTTCTTGGTACTCTCCTACGTGTTTCTCATCATCGAGGTACTCATAAATTTGATCTTCTGTAGTAGTCCAAGCACACATATATTCCTGTGCAAATAGAGCACGTGTCATTGTTTTTTCAGCTTCAGCAACATCCTTCTCTCCGAGAAGTGGGTTTGCTCTCCAAGTAAATAGATCAGAACCCCATTCGTCATAATCGTCGTTATCACCACGCTGAAAATAGTCGTATAAATAGTTACCTTTACCTCTAGGAGTTGAAATCCATAAACACCTTGAATCGTTAAAAGTAGATAGGGCAGGACGTAAATCACGAGTAAAATACTCATCGTCAGGTATAATTGCTGCTTCGTCAATAATTAGTAAATTAGCAGCACGACCAACTAGAGAGTCTCTATTGTTAGCCGAGAGAAGTCTAAAAATTGAACCATTCTCTAGTTTAACTACTTTATCTTTTTGGTTCTTAGTTACAATCTCAACGCCAGTCTTACTGATAATATCAGTAACATAATCCCAGATAATGGAAGATAACGTAAAGTTTGGTGCAACAACCATTACTTGTTGTCCAGGTTCTAGTAGTTTAGCAAAAGCTAATAAAGCTGCTGCATAAGACTTACCTGTTCTTCTTGCTGATATATGTACCCAGAATCTTTTATCATTTAAACCATCAAGCATAGCTTGTTGACTCTCATTAAATACTATAGGGGTAGGCATCTTACTTAGTAGTTTATCTACAGGTAGTTTAAAAAAGCTTTTAGGCTTTATTAGATTATATTCAGTCAAGTTTTATTCCTTTAAAGTGGCGTTACCGTCTATTACGTAGAATATCTTAGGTATATATAATATGTCCTCAGTCACAGTTTCTAGATCTGGACATGCGTGTAAAGTTGTAATTCGTGCCTGTGTGAATATAGGAGGTAGATCTACAGTAATAAATATAGGATCTGTTCCTGGATCTCTATTATCACTAACATCTTTTGTGGACCACGTAGTATCTGCCGAGCCTTCTCCAGGAACGTCTACTGTAACTCTAAAACCCTCTGGAAGAGGTAGTCTGCTACACGCAATTTTTTCTATATCACCTACTACATTGTAGGTAGTTCTATCTAGACTAAAACCTGTTTGTTCGTTATCTACATGAAAAATATAAGGAGTAATAGAAGAGTACCAGCTGTACCCACTAGATATAGTAATACCTACCACTAATCCTACGATTATCGCCCATAAGCTATAGTCAATCCTTGTTAACATCATAATATTCCTATCCCTGATATACCGCCTGATAGTATAAAACTAACAATTGCGATAATAATAGTACCTAGTATTAAACGACTTAACCACTGAAAAGTACTCTCATTAGCGCTGATACGTCTTTCGGTGCCTGTATGATTAGTTGTGTGCCTAGCATCTTGTATTTCTAGCTTAGAGGTTCTAGACTCTAAAAGTCCTATTCTCTCTTCTAGCGGCTTTATTTTATCATCAAGTGCTTTAAGCTTGTAAGTTAAAACAGTATCTTCAGACATGCTTGCACTCCTTAATTATTTTTTATTTTACATAATGATTATAACATATGGAGGTCGCTAGTCCAATTATTTTTTAGTATAGCTATACCAACCACCTATACGCACTAAAAACCATAGTAAAATAGAGATAAGTATTCGTAAAAAAGTACCTAAAGTAGATGTAGATATAGTAGCATCCCTTAGCATTGCTTGTAAGAATCGTAAGTCACAAAGCCAGCGTGCAGGGTATCCGCGCTCGTAACCCTCATCGTGCTTATCCCAAGAAGCTTCATCAAAGAAAAAGCTAAGTATAGAAGTTAGCTTTTCTCTGATTTTTACTGGAAACCACTTAGGACCAAGACCGTTAGGCATAGTACTTATTCGCCCTCGTAACCAAACATAATATCAAGATCTTTAGGATCTATCTCTTTAACAGCAGCAATAACTGTTAGAACAGCAGCATTACGGTTAATAATATTTAAGCCTGCCCAGGTAATACGAGCATTAAGTCTTTGAGACTCCGGTATTGCTGCAAGAACATCTGAAAAAGAGCTAGGCCAAATGCCGCGAGCAGCATCTTCAGCGTCTGACTCAGCTAGAAAACCCGCAGCTATAGCACGAACTACGAAAGTAATGCGATCTAATGTTGCAGTACTACGAAAAGATGATCGAGCTTTATCCCAATCAACCTCTATAACCGTTGTCTCACCGAATACCCATGCGTCTCTAAATTTGCGACCACTAGTAGGAAGTGTCATAGAACTTGCTAAACGGCTTTGGCCGCGACTATCTATTACATTATTATCCATATTATTTCTCCTGTTTAATTGACCAGCCATTACGAAATGTGCGGTCTGTTGGTATAGATTTACTTAGTACAATTTTTAGGTAACTACGATTACCTTTAGGTCTTAACCATACAGAGGTAGGAAGCTCTTTTTGTACTAAATATTCCATTGCTTCTTCTTCTGTCATAGCTTTTACAGGAGGGGTATCGTGTAGTAGGAACCCTCGTGTATGGTGTGTAAACGTAGGTTTAGCTTCATCTTTTTTTAATGCCCAGTACACTTCTACAGGAGGTAGTATACCTCCGTATAATGCCATTGCTAGCCATTGAGGCGATGGTGTGGTTATTTTAGCAGGCGCATCAACGTCTTCAGGATCCTCCCATACTATAGAGTATTTTCCTTGCGGTGGGTGTTTATTAGCATCTTGATCAAAGAAAAGTAATTCACGTTCCCAAAGTTTATAGTCTGAGTAATTAATCATGCGAGATCTCCAAAACCAACGGAATGGTTTGTTGCTATGTTGATTACTGCACCGCTTGACGCTGTTAGTGTCCCAGACAAAAGACCGACGGAACTGGTTGTATAGGCTAAGGCAGTCTTCTGCTGCAAACTTTCGTTGTAGTCTCCATTCGCTGTGTTGTCTCCGCGACGACTACTTGCAGTTTGATAAAGAGCGTTCCCAAAATTGGCGGTAAACCCCAGCGCCGTGCTTCCAGAACCCACGTCAGTTATCGACGCGACATTCATGCTGTCAACAACAGCGGCGGTTCCCGAAAGATCATAGTTAGCCCTGTATTTCGCAGATCCCCCAGTGAGATAAATTGATGGAATTGTATCAGTGCCATCACCAAAATTTGGTGTGATTATGCTACCCATTATGCTAAATCTCCAAATCCAGTTGCTTCAACTTTTGTGCCATCTGTCCGTGTTCCATAGGAATCGACGCTGCTAATCTCCAGTGATGCCGCTGATGCTGTTCTATCAACCTGATACTCTACAGTAACACCTATAAAGGAAGGTGCTACCTTGCCAGCGTAGTCTTTCATCCAAAGATAGTTAACACTTGAAAAATCGTTGGTATAAGTAATAAGAGTTCGGCCAGTGCCTTGATCTGTTATTGACGCTACGTTTTGGCTATACCTAAGGTTCTGTGTAGATTGTTGGTTAACTGATACAACAACCTTTGCAATACCTTTTGTGTTAAAGGATGTGCCGCCTCCGCCGCCAATAGCAAAATAAGCTGAACCATTACAAGCAACGTCGTTACTACTACCATCAGCTACAACAATTGCTGTATTGCCTCCCGCTAATGTGACCGATCCGCCATCCCCAATAATAGTAAAGAAGAAACCGTCTCCAGAAGTAGCAGCGGCTGGAATTGTTAAAGTTATATCAGCAGTTGCCCTTATAACTTTACCACGGTCTGTAGCTAACAAAGTATAGTCACCTGACTTTGATAATACAACCTTGTTGATACCCATATCTGTTCTTAGTTGAGTTGCGTTGGTTACGTTAAAGGGTGCGAATCTTATAGTTTGTAGTATATCAGCAGCAGCAGCAGCTACAGTAAGTACAATTTCAGAGCCGTTGGTAGCTGTGTAGTCAGTAACTGGGACTAATAAAACCCCATTCAAGTACACATCAATAAACGTAGGTTGATACCCTAACGTCCCAAAAGTTGTTTGGCCTGCTACAGCTGTAAAAATCTGATCAAATTTAATTGATTGTGGTACTGGTGTTGTCCCTATGTATGACATTTAATATTCCTTCTATTTTTATTAAGTTGCTATTTCGGTGACTGTTAATGAAGAGACCATAGTGCCACCAAGCTGTCGGCTGCCCCCAACACCATTTATTGTTAAAGTTGCGCTGCCGTCAGGGCCTGTACGTATTTTGAATACTATCTCTGATGTAGTATCGGCATCAACATACGAGTCTATATGTAATAGAGTACCTCCGGTTGACGTTTGAGCCTCGGTGTGTATGGCGGCAAAAGCGTTAGAAGTAGTGTCTCGGAAGAGTGCTGTAACTATATCGCGGCCAGTAGATCTACCCGCATAAATAGTCCCGACAATATGTAACTTATTTGTAGCGCTTTTGGGCGTAATGGCTACCGTGAGAATTTCCGAGCCTTCATCATTCTGAGGTATAGTGTCATCGTCAGGCATCACGGTTGTAACAGTAGACATAGCATTAGTTTCTGCACGTTTAATCTGTACGATACTTCCTGCTTGGTCAGCTAAAATTCTATTTTTTGACATTATGTATCTCCCGCATCAGGCCATTTAGTTTTATTTTTATAATCGTTAGGAATAGGCTCCATTACATTAAGTACATTTGATGCTGCAATTACAGCTGCTATATAGCTACTAATAGCAGTTAACTCAGCTGCACGTGTTTCTTGTTCTGTTGTCCAGCTGCCATTGAGAACTCTTAATTGTAGTAATGCAGTTGCTTCTCTGGCACCAGCAGATATACGCTCATCTGACTGACCACGATCCTTGGAATTTGTTGCTGCCATGATCAAATACTGTGCGTGGTTATTAACTTCTTTTAAGGTTGGTGTCGGGCCAGTAAATGTAGTGCCATTATACGTCCAGTCAATTGATACACTATCAGGAATTTTCACAGCTCCTGGAAAGTCTTTATCTGATACTGTGTCAATGATTCCGTTTATAATTAGTCCATAGTTCATGCCTTCACCTCAATTCTGATATTAGAACTACCACGTTCATTGTAGTCAATGTTACTGTCTGAAACCACGCCATTCAGGCCGAGAGTGGCGGGGTCACCTCGTGCATGTATGGTGAGAGTGTGGGCTCCAACACTGGCAACTATACCAGTATATTGGAAGCTTACAATAAACATAGTGTTTGCGTTATCTCGGTCATAATTAAATGGTGCTATACCATGGAATCTGATTCCTGCTGTATCACCGCTACCAACTTCTGTCCCATCAATCTTGATGTATAGCATGGAGTTGTGAGAAGCCTCTATATTAAGGTTTCCAGAAAAATTCACTTGTTGGTTTGGTTTAGTTGTGGTGAAAGCTGTATCAAGAGCTAGAATAGCTCGATCCTCAGAAGAACCATACAAAGTGTAAGCTGTTACGTTAGTTGAAATTGTAGGTTGGTGTATCTTGGCAAGATAGTCTGCGCCGTTAGAAACTATAGAGCCCCACCCACCATCCGGAACAATCACATCTGCAGTCACCCCGTTTATAGTGTCTGATCCAGCAGACCTCAAAGTCAAAGCACCACCTGCTGCTTCGAAGTTAATAAAAAAACCGTTTCCTGCTGCTGTGGCATCAGGAAGGGTAAGAATCATATCATCTGTTGCTCTTATAACAGCAGTTCTGTCTGTCAAGACTAAGGTATAGTCTGCAGACTTTGATAATACAGCCTCACTAGCTCCTGATTCAAGAATAGCTAAAGCAGAACCAGCAGGGAGAAAGGTAGTTGCAATACTTGATCCTAAATATCCAGGCATTATATATCCTGTTCCATTGCGCTAACGGTTACATTAACAGAGTCTGCCGTATCAGAAACTACTACTATAGTGTCCCCAGTTTGTACATTCATCTTCCCTGATATAGGGCTAAAGGCTGAATTAGCTGGTATAGGAACACCTTTAATGGTTATGTCACCAGCAATAGTAACTGTAACACTAATTTGCGAGTCAGTTACGTTTGCAAGTTGCATACCGATTATTGTTGCTACTTTACCAGAAGCAATTGTTGCTACAGTGGCAGGAGAAGTTCCTACCTCTGAGCTTGTATATGTAGTAAAGGTGATTGCCATATTTTTATCCTAACGCAATTGCAAAGGCTAGTACCGTTGCTTCTAAGTTGTCTAGTTTTGCTTTATATGCATTCGTAAATGCATTAGTATCTGAGTTATTTTCGTAAGCAGTTTTAATTTCAGCATCTGACTGACTCGATCCGCCCCCGTTTGCATCAACATAAGCCTTAACTGATTGTTGAGTTGGAACTTTAGTAGCGCTATTAGAAGCCATATTATCCTCGTCAATGACAAAGGATATAGCTGAAGTAGAGCTATCTGAGTTCATAACAGCACCAGCAGCATTAACATTAGTAGCATCTGTTACATCAGCTGAAGCTTCTATAGCGTTTAGCTTAGAGTGATCAGCGTCAGTAAAGGCGTTAGTATCTGAATTACTTTCATAAGCGGTCTTAATTTGAGACGCTGATTGATCAGCAGTAGCATTAGTTTCGATGTTTCCCAGTTTAGTAAACTGAGCATCTGTAAAGGCGTTGCTTTCGCCCTCATAAGCGGCTTTGATCTGCGCAGCGGTTTGATCCGCAGTAGCTGCGGTTTCAATATTACCAAGCTTAGTAAACAGAGCATCTGTAAAGGCGTTGCTTTCACCCTCATAAGCAGCTTTAATTTGTGCTGCTGATTGGTCAGCTGTAGCAGCTGTCTCAATGTTATTAAGTTTTGTATGGTCAGCATCCGTAAAGGCGTTAGTATCTGAGTTACCTTCATAAGCGGTTTTAATTTGGGCTGCTGTTTGGTCTGCTGTAGCTGAAGCTTCTATAGCGTTTAGCTTAGATTGGTCAGCATCCGTAAAGGCGTTAGTATCTGAATTACTCTCGTAGGATGTTTTAATAGATCCAGCATTTAAGTCTTTATTAACAATAGTCCAATTAGCTGCTTCATCAGGGTCATTTTGCTCAGCAATAAGTACATCACCAACCTCAACATCTGTTGAGAAAAAGGTACCAGCATGAGTAACTGTGTACATCCAACCAGTTAGAATAGAGCTAGGATTACTGTCCAGATCGGGTGAATTAGTTGATGCGTTATAACCGCCCTTATATACTACTTGAGAAGCAACAAGCGCGTCTACATAAGCTTTAACTGATTGTTGTGTTGGAACCTTTGTTGGGCTATCTGTAGACATATTGTCTTCATCAATCACAAAACTCATACCTGATGTCGATGAATCAGAGTTCATAACAGCACCAGCAGCATTAACATTAGTAGCGTCTGTTACGTCAGCTGAAGCTTCTATAGCGTTTAGCTTAGAGTGATCAGCGTCAGTAAAGGCGTTAGTATCTGAATTACCCTCATAAGCAGTCTTAATTTGAGACGCTGATTGATCAGCAGTTGCATTATTCTCAATATTACCGAGTTTAGTAAACTGAGCATCTGTAAAGGCATTAGACTCTGCTTCATAAGCAGCTTTAATTTGAGCTGCTGTTTGATCGGCAGTAGCTGATGTTTCTATGTTACCTAGTTTAGTAAACAGAGCATCAGTAAAGGCGTTGCTTTCGCCTTCGTAAGCAGCTTTAATTTCGGCAGCTGATTGATCCGCAGTAGCTGCTGTCTCAATATTATTAAGTTTTGTGTGATCAGCATCAGTGAAGGCGTTAGTATTTGAATTACCTTCATAAGCACTCTTAATTTGAGTCGCTGATTGGTCAGCGGTAGCAGAGGTTTCAATAGTACCAAGTTTAGTAAACAGGGCATCCGTAAAGGCATTAGATTCGCCTTCATAAGCAGCTTTAATTTGGGCTGCTGATTGATCCGCAGTAGCGTTAGCTTCAATATTACTTAGCTTGGTGAATTGTGTATCAGTGAATGCATTAGATTCACCTTCATAAGCAGCTTTAATTTGAGCTGCTGATTGATCCGCAGTAGCTGAGGTTTCAATGGTACCAAGTTTAGTAAACAGAGCATCAGTAAAGGCGTTAGCTTCGCCTTCATAAGCGGCTTTAATTTGAGACGCTGATTGGTCAGCTGTCGCTGAAGCTTCTATAGCGTTTAGTTTAGAGTGATCAGCGTCAGTAAACGCGTTAGTATCTGAGTTACTCTCGTAGGTTGCTTTAATGGAGGCTGCGTCTAAATCTCTGTTAACAATAGTCCAATTAGCTGCTTCATCAGGGTCGTTTTGCTCAGCAATAAGTACGTCACCAACCTCAACAGCTGTTGAAAAGAAAGTACCAGCATGTGTAACTGTATACATCCAACCTAATAGCACACTGCTAGGATTAGTATCTAAATCAGGAGAGTTGGTTGCAGCGTTATAACCGCCCTTATATACTACTTGAGACGCGATAGAAGATGCAACGTAAGCCTTAACTGACTGTTGGGTTGGGACTTTAGTAGCACTATTAGAAGACATATTATCTTCATCAATCACAAAAGACATTGCAGCAGTGGAGCTGTCTGAGTTCATAACCGCACCAGCAGCATCAACATTAGTTGCATCTGTTACGTCAGCTGACGCTTCAATATTATCTAGCTTAGAGTGATCAGCGTCAGTAAACGCGTTAGTATCTGAGTTACCTTCATAAGCAGTCTTAATCTGTCCAGCAGTTTGATCGGCTGTAGCTGCGGTTTCAATATTAGTTAGCTTAGTTTCAAAAGCGTCAGTAAACGCGTTAGTATCTGAGTTACCTTCATAAGCAGTCTTAATCTGTCCTGCCGTTTGATCCGCAGTAGCCGCGGTTTCAATGTTACCAAGTTTAGTAAACAGTGCGTCTGTAAAGGCGTTGCTTTCACCCTCATAAGCAGCTTTAATCTGCGCTGCTGATTGATCGGCTGTAGCAGCTGTCTCAATATTAGTTAGCTTAGTTTCAAAAGCGTCGGTAAAGGCATTAGTATCTGAGTTACCTTCATAAGCGGTTTTAATCTGTCCTGCCGTTTGATCAGCGGTAGCTGCGGTCTCAATGTTACCGAGTTTAGTAAACAGAGCATCTGTAAAGGCGTTGCTTTCGCCTTCGTAAGCAGCTTTAATCTGCGCTGCTGATTGATCCGCAGTAGCTGCTGTCTCAATGTTTCCCAGCTTAGTAAATAATGCGTCAGTGAAGGCGTTAGACTCGCCTTCATAAGCGGCTTTAATCTGAGCTGCTGATTGGTCAGCTGTCGCTGACGCTTCTATATTATCTAGCTTGGTGTGATCAGCATCGGTGAACGCATTAGTGTCTGAGTTACTTTCGTAAGCAGTTTTAATCTGTCCAGCAGTTTGATCGGCAGTAGCTGCGGTTTCAATGTTGCCAAGCTTAGTAAACAGAGCATCTGTGAAGGCGCTGCTCTCACCTTCGTAAGCGGCTTTAATCTCAGCAGCAGATTGATCCGCTGTCGCTGAGGTTTCAATGTTAGTTAGCTTAGTTTCAAAAGCGTCAGTAAAGGCGTTAGTATCTGAGTTACCTTCATAAGCAGTCTTAATCTGTCCAGCAGTTTGATCGGCTGTAGCTGCGGTCTCAATGTTTCCAAGTTTAGTAAACAGAGCATCAGTAAAGGCGTTGCTTTCGCCTTCATAAGCAGCTTTAATCTCTCCAGCAGTCTGGTCAGCGGTAGCTGCGGTCTCAATATTAGTTAGCTTAGTCTCAAAAGCGTCAGTAAACGCATTAGTATCTGAGTTACCTTCATAGGATACTTTAATGGAAGCTGCGTCTAAATCTTTGTTAACAATAGTCCAATTAGCAGCTTCGTCGGGATCGTTTTGCTCAGCGATAAGTACATCACCAACCTCTACTGCGGCAGAGAAGAAGTTACCAGCGTGGGTAACTGTATACATCCAGCCAGTTAGGATAGTGCTAGGATTAGTGTCTAGATCAGGAGAGTTGGTTGCTGCGTTATAGCCACCTTTATATACCACCTGCGAAGCAATAGAAGACGATACATAAGCCTTAACTGATTGCTGAGTTGGTACTTTAGTAGCACTGTCAGAGGCCATGTTATCTTCATCAATTACAAAAGACATAGGCGCAGTTGAGGTATCAGAGTTCATAACCGCGCCAGCAGCGTTAACATTAGTCGCGTCTGTTACGTCAGCGGCAGTTTCAATATTACCTAGCTTAGTGAACTGAGCGTCAGTAAACGCACTTGCTTCGCCTTCATAAGCAGCTTTAATCTGAGCAGCTGTTTGGTCTGCGGTAGCGGCAGTTTCAATGTTACCAAGCTTAGTGAACTGAGCGTCAGTAAACGCACTTGCTTCGCCTTCATACGCAGTTTTAATTTCAGAACCAGTATAACCTGTAACTGTAACACCAGAAATATCTAGGCTATCATTTATAACTACTTCATCAAAAGTAGCATCACCAGGAGTGACACTACCAATAGTTGTAGGTGATGCAAAAACGTTAGCCATTGATATACGCATAGTAGTATTAGCAGAAGCATCGACAACCACAAGATTGTCTGTTATCGCTGCTGCGTTTAGCTCGTCTAGTTCTAGAATTCTAATTGTTGCCATTATTCCATTAAATCCTTCATAAGACGTTCATAATTATTAATTTGAACTGCTACTTTAGGGCCGCTTTCTTTTGGCTTTAAAGTAGTCTGAACGTCTTGTAGATGCTTCATCCAATCAAGTAGGTCTTTCTTGGTAAATACACCGGTCTCTAGAGCTTCTTCAAGTTTTGCGTCAATAACACGATTAATAACATCAATCTGTTTTGAACGATTTAGATAGCCTTGTGTAGCAAAGACTGAATCTACATAGCTTTGTACTTCTTTTTTATCAAGAACTGAGGTAACTCTATCACGGGAAATACCGTAAGATTCAGCAATCAGTTCAATTGAGTCTCCTGCAAGATAGTCGTTTGCAATAGAGAGAACGACTGGATCTAAAGCAGGAGTGTCTAAACTATTATTTAGAGCATCGATGTTAGTCAGTGGAGGTAGAAGTTCATTATTCATACCAGCTCGCCTCTATTTCTAATTCACATACTCCATAAGGAGTCATTAAGCCTTCGTCTGTTGAAACCTCTAAAACACGAACATCATCAAACAACGATAGTTGATCCGCAGTTAGCGCCTCATTAAGAGCTGTATCTAAAACAGTATCAGTTGAGTCAATGCCATTGTTTAGATGTTGTAGTACGTATTCTATATCTCTACACGTGGCTTCTGTATCTTGTATCGAGTCATCCTCGCTAGTACGTACATAACCACGAACAGTTGCTCGCAGAACATGAAGTATAGTCCCTGCACCTAGATGCTGGCGACGACGTTGAGGACGAAGGATAGCAACAGAAGGAAAATCATTAACCTCATTTAGATAGCCAGGAACAACAGGACCAATAACGCCTAGAGCTGCTCGTACAGCTTGAATCTTTGCATACATTAATTATTCCTCACAGTTGTATATTATTAATTCTAATCCAAAAACACAGCACTGTCCAAACATATTTTTGTAAAATTTTTTATAGAAAGATGCTAGAATCTTTGCTATATTAGTGGTCCAGAAAAATTCTAAGGCTGCGATGATGCTATGCTTAGGCCGTTAGAGTTGAACAAACGTACATTAACATCAACAAAATTGGTTTGTAAATAATATTGAGTTCCTCATAATTATTAGCATTATATCTCGCATAGCTACAACTGATCTTATAAAATATCTTAGAATGCAATTTTTCAACTCAATCTTCATAAGCATTGAAAATCTTATTCTTCTTGATTAAGCATTGAAAGTCTTATTCGTATGTAATAAGCATTGAACATGGGCGATATAGTTTGTGCAGGCGCTTGAACAGATCCTAAATAACGTTTGAACCAATTTCATAAGCAGCTATTAACGTTGAACAGAGCTTGAACAGACGTTAAACAAAGCCTGAACTTACGCTGAACTGACGCTGAACATACGTTTGAACGGAGTTCATAAGGCGGGGGTAACGCCTTTATAATAATCATACGGAGTATGTTAGTTTATAGCGCCTAAGTAAGGCTTAGCCTTTCAAAGGGTGCGTTGTCGCTCTCGGAGAAATTCAGAATTTCTTGTATAAGGTTCCTGAGAATGGGCTTTGTGATAAATATGCAACACTAGTCCTCCTAACCGCCCCCTATACATCACGAATTGTTACACTATGAAATAATGGAGGCGTGACATTTCTGCCACGCCTCTCTCTGCTATACCGGACGATAAGGCTTGAGCTTGAGGCGAGACATACGTGCCGCGCCGCAGTATGTTACCCAATAGGCGCGGCGTGAGATGACCAGAGCAGGCTCAAGTTCGCGAGGTGCGAAGGCGCCAAACACTACGCTTGCGGTGCCTTGTGCGCCGTTGCAAGCGCTACACAAGCGCACTAGGTTCGAAGGTTCAACGCCACCACCATTTGCCTCGGCGACTAGGTGGCCGCAGTCGTTTGCATCCCATGTGCCGCATGCTACGCAAGAGTCATGTGAGGCCATTACGATCGCGCGGGTTGCGGCGGGGATGGATTGTTTTTTCATCTTAGTCATTTGGCTTTTCCCTTTGTCTATACATAGAATATAGGGCTGATCGCAGTGATTCGCAAGCGGTAAGACGGCTTTTCTTGTTCACGAAATGTTACAAAAACGCGCCAGCGGAACAAAACGTGAACACTGCTAAGTGCTTGAAATCATTAGATGATTCGCGCCAGTTTAATGGAATCAGCATAAGGAGTCAAGAGAGAACGGTAAAAATCGCGATCACGTATTGTTACGGGTCGGCTAAAACTGAAACATTCTGTGATGTGAAAAACGTGTTTTTTGTTTGACGAATCACCTGAGAAGGCGCATAGTGATTCTAAGGAAAGCGGGAATAACCCCGCCTAGCTGGAGAATTTCAAAATGACCGATACAAAAATCCTCGCAGGTTTCGTTACTCAAACCACAGAAAAGGCGATTCGTCTTGTATTGGACGCCGCAAATCCCGGTCGCGGCATTTGGGTTCCTGTCAAGAAGATTGTTACCCAAGTCGAATCAGACGCCGCAAGCGTAAAAATCACGCATCCCGGCGAAAAAGCCGAGCGCCAAGGAATCCCCATGTCAATGGAAATCGACTTGGCATTTTTGCAAAAGATCGGTGTTGCGGAATAGCAACACTAGGGGGTGTGGCAAAAATGTCACATCCCTTCTTCTACCTCAGAATGGGACTTGTGCAAGTGCCTAATCTAAGTTAGAAAACGAAGTCAAAAAACGAGGTTATAAAATGAAAACTTTTGCACTGGTCGCGACTCTCATGTCTTTTTTCAACGAATCGTGGGTGTTAGACTATAACATGTCAGAGCAAGATTGCGAAACTGTGCTGCAAGACTTTGAACAATCGGGCCTGTTTGTTGCTCAGGTCGAATTGACCTGCGAAGTGGAGGGCTAAAATGACTCATGGTCATTACCTTATTCGCCAAAAGAAAAACATGTGGGAAGCCACAACAAAAGAGGATGGATGGAATTGCGACTGGGAATGGATCTATTCGTATGACACGTTAGAGGGTTTAATCGTTAGACTCGACACTGATATGAATAGGGAGGGCTAGAATGAACGACCTACCAAGACTTGGGACCGAGCAAGCCTTGCATCCCTGTTTTGAGAATCGGCGGGGCCCTATGGGGTGCCGTTGTTCTGCTCCAAAACACTCAATTTATGGTTGCACATTTTGTTACAATGTAACATTGCAAGCGGCGGCTGATACTGGCAATATTATAGACAAAATCAAATTTTGGCTATATAAGATATAAAAGATTGCGAATCATTTAGGTGATTCGCAAATCGCGCCAGTTTAATGGAATCAGCATAAGGAGTCAAGAGAGAACGGTAAAAATCGCGATCATGTATTATTACAGGTCTACAAAGATTGAAACACTCTGTGATGTGAAAAGCGTGTTTTTTGTTTGACGAATCACCTGAGAAGGCGCATAGTGATTCTAAGGAAAGCGGGAATAACCCCGCCTAGCTGGAGAATTTCAAAATGACTAACGTATCTGTATCGCCCCTAGTTCGAAAGTTGCTTGATGATGCGAAGGGCTACGAATCAAAGTATGCCTATATGGTCGGGCGCTTGTCTATTATGTTAGAGGATTCACTAAATCAATTGCCAGACTCAAATGTGGTAAAACAAACAACTCTGAAAGGTTTGGAAAGGCCGATCCGCGAATTATAAGAAAAGAGGGCGCAAGCCCTCTTTTTGCTTGTTATGCTTGAGATACTATGCAATAAATAGTTATCAGAAAAGGAATAAAAAATGTCATTTTTCGTTATCCTC
>Ga0208770_1000404_pt1 | contig 28568 bp, 26 predicted proteins | sample AntAceMetag02UK9_FD_184771 | JGI IMG/M metagenome (GOLD analysis project Ga0208770, IMG submission 184771) | Saline lake microbial communities from Ace Lake, Antarctica - Antarctic Ace Lake Metagenome 02UK9 (SPAdes) (version 2) | ecosystem: Environmental > Aquatic > Non-marine Saline and... | reverse complement strand
GATAAAAATATTTAGATATTATATATAATGGATTCTTTTCATTTAACTGTTCTTACTGTTGCATCTATTATACTGATAATATCACTTGCAACTATTGGAGTTGTTATACAAAGGAGTTCTAGTGTTACTACGTTTCCCCCATTTGCATCAAATTGTCCCGATGGTTGGGATAGTATATCAGGACAACCTATTAGAACTATAACTGGGTCAATAGATGGCAATATTTTAACCGTGTCTGGGGCGATAGAGAAAATCCCTGACGGAACAATTATTCACGGAAGCAGAATACCACGCGGAACTAAAGTAAATAACTACAATGCGGCTAATGGCACATACAACCTATCTCGTGGTCCAACCGCACCAATAGATAATACGTCGTTTACTTTAATCACACCCAATGATGATAATAAACGGTGGTATACATGCGTTGCTCCAAAGGGAATCGGTGCTACCACATTAGGTTCAATTGTATGGAATACAACTGGTAAATATATATCATACGATGATAATACTTCATCTATATGCGATAAAAAAAAATGGACTGCTAGTAATAATATAGTTTGGGATGGTGTTTCGAATTATAATAATTGTTAAATTACATGTAGAATTTTATAACACTGGGTGGTTCGCCATATAAATATTCGCCGCGATTCAATGCGACTTCGGATTGAAATAAGGTAGATATATCTGGACTATTCTGATTTTTTTCAATATTGACTTCCATAATATCATTTTTCAACCGACGTAGGTTCTCTATTTCCGGTATCACATCATTCTTGTATGTTGTGACTGCGATAGTAAGAACATTGTTATTTCCTGTATCTGCATATTCAGTAAGAAGTATCCTGATAGTTTTTTGGAGTTCATAAATAGTTTCCATTTTTGATTTGTATAATTCTTGTTTGTGTGTGTTGTTATATAAGTCATTATAACGATCTAATTCATCTTTGTATATTTTACTATCCTTATTGAAATCCTCCATCTTCTTCTTAAATAGATTACTGGATGTGGATTCAGAAACGTAATTAAATAGTGTATCCATTTTGAGTTTAATTATGCGGTGTTTAGTGTCATCTAATGCATCTTTAAAGGTTCTGAGTATTTCCTCAGATAGTTCAAAATTACCGCGATTCAATTTAATATCCAATTTACAAGGATTATCTTTATCACCGCAAATCGCACGATATCCATTAATATCTGTAGAAAATATGGAACCAACTGGTCGTTTACAATTAATACATTTTGGTCTCACAGCAGCTGCCTTTGCAATTTTATCTTTCTTATTCACACCGCGTTTGTATGCAGTTCGTCGTTTTTCCTTCACTCCTGTTTCATATTTGGTTTTTAATTTGAAATATTTTCCAAGCGCTTCATCGTAATTGAGTTTTTTTTCTATACGGTCCTTTGGTATATTGTCACGTGTAGATTCGACCAAAGGGATTGGATTATTATCAGAGACAAATTCATGTATTGTATCTGGTAAATTTTCTATAATAATAAGTGGATTATTCGATATATGTAATATTCGTAAGTTTTTCATATCCTTCAAATCTATATGTTTCAGTTTATTTTGGTCACAATATAATGCAACTAAACTTTTAGGTAGTCCAATTAATTCTGTTATTTTATTTTCTTCGCAGTGTAATTCTTGAATATTTGGTATATATTTAAAGTCAAGTATTGTTAAATAATTGCGAGCACAATCTAATTTAAGTATACTACTTGGTAGGTTGTCAAATTCTACTAATAAATTACCAGCACAAACCAGATTGGTAATGCTCGGGGGAATATTTATTAAATTTGTTATTTTGCCGTCTCCAAATATAATAGATCGTAAATTATTGAATTTTAATACAGACAAATCAAGGTCTCCTTCTAGAGAAGTTTTTAGATTGAGTTCTACCAAATCTGGTTTCAAATCCTTTATAATATCTAAAAATACTCTTTGGGCTGTATTATTATCTCTAATTATAGATTCCCTCTCTTCGTAAATAAGACTCATATAGATTACGGTAATATTATTTTTTTTAAATCATTTTTTTTTTGTAAAAAATTGATTTAATTATATGAAACGGAATAAACACCACCAAACATATCATGACCGAAAAACGTCCTAATTTAGTACCGTTAAAGTGTAGTTTTAATCTCCATGAACGTTCTCTTTCAGATGAATTTCATGCAGAGTCTCCCAATACACAGGCAAATATCAAAGAAATTACTGGTGGAGTCACCCCAACAGTGAAATTTTATCCAAAACGAATGACATTTATTAAAGATTCAAATGGCGTTTCGGGACTTAGCCAAACATATAAATATATATCTAGTGATATGGAATTTTTCAGAAATGCATCAGAGCATGATAAAGAAATGATGTTCGTTTATGGTCTGATTCCGACAAACTGCGATATATACCGTAAATATGCTAAAACATATGAAAATTGTAAATAAACTTATTCTATACAACCGATTAATGTATCGGTAAATTAGTCAATGGTGATGTTTTTTCAACTGTCTGATATTGTCGTATTTTGGATAATATATATTCCTGATCTTTATGCTGTTTTTCGCTTAGTTCATATGGTGTAAGTTTTCGTTTCCTACAATAATATAATATGCTACCAACTACTAAAATAATTGTTATAAATAACACGGAATTAAATACATATGTATAGAATAATTCTTTCCTGTTATGACATTGCTGTAATGTTGAATATAGATAATTTTTTATATTGGGTTCAATTAATCTTGGGTATTCCATTGTATACAGAATCTTGTGAAAATATTAGTAAATTCCAGACAAATATATTATAATATCTTAGTATACATGAGTTCCGACAAAAATATTATAGGACCTATTTTGGGATGTTCTATTGGATTGTTATTTATCATAGGAATATTATATAGACTATATGAGGAATACATATACAAATACGCCTTTTATATAAATTACACAATAAAAATGTCTGACCTTGCGGGACATATGCGCGTTGGAAGATTCGGCATTTTTATAGTGATCTGGATATTATTGTTGATTGCTAATCATTTTATATGTACAGATGTTCTCGAAAAGATTGATTTTTTTACCCAAATGAAATTAACTAGTATATTATATTTGGGTATTGGAGCAACAACATTTGTTTTGATTGGTTTGATTCCAAGTTTAGTAGAAATATTTGAAAATACTTTTGGATTATTTATAGTGTCTACAAGACCAACGGCATGGATGTTTGAATATCAAGAGATAATGAAGGTGTTTCAAAGTAAAATATTTAAGAGTACAAAGGATATTGCAATACCATTTGACTATATTTTACCTTTGTTTAATATCCATACATTTCAAGATACATTTGATGCTATAGATACAGATAAGGACAAAACCCCATCTAATGATGATGATACTGAAGAGCATTATGATTTCTATTTTGATTATAGTAAAATGTGTGTAGGAGAAGATGCTAAAGAGCAAGATGATGCAAAACTACACTTCAGAGACGCATTATTTAAATTATGTTTTGCTAAATATAATACAGGACATTTTGCTTGGGTATACATAACAACAATTGTAACAATGTTATCAGTCGCTTCTATCAACTAAATAGAGAACACTTATATATGAGAATATTGCAATGACAATAGATGCAATCCATATAGGTATAACAGTTTTATGTCTGTATCCAATACCAAATGGTCTAAATCCACCTTCCTCATTATACATTAAACTTGGTTGATATATGTGGATAATTGTGAAAATAGTTACGAATATCAAAATTGCAAAATTAATTTTATGAATCCTCATGAATTTATTTGTTAAAAACATAATACTATATTCTAATATAGTATAATTTATTCAGCATCATCCTCCCCATAATAATCGCCGTCACGATAATCCTCGTCTAAATTTGATATGTCCATTGCTTCGTTATCTTCCGCTTCGTCTGCTTCCATATTCTCCATCTCTTCTATTGCTTCTATATCCATATCTCCTACAATATCAGTAGTTTCGCGATCGTAGGTCTTCTTATCATATTCTACCAATCCTTTCTGTAATCCCACATTCCAACGTCCCATTTTGTATCGCTTGAACTGGTCCTCTATTTGACGTTCCTCTTTATCCATGTTACCTAAATATTGAATTATATTCTGTTTTTCAATGTTCTTCTCTTTGCGTATTTTTTTTGCGATTTCGTCATAGGATAAGATGTATTTCTTATTGCCTTGTTCTATTTCTAAAAATGTTAATAATAATTTTGCGACTCGGACCTTCAATTCTTCTGAGTTGCCGATTCGGATATCTATTTCCTGTAAATCGCTTTCATCTGGATCCATACCAATGATTTGCGCTGATGCGTCAGAACTATCTATTATTTTTTGTCTACGTAAGCTTTTTTTTTCTTCTATATCTGTGCGAAGAAAATCGGGATTACTTGCAGCAGCTATATATTCGTATAATGTAGAATACCATAAGTACATATAAATCATATTGATTGTTTCGTTATCAAACAACGAATAGTATGTATTTCCGTCTTTTGTAATTGGGGATAAGACTGGTATTTCGCGTAATAATATGAAAATATCAGATGCGTTTATTTGTATGTTCTGTAGTATCTTAGATATTACTGTATCTCCATGAAACTCTTGTATACTACTCCAGTAGGAATCTATTTTCTTGCTTAAATTCGAAATATGATTCGGTGACAAATCCCAGTGTGTCGGAATACTATCAAATATATTTCCATTGAGTATTATTTCAGGGAACACATTAGACATCATATACACAGAGTTCTTGACAAATGTGGTGACTGTATGCAAAGCATCTGCGTCTTTCAAATTGGTTGTTGTGAAACTCAATAAGAAATTCTGTAATCGGTTGTAATCCGTATCAGAAAGATTACCATATTGGTCGAAAAATTGTACTATATCATAATACATCTTCTCATTAGCATACGCAAGGTAATTCTTGAATTTGGTTAATTCTTTTCGTTCGTTTACAACCATGACCTTGGGATTATATGAATTCAACACAAGACGCAAATTGTCTCTGAATACTGCTGGTATAACTATAGAATCGCGAGAGTCATATGCCTCTAATAAATCATATATAACACTGATTTGAGAGAACAATTTGTCTTCTGGAAGTTGTATACTATGTGTATTGCGGACGAGTGTCATTAGACTTTGCAAGTCATTTATCGTATACCTCTTTCCATTCTTCTTTAGAAATTCAATTTGATCTATAAGCGGTGCTTTTTTAGGGAACCCGATTGGTTTTGTGGCACTTACGGTTATATACTCGTCGGGAATTGGTATATCGTTAGTAAAATTACAATAATGAATAAATGATAGGTATATGTGTTCGTCTGTGATTGTTGCGGTAACCACTGGACGTATAACTCCCGTAAATTCCTTATGATATAGAGTTGTTGGGCGTGCTAATTCCTTTGCTATAGATACAAGTTCTCCAAGATGCGCTGCATTGTCGATATATTTTTGAATTATTGCATCATTGTCTATAAAATAGTCCATTGGTCTACTTATATTTGTTTCGTTACAACATGCGTTCTCTAAAAATGGGTCTTTACTCGCTGTCTTTAAAATTGGGTCTTTTGTCCTTACGATTTGGTTGATTGTTTCTATAATACCGAACCCCATTTGAGAACATTTGCTTTTAATTATATTTAATGACGCATGTTGTTGTTGATTCCCTTTCGTCATGACATCATAGAAATCACGTTCAAAATCCTTTGATATAGAATTTATTGGACTCATCTTATATTTCACAATTGGTGGTAAGAACGTTCGCCATTTATCTACACTATGTTCTTCGGGAATGACTTCATTTGGGTGTTCTAAAATGTATTTTTGTTTCGCCACGTATAAGTCGTTTTGCGATGAAATTATAAATTTTTCTATAGTGTCTTTGATACGGATTACATATATATTTGCGTCTAATTTTTCGATGGAATTCCAAGGGACATTGCGACTCTCCATTTTCTTCATCACACAAGCGATATATTTTATTCCAGTTAAATCTTCAATTCCGCCATCTAATGGGTATCCACTGAATGAGCGAACGCATCCTGGATATGTCTTCTTTACACGGAACGAAGGAATAGCAGTCTGAATCGCAACCAATATACAAGACGCTACAATCCAAAACATGAATCGGTTTCTGTAAATTTCATAAGGAATGGGACGTGCATTTTTCTTTTTAAAGATCATATCTGATATTTCCTCATACTTTTCCGACGATTGGACGTTTCGCTCCATTGTTTCCAGTACTGTTCTCATTACAAATTCTTGTACTGAGTCGGTGGGTATTCCCATATTATTACATATAGAATCGATAATATTATATATTATTTCATTGGATTCGTTCTCAAAAATGGGTTTAGGTTTTGGTGCAAATATATCGGCAAGACGTTCTCTTAGGTCTTGTTCTATAACATCATTAGTTACAATCTTGAACCCGTCAATAAAACCTTCTTCAGTAGTGAAGTCTATTTTTCGCAATACATATCCACTATGTTTATCCACAATAGAATCACCATCATCACTTATAGTTCCATGTGACGCAATAATTTCGTCTAATTTTTCAGAATAATTTAGGTTTGTTACAAATGCAATTGCTAGATGATACAAGCTTTGTGGTAATAGTTTAGTATTTGTATCCTTGCAGTATAACCAGAAACTGTCTTCTTTCAATTCTGCCATAGGTTCTCTAGAGTAAGTATCAACTAATTTTATTATATCTGATTGTTTTTTAACGAAATCGTTTTGTCCTAATATCAGGTCTCTCAATAGTGCATATGGTGAAATTATAACATCGATCGTAATAGACGTTTTACCAAGTTCGTAGGCATAAATCGAGTATCTATTTTCGGCAATTTCCCGAAGTGAATTCTCTCGAATAACACGTTTGTAGTCTCGGTCAAGTTCGGTTTTGCCCTTTTGAATTAATTGGTCTATTGACATGTTGACGCGATTTTCGAACTCTTTAACCATTCGTGCTTTAGTTAATTCGTTCATGCGTTTCTTCGCAGTTTGAGTTGATTCGCATATATTATTGCTCTGATTTTTCACACATTCCGATTGTATATTGCAAAATAGTGTGTTTGTATCGACAAAAACCTCGTCGTCTATCGTCTGGTCATGCACCCAGTGATTTTTTACACGGTGATAATACCCGACTTTTTGCCTTGCCTTTGCTTCGATTTCTAGATCTTTTATATCTTGTTCCGTGAGTTTTGTTTTGTCAACACTGGGTGGTAAGGTTGGTTGTATTGTTAATACTGCGAACTCTCCATCGTGCACGCGTTTTTTACCTTCGATCAATGTCTTTGCTAATTCCTCGGCATAATCTGAACGGACGCTATGTTTTTGCATTAATGTTTCTGTCATAAATTCTAGGAAAATCTCAGGCAACATGTGTTTTCGTTCTTTGCCGTATGTATCTAATAACTTATATGGTGTATCATCTAGATCTAGGTCATAAAATACGTCTTCATTGTTATTATCCGACTGAAGAGCTTTCATTGTACTGTATCTTTTACTTAAATATCGTCTCGTGCAATCTTTAGATTTCACGTATTCGATATCGTCTATTTTACTAGGTTCGAATTCATTTACAATGTTCTCTGGATTTACTAATTCTTTGATTGATAAAACTGAAATTACATCGGAGAACAAGGTACATCCGTCGCGTTTAATGAGTCTGAATAATAATTCACTAGTCGGCACTCGCTCGTCTTTACTTGAATACGCAGATTCGAATAGGTCTCCCATTTTATCATCATTTAAAAATATGTTCTCGATAAAGTTGAGAGGGCGGTTGCTGTCTTTTATGATTGATATGTTCCTGAATTTTTCAGCTCGTTCTTCGTTGTGTTTTATATATTCTACCATTTTATTTTTTATATAATATCTGATTTCCTTGAATTGATTGAACATTATATCATCGCTGTATATCAAAAATGGTTCTAGTTCTTTAACTATCTCTACGAATGACATTTTATTCTTTATATATTTACGAAGTAATCGGAATATAACTCGAGTTTTAGGTATAATGGTTCGTAAGAATTTCTCGAATTTGTCTGGTTCATTTTCAAACTTTTCGTCTAGAACATATTCTTTAATTGTTTTCATGAATCGGACAGTATCATCTTTTTGATTGTTCTCTCCGTAATAATCATTATCATCATCGTCATCATTGTCACTTTCGTCGTCATATTTGATTTCGTTATCCAAATCGTCGACTATATGTGATGTGATCGTTGTTTTCTGTTTCAACAGACGGAATAATGATAAATAGTTTTCATGTAAGTTTGTTCGCGTCATAATATTGGTGCTTGGCAGATTGATACGGGAAAACTGCATAACTGGTTCTGGGAGAATTAACAAAGATGTCAATGTCATTTTATCATTTGGAGTCATATTGTTGCGAATATATACGACTTTACCCGATTTCATGAGAACCGTATCCTTCTTCATGAGACCCAGATTGTAACGTTGTATTACAAACTTACGTTGTTCTATATACGAGAACGCTTTATTCGGATTGTTCTCTGATTTTGATATAGAATGAGATACACTACTATTAAATTTACCTAAGTTATTTACAATCGCATCAATATCTGTGAGAACCTCACGTTTTACAATTGCCCCATCTTTATCAGACGGTATAAATGGAGTATTATATTTATCCATATTTGCATACATTTCTGAATATTTTTCTCCATGTTGAGAACCTTGTGTATACTGTTTAATCAATTCCATTTGGGCAAACAATTCGTTACCTATACTTGTTTGTATTATATCATCATGCATTTCATCTTCATCTATGTCTGTATATATTTTACGCTTTTGTGAAACGACTGGTACAATCCATTGTAATTTCGTGCTAAGATTATGAATTTTCTCAATTAACGGTTTATGTAAAATATCATTTTTAGTGAATCCAGTAACGTTCATATTTGTATCGAATTCAGAGTATTTATTACGCAATTGTTTGAATCTCTCAATAATAACATGAATATTATTCATTACCTGGGTTGTGCGTTTATTGTTAGGTATTGTAGATAATAACTGGTCCATCAAATCGTTTGCTTGAACTTCTATACTATATTTTTTTTGTGATTCGGGTAACTCCACCAATTGGACAATATCTTCCAATTCATCTCCAAATACAATTTCATTTGCATCCAAATATATAGCCCTGAGAACATCCCTTATATTATCATCAGGAATAGCATTTTCAGGTACATTAATAATCATATCACCAGAGTCCATAACTTCAACAGATGATATTTCACCCAATGGAACATCTTCCTCTAGAATAGGCGTTTCTACTATTGGTGTAAGTGAATCCTTCGGGGCATTAATCGGTTTAGAACGAACTACAAATTTATTAAATGGGATATACTGAGGTATTCCTTTATATTCAAAATTAATATATATAGTCATTCGTTCAGGAAATGTGACAATCTCAATCATATCATCCTCTAAATTTGTAATTTCACCTGTAATCACTGTAGGTGTATCCCCTCCTATATAAACGTCCAACCAGACATGTGGTAATAATCCGTTTTGTCTTGCATATCCTTCTTCATCGCTACGGTCCATCAATAATATGGAAGTAATGGATTCATCCGATAAACCACCATCTTGGTTTATAGTAAGAAGAGTTTTCGTAACATTTGCTACATTTATCATAGCGATCTGACTATCATCTATATAATCTATAATAAATGTATTTTGATGTAAATCTGGGTTTGTTAGTGATTCTATCTGTATAATATCACCTAATTTTAATCTAATATCACCCATTTCTGTATTATCCATATTATATTATATATTTACTATCTATATTATATCATCGAAAATTGATTGTAATGATGTAAAAACCATTTAGATAATAATTACCTTATAATCTATCTCAAATGGAATACACAATTGAACCTAATAAAGAAGGTATAATTAACAAGACTTATTGTTTGTCTGATACAAGTTATAAAATTTTGAATATCGATAAACAATCGACAGATGATTCACTCAATATATATCGTTCAATTATAACAGATCCATTAACTGATAAGGTAATGTGTTTCTCACCACCTAAATCGGTTTCAATGGAGGTGTTTATATCTAAATGCCCTGGTATGGTTGGTGTAACTGCTACTCGAATTGTTGAAGGCACCATGATAAATTTATTCTATGACCCTCGTGTCGAGTCTTGGGAAATTGCATCAAAAAGTGCAGTTGGATGTAATTATTGGTATTTCCGTACTAAATATGACGTGAGTAATAACGATGAAGTTCAACTGACTTTTCGTGATATGTTTATTGATGCGTTAGGAGCTTCTTATGGAAGCCAATTAAATGACATTCCACTTATTCAATGTTTAGATAAATCGCGCACGTATAGTTTTGTAGTACAACACCCAAATAATCATATTGTCTTACCAATTGCACATCCAACTCTCTATTTAATTGCTGTATATCAAGTGAGTGATAATAATATACGTATTGTTGAACCAGATGCAATATTCAGTAACAGCACAGTCTTGCAACCAGATGCATGTTCTGTCGGACAGCACGAAGATGTTCATTTGATAGATTATACAAATGTTGGAGTCATGTTATATCACGAGGATAGTGGACTCCGAACAACGGTAGAGAACCCACAATATATAAACTTGAGAGATTACAGAGGAAATAATCCCAATCTTCAATATCAATATTTATGTTTATCACAAACTGGTAAGGTGAAAGAGTATTTGAATGTATTCCCAATGTATAAAAAAATATTCTTCGGTTTCAATAAACAATCCGCTGAATTTATTCGCACAATTCACAATGCATATGTCACATATTTTATTAGGAAACGCGGTAAAGACGTGGAAATTGATAAGTCTATATTCCGTCATATATGTACGTTGCACAATGAGATTTATTTACCATCCATAGAAAGTGGAAACAGCGTCATTATAACCTGTAAAATCGTAGCGGATTATTTTAATAGAATGGAACCCAAGTCCCAACTATATCATTTGAATTATCAGAATCGAGCTATCCAAAATGTATAAATAGATAAAAACAATCTAAAGAAATAACAAATATTATTATATGAATCACTATAAAGTGAATCATCTGTTCGTTTAGCTCAGTTGGTAGAGCGTCGGTCTTATGAGCCGAAAGTCGAGAGTTCAAGCCTCCCAATGAACAATCTTGGTGGATTATGCCACGTGGCGTGGGATAATATATATATTTATTTTTCTCAAGTAGAATCGTAAACAAACTATAATAAAAAAAATACATATTTTTATTATACATTTTCATAATGAATTATACATGTTAGATAGTTTGCATAAATTTCGGATATATTCCAATGAGTGATTGCGATTTGCCTCACTCATTTCCTTAATCTGTTCACGAAGTTTATCAATTACTCCTAATATACTATTTGAATTTTGCATATTATTCAAATCCTGTGAATAATCCTTAGTTATGAAAAAATCGATGTCTCCTTTCTCAATTATATCGGCATATGGCATATAAACATTACTATACCAAATCTTACATAATAATGATGGGTTTGCCTTCTTATACATCTCAAATGAATTTTTAGAAGTTACTAGATTAAGGTTATCTGGAATAATACTTATTATATCATCCAGAAATTCTAGTAGATGCGAGTTAAACGCTCTTAATACAGTAGATTTTTCTGTCATATTCTATATGATACTTATTTATTTAAGTGGTTTTATTGATTTTTTGTTTTTTTTTGATACATAGTTCGTCTAATATGAGTATTTAGATCACACTGAAGTAAAACGCTAAATTTACATATCAAATACCCACTGTAATTCCTATACGATATCAAAACTCGGGAATGTTTAGTGGGGGTGGTTAATTATAAGTGATTAAAATAGTCATTAACCGAATATTCATTATTAAAAATCAATTAAACAAATAATTATATACGTTATAATATAATGGCTCGTAATACAATAATCCCTAGTAAAAAAGCCAAATCTATTACCACAAATACTAATAAAGTCCATTCTGTGGCAACTGGTAATTCTAGTGTAATATCAAATATCGGGTCGTCTATTGTATCTGGTATGGCATTCGGAACAGGGAGTGCTATAGCAAATAAAGCAATTGGTTCAATATTCGGAACTGGACAAAATCCCGTATCAGTCGAGAGTCAAAACACATCATCGAATGTTGTTACACCTAATAACGATTCATGTATCAACGAATACAAAAATTTCATGAGATGTATACAAGATAACAACAATAATATTAAGGCTTGCGATTATTACATGAAAAATCTTGAAATTTGCTGTGAACGATTGGAAAATAAAGTCGATGTAAATAATGGTTCAGTTGCATACATAGAGAGAGATATATCTTTGAAATAAAGTGTAATAAAAATATAGTAATATGCCTAATAAAAATAATAATGGAAATATTATATTTACAGATTATCCTGAATTTAGACCTAATTTAACGCCAAGTGAAATATTTGGGTTAGGTAGTTTTGGCGGAACATATTGGAGACCGATATACTCATCTATAACAGATAAAAAATACAAAAATCGACATTTAGATTATCCGAAATCTTGGTGGAAACAAATACCTGATGATTGGATGACCCGAAACTGGGATGAATATGATAAATCCATTAATAAGTATAATGTAAAGGTTGGAACAACCCTTGAATTTTGGGAAGAAAAGGAATGGATCACTAAAAATCATCCGTATGGGTGGGTTCAATGGTATTGTAACTTTTATATGGGAAATAGAAGTCCAGATGATAAATGGCAAATAAGTAGATGGGAAAAAACAGCAGGACCCAATAGTAGATTTAGAAAATGGTTAATCAATATGATTTCCGAAAAAAACGCAAAATACAATGATTATGATATTAGTCCGAAAATTCGCCAAACATTACAACATTGGGGTTACGAATTAACCAATAAAGATTATAACACCCATCAATAAGTGGCACTTTGGTATTCGAATTGCGGTGTTGAGTTTTTCTGAGGAACATCTGTGTTTCGCTGCTCTTGTAACGACTCAATTGTTACACCAGTTGCAATTTTGTCGGGTCTATAGGTATCTGGTGGTGTTTGGATAAAATTTGAGTTTTCGCTAACTGGTACATAATTATACAATTGCCTGCGTCCACCAGCTCCCTTTGCACTGAGTTCTTCGGGTGACATATTATAGTATGTAAATTGTTCGGAAACAATATTTGAACCACCCGAACCGGATGCCGTATTGATAGCATATCCTAAAGGTTCACCATTCCCGAAATTCGCACTGGCTAGTTTTTCTTTAATATTCGGTTCAAAATGGCGAACTATATCACTACCCAAAACCATTTTATAACTAGAATTCACTAATAATAAAGCGGGAACTTGCTTTATGTTTGGTGGTAGCAATACTTGTTTACCGTTTTCTAATAAAACCACTATCTGGTTTGTTTTCGGGTCGCGAGTTCTCTTGTCTATACAAATACACGAAAGTGATTCTACAATACCGCCTTTTACTAAAAACTCTAATATTTTCTTACTATGTTTACAATGATTTGAATAATAAAGGATGTCCATCCGTCTTGTTTATATTTTGAAATTACATAAAAATATAAACTATTTAACGATATTGTCGGAAATTATAGTTTTCTCTCCACTCACCACATTATAAGGTATTTACACACATACTATGTAATAAACGGTTCTGTAGGTAAAAAACACCATATCCGACGAGTGCTAAAATAGCACTGACATAAAATGACAGATCGCGTCGTTTAGAAATAGCCATGCTAGTGAATAATAACACTGCAATAGTTAACCATACAAACCCGAAAATCGATAAATAATAAAAGAGAGAACAATATTCCTTTGGAAGTGGACCGAATAGTTGTAAAGCAAGATCGTTCATTTTTATATAGTATCAAAATATTTTTTCAGATAAAGAATGTAAACATAAAGTATACCTAAATAGTATAAGATGGATACATGGGATTTGATAGATAAGTTATTCAAAGAGAACCCCGAAGGTTTAGTAGCCCATCATCTAGAATCATACAATGATTTCTTCAAAAACGGTATATTCCGAATATTTAAAGAGAAAAATCCAGTGCGAATTAATTCAAATTATGACCCCGAAATAGACGATTATCGGGATCAATGTATAATGTATTTCGGAGGTAAAAATGGAGACCGTCTATATTTTGGGAAACCAATTGTATACGACGATAAGGACAACACACATTATATGTTTCCAAACGAAGCCCGTCTTCGTAACATGACATATGGTATGACAATACATTATGATATTGAAATTGAATACATTAACATCTTGAAATCAGGAGAACAACCGTCTGTCATTGGTGGTGATATCGGAAATAATAATAAAGACGAATTGCAAGAGACATCACGCGATTATCCGAAAGAGCATGTATTTACAAACTTTAAGAATTCAGAAGTAGAACCTACAATTGTAGGTGGTGCTCCTAGAAAACAGGTAAGGACAAAACGCATACAACAAAAATTTGTTATGACTCCTGCAATGGCATCTGAATTGCGCAAAGCCACAGAGGAATCGATGGTAGACTCAAACACCCAGAAGAGAACAGTCATTTTAGATAAGGTATATTTAGGTAAGTTTCCTATTATGTTACATTCTGATTTTTGTGTATTGAAAGGACTACAACCTGAAATTCGGTATACAATGGGCGAATGTAAACACGATATGGGCGGATATTTCATAATTCAGGGGAAAGAGAAAACGATTATATGTCAAGAAAAATTTGCCGATAACATGTTATATATACGTAAATACGAAGATTCTGATTTCTTATTGTCTAGTGAAATTAGAAGTGTTTCAGAGAACGCGTCTAAACCCATTCGCACATTATCCGTAAAGATAGTATCCCCGACACCGTCTTACACTAATAAAAATATAGTTGTAAATATTCCGAATGTAAGGAAACCAGTGCCTCTTTTCATCGTATTTCGTGCTCTCGGTGTTCTCTCTGATAAATCAATTATAGAAACGTGTATGTTAGACTTAGTGAAATACGAACAAATGTTGGATTTATTCATACCGTCTGTTCATGATTCTGGTGGGTTTTTGACACAACAGCTCGCATTAGAGTATATTGCTTCATTGACGAAGGGAAAGCGCATTGAACATGCATTAGAAATATTATCTGATTATTTTTTACCTCATGTAGGCGAAGTAAATTTCAACGCGAAATCGCTATTTCTAGGTCATATGGTACAAAGAATGATGTTGGTATTTATTGGATTAGAACAACCCACTGATCGCGATAATTTCAAATATAAACGTATTGAATTGGTAGGTTCTCTGATGTATGATTTATTCCGAGATTATTTTACCGAGCAACAAAAGTCGATTCATCTCCAATTTGACAAGCGTCTGAATTTAAATAAGAGTATATATGGTAATGACTTACCTAGTTTGATTACTACCTTCCAAGGCGAATTTTTCAAAGAACGCATATTAGAAGATGGTTTTAGACGTGCATTTAAAGGAAATTGGGGAGCCAAACCAAAAACTAAACGAATTGGAGTTGTACAAGACCTGAATCGCTTGTCTTACAATGGATATTTGAGTCATTTACGCAAAACCAATCTACAGATGGATTCAGGAGCTAAATTAGTTGGACCTCGAGTTCTCCATAATTCACATTGGGGATTCATTGATCCAATAGATACACCAGATGGCGCTAATATTGGTTTACATAAAACATTCGCTATTGCGACACATGTAACTCGTGGTGGCACTGGAACCAGAGAACCTATGATTCAATGGTTGCGTGAAAAAATGGGTATGCAAATACCAACCGAATGTTCTGTCAAACAATTGTCGGAACTTACAAAAGTTATGGTGAATGGATACTGGGGAGGTTGCGTATCAGAACCATTTGATACCATTAAAAAAGTTAAGTTATACAGACGAAATGCATTAATAAATATCTATACTAGTGCTACATTTGATATTAAATCGAATACTATTTACATCTATACAGACGATGGTAGAATGTCTCGACCAATTTTTTATAAAGACGATATTACTGGAAAAATATCATTTGATAATAAGGATGTTGAAAATATACTTACAAATGGTAAATACACTTGGTCTGATCTTATTACTGGGTTCAATGTAAAACGCAAAACAGCGTTACAAGACAAGATTATGGAATTGCCTGAATTATACGAAGGTATTGATAAAGAAACTAATCCGGAAAAAATAGAGAGATTCTTAACAAAAAAAGCAATTATTGAATATATAGATAGTAGTGAAAGTGAAAACGCACTTATTGCAATGGACTTGGATGAATATAAAAGTGACAGATATACACATATGGAAATACATGAATCTCTTACATACGGTACAATGTGTAATTTAATTAACTTTATTGAGAATAATCCGCCAGCGCGTAATTCGTTTTCTTGTGGTCAGAGTCGTCAAGCATGTTCAATGTATCATACGAATTTTTCGGTAAGAATGGATAAGACAGCGGTGATTCTCAACAGCGGGCAGATACCATTAATAAAATCGCGATACTTGGAATATATCAACCGCGAGGAAATGCCATATGGAGAGAACCCAATAGTTGCGATCATGTCTTATAGTGGATATAATATGGAAGATTCTATTCTTATAAATGAGGCATCGCTCAAACGCGGGTTCTTTAATACCACATATTATACAACATACGAATCACACGAAGAAATCAATGAATCCAATGAAGGAAAATCCGAAACCAAATTTGTGAATATGGAAATAGAATCCAATATAGTTGGTATTAAAAGTGGATATGATTATAGTAAATTAGACAAATATGGATTAATCCGCGAAGGCACCGAAGTGAATGACAAGACAATTTTAATTGGAATGTCGATAAATTCAGACGGTCGAATGGTGGACGCATCGAAAACTCCCAAGAAGGGACAATTGGGTATTGTAGATAAAACATTCATGACCGAGGGTGAAGCTGGAGAACGTATTGCAAAAGTCCGAATCCGTGAAGTTCGTATACCAAACCAAGGTGACAAAATGGCATCTCGCGCAGGACAAAAAGGAACTGGGGGACTTATTATTCCTGAATCAGATATGCCATTCACAAAAGATGGATTGCGTCCCGATTTAATCATAAACCCCCATGCGATTCCATCCCGTATGACAATTGGACAATTAATAGAATGTGTAATGGGAAAAGCATGCTCTTTATTAGGCGGGTTTGGAGATTGTACTCCGTTCATCAACCAAGGAAGCAAAATTGGAGTATTTGGAGAAGTATTAACCAATATGGGGTATCACTCCAGTGGTAATGAATTGCTTTACAATGGTATGTCAGGAGAACAAATAGAAAGTGAAATATTCATTGGACCCACATATTACATGAGATTGAAACACATGGTGAAAGATAAAATAAACTATCGTGCTCTCGGACCGAGAACCGCACTTACGCGCCAACCTGTAAGTGGGCGTGCTAATGATGGAGGGCTGCGAATAGGTGAAATGGAACGTGATTCGATTATTTCCCATGGGATGGTAGATTTCCTAACAGAATCAATGATGGAACGTGGCGATAAGTATAAGGTTGCGGTTTGTAATACAACTGGTCTGTTTGCTATATATAATCCATCCAAAAACTTATTCTTAAGTCCTATGGCAGACGGACCAATTCGTTTTTTCGGTTCCTTGGATGGAAAAGATTTGAATATTGATAATGTCACGCATTTCGGTCGCGATTTCAGTTTAATAAGTGTGCCATATTCTTTGAAATTGTTAATACAGGAATTACAAGCTATTAACGTGCAAATGAGGATAATCACAGAAGATAATATAGATCAAATGGAGAGTATGGCAAATTCTAGGAATATCGAGAACACTTCTGGTATAACGGATATTAATGAAGTCCGTAAGTTATTCAATAAAATGGCAAGACGTGAGAATGTTTTAAAAGAAACGTTTATAGAAGAACTTACACCAGACTTACAATCTCCACCAGACGGATTTGAACCAACATCACCTGACTATAGAACACCATTATACGAGGATACTCCTATTATATCTCCTACGCCAGAATCCCCATTATACGTTCCAGAAACCCCTCCATATCCACCGTCCCTATCGAACACTCCACAAGGAACCCCTCCATATGCACCAGAAACACCTCCCTATGCACCATCCCCATTGAACACCCCTCCATATGCACCAGAAACACCTCCCTATGCACCATCCCCATTGAACACCCCTCCGTTTGCATCAGGAACTCCTGCAACTCCACTATCAAATGGCTCTTTAGACACTGAATTAAATGTAGGTGAAAATGTGCTTTTGCGCGGAGGTGGAAAACATGATTCAAGAATGATTTGGAGTGTTGTTAAAATCGGTACTAATCTGATAACATTACGCGGTCCAAATGGCGAGATAGAAATCGCACAAAAAGCAGACTTATATAGTCCCAGTGACATAGTTTCACAAACCCCAATACCTATGCCATATTCGGATATTAATCCGATACAAGAAGTATCACACCCTGGAATAAATATTGCCCCTGTATTTAATTTCGGAACAATGGAAAATAAAACAACGCCTATTACTAAATATGAAACAGAACCAGTTACTACTACTACTACAACAATTAAGGCAGATGATATTAAAAAAATACAAGAAGAACCTATCGATTTCAACAAATTAATTATTAAAAAGTTGTAAAATTGAAATAATATATAAATGTATATTAAACATATATAAATAACATGTCGTCTAATAATAGAATCCTCCGTATATACAAATCACGCGTCAATATTCTGAAACAACTTGGAAAACAGGGGTTTAATGTTACAGACTATTCTGAGTTTAGTATCAACGAAATTGATACAATGTTTTCCAATAAACAATTGGATATGCTAGTTACTAACGAAAACTCAGACAATAAAGCCTATGTGAAATACTATCTAGACGCAAAGCAGATGAGACCACAATATCTAGATGAAATAATTGAAGACTTATTCTTGGTAGATACAGTTCTTACAAAGGAAGATACACTCGTGATTATTGTTGATAGTGAACCAAATGACACTATAATTGCAAAAGTTAATTATTTATACAATCACGATGGTATTTTCGTAGTTATCCATAATATTAATCGCCTACAATTTAATATATTAGAACATAATCTTGTGCCTCCTATTAAGATACTCACCGAAAGTGAAACGGTGAAGTTGTTAAAGAATTATAATTTGAAGGATGTAACCCAATTGCCTGAAATTGGTAGGTTTGATCCTCAGTCACTTGCGATTTTATTGAGACCTGGACAAGTTTGCGAAATTGAACGCAAAAGTGTAACTGCAATGAAATATGAATATTATCGTGTATGTGTATAGAAAAATGTATATAGAATATATAGGAAATGAACGATGTTAATGTAGGGTATTCAAAAAATGATTTCTTATATTATAAATATGCATTTGACTCATCTGGTAAGGAACAATACAATTGTTCAAATAACACAATAGTATCTGGAGTATTAAAAAACACTTGCGACGCAATACCATCAGACGGTATTGATATGTGCAGTGACACGTTTAAATCGAATCTTTGTAAAAATAAAGAATATGCAGACAAACTAGTAAACCAAAAAATACATCATTCAGGGTCAGATGAATTATACCAGAATACAACCGCACAATATAATATAGAACGACTGAATTTATTTAATTTAGGAATAGGTGTAATAATTAGTGGTTTTTTTATTATGAACATGTAATTTTCTCAATTACATATATATAGAATGCGTAAGTTCTCTAATTACCAATTAATATTACTATTTTTTATATTGGCAACAGTATTCATATTAACTAGAGTAATAGAATATGATACTATAGATCCGATGACGATAGCAGATTATAATAATGGAATAGCAAAAGAACGTAAGAAACTACAGAAAAAAGTAGAAACATTGCATGGAATATCATCTTTCCAAGTAAAATCAACGATGGATAGAAATATACTATTAAACATTTTATGGACAGTTGTAGCATCCACGTTGCTATATTATGTAATTGTGAATTAGACCAATATAAAAAAATATGATCGTAGTGTATATATGGATTACGTTAATACACCTGGATATAGATATAGGAACATCGCATATCTAACAAAAAATAACAATGAGAATAAACCATTGTCAACTACTATGGATGCGCGCTCAGAAGATGCGAATATAATAATCAACGAAGGGACTCTATTATTAACAGTAGTATCATTAACTGCAGTAACATTTTTGATCACCGCTATATTTTTAGCGAATGATTAGACCGTTTCAAATTTAGATAATATGGTGGCGTATCATTGTAATTATTCGGATATGTAATATTATATATACATTTTATATATATATAATGACTGATATCAGCAAGATTATTGAAAGCGAAATCAACGTAATAAAAGGACAAATTAAAAACGTAGATGAAACAATATCTAGCCAAAGTCGTGTTATAAAAATGAATGAAAATTACAATAAAAAAATTGCAGCGTATACTAAAGCGGTTCTAGCAATTGTATTTGCATCGGCTATCGCCGTGATATTAAATACATTAAAATCTAAATTTGGTATTATTCCAGATGCAGTTATAACAATCTCATATATCATATTGTTCTCTTCTTCTCTGATTTATTCCATGTTCGTTTGGTCGGATATAAATTCCAGAGATAAAATGGATTTTGACAAGTTAGATTTAGACGCGCCATATGGTGTTTTGAAAAATTCGAATAAAGTATCAACTGGTTCTGGAGGATTTGGAAATTTAGATTTATTACCAGGGTTTTGTATAGGAAAGGATTGTTGCACGAATGTGATGGCGTGGGATGATAATAATAATAAATGCGTGAATTCGTGTCCGACTGCTGGATATTATATAGATAAAACTACACATGAATGTGCCAAATGCGCTGCTGGAACCTTCTCTAATGCAAATAATGCTGGTAGTTTATGTACTGAATGCGCTGCTGGTACTTACTCTTCAGAAGGTTCATCAAAATGTGAGACTCAATGCCGTGCTAATACTTATGCAGATAACACTAATAATACATGTATAACATGTCCTATGAGCACTCCATTTGCGAAAGCCGGGTCAACACAGTTAAGTGATTGCAAGAACAGCCCACAATAAAATCTACGAATATTGTAAATATGAGTAATTACTGCAATGCAAATGATAAGGATTGTAATTTAATTTACAACTTATACAGAAATATAAATAGTAATTTAGAAGATCAAAACGAAAAATTAGACGCTCAGTATAAAAAGGTTGGTGAAATATATTCAACTGATTATCAAAAATCAAATTATCAACACGAAAATGTTACATATTATAGATTTATGAATAATATATTGTTTGTTGTTTATTACATATTGGTGTTTGTTGTTATATTTAAAGTGGTTCCATCAAATATGTTACGTGCCGTCAAGGGGCTAGTTATCGGGTTGTTTTTATTATATCCGTTTGTAATACAATATGTAGAAATTTTATTATATGGTATATTGAAGTATATACATGCCTTAATAACCGGGACTGTGTACATACCACCCGAATATTAGACTTTTATTATACATTGTAAAACAAACCATCATCTGTATATAGCACATTATCATGATTTTTTTTTCTAAATATTTCCGAAAACCACTTACGTATAGAATTAGATATACGAGATATCAAACGATTTAATGGTGATTCATCAATAATATTTGGCGCATATGGGTTACGGGATATCATTATTACAAGAGTAATATAGAATATCCTACAAAAACAATTACATGATACATCCGCGCAATATGTATATTATTTTAGTAAATAATATGTCAATAGCATTTGTCCAATTCCAGTATAACACCATATAGCGGGTTGTTCGTGTATATTATTTGTAAGAAAATACCCTAAATACGGTCCGGTCAATATCAATGCTAAAAATGGTGTCAATTGTAAAATAGTTAATACTGGTATAGCCCACATAAAAAAATGCAAGCCTATACTTGGCGTAAACCAATATTTACCAGGAGCACGTAATCTTATATTCCAAGCAATATGTCTGTTTCCTGAAAATGAGCATGTTTTTTTACCGCACAATGGTTCATTTTTATTATCACATAATTCTTCATCTTTTACAAAGAATAAACGACTAAGTAATAATAAACCTGCGAAAAATGACATGTATAAAAACTCAAATATTGGATTACGGATGAAAGCAAACAACCAAATGTTGAAAAACAAAGGTTGGAAACAAATATGGATATATCCAATATTTGTCAAAAATTTATTATAATAGTTATTGCATTTATTGATTACTTTATATTGAAAAAATTGTATTATTTCCATGAGAGCAAAATATCCTATTCCGATAGAAGCATACAAATTTTTATTATAGAAAAAAATACTGGATAAAATACCAGTAATACCTATTGCTAACGACAAATTTTCAGAAAAACACATATATACATAAATTATATTATAATTTATCTATTGATTTACTAATTCCTATTCAAGACCAAGTTCCCTCAATTAAAGATCATCTACACTAATATCAGAATCGTCGGTTACAATCGATGTGCCTATTATATCATCGCGTTCGTATCTGATTCTAACACCCAACCACCCTCCACTATTTACTTTATATCTACCAAATCGCTTATCAAAATATTCATGAACCTCTTTAGTATTTGGCGAACCACCACGACCATAAGTCGATGTATACCATATATTGAATTCGTTAGTTGCTTCTGTTTTTGTAATTCTTCCACTATCTTCTGTAATAACCTTGTCTCGTATGAACTCTGCAATATGGTCTTGTCCCTCCTTATACTTCAAGCTAGAATCATCGATAATCTTACAAGCATCTACTCGTCCTTGCGTTTCAAATATAATCTCAACTAACATCGCCATAAGAACTTCACGCCATTCGCAGAATTTCTCCTTAATTGTGCGGTCAACCTTAAACTGATGTGGTTTATCTGGGTCATCTGTTACTGGTATCTCAGTAAAGAGTGATTCAAAATCAACAACTGCTAACCTACGCCATGTTCCATGGTCTCGCGTTTCTACTTTCATAAAATTATTGGAACACACAACAATCTTACATTGCGGAATAAAGGTTATGGCAGTACTGAAGAGATTACGACCCTTAATCGGTTCAACTCCACTTGTAAGTTCTTTCATCGCTCCGTCATTAATTTTATCGTCTTTGGATGGTTCTTGCATACACGCCAAACGAACACCTTTTAATGCTACAATATCAGGCGAAGCTTGCCCTTGTTTCTGACGCGATTGAGTGATAAGCGAAATTGGTGAAATTGCATAATAGTCGCCCAAACACTGCGACATTAAATCCATCAAAACTGATTTACCGTTCTCGCCATTACCTATATAAAGATGTAATTTCTGATTCAAATTCACCCCTACTAATATTGATGCCAAATGTTGCCACATATACTTACGCAATGCCTTAGATGGAAACAATTTAGCAAAGAAGTCTTCAATCTCTAAAATTATAGCGGCATCTCGAGTGCGGTCTAATTTATTATAACTAATGTTCGTGCATTTTGATAAATAATCTTCTGCACGTCCCGAACGAAATATCTTATTCTTAATATCAACAACTCCATTTTTACAAGCCAATAGATATGGATTGCTATCCAATAGGTCCATAAAATTGACATCTGGGTCAAAGAATTGTTCTCTCGCTTCTTTTAATATATGATCTTTATGAGTGGTTTGTGAAAGCTTTGCAATTATTTCTAGAACCTTATTGCTTAATCCCTCGCACCCTTTCATCTTATCGTCGGTTTGTGATGTATCGTGCAATTTATTTGTGAACTCGTCACACTTAAGACGATACAATTCTTTTAATTCACCTGAAATATGTTTACGAAGAGACGTACCACACTCGTCCTCTACCCAACGATGTTTTACAAACCTATACCATTTATCGGCTTTCAATCCCGCACATGCGTAATTGTCCTTATACATCATATATAGAATCTGCGCAATATCTGTATCTCCACAACCAATATGCTTGTCTCCCTTAGAAATACCATTTTGAGTTAAATGTTTTATAGACTGGTCCAAGTAATAACCAATACTAGTATCATTAATGCGTTTGAATTCAATAGGAGATGCCTCTCTAGCCCAATATATAATAGAACGTTTTGTGAGACCTTGACTGTTATTAGTGTCGAAACCAGACCATTTATCATACATGTCAGATATACCGTCAAATTGAAAGGTAGGCGACTTTGCACTTAATGCAAGCCAAGCGATAAACAGTTTCTTACTTATATTAGAAAGAGCCCATCCTACTTTCATCCACTTTAGATACGATCCTTCACCGTAATAATCTATTGGAAGTATCATCGCTAGCTCATATGCTTCTCGTAAATTATATTCGTCGGGTTTTAGTCTTTCTATAAACTGTGTCACAAGCCCGTCAATATCGGATTTTGACTTTATACTACTTACACTGAAATCAATTGTATTTGTATGTTGTATGTTTGTTTGGATGCGGAAAGTATTATGAGTTGTCGTGGAACGGCTTTTCTCATGAATTGCGATAAACTCAGCCTTAAAGAAGAATTGAGGATGTTCGGTATAACGCACTGACAACTTTGGAAAATCTACACACCAATTGAACTTCTTTACTGGTATCTTAACCTCCATAAACTCACCGTCAGTTGTATCGTATTCGTATTCATAAACCCGCGTGAGAGAATACTTGTCATGATTCGGTTTTTTAGAACCATACAATTGCCAGTTTGTTACGCCAGTGCTGATACCCTTATCCAGAACATCCTCCCATGTGTTTGTAAGAGGTAAGTCACCCCATTCTTCCTCGATCTTACCCATTACTCGCTGGCGAATAATAGTCTGAGTTGTGCGATCCGCTTGAATTCCGATAAGCATATGTATACCGTCTTTCGTAATCTGCTTTTCTTCTAGACGATTTACATTTGGTTTCTCAAATATATATATAGGAAATGGACACTTGTCTGCAAATTGGAAAATATCTTTCAAAACATCTAAATATAATTGAACGATACTAACAACATGTTTATCGGTATACTGTTTTTCGGTTACTTTATATTCATAACGGAAATCGAAATCAATTGCTATTGGTCCACCCGTTTCACGCTGTTTCTCGGTGAGAAACTCATCGCCATTTTTTGAAACGATATCTTTATAATAATGATCTAAGAATGTCGAATACTCATCATCTGGAATATGATATTTAGCTCCAAACGAATTTGTATGAGGAATTCTTGTATTTGTAGGTGGTCGGACATCATCTTTTCCCAACCAATGTGAGCCGATGAAATCTTGATAATTTGATGCGGGTTTCGGTTTAGCGCGATGTCCCATTGTCTATGATATTGTGCTATTTTTATATAAGAATACAGATGATTCAATTTTATTTGGAAAGATTATAATGTCAAATTGTTTGATAGTATAATATGATATATGGTAAGATATTTTTTTTTGATTATGGTATAATATTTATTGAACAAAATTAATTCAATTTTTTTGTGCAAAAATCTAATTATATAATATATTATAAAATGTCAGCATTTTCAATGAAAACCCCCAATTCTACTGATGAACCTAATAGTATAATCAAAATGCCATCACCTTTAGTAGACGTTATATCTATCGATAGAGCATGTTGTATTTTAGCACAAATAATAGTTAATTTTGATTCGGCAAATCAAAAAACAGTCATGGATGAAATAAACAAGTTAAAAAACGGCATAAATTTAGATGGTTTTTTCAAAAAATGCGATACACTAGATGTTACTAATACAATGAACCCGATATCACAAGATGTGATAAATATGAAAGAAATACTTATGACTGTTTTTATGGGTATTATTGAAGATTCAGATTCAATGATAAATAACAGTAAAAACAACGGAGATAATAACAAAAATATAATCAATGGTGGTATGAATCCGAAACAGTTTGCTCAGATTTTATATACTATATGTAGCCTTACTGTTGGATTCGTGCTATTGGCGACATTTATGAATAATGTAAATAATACGAATGATAATTTGAAAAAAGAAGCGGAGACAATTGTTATGCGAGAATTCCTTAAATTTATAAATGATGTTCCTGAATTAGATCAATCCACAAATGATTCAACTGGTTATATAAATTTGTTAATTAATACAGTAAGTTCGTTTATAACACATCCAGATACGGTACTTGAAAGTCCATTATTATTACAAGATTTTACATGGTACAATCAACAGGACCAAGCTACGCAATCTACTGTGGCTTTATTCGTTAAAAACGCAATCGAAGATGCGAATCGACATATTAACGAACCCACACAATTACGAATTAGCGACCGTGCACATGTTGATGAAACAAAACAAAATTCGGTTGTTGCAAAATCAAAAGAACTCAAGCGTTTTTGGTTAGATGATCCAGAAGTTTATTTGAGTATTATTGCAAAAAATACAAAGTTGAGATTATTGGAGAACATTTCTGATAAGTTTACTGCAGATTGTTTCAATAAAATTACGGATGAAAAATCTGCAGCAAACTTATTCAATCTAGTTGATAATTTTGCAAGACCGTGGACTGGTAATACAGATAATTGCATTAAATCTGATTTTAATGTGCAAGTAAGATTAATACAACATAGCGTTGAAACAACAATTAACGAGTCTGCGCATAACTTTTTTTTATTAAAAGCAGCATTTCCGTTTATATCAACTGGTATTGGAACTATACTTTTTGCGATCAAAGGATGTATCAGAAAGAATAGCGAAAAAACATTGAAAGGTGGTTTTACAAAACGAACAAAAAATAAGAAACAAATGAAGAAGCAAACTAAGAAAAAGACAAATAGACGAAAAAACAAAACAAGAAACTTACGTAGATAGAGTAATCGAATATATGTTGTAACACAAAAATCTAAAATCCTGATTCCATCGTCTTATATAATTCCACGTGTTCTGGTAGTTTTACGCTATCATAAAAATGAGGGTGAATATACAATTTAATATTAGTTTCGTCCATTCGTTGGATTACTTCAGATAAACTGTTTATACGACCTTGGGCTCCAGCAAAATGCAATGGTCTAGGTTTCTTTCTAGTAGGATATCGAATTAACCATTCGACTTTCATTGCACGAATACTCGTCCAATCCATACACGTCATAACTGCGATGAATTCCCATGGTCCTATACCTTTAGTTGCAACTGCACCACCTTTGATTTCACTATTATGTTGACGTAGACGATGCACTAGATCTACAGTATATCCATTATATGTTCTACCCATACCTGTATGAATATGCCTTCCTTGTCCTAAAATATAACAATAATAACGTTTTACTGGTGTTTGTAATGGTGTGATTTCATCCTGTATCGATACTTTACATGTTCTAGAATTGTGTCCGTCTTGTCTGCATTTTTTACAAGGCATTTTTTTATTATACACATCTATTTATTTTCGGATTGTATACCGCATAGAGAGAACCTAAATATTTAAACCGATGAAGATTTCAAATGGTACGCTTTCAGCGTCCATTGGGAAACTTATCGGTTATAACCCTTAAGAAAAAAATGGGACAAAGTCCCATTTTAATTCTTCAAGTGTTTAATAGAAAAACATATAATTATATATTTACTCTAAAATTGAATTCAAAAGAAACATTATATCATTACAAAGTAAATAACCACAAATATGAAGTTCTGTGAAAAGTGCGATAACATGTATTACATCGGATTAAATACGGAGGATAATACAAAGTTAAATTATTACTGTAGAAATTGCGGATATGTAGACGAAACTCTAACAGATGACGGAGTGTGTGTGTTGGATACACAATTCAAGAAAACACAACAACAATCTGCGCATCTCATAAATAAGTATACAAAACTAGATCCTACACTTCCCAGATTGCGAAATATACGATGTCCTAATGCAACCTGTAAAACAAACGAAGTTGGTGTTAAGGAACCTGCTGAGATTATTTATATGAGATACGATGACGCAAATTTAAAGTATATTTATATTTGTTCTACATGCGACACTTCTTGGCAATCGGCGTGAAAAAATTGAAACATAATTCAGATAAAATAATAGCGAGATATAGTATAAAAATGGATTATAAAGAAGAAAAAGAAGAAGGTGAAATTTCAAGTGAAAGTGACAGTGATAGTGATATTGACGGCGATGATATCGATAATAAAATAAATAATATTGACGAGGAAGAAGAAGATGAAGATGAAGAAGATGAAGACGATGATATAAGAGAAGATATTTCCGACACTGAGAACACTTCAGAAACACAACCACAATTTATGGAATTTAGCGAAGATGAAAATGAGGACGACGACGACGACGACGATGATGATGATACACTAAATGAAAATTATCTACAAAAACTAGACCACGATGTCAAGCAAAATATTATGTCTGATTTCCATCCAGAATTGAATACACATAGTATTGAGGAAG
>Ga0208770_1000402_pt1 | contig 28657 bp, 27 predicted proteins | sample AntAceMetag02UK9_FD_184771 | JGI IMG/M metagenome (GOLD analysis project Ga0208770, IMG submission 184771) | Saline lake microbial communities from Ace Lake, Antarctica - Antarctic Ace Lake Metagenome 02UK9 (SPAdes) (version 2) | ecosystem: Environmental > Aquatic > Non-marine Saline and... | reverse complement strand
TACGTTTAACGTAGCTCATCTTTGGACTCCTTGTTATCGTTATCAGGAGTCCATTTTCATTTATACGCTTATTTTCTTAAATATTTATTTGTCTGAATCGGCCGATCCTGATTAAATCAACAACGCCTGTCCTAATAATATTTTTATTTTTAAATAGGATTCGAAAATGACGTGCACTTATATTTTTTGGACAACAGGTTCCCTCGAAGAAGCAAAAGAAATTTCAAAAGCTCTTCTAGAGAAAAAATTAATTGCTTGCGCAAACATCATTCCTAAAATTCATTCACTTTATACCTGGAAAGGAAAAGTTCAAGAAGAGGATGAAGTTAAAGTCATCTTCAAAACAAAGAGCTCTCTCTTTGAAAGCATAGAGAAAGAGATTTTAGAAAGGTGCTCTTATGAGACACCTGAAATCTCTAGCGTCCCTCTAGACCAAGTCCACAAACCTTACATAGAATGGCTTAATCAAACAGTGTTATAAGAAATTTACTTAATAGGACTATTTCTAATGAAAAGAAAATAACAATGTTTATTTATCTCTATTTCCGTAAAGCCCAATTTTCTCATTGCTCACACTTGTCTAGATCTAAAAAGAAGTTTGTAGAATAAATAAAAGTTGCTTTAAGTATTTCAAAACAGGAGCGTTAGGGGATTAATGAAAACACGGGTACTGCAGTAATAGACGTCGATGTAACTTTAAATACCCTGACTTATAATGATAACACCATTGTGAGAGGGACTGCTGCTTCTGGCGGAGCGGGTACTCTTACTGTCAACTCGATAGTAAACAATGCAACTTTTGGTGGTGGTAGTACCATTCTTACAGATTTCCAACTAAACGATGAGGGAGCTTTTTTTGCTTTTGGCAGCGATTCAGCAACTATGACCAATAATAAAGCCTCTTTTATCCAAAACGTTTTTGTACAATCAGGGCAAGGAAGAAATCTCACCGTGAATGGAGATACTGCCCTGGTCTTGCAAGATGCGAATAATCTTAGAATACCAACACTAACAGCTGGAACTGATACAGGGCTTACTCTAACTGGTTCTACGTCGGGCGAAAATGGGATAAATAATGTCGTTCTAGAGGGGGACGCCCAAACGTTTTTTAGTACTGGGTCAACAGGAGATTACTCTTTTAATATAAGTGGAACAGGGAATCTTGCTTTTAATTCCAATTTTGCAACAAGCCTTTCAGGAACAAATACCTATACAGGGGGCACCATTTTTTCCGACAACCCTACTCTTACTGGAACCACTCTATCTCTGCAAGGCGCAATTAATGGAAATAATGTTGCCCCAACCCTTGATTTTGATCAGGCATTTAATGGAACCTACGCTGGGGTTATGAGTTCAAATCTCCTTGTTGAAAAAAATGGAATCGGTACGGTTACTTTTTCTGGAATAAATACCTACACAGGAGCTACAACCATTAATGCGGGGACTCTATCTGTCACCGGTGCAATTAATGGAAGTAGTACAACAGGTGTGACCTCTAATGGAACTTTAACAGGAACTGGGTCAGTGGGGCCTGTTAATAATTCAGGTACTGTTACAGCAGGTCTCGCTGCAGGAGACACGTTGACTGTCAACGGAGCTTTTGATCAATCCACTAATACTGCGATTTTTAAGTCTTTAGTTTCCGATGCAGCTGCAAGTCAGCTCAGTGTCACAGGTACTGCAACCTTGAAAGGAACACTCGAACTCGATGTCTCCCCTGGAGCTTACCCTGCAGGAACCAGCTACTCTGTATTAACTGCAGGTACACGAACAAATACCTTCGATACCCTTGTTGATAATGATCCTACGGGAGGATGGGCGGCCTCGTATAGCGCCACTGATGCCACTGTTTCTAATGCCAACCAATCTGTGATAATCCCCTCTAATTTAAGGCTTTCTAGGAACTCACAAGACATGCAAAATTACTACTTTGGAAATCCAAGTGTAACCTTTGCTACCCAAGATTTAACAGATGTTGCCAATACCATTCTGAGTATTTCAAATGCCCAGGCTTATTCAGAGGCCCTTCTTCGTCTCACCCCGATCACTACGGCCGCTAATGTTGCTGCAAGCTACCAAAACGACCTTCAAATGGCTATTGTTCTAGATAGACAGTTTGCAAGTAATGTTAAAAACTCACGTCAGAAATCAAAGCAGCAAAACCAACAAAATGAATGCTTAAGTTATGGAATTCCTCATACAGGGGCTTTTCTACAGCCTATTATTTTAACCTACAACCAAAGACAAACAACAGGCTCTTTAGCAACAACTACTCAAATTCCTTTTACCGCACTGACGTATGGAATAGGTGCTGGCTATGAGCACGTCCTAAACAATAAATTTGTGTTTGAGGGAGGCGTTGGGTACACCCACTCTAACCTTTCTTGGAAAAATAACTTTGGTAATTCAAGATGGAGTGCTCTTTATTTTGCTCCCTTCTTTGGCTGGTTTAATACCCACTCTTTTGCCAACATTATGGTAATGGGAGCAATCGATTTCTACACCACGCATCGTCGAATTCAGTTTACATCGATTAATCGTGTGGCTAAAAGTCGCTACAACAGTTATGACCTCTTAGTCCGAATGAATGGAGGTACTCGCATTCATTGTGAGAATAACCTTTGGTTTCAGCCTGATTTGACTTTAAACTATCTAACCGTATTTAGAGATCAATATCAAGAAAGTGGAGCTGGTGATTTAAACCTCAATGTCAAGCAGCATACTAGCTTTATTTTACAGCCAAGTCTCCGTTTTCGTTTTATTTATGAAACCTACCTCACACCTAACTTTTATTGTGCTCCTAACGTCTACGTAGGTTATCTTGCAAACGTCCCCTTTGATAAGGCTCAGATCGAATCAAGGTTTACTCAAGCCCCTTCCTCTCTTTTCTTTAATGTAGTAGGAACAAGGAACGTAACGCACCAGTTGATTTTAGGTCTTGAATTTTTTGGTCGTCGCACTGATAAACTAGAAATCACATGTAACTTTGAAGCCGATATTTTCAGTGACTTGGAAGTCTTAAGCTTAAACACCAAAATACAATGGCTTTTTTAAACTTAGGGCTTATTTAATGGCTTTAGATCTAAAAAGAAAAAGCTAATAGCTTGCGTAAACATCATTCCTAAAATTCATTCACTTTATACCTGGAAAGGAAAAGTTCAAGAAGAGGATGAAGTTAAAGTCATTTTCAAAACAAAGAGTTTTCTTTTTAAAAATATTGAAAAATAAATTATAGAGCGATGTTCCTATGAGACACTCGAAATTTCTAGTGTCATTTTAGACCAAGTTCATAAGCCGTATATGGAATGGCTTAGTAAGACGACTCTTTAAGGAGTTTATCCAAGAGAGGTTCTCTCATAGTTCTGTAAAAAAATTGTAAGGTTTTGTATCCTATCTCTATTATTAGAGTCCTATACTCTTAATAAAAAGACCCTTAGAGGAGAGTGAAATGAAGATTTGTAACACGACAATTGATCCCTTTTTAATTACTTGCAAAAATGGGTCAAAAAAAGAACTTGCTGGCGTTATTCAACCGAAAGCCTGGTTAGATGCTGAATCGATTGTAGCCGGTAAATGGACTATTGAAATACAACGAAAAGTTGACGGGGTTCTGACTTCTGCTTCTAGCCTAAAACCTCCTTGTATTAGATTTGATTTATCAGAAGCTACAGATTCTTTAAGATGTACTTTAAGGGATGTATTTGACGTGAATCCAAGATTCCCTCGACAACCATTCCCAGGCTATATCTCCTTTATGGATCCTTGTGTAGTAGGAACAGAGGGAACGTTTTCGAAGGAAGAGACTCGGACTATAGGTAAACTAGGAGAGTGTCTACAGATAGTAACTGACTTAGGTTTTAGAGCTACTTGGTTAGGTGAAGAAAGATACGAATGTTCGAGTTGGAGAGTGCCTGATAACCAATTTAAGAGAATTTGTGACTTAATTCAAGGCACTCCGGCTCAACAAAGTCAACAAGTCTAATATACAATATTTTAATGAAACGGTTCTGTTAAAAAATTGTAATTTTTTGTACCGTATTTGTATTATTCAATTATTAGAGTCCTATGCTCTTAATTTAAAGACTCTTAGAGGAGAATGGAATGAAGATTCATAACACGACAATTGATCCCTTTTTAATTATTTGCAACGATGTGTCGTCAAACAAAAGATGTACTCAGGTTATCCAACCGCAAGACTACTATGAAGCTAAACCAAGTGTAAATATAAAGTGGACTCTTGAAATACAACGACAAGGCGACGGGGTTATGCTAAAAAGAGAAAGCATAGAACCTTCTTGTATTAGAGTTGAATTATCATCATGTAAAGATTCTTTAACATGTACTTTAAGCGATGTATTTGACGTGAATCCAATATTTCCATTAGAGGTTCCAGCTTATCATCTATCAGCTGTGGGTCCTTGTGTAGTAAGAACAGAGGGAACGTTTTCGGAGGTAGGGGATCCTGCTCTAGGAAAATTAGGGGCGTCTCAAAAGGAAATAAAGGGACTAGGTTTTACTGCTATTTGGTTAGATACAGATCAGTACGAATGTTCGACTTTCAGAGTGCCTGAGGGTCAATTTGACAGAATTCACGGATTAATTTATGGCATTGGGGTTCAACTAAGTCAAGAGGCCTAAATATAGAGTACGTTAATAAGGTTCAATTTAATGAACGTATCTCCTCTTAAAAAAAAGTAAATAGCTCATAAAGTACGTGAAAAAATGCATGCTTTTCTGTTTAATTCAGATTTTTAAAGCGTAGCTGTGTATTTCCATCAATCTCTATGCTCTCTAGGAACATGCTAAGTGGCCGGATCCAAATATCTTGCCCATCATAAAGAGCTTTATAGACGACACATTCTTCTAATGTTTCGCTATGGCGTCCAACAGAAAGCACTTGATAACGTTTTCCTGAATAATGCACGTAAAGAGCGCCTTTTTGAAGGGATTTAGCCTCTTGAGAAAAAGGCTTTAGAGGTTCTCTTGCAGATTTAATATTTGTAGTTTCCATAAGATAAGAACTCCTTTTAGTTAGAATTGAAAAGCTCTTTTAAAGGTTCCTCAAAAAGAGAAAGCGTATGCTTTGTAGAAGCGTTAGGCTCAGAAAATATTCTGCTATTCTCCTCAAGATCTTTGATAGCTGTGAGCTCAATCCCTTTAGATTTATAAATCTCTTCAGAGTTTAAAAATTTGCCCTCTATTTTTTCAGTCCCATTATGGAGATAGAACTGGTAGGGGTTCTTTTTATACTGTGGACGAAAGGAGAGAATGAAGGCAGGGCCTTTAGAAAAGATGGAAGTGCCTTCTAACATTTTTTTAGGGTAAGATATTTGGAGAATATCAAAGAGGGTAGGAAAAATATCAACGTGGGAAGTAAGCGTTTGGACCTCTTTTTTTTCAAAACCCTCTGGAAACTTATAAAAAATAGGGACGTGTGACTGAGGTAGGCAGAGGTCTGTCCCATGAAAGTAATGGCCATGTTCCATGAATTCTTCACCATGATCACCTGTAATGACAATGATTGAAGAGTCATAGAGGTTTTCAGCTTTGAGGTGGTCACAGAAATTTTGGATTAAAGAGTCTACATAACAGATGGAGTTGCGATAGCGGTTCTTAGTCAGTTCGAGCTGTCCCTTTCCTTTATTGGTATAGTTGAAGCTTTTCAAGTAGGGTTTAAAAGGGGGTTCAAAATCCTCTGTCCAATAGTAATGGTGGTGGGTGGAATCTAGAAGAATTGTCACATAATGAGCATCGCCTTCAACAAACGAAGAAACGAGTTCCTTGGACTTATCTAAGACCATCTGATCTCTTAGTGCAACATCAGGACACAAATGTTTCGCTTCATAGATTGTATCTAAAAGAGCGTAGTCTTTTCCAAAGATAACTTCTCCAATATTAAAATATCTGAAGAACGAAGAATGAAGTGCATCTAGCTTGTAACCGGACTTTTTGAGTGTTTGCAGGGGGAAGCTTCCTGTTTTGTCACCATGGTCTCTTAAAGTGATCCAGTGGTGAGGATAGAGTCCATTGTAGATTGAAAATAAAGAGCAGTGAGTGACGTTAGAGTTTGAAGCAGTTAAATCAAACTTAGGTGCTTCCTCTTGTAAACTTGTTAGAAAAGGGGCCGTTTCACGAGAGAGGTAATCTGCTCTTAAGGATTCTATTACAAAAACAAAGATATGAGGCTTTGTACTTAATGTAGGGGAAGTATTTTTAAGAGCTACCTGAAACTCTTCAGGAGTAGGAGGGGGCTTTAAAGAAGCAGTGAAGAGAATTTGTTCGCCTTCTGTTTTTAGGAACAGGGGGTAGATGGGAAGAGCTGTGATTAGTGATTGAGCAGTTGATACAGGCAATTTTTTTTGAATAAAATGATCGCTAGTATAACAGATGCCTAAAGAAGAAAAAGAGAGCGCTAAAGGAAGGAGTAAAGAGAACTTCACCTTTTTTGAAGGGAGGCGTTTATAACCCCAAACACCCAATAGAGGAAGCAAAAGAGTGAGTAGAACACTTAAAATAAAATAAAAAGGTTTTACGTCAGCGGCTTCCAGTGCCTGTGGAATTTGACGAATACCATCAGAAAAAAGAACACCTAAAGAGCCATCCATATGAAGGTTTAGTAATTGAAAACTAAAGTAATCAAGCGTCGATAAAACACAGATTAGAAAAGAGACGTAAACTAAGCATATATAGAATATTTTTGGAAGTAAAGTGCGCGCCATACTATGGACTAAAAGAAGAAGAGAGAAGAAAAACAGTGTATAAGAGAGGGGAGCTAAAAGAGAAACGATAGGAAAGGATCGAGTAAATAAAGTTTGAAGTATAAAGTAATAAGTAATTGGGATTAGAAAGTAAGAGAGGTTGTGGTCCTTTTTCTGGGAGACTCTCTCCCAAACAATCCAGCTCTTTTTGAGAAGAGTCAAAGTCTTTTTTGGGAATTGGCCAAGGGTTTTTCGATCAAAAAAAAGAACTACTAAAATAAGTTTCAAAATGACCCAAGCTGCAAAGACAGCTAAATAGTAAGCGTTTCCTTCTTTTCTCTCTGGGATAAAGAAGCGCTTCAAAAGAATGGGGCCCAAAACCAAATAAGTAATAAGATCTGTTTGAAAAAAAAGTTTTCGAGATTCTAAGTTTGCTTCTTGAGTTAGATAATTAATAAAGGCTCGAATCAGAGTGAAAATCAAAAAAAAGATCATCATAGCGAGTGCATATCGAGCAATTATTGCAGACTTTGATTCAAAAAAAACAAGGTATGGGTGTCTTGAACACCAGTTGAACATGACAGTGAAACCGCAAATTAAGGAACTTAATAAAATAATCGGATGTAGAAAAAAGGTTCTTCGTGTCATAGTTTCAGTTATTTAATTGATGATAAAATAAAGCAATTAATGAAAAAATACAAGGGAGTCTAAACATTATGTTTTTCCCAAAAAAATATTTTATGATAGGGTTAAATTAATTTAATTAAGAATGTTTTTCAATGGTTAAAACTCACTCAGAAGAAGAGCAAATCAAAAAAATCCTGAAAGGGATTTATCAACCTGAATTGCTGAAAGTTCAGGAGCCTCAACAGAAACGTAGGAAAGTCTTACTTCTCGCAGGACCTACTGGTGTTGGAAAAACCTCTTTATCGTTGAGGATTGCTTCAAAACTTAAAGGTGAAATTATTTCAGCAGATTCTATGCAGGTCTATCGAGGGATGGACATTGGAACTGCTAAAGTAACTTTGCAAGAGCGCTCTTTGGTCCCTCACCACCTTATTGATATCTGCGATGTAAGAGAACGTTTTACTGTTGTCGATTTTTTTCATGAGTCAAAGCTTGCGTGTGATTCTATCCATGCAAGAGACGCAGTCCCTATTGTAGTGGGCGGAACGGGGTTTTATATTCATGTTTTTTTATATGGCCCTCCAAACGGTCCCCCCTCACAAAAAGAACTAAGGCAAAGACTTGAGCAAGATATGGAAAAATTTAGTCCTGAGGCTATGTATGATCGACTTGAGAAGATAGACCCTGAATATGCTAAGACTATTACTCGGCATGACCGTGTAAAAATTATTAGAGCTCTTGAAATTATTACCTTAACTCAAGATAAAGTGAGTCATCTAGAGTGGAATAAAAATCATACCCCTATTGATTATGATGTGCACTGTTGGTTTTTATATCGCTCAAGAGAACATATCTACTCAAGGATTGAAGAACGCTGTGATGCGATGCTTAAAGAAGGACTTTTAGACGAAGTCGCACGGCTTGAAAATGAAGGGCTTTTAGAAAATCTCTCGGCTTCAAAAGCTATTGGATATCGACAAGGGCTTGAGTATCTTAAGTCGGGTCAATCCGATGAAGACTATGAGCAGATGAAGGTACAATTTAAAAAGGCCTCGCGTCATTATGCAAAAAGACAATTTACTTGGTTTAGAAAAGAACCAGAATTTCGTTGGCTAGATTTAGATATTCATGATAAAGAAATAGCAGCAGACATCATTATTCAAGATTATTTACGTCAGGATCTCCTTGATTAAACTTGAATGATCGTCTGAAATAGACTACACTTAAGAATAAGTAAACTATAGAGATCATGTATGACAGAAAAAGTATTGGAGAATTTATTAGCTACTGGTGTCGAGACCTTTATTGAAGGATTAAAGAGTAAAAGCTCTAACCATGAAAAGCTAGAAGCGATGCTTAAATACATGCAACTACAATTGTCTCATGGCGACATTAAGCCCCTTAATAGATTTTGGAAAATGAGAAGCTTTTGCCTTGAAAAGTTCAAAGAAGAGTTATCTTTTTCAAAGAGAATGTCCCTCTGGCAATCTTACTGTGAAACAGTCACTGAAATTACAAAACTTAAAGAAGTTCTTGATGAAAAAGTTGCATTTGATTGTGAGGAAATAGTCAAAGCTATTGGCTCTCTTGAAAAAGACCTTGAAAGACTTCCTGAAATTATTTCTCATTCGCCTCCTATAGAAATACCCAAAAACTGCCCTTGCCTTGAAAAAAATGCTGCCACTTACCAACAATCCCAGAAAGAGCTGAACACGATGAGTCACTATGCTAAGCAACTTAATGCTTTAAAAAGTGATCTTGTTGGACTTGAAACCGCTTTTAAAGAAAAACAAATTCTATTGGATAGACTTCATGTTTTAGGTGACGTTGTTTTCCCAAGAAGAAGAGAGCTACTTGCATTAATCAGTAAAAAGTATAGTGATGACATCAACTTTTTTATGACGATAAATTTTGAGAAGAAAGAGCTTAAAATGCCTCTTTTTGAACTCAAAGACCAAATCAAAAGCCTTCAAGCTTTTGCGAAAGTAGTCTCTTTAAATGTAGCTGCTTTTTCTCATTCTAGAGAAAAATTAAGTCAATGTTGGGATTTAATCAGAACCTTTGAAAAAGCGCAGAAAAAAGTTAAAGAAGAGCAAAAAGCTGCTTTTAACGAAAATGAAATCGGCCTACTAGATCGTATTCAAAGCCTGAAGGAAAATAAAGCGAACCTTTCAAAGAAGGATTTTAATCAGGAAATTAATCAGATTGATGAATCGATACAACAAGTCGATCTCCTTAAATCTCAACGTAAAAAGTTGAACGAACTTTTGGATTTAATTGATGATGTTTCTGCTTCAAAAAAGACTTCTTCTAAGGAAGAAGATGCTTTTATTCAGATCCAAAGAGATATTTTAAACCTCCAAGAAAAAGCTAAGCATTGGGATTACTTTTCTCTTGTGAATGAATATAAAAGAGTTCAAAAATTCTACAACGACTCTAAAATCTTAGAAACTCATCAAAATAAGATCATTCGAAAATTCTTTACCATCAAAGAACTTCTGATGCAAAAACTCTTAGAAGAAGTAGAGAATAGAGTAGATATAGAAGAGCTTTCTCCTCAAATTGAAGATTTTAGAAATGGAATCAAAGAAGATAGAGAAAATTACGGAAAAGCCCTCAATACCTCTAATCAGAGTATTGAAAAAGCGATGCTCTATAATGAACTTCTCACCCAAACAAAACAGAGGCTATCCGAGTTCGATAAAAGGATAAATCCCTCACTTTCAGCCTAGACTGAAAATTAGTTCAGACTAAACTTTATTTTTTTATTTAAAATAAAAAAGACGGTATTTATGAGCCAAAGAACCTCCTAAGAGGTTCTGTTTGGGTGGATTTTTTCCATGGCCTACTAGTTGTTCAGCTCCAGTTAATGCAGATAGTTTGGAGCCATTTTTATGAGAATAGTCATAAAGGTTCCAGTGACCTGTCCAAGGGGTGGTGTAGTAGGCTAAAATGACCTCTTGATCTGGATGATCTTTCAGAAAATAAAGAAGCCTTTCTTTGAAAATTTGATGCGTTTGTTTATGCGTTTGATGTTGGTCGATTGGGTGGGGTAAAAAAACAATTAGCCGTTTTGGACTTTGAATATGTGCTTTAAAAGCTTTGTCAATGATCGATCTATCCTCTTTAGAAAAAATCTGCTCATCATAAAAAGGGAGATCGAGCTGACAGACTTTTACTTGGGGATTCAGAAAAGTTAAAGCTTCTAAAGATTCTAGTTTACGAGCCTCAGCTTTGATCTCTCGATCTTCAACCCAATTTTCTGAGAGTAAGGATGCTTTTTCAACTAAATCATCGGGCAAGTAGGGGTGATTTACAATGTCATCTTGGTGGATCTGAGCCCTATGTCCCGATGTGGCATTGAAAACAACAAGGGGTATACCTTCAAGCCCTAAGTGCTGGACCATCCCTCCAAGCCCAATTTCAGTATCATCAGGATGAGGCGAAACAGAGATCACTAAATCGCCTTCTTCAAAAGAGAAAGTAGTTTGATCTTTTAGCTTCTTGTTTTTTTTATGCCCCTTTTTTATGTAGGTATTTTTTGGAAAAGGGATGCGATGCATTTGATTTTGATGCAGTTTAAGTTTAAAAAAAGTAAAAGATTCAAGATAGGGAGAGATCGAATTATTTACGCGACTCATCTCTTGAGTGATTAAATCGAAATTAGAACGTTTAGATTGTGTTTGATGAAACTTCTTTAAAGCCAGTGACTTTTTTTTCATTTCTGATTTATTGAGAGGTAAATGAACATTAGAATAAGAGGCTCCAACATCGTAGAAAATACCTAAAATAGGCTGACCTTTAAACTCAGCCTTAAGAAATTTATTCAATTCTGGTAAAACTTTAGCAAAATAATGTGTATACGGAAGTATAAGAATGTCAGGTTTTACTTTAAGAATTTGCTTTTTGAAAGAAGGAAGGTTTTGTTGAGTGGCTATTTCTATTTTATTGTCATTATCTTTAAAGCGGCGCCATAAAGAATAATGTAGTTTACCCGACTTAACCCACAGCACTTTTTTATTCTTTGGAATAGAGGCATATTTTAAAGAGGTCTCTGTTTTCTCCTGACCTTTATACAAAAGAGTTGCTGAAGAAGATTTTGGAACATCCCAAAAACTTATATAGTTAGAAGAGTTGTTATTATAAAGAAGGGAGTCCTTTTGATGAAGAATATTTAGGCTGAAAAGAGACTGGGACTGGCCAAGGCCGTAGCTCTTTTCATCAATCAAAAAAGTAAGTTTACCCTTGTCATAACATTGTAATAACGAAGCTGGGACCTGATAGGAGGGATCCGAGGAAAAGAGATGATAGAGTGGCTTTTTTTTACCTGCTCCAGTTGCCAGTATCACAATACGGTTTGAAAGGAAAATTTCCTTGAACCCTATAGTCAAAGCTTGTGAAGGAACCTGAGAGGCATCGCCTTCGAAAAAACGAGCATTAGTACTTCTTGTTCCAACGGATAGGGAAATTAAACGGGTTTCTGAATTTAGTGCCAACTTATTCTTTTCTTCTTCTGATCGATCTCTATCTAAAAAGACTTCCTCAGAATTAAAGTCATTGAAAGCTATGTGCGCAGGCTCAACTCCAATGCCTCCAAAACAGGTGACCCAAGAGCGAGGGTCTTCTAAATAGGAAAGTAGAGACTCTTTGTAGCTCTTAACCTCATTCTCTAAATCAGAAACATCTCCATGTAGCCTATGAATATTATTCGGTTTTGGGCAAAAAGACCTGAGTGTGATGTCCTTTTCAATAAGGCTTTTTAAAGTTTGGATTGAGGGAAGGGCTCGATCATTCATGTAGCCTTGTTCAAGGTGTTTGAAAGTTCGATTTGTACTTTTAAACTTAAAGGTCACATTTTTTAAAACTTCTAGGGTATTTAAATTCTGTGAACTCTCCTCTAATAATAGAGAGCAAAATTCTTCAAGTTGAGCATTTAATCGAATTCTTCGTTTCTTGTTTGAACATTCTTTTTTTGTAAGAGGCCTTAAACCAAAATAAATGAGCTTTTCTTTCGAGAGGTTAGGTGTAATAAAACGGTAAAGATGTGTATCCATATAGAAGTAGTAACTATTAGGGTCGTTTCGATCTAAACCTACATATTCATCCATATTAAAAAAAACGGCCCTAGATAAATCCAGTTTCCCCTCAAAAAAAGAAGCGACCATTTTTTTATAAAAAAGAAGGGGGCTCGAGCCTGTAGGGAAAATAAAAACCTGATTGAGGTTTTGACTCTTGGCATAGTCAAGTTCACTTTTAAAAACTTCAAAAGCTTTTTCGCCTATTTCTTGTAAGTTTTTTTCAATATGTAATACGATAGTCTCATTAGAAAAAAGGAAGCACTGCATAAAGGCCAAATAGATGAATAGTATTTTCATGGTTTGGAATATCAACCTTTATCTGAAATGTGAAAAAATAGCATATCAAAATATTTAAAAAAATACTGAATTAAACTTATTTTATGATCAAAAAAAAAATCGGCTATCTAGGAGGCACCTTCGATCCCATTCATTTTGGACACCTCAACTTAGCACTAGAAGCACTAGAAAAGGCTCATCTCGATGAAATTTGGTTCTGTCCAACACTTCTCTCTCCTCATAAGAAAGAACTCCCTCCAATAGAGATTACTCATCGACTTGAGATGGTAAGACTCGCAATAGAGGGTATCCCTGAATTTAAAGTCATCGAAAATGAAGCCCATGGAGATATTCCCCACTTTACCTATGAAACCCTGTCTAGCCTCAAGAAAGACCCTCAAAACCAAGATAAAATTTTCACTTTACTCCTCTCTGAAGACCTTATAGAAGGGCTTCATAAATGGCACGAAATTGATCGATTATTAGATGAATTTCCTCTTTTGATAGGACAAAGAGTAGGGGTTAACCTTCCTGAAATTAAAGATTTAAATGAAGGTCTACTGGGTAGAGTTAAAAACAAAAAGATTTCTATTAGAACACTAGAAATTAGTAGTAGAAATTTAAGAGCTCGGTTCAAAAAGAAACTATATTGCTCCCATCTTCTCCCTAGGAAAGTTCTGGACTACATTTGTCAAAATGAGTTATATTAGATATTTAAATAGTATAAAAAATCAAAGAGTTTTAAATGTTAATACCCGAATCTACTGACTGTAATGTTGATGAATCTAGAGAATTAGTTAATAATATTTCTAAGTTAATCAATGAAAGCCTAGGCCGTAATATTTTTGTAGTCGATATCCGAGGAGTCTCTACTCTCTGTGATTTTTGTGTTGTAGCTGAAGGGCGTGTTGATCGTCACGTTAAAGCCATAGCAAAAAACATAGAAGAAACCCTCCAAAAAGAGGGAGTGGAAACTTCCAAAATGGAAGGAATGCAAGAAGGAAACTGGGTTATTTTAGATTATCTAAATGTCATGGTTCACATTCTAACACCTGCTTACAGAGAAAAATATCATTTGGAAAGATTGTGGGAAGAGGGTACTATTGTCGACTTAAATTTTGAAGAGTAATCAAAATGCCTTTTACTATTGGAGGAGATAGACTTCCTCCTAAAAATCAAAAAGGAACTTTGAAAAAAGTTCGTGTTGAAGAACAAAAGAAAAGAGGTAAATTTGTCACTCGAGTTCATAACCTGAATTTAGAAGGGCAAAGCTTAAAAAATCTAGTTCGATTTTTAAAAAACGAATGTCATTGTGGCGGAACTTGCAAAGACGGGGTTATCGAACTACAAGGAAAGAATAAAGAGGCTGTTCTCAAAGCCTTAAAAGAATATCCCCCAGGGGACCTAAACCTATAGAATTGGAGCCAAAACTATGAAGAAGAAGCGTATTGTAGTGACAGGGATGGGGCTTGTCTCTTGTTTTGGAAGTGATGTTGATACTTTTTATAATTCTCTCCTAGAGGGGAAAAGTGGGGTCAGACCCTTAGATGCTTTTCCTTGTGAAGAAATGACAACTCGTTTTGCAGCTGACATTAAAGATTTTGACCCTTCTCCTTATATAGAAAAAAAGCAAATTAGACGGCTAGACCCTTACGCACTCTATGCTATAGTAGCTGGAAGACGTGCTTTGGAAGATGCAAATCTGGTGGGTGAAAACCTCGACAAACTCAATAAGAGCAAATGTGGAGTTATAATCGGATCTGGAATGGGTGGAATGCAGGTCTTTTATGATGGATCTGAAACTCTCTTAACTAAAGGATACCAAAGGATTACACCTTTTTTTGTCCCCTACATTATCACCAATATTGGGGGAGCTCTTTTAGCTAAAGACGTTGGCTTTATGGGTCCTAATTACTCTATTTCTACAGCTTGCGCAACTGGAAACTATTCAATTATTAATGCAGCTAATCATATCAGAATGGGACATGCTGATGTCATGGTTTGTGGTGGATCTGAAAATGCTCTAATAAAGCTTGGAGTGGCAGCATTTATTGCTTGTAAGGCTCTGTCAAAGAAGAATGATGAACCTGAAAAAGCTTCTAGACCTTGGGATACAGATCGAGATGGTTTTGTCATGGGAACTGGGGCTGGAGTACTTGTTTTAGAAAGCTTAGACCACGCACTTGAAAGAGGAGCTGCGATCTATGCAGAATATTTAGGAGGTGGTATCTCTTGTGATGCTCACCATATTACTGACCCGAGAGCAGATGGTTTAGGCGTTGCTCTTTGTATTGAAAATGCAATAGAAGATGCAGGCATTCAAAAAGAAGATATCAACTATATTAACGCTCACGCAACTTCAACCCCTGCAGGGGATATGGCCGAATATAATGCGGTTAAAAAAGTTTTTGGAGACACAAGCTCTATTAAGATGAATGCAACAAAATCGATGACTGGACACTGTTTAGGTGCTGCTGGAGGAATTGAAGCGATCGTATCTATTAAAGCTATTGAAACAGGGAAACTTCATCCAACAATAAACTTAGATAATCCAGAACCTGCTTTAGACATGGATGTTGTCCCTAATGTAGCTATTGAGCATGATGTGAAAGCAGCTCTTTCCAATTCCTTTGGTTTTGGTGGACATAACGCTTCTATTATTTTTGCGCCTTATGAAGCCTAAAGAAGAAAACTGTGCGGGAGTTATTCCGTTAAGAATAAAAGCAGACAAGTCTTTGGAAATCTTGCTTGCTTTGCACACGAAAGGAAGCTATTGGGCCTTTCCTAAGGGCCATATAGAGGCTCATGAACCCCCCTATACTGCAGCTGAAAGAGAGTTATTTGAAGAGCTCAACTTGGAGATTGAAAGCCTCTATGGACATCCTCCATTAAAAGAAGACTATATCTTTGAACGAGATGGGACAGAGGTTCATAAATTCATTACTTATTATCCCGCTTTTGTAAAAGGGGAAATCACCCTTAAAGAAACACACGAAGTCAAAGAGGCGAAGTGGTTTTCTGTGACACAAGCGCTCTCTCAAATTACATATGACGAAACTCGTAAAATGCTTGAGCCTTTGATCCAAACTTTTAAAAAGTAAGCTTGATATCTTAGCACCTGACATAATTCAAATATTACTTTTATTCTTTTTTATGCTTTGAAACTATAAAGCATCTGTGAGATAATTCTAAAAAAAGGGGATCGATATGTTTGCACTTACTAAAACTCAAAATAATAATTTACTAAAAGCCGCAACTCTTGTTGGATGTGTATTATTTTTAGTCGTTTGCACTAAATTTAGAATATATACTCAGTTCTCACCTGTTCCAATTACCATGCAAACATTTTCAATTTTTATTTTAGGCGCACTGCTTCCTTTTAGACAGTCAGTCACTTGTTTTATGGTAGTTTTGCTTGAAAGATTTTTTGGCTCACCCTTTATTGGAATGCCTATAGCATTCACCGGTCTTACTTTCGGCTATCTTGTTGGAATGGTTGTTGCCCTTTACTTTCTGAGTAAGGCGATAAAAAAGATGCCTTTAATGCTCGCACTTGTTGTAGCTGATGTCTTAATACTTGCTTTTGGTGCTCTACATCTTCAATTTGTATTTGGATTTAAGGTCGCCTTCATGGTGGGTGTGGTTCCTTTTATTGTTGGGGGAGTCTTAAAGATTCTTGCAGCTTATGGGTTCATCCAAGCGACTTTAAAGAAACGCTTAGACTCGACCTCCGTCTAGAGTCAAAACACTTGCATTCATATATTCATTCTCGATTAGAAAACGAATAGCGTGGACAGCCTCTTCGGGTTTTCCAGAGCGCTTTAATAAGATTCTTTTTTTGCAAATTTCATCAAATTCAGTTTTAGGAAACCCCTCAGAAGGTAAAATCATGCCCAAAAGAAGAGCATTTACACGAATTTTGGGAGCGAGTTCTAAAGCTAAAGTTTGGGTTGCGTGAAGAAGGGCTGCTTTGGAAATGCTATGTAGAGGGTAACTTCTAAAGGGATTGATAGCACTCGAATCACAAAGGTTAATAATTGTAGAATTTTGAGTCATTAGTTTTAAGGCGAACTTGCTGCAGAGAAGGGGAGCTAAAAGATTTACTTTGAGAGTGCTTTCAAAGTCTTCTACCTCTTTAAAAGGCTTATGCTCAAATAGACTTGCGCTATTAATTAAAACATCAAGTCTGCCGAAGTGCTTTTTAGTGAATTCAAAAAGGCCCTGAATAGAGTTAAGATCTTTGAAGTCCGCTTGGTAAATTTCTGCTTGCCCTCCTTTCATTTGAATCTCTTTTTGAAGGGCAATAGCACTTGTCTTAGATTGATTGTAATGTAGAATGAACTTTGAGGCTGGAAGGCCAAGACTGAGGACTCGACCGAGTCTTCTAGCTCCTCCTGTAATTAAAATAACTTTGTCTTTAAGAGAGGTCACAAATTTGATGGGTTAAAAAGTTTAAAAAGCTTTTGTCTCCATGAAAACTCTGAGTAGTGAGCGTTGTAGGTTTAGATCCTTTTTGTGAAAGAGCTAAACATGTATGCAAACCGGTCATCTTTAAAAGAACGGCTTTCGCATTCAATTTTAAAAAAAGTGTGGTCGCAATCTCAGCAGAGAGGTTTTCTTGGAGAATGAGTCGTCGGCTGACTGATTCAATATATTGGAAAATACGTCCTAAACCTAAAGTGTGGGCGAGGGGAACATAAGCTAGGTGAACTTCTCCAAAAAAGGGAACCAGGTGATGCTCACAAAGAGAATAAAATGGAATATTTTTGATTAAAACCGTTTCTTCAGAATTTTTCAGGTCTAGTTTAATCACATCACCTAGAAGATCATCAGAAGATTTTTTATAACCCGTTAAAAATGAATGGTACATTTGAAGCATGCGCTCTGGCGTTTTTTGAAGACCCTTTCTTTTAGGGTCTTCTCCAATCTGCTCAAAAATGCTTTTTAGGGCTGTATAAAAGACTTCCATTAGCCAACTAGAGTAAAAAATAGTAAGGGTCCACTATAGTTTTTTGGACGTTTTCAAACAATAAATTCTTGCTTTTCTCGAATGAACCTCTCTTTTTGTTGAAAAAATAAGGGAGTTTCGATGTTTTTATTCTCAATAGCTAGACTGAACTTTCTTTATCCTTAATATTAAGCTATTTATATCTAAACATTTCTCCTTTTAAATACGAGAAGCCTCTTGAAAAATATTGGAATGCTTGCTAACAAAGACTTTAAGGGGGCTTGTGCTAATGCTGTTGAAAATTGTTAAATATCTCACTTGTGGACTGATCAAACTCCTGCTCGCTACTCGTTACAAAATGGAGTATCGTGGGAGAGAGAAACTCACTCCTGAAAATCTCTCTAAAAAGGGAGGGATTTTATTTCTACCTAACCATACAGCTGAAGTAGACCCTTTGATCGTGGGAACAGGCCTTTGGAACGAATTTCAACCTAGGCCTGTAATTCTTGAATGGATAATTCAAATGCCTGTGGTAAAAGGTGTTATGTTGTTAATGAAAGCTGTCCCCATTCCTGATTTTCAAAAGAGGATTGCGCACACTAGAGTTATTCAAGCAGATAAAGCGTTTTCTACGGTCATAGAAGGCTTAAAAAAGGGTGAAAATTTCTTATTCTACCCAGCCGGAAAACTGAAGGTTGGAGAAAAAGAAATTATTGGAGGAGCCTCTGGATTGCACAAAATTATTCAAGCTAATCCAGAAATAAATATAGTGCTTGTAAGAACTACTGGGCTATGGGGAAGTACTTTTTCAAAAGGATGGGATGGAAAGCCAGTCGGATTCGTAAAACCTGCTTGTCATGCATTTTTAGCTGTTATTAAAAACGGATTTTTTTTTCTACCCAAACGTAAAGTTATTATAGAGTATCAGCCGATGAATGACTCTTTTCCAAGAGTGTCATCTAAAATCGTTTTAAATCATTTTTTAGAAAATTGGTATAACCAAGATCCAGACCCTCTTAAGATTATTCCTTATCAATTTTGGAGTAATAAAGTCTTAAGACACTATATTCCCCCTGAACCTCACAGAGATGTGAGTAATGTTCCCGAAGAAACACAAGACGATGTAATTCAGGAAATAGCAAGGATCAGTAAAATGTCACCGAGTGAAATTACAATTGAAATGAGCCTTTTTGCTGATCTACGTTTAGATTCATTGGATGCACAAGAAATCGTGACTTATTTGGAAGAAAATTATAATGTAAGCAATGTAAATCCTTATCAACTAACTACGGTAGCAAGCGTCATGAATTATGCAGCACATCCAAATGAACCTTCCCTTCAAGAAGAAAAAATCGATTCTTCAAGCTCTGATTGGAAAGGTTTTGATGAGAAAGCAGCAAAACGAGCCTCTATTTATGGAGACAGTGTCCCCGAAGCTTTCTTTAGAATAGCGTGCTCCAGGCGAAAAAGTTTTGCGTGTGCTGATTTAGTGCTTAAGGAAGTTACTTATGAAAGGCTCATGCTTTCTGTTATTTTGATGGCTAAGAAGATAGAAAAGATGCCAGGACAATATATTGGAGTACTGCTACCTGCTTCGATTGCTGTAAACGTGATTGTCATAGCCTGTCAGCTCGCAAAGAAAATTCCAGTGATGATTAACTGGACGGTAGGTGTTCATCACCTGGAAGCTGTTAAACAGTCCACTGGCGTGCAATGCGTAATCAGCTCCGATATTTTTCTGAAAAATATTCCAGATGTTGACACCAGTCCAATCTCAAATGAACTGCTTTCCATAGAAAAATTAAAAGAGAGCATCTCTCTTTATGAAAAAATTAAAACATCCCTTCTAGTTAAGCTAAAGTATGAAACTTTAATCAAAAAACTGGGCTTGCTAGACTTTGATAAAAATAGTCCTGCCGTTTTACTTTTTACTAGTGGAACAGAAACCGCACCAAAAGGGGTGCCGCTTTCTCATGAAAATATTTTGTTTGATATGAAGACTGCTTTTGATCGTGTAAAAACGACAAACGAAGATGTTATTTTAGGCTTTTTGCCTCCCTTCCATTCCTATGGATTCACAGTGTGTGGATTGCTCCCTCTTATTTCAGGAGTTAGAGCTATTTATTACCCAAACCCGACACATTATAAAAAACTTGCTAGGCTTATTGCAGAGTGGGAGGTTACGTTCTTAGCAGGAGCCCCTACTTTTTTAAAGGGGATTTTACAGCCGTCCCAAAAAAATCTATATAAAAGTTTAAGAATTATTATTTCAGGTGCAGAGAAAGCTCCAGAATCCCTTCTAAAAAAAGTGGAAGAACTCTGTCCAAAAGCAGAGTTCCTTGAAGGTTACGGTCTTTCTGAGTGTTCCCCAATCCTCACCCTTAATATCCCTAATCAACCTCATCAAGGTGTTGGCCCTCCCTTAGACGGGGTCGAAATCTTAATCGTTCATCCAGAATCGGGTGAAAAGATGCCTATAGGAAAGGATGGACAAGTTTTGGGAAGAGGGCCTAATGTTTTTAAAGGATATCTCGGCAATAATGTTAAATCTCCCTTTGTAGAAATCGACCAAAAACAATGGTTTCAAACAGGAGACTTAGGGCATCTAGACGAAAGGGGCTATCTTACCTTAGTTGGAAGACTTAAACGGCAAATTAAAATAGGTGGAGAAATGGTCAATCTTAATGCCTTAGAAGATGGACTTATTAAAAAAATTACTGAAGATGGGCGTCTTAAATCCTGTTCAAAAGACGATCCCTGTTTTGCACTCTCTTCAAAAGAAGAAAACGAACGCTCTAGGATCTATCTTTTTACGACTATTGAAATTGGATTAGATGAAGTAAATAACATGATTAAGCAGCTAGGGTTTAGTAACCTTCATCGAATTCATCGAATCGAAAAATTAGATAAACTTCCTCTTATGGGAAATGGTAAAATTCATTACAGGCAATTAGAAGATCTGTTGAATAAACCAAGGTAAATTTAAAATTATAAGCTCTATTATTAAAATATTTAATTTGACAGGGTTAAACCTTAGTAGGTTTGTCTTGGAATAATTGCTCCCTTCTGCTATCATTCCCTTAAATTTTTTATTCGAGGACTACTCATGAAGAGAACCTATCAGCCATCCACAATTAAGCGTAAGAAAACTCATGGGTTTCGCGAGCGCATGAAAACACGAAATGGTAGAAAAATTTTGAATAGACGACGTAATGCAGGTCGTAAAGCCCTCACTGTGTGAATAACACCTACTCTAAAGCTTTTCGGCTTAGAAAATCTTACCAATTTAGACAAGTTTTTCAACAAGGATGTGAGTCAAAAGGAAAGTATATTATCCTTTGCGCTTACCATCATTCTAAGAAAGATGATCCAAAGTTAGGGGTCGTTGCTTCAAAATACTTTGGTAATGCCATTGTAAGAAATCGATTTAAACGAATCTCAAGGGAAGCTTTTAGAAGAGTTAGAACTTCTCTTCCAAAGGGCTTTCAGCTGGTTTTAAAACCCCGAAAGTATGCCCTTCGTGCCTCTATGGCGGAAATTCTAGAAGAACTTTTAAAACTATCAAATGAAATTTTAGAAAAAGGCTATGAAGTTAGTGGATCTACCCAGCGAATGAATCGTTCAGTAACCTCTTGCCAGAAATTGAATCCATTAAATCCTATAATACCCGTAGAGAGGGGTGGGCAAAGATTTTTAGAAAGGCCTGCAGCAAAAAAGGGTCCGAGTAGCCCGACTAGTACGTAAGTGGTCTTTCCCTCATAGGTCATTCGTCCAAAATCAGTTTGATTGGCATCACCTTCCAACCTCTTTGGAACGATATTATTGAACTTCCAATTATAAATAGGCTTCGCAACTCCAATTACTGAACCCAATAAATAGGGTTTTGGGTCTATAGTCGCTATGAGTAAGCTTGTTGCTAGCCTCATATCAATCAATAAATCTTTAGAAAGTGTTTTATAAGGTTTAAGTTTTTTCCTGGGATCTACATCTGCAGAGTAGTCTTTTGGACCAGGAGGTTTAGGTTCAGGAGGCAAAGAGGGAAGTACAATCTGATAGGTAATCCCGGAGTCTTGAGAAGATATCGGCTGTGTCATAAAAAACCTCTAGTGAAAGTAGTTTCTTCAAAATTAAAACTCGCTTTAATAATTTCGAAAATTAAGCCTTAGGAGTTTCAGGTTTATCAGATTCATTCTCTACTTTTTTAGAATCTTGAGTAGCCTTTGTTGTAAGAAGTTGGTAGGCATAAGCGCAGAGGCCTAAAGTGGCTAATAAAAAAACAGTAGGAATTACAAAAGAACCAGAACTGAAACTTTGCATCATGGTATCACGACACTCTTTGTCCATTCCGCAATTTCCACTCAACTGTGCGCGAGCATAGGCTCTTTGTTGCTCTTGATTTTGAAAAGAACGGCCCATGCCTTCATTCCATTGATCCTTTGCATCATTTCCTAAACTTTCTCCAGTTTTAAAAAGCGACTTACTTAGCCCTTGGATTGTTCCGAGTAAACCCTGTTGTCCCAGATCCACTATACCCTCTGTAAGGTCAGAAGCAGTATTCTGTATTAGGTTAGGCTCGTCATAAATTCTTAGCGCGGAACCTATGAGTTTTAAAGAGGTGGTAAGACCTATAAGCCCTATTTGATTCCAGATAAATATGGCACCAGCTGTTGACTGAATAGGTTGCTCTATAAATCGATCCCCAATGAATTTAGGGATGGATACGAACGGGGCCACAAATGCTCTTGAAGCAGCTGGAGGAAATGCAGCAAATAGCTCACTAATTGGATTTCCGTTATGTTGTACCCCTGTGCGACTTGTGGGGATGGTGGGGATGGTGGGGGTGATGGGGGCGCTGCCGGATGCTGCTTTGGTCGACATTATGACTTCCTTTCTTTAGGTTTTTCTTTAGAAGTATCAATCCATCTAGCAACCCTTTGCACAACTTCTTCACCAGTTAAAATACTGTGGTAGAGTGTGAAACCAAACTTAATACATTGAGGTCCAGTAGATGGGAGCATTCCTTCTTTATTTTGTCTTAAAATAGTTCTTGTAGCTGAGTCTAAATTTGGGTTGTTGGCTCCAATAGGCATAGCGTCTTTAAGCTTATCACTTGGAAACCAAGACTCAATTTTAATAGGAGCGACTATCGCAAAAATATTTTCAGCTACAATGTAGACTTGAGAAAGAAGACTTGACGAATGAGCTGTCGCTCCAAAATCTATAATTTCAGCATCAGAAGCAATCTTTTTAGGAGGACCATTTTCACTCCATTCGATTGCACCTTTGAAAGCTCCTGCTATAAATCCCGATGCATAAACTTCTGGGTTACATCCAAAAAGAAAAGTCTGAGTTGCAACCTTGAAGATCATCCAAATATCTTTATAGAGATGAGCTCCCGGAGGAGAGGGTCTCTCTGCAGGCTTATTGGGCGGAATAAAGGGTGGTTCGCTCTTATAGACATTACAATTGCTATAAGTCGGCACTGGATAGGCCCTACTTCGATCGGATGTTGAACTTCTTGGAACAGTTGTCATAATTCTATGGGGTATCTTTTGTAAATTATGAAAGAACCATATTAAAACTAAAATAAATATAATTCAATGATTTAAAAAGATATTTAAAGGAAGGTATAAACATTTAAAATGTTAAACTTGAGATGTTTATGGAATTCAATCTTAATTAAAACTTTAATTAAGATTTGAGCTTAATGTTTTCTTAACATTCCAAAACAGAATGTTTCTTAAGAATGGTCTGATGTTGTAAACTACATCGATTCTAATCCTGAAAGCAGTACAAAAAATGCATCCAACTTTGATCATACGCCACCGTAAGGAAAATAAAAAGAAATGTACTCTTGAACCCCTAACTATTCAAAAAAAGTTTCTTTTTTTCACTTATCCTAAGAAGCTGGAACTTCCCGATTTAAGCTCCTATTTTGTTTTGGCGATAGAAGGGGAAACTCCTTTATCAAAAGAGGATCAAGATAAAGGACTTATTTTACTCGATGGCACTTGGAAGTATGCAAATCAAATGTATCAACACTTATTTAAGGATGGAAAGGTTCCCATCCGAACTTTGCCGAGCCATGTTCAAACAGCTTATCCAAGAAAACAAACACATTGTCTGAACCCAGAGCAAGGCCTCGCTTCAATAGAAGCCCTTTTTATTGCTTATTTGGAACTTGGTTGGTCAACTAAGGGGCTTTTAGATCACTATCACTTTAGAAATTCGTTTTTGAAAAAAAATGGAATTTTAGATACCTGTACGTAATTTTTCATTTGACTTTTCATCGTGATTTCTTTATCAAATAGCCCCAAGTTCAAAGGGATTCTTATGACAAGCGACACTCTAGTGGCTACTGAAGCTAACCTGAATGTATATTCACAGAGTACAAGTTTACTCTTTCAATTTATTTTATCTGAATTCATTGTCTCCAGTAAACAAGTACAGGAAATTGAGAGAACTTATGATGAGATGGAATCTCTTTTAATCAAGCAGCGTCTTGAAGGAGATGTTGAGATTTATTTGACTAAATTACTAGATCTGACTCCTTCTCTAACAGGCTCTCAAATCGTAATTGTTAATGAGCAAACCTTTCCTTGGACACATCATAAAGGCAGCCTCAATAAGTTGAGGCATTACTGTTACCTACTCAGCCACAAATCTCCAGAACAAACTGATATTCTTAATATGAATGTAGCTGTAAGCAAAGCTTTTCATAGTGCTCTTCAAATTCGAGAAGTCATTTTTTCTCTTCAAAGACAATATAATGACCCAAATCGCATTCCGAATTATGTTTCGCTTTATCAACTCTTAGATAGAGTTATCGATAACATGAGACGAGCCTCTAGACTGATCTTAAGGATTTTAATTCAATTTAAAGAAGACGAAAATGTGCTTCTTTTTTTACTCAAACATAAAACTGATTTTGATAGGCTCTATAAAACTCAGTTTGTATCTAGAATCCTAAAAAAAATGTTTTCTAAAGGAGCTGAGGGAGCTGAGCTCCTCCTCAAGGAAAAATATACAGAAAGGGGATTTCATAGCTTGATAGATTCTATTACCCATCAAATGTCAAGCTTAGATGCTTGTGTGATACCAAATTAAATATGGATGATTCGTTTGTAGATCTAATAGAAAAAACCAAAACCTGGATGCGTGAGGAATTTGAACTTGAGAGCCATGTTTTCTCAGAGCATTTAAGACCTCTTAAAGAAGAAACAGTAGCTCTTGATCAGCTGTTTAGTCCTCAAAAAAAATCTTCAAAATCTACTTATTTGTTTTCAAAAAAAATAGAGACTGCTGAAATTCTCATACTCAATCAGAGTTTAGAGGTATCAGAGAAAACACTCTTAGAAAGGATGGGAATAGCTATTAATAAGCATATTGCCACATCTTTTTTACTCGAGATTCCTAAAGTGCGAGAGGATACTTATTTTGTAGAGATGTTTGCAGCTTCAAAAAAAGCAAGATGGCTCTTAATTTCTGAAATACAACTCTATCAAATGCCTGACTTAATGCTTCATTATGAAAAACACCCTCTTCGTGCCTTATCAAAAATTCCTGTTTTTCTTTTAGCAGATCTTAAAGCTTATAATGCAGATCTTCAAATGAAGAAAAGTCTCTGGAAATCCTTACTTAATCAACTTTAAATGGCTAAATCATTTGTTCAGTATGCATCCGTTTTACTCAATAGCGGATTGAAGCAAGCTCTTGATTATGGTGTTTTAGACGAACACGCAGGTCTTGTTCAAGAAGGCTCTTTGGTTCAGGTGCCTTTAAGAGGTGTGCTGCAAACAGGTATTGTTGTTCAAATTCAAGATCAATCTCAAATCAAACGCATTTTACCTATCAAAAAAGTTCTTTCAAATGAACCTTTAATGACTCCTAAACTATTTGAACTAGCTATTTGGATGGGCCGCTACTATCAAACTCCTTTATCTAAAGTTCTAAAGCTCTTCTTTCCAAGGTCTGTAAGAAAAGATATGGGGCATAAAGAGCAACTTGCTGTCTCACGAGTTAAAACAAAAGAGGAAATACGCCTCTTTTGCTTAGAAATGAGAGCAAAAAAACCTAAACAAGTTCAACTTTTAGATCATATGCTAAAGGTTGAGAGCAATATTTTATTGACTGAGCTTTTAGAGCAAGCGCAAGCTTCAAGATCTACTGTAAAAGCCTTGATAGAAAAAGGGCTTTTACAAGCCTCAAAAACAATTATTGATCGTAATCCTCTTGAACATGCTGAGTTCTTTCCTTCCAAACCTAAAATCTTAAATGATGAACAACACAAAACTTTAGTAGAAATTAAGAATCATATTTCTTCTAATTTATTTGAAGTAGATTTGCTTCATGGGGTTACAGGAAGTGGAAAAACAGAAGTTTATTTGCAAGCAATCCAACATGCTCTAGAGCTTGGAAAAACCGCTCTTATGCTTGTTCCTGAAATTGCATTAACGACACAAACCATTGAAAAGTTTAAAGGTCGTTTTAAAGAAAAAATAGCTATTTTGCACCACAGGCTATCGGAAGGGGAACGCTTTGATGAATGGTATGCAATTCGAAAAGGGAAAGCTCCGATCGTGATTGGAGCCAGATCTGCTGTTTTTGCCCCTTTAGAAAATATAGGCCTTTTGATTGTAGATGAAGAGCATGAGCAATCCTATAAACAAACTGATGATATGCCCACTTATCAGGCAAGGGATCTAGCCGTTGTGAGAGGCAAGATTCATAACGCTTGCGTTATACTCGGAAGTGCTACACCTAGTTTTGAAAGCTATCGAAATGCTCAAAGTGGTAAATACAATCTCCTTGAGCTCACCAAGCGTGTAGAAAGTAAACCCCTTCCGAAAGTAAAACTCGTAGACATGCGCCTTGAATTTGAAAAAGCTGGAGGATATACGGTTTTTTCAAGCCCTCTTCTTACAGGAATTAAAAAACGTTTTGAAAAGGGAGAGCAAGTTTTACTCTTTTTAAATAGAAGAGGGTACCACACTACCCTTCTTTGTGGAGGATGTGGGGAAGTTGTGAATTGCCCCTATTGTGAAATTGCCCTTACATTTCATCTTAAAGAAGATTGCTTAACCTGCCACCTTTGTGATTTCCAAACATCACCTCCAAGAACCTGTCCTAAATGTCGAGAGCAGACCTTTAAATTTAAAGGTGTAGGAACTGAAAAAATAGAAAAACAACTGAGACAAATTTTTCCAGCAATTCGAACACTGCGTATGGATGCAGATACAACCAAGCATACTGGTAGCTATGAAAAGCTTTATTATGGATTTAGAAATCATAAAGCAGACGTGCTTATTGGAACCCAGATGGTAGCAAAGGGTCTTCATTTTCCCAATGTGACCTTGGTCGGAGTTTTAAACTGTGATAACCAACTCAATCTACCTGATTTTAGAGCTTCTGAAACCTCTTACCAACTACTTACGCAAGTCGCTGGACGGGCAGGAAGAGGAGATGTACCTGGAGAAGTCATTGTCCAAACTTTTAATTTGGATAACCCGATTCTAAAGCTTGCCGTGAATCAAGATTATCTTAAATTTTATGAACATGAAATTCCCTCTAGAAAACTCTTCAATTTCCCTCCTTTTATTCACCTAGTAAAAATTACATTTAAGGGGAAATCTGAGGAGAAGACTTTAAATTATGCACAACAGGTTGAAAATCTTTTAAAACGCTTAAGTCGAAATAATTTTGAAGTTCATTCTCCACTTCCTTGCGGATACCCCAAGATCAAAGAATACTATCGGTTCCAAATTTTGATCAAATGTCAAAATGTATACCTTTTGAGTCCTTGTTTAAAGCAGATCGAAGGGCGAATCAAAAAACCTAGCGATATTAGGGTTCTTGTAGATGTGGATCCTAGCTCAACTTTTTTCTAAGTGTTTTAATCTAAAAAATGAATGGGGCTTAAAACCTCTTTTAAGCTAGAAACTTGCTCTTCTTCAAGAGGCGCTTGATGATCTTTAAGGTGAGAAATAAGATGGTCTATAAACTGCATATTTAGAAGTTTAGGATCGATTCTTTTTAAATCTTCTTTCATCAGAGAGAACAAGGTTGAAGATGATCCTTCTAGGTTTACTAAGTAAGGGAAGTTAAGTAAATGCACATAGAGTTCCTCAAAAATCTCTTCGATAGAAATATCCGAATCAATGAGTGGTAACCTATCTAGTTTAAGATCTTCTAATTTTAAAATTAAACGAGCTAAATAGTTTACAAAAAGAATCTTAGTTTCAACAGGTTCTTGAGGTCTGAGTGAAAAGTCTAAAAGAAGGTCCAAGCCTCGATCAAATCTAGTTTCTAAATCTTCTTCTGTTTCTTTAAAAGCAGCCGTTTCTGGCTCTGAGAGGTGGGAGGTGAAAATTTCAATCAGAGAAAGTGGCTCTGCTGGAAATTCCATATAAGAATCACAAAAATATAAGATAATATTTTCCCAAAATGTATCTTTGCATTCAAATCCTAGAGAGTTCAATTGAACGACTTCTTTTTTTGGGTCAAAATGCTCAAAAAAATGGTTCAAAAAGTACTCACGCTCATTTTCATTGAAGTCTTGGATATAAGCCTCAATAAATAGAAGTTTACATTGATGATAATCAATTGAATGAGAGTTCAAACCTTTAACCACAGCAGAAAACTTAGAATGGGAGGTAATCAAGATTTCCGAAGAGAGCAGGGTAAGTACATCGAGTCGCTTAGAAATAGATTCTGGAAAAATTCCAGATTTCTCTACCTTAGAAGTCTTATTGACTGAGTCCAATGACAAAGTCGTATTGGGAAGTATAGAATCAACATTCATTTAAAACACAGTTGTAAAGAAAATAATGAAGTATGAATCTAATCTATTTGAAGCTTTATTTTCAATACACTCAGCTAAGAGCCTGCGATCAGGATTGAAGAAGGCGTTGTTGATTTAATCAAAATCGACCGATTCAGACAAATAAATATTTAAGAAAATAAGCGTATAAATGAAAATGGACTCCTAATCGACAAAAACAGGAGTCCAAAGATGAGCTACGTTAAACGTA
>Ga0208770_1000392_pt1 | contig 29210 bp, 37 predicted proteins | sample AntAceMetag02UK9_FD_184771 | JGI IMG/M metagenome (GOLD analysis project Ga0208770, IMG submission 184771) | Saline lake microbial communities from Ace Lake, Antarctica - Antarctic Ace Lake Metagenome 02UK9 (SPAdes) (version 2) | ecosystem: Environmental > Aquatic > Non-marine Saline and... | reverse complement strand
CATGGGAAAATGGCTGGCATGGATAACCGCCAGTCAAAATGTCAACTGGTGGAACAGATGCCCAATCAATTTTTGTGATGTCTCCAAGGTTGGGAACATCTGGGTAATGGGCTGTCAGCACTTGACAGGCTGCTGGCTCAATCTCTGAGTACCACGCGAGTTTCCCACCGACAGCCATGTCGAGGCCACCGTAACCAGTGAACAAACTCCCCACTCTCATTCCATGTCCCTTAGTAGCATTGACTCTGGCGAGTAGTTCATCCACACTGCCGTGCCACCCGTGGCATCCGCTGGCCCGTAACGGTTCTTTACTGGTGCAACGGCCATGAGTCCGGGCTGTTCGGATGACAGGGTGAGGATCAGTGAAGGTATTTGTGCGATCTTTCCGTGCAACGCTGCCCGTGGTGGGCAAGGGTTGCTGTTGTACGATTCGCTGGTGTGATGCAGGATGAGGAAGGCTGAGTTCATTTCACGTGCCCACCATTTAACTTCACGCATCAGTGAACGCAACGAACCGAACTCGTCACCACTCTCGTGAGTAATATCTACGGCGTTGTCTACTACCACAAGTTCGGGGTCGGAACCGTACAGTTCACGGTACACGTTGATCTCATCTTCAAGGTCGCCTAGTGTGGGGCTGGCATCGAACATCCATTTGATGTGACTGCCGTATTGTTTCAGTAAACCGCTAGCCCAATCAACGTCCATCATCATGCGTGATTCGACTTCGGATTGTGGTAAACCTGTTATCATGGACACGGATCGGATTGCCATGGTGGATTCGTGACTGTCAGCACTAGCGTACAAGGTTGGCACTTGTGTTTTAAGTGCGAGGGCTAGGGCCACGGTGGATTTACCTGCACCGGGTGGACCTGCGATCATGGATACTTCACCACGACGGATACTTATATGCTTGTCTGCCCATGAACGGAACGGTAAGTGTAATGCTGCACCACCTTTGTCAAGTGAGCGTACTGCACGATCAAGTGTTCTCATGTTGTGTGCTTCCTTATTCTGGTTGCCCACCACGTAATAAAGAAAGCCTTGTTGCGGAAAGAAAACTTAATGCTTGTCGCCCCGGATCTTTCAAGGTCTAGTGCCACCCCAACTTGGTGGTCGTAGTCTTGACTGATAAGTCTTAATTGTAAATTCAGGAAACTTCTAGCGTATATGGTGCGTTCGCCGGGGGCCGACGTGTGGTAGTTGATGTTGTAGATTCTTTTACTCATGTTTCTCCTTCAGGGAAAGGGTGTTAGTGTGGACAGACCGCTTCCCTGTCAACCTGCCCACACTAAGTTTAGTTACGCAGCGAACGAGTTCCATTCGGCACTCTTATTGTCAAGGAACTGTGCTGCACATTGACCCGGTGTACCCTTGGGTGTCGGGCACATGTACGCCTTCCACGGTCCACGGGCACTCTGACCGCTACGCGCAGTCATCACACCGTGTGCACATTGTCGTACCGCCCCTGCCGTGAACGCTGCTGCCGGTGCGGGTGCTGGTGGTTGACCCCATGATGCAGCGGGTGGTGCTTGTGGTGCCACGTCAGGCACACCTGCTGCTGCTGGTGGCTGTACCGACGCTAACGCTACCTGTTCACCGACTACACCGGCACCGGATAGTTGCTGTTCAATCTCCGTGAACGTAGCGATACGGTCTTGGATGATTGCTAAGCCAAGATCAAACGAAGGCTCATCGTTACCGTACACGTTGATTAACGTGCCGTTGCGTGTCTTAAAGTTTACTTGAACTAGTGTGTCTTTTGATGCGGTCATGCTGTCACTTCCTTAATGTCGTTTTCCAATACGGGTGGAACGATAGCGGGGTTTTGAGTGTAGCAGTGATCCGACACGCCACACCACGAGCAACCCATACCAATGTTGGGGAGAAAGATCCCTTGCTTAATGATCTTGTACGTGTCCCGCATGAAACGGGAAACCATCTCCGGTGGGAACACGTCAAGGTCACTTGGTTGTGTGAGTGTTCCTTCACGACCCATCCAGTAGGCACCGTAACGAATGTCCACATCAAACATTTCACGTATCGCTAAACGGTACACGCCTAGTTGCAGTGACGACTTCGGTGGTTGCCCAGTCTTAAGGTCCACGATGAGTAGTTCACCAGTGGTTTTGTCTTGGAACACACGGTCAATGTAGGACTTCAACATTGTTTCGTTGGGTAGCATCGCTTCGATACCTATTTCAATGGCTGGTTTACCGTTGGGTGCCGTCCACACTTCAATGTTTGGGTTGAGTTGCCTCCACCTGACATAGTTACCAACCATCAGTGGGCCGTTGGCCCTCCACCAGTCTGCGTCCTCCTTGTTGGGGAGTGCCTTGCTTTTGCGGCCTCCTGCCCTCCATGGTCGGTCGCCTCCTTCGATGAGTAGTGTCTCGAAGGTTTTGTTGAACGTTGATACGCCTGCTGCTAGGGCGTCAGTCATTCTGCCACCCCCAGTAGTGCGTAGTCTACGGAGTCACATGCGGAGTGAACGGATGTTCCCCCGGCGAAGAAGTAAGCGTTACCTTCATCTACTTTCTCTATACGGGTGAGTCTGTATTTCTCCCCGCAATCGTTAAACGTGGTCATTCCCGAGTAGGAAATGTATTCTGGTATTTTATTCATAAAAGCAACATACAACATAAAGTTGATTGTTGCCAGTTAGACACGCCGGTTTAGGGCACAAAAAAACAACCCCCCGTAACTCCGGTTAGGGAGAAACGAGGGGTGAATCTTTTGCATTGGCGTAGAATGTTTAACAGTACACGAAGGAGGAGCGAAGCGACGACTGAGTACCCGGTGCTTAACAGGTGAGGAGCAGCCCTCTGTGGGGCTGCGACGAACGGTGTGGTTACTTCCGGTTGCCGTCCTTACGGACTCCAGTTTAAGTACGAGTTTTGTGGCTTGTCAACACGACACGCCGGTGGATGCAGAAAATGTCAGTAAAACACCTACGTTTTCTGACAAAACCTCACCTTTTAGTGAGTATTGACAGGAAGTGAGTATTAAGATTTAAGGCACCTTAGAGGCTAACGCCACAAGGTTGATAGGATATGACCTAGAACCCCTGTGGAGGGGCTTAGAGTGCCCTTAAAACCCCGTTAAACGGCGTGTCGAGGCTACCTGAAGGGACACCACTGCCCTCTACGACAGCCGTAGAAGCACCGTCACGAGACCACCAATGTTCTCACCTTTTAAACCTTTAGACGGCGGGGTGATCCTGTTCATGGATACTTTCTCCACGTAACCCTCAGCCACCTCACCCGTAGTATAATCCGTCCAACGAATCGTAGCCGAAGTAGACTCCAGTTGTTTCAACACACTAAACCTATCCCACGACAAACCAACCGAACCATACGCTTGACCCTTACGGTCAGTCTCAAAATCAAAACACATCAACGGCACAGACAACAACTCTGCCCTGCGAGGGGCAGGGATAGCGCGAACCTGAAAACCTATCATCTCAGCGGAAAGAGAACGATCATCGTTAGACTCCAACTCGAAAGCAACAAACAAGTTAGCGACAGGACCCGGTGCAACAACGTTTAACTGACCCACCGAGTCAGTGACAGTGCCGTTAACAGAAATCACTTGATCCCAAGTGGACGGTGCCGTAGAACCAGCAGCGTTAGCGTAAGCAGTAACGCTACCGGCACTCTCACTCTCAGCCAGCAACCTCAAGTCACGCCAAGCCTTCGACTCCAACGTACCCAAACGGATACGCCCAGTCTCAACCCAACCAGCAGGAACAAACGTTGCCGATTCCTTATACACGCCCTGCGTGTCCACACTAAACCACAACTTACCCCCAGCAAACGTAACCTGAGTGGCCTTACCAGTAACAGTAGTATTCGTAGTAAGATCCGCTGCCGAAGCAAACAACAACTGCGTGTTGTTAATCGTTTGACCAAGGTTAATACGCCACAACCCCGCCCTGTTTACACGGTCACCCGAAGAAGACTGCGACCCGACAGTCACAAACACAAACGAACCAACAGCAACAGCATCAGTACAACCATCAACAGACTCAACCGTCAAAGGCCCAAGGTTCAAAGAACCATTAACATCCATCGCCGCAACACGGGCACCCTTAGAAGTACCCACAATAAGGAACGTACCCAAATAAGAATACAGCGAGTTCGCTAATTCACCGCGAGGCATCTCAGCCACAACAACAGGTTGCTCCAATGTCACAGTGGTGGAGGTCGTAGCAATAGCGACACGGTAAATAGAAGACACATCGTTGGCGTAGCCAGACAAGTAAATACTTGTTGGCCCTTCAGACACGTCATTCCACACCCAGTCAGTGCTAGGGTGAGTGTAAAAAACAGGTGGGTGAACGACACTGGCGGGTGACAAGTCAGTTACTTCATGCACCTCATTGTCGCACACGTAAATCAAACGAGACTTAACCCAACGCACAAGACTACGGGCAGTGCCAGCCTTAGCGTCGTAAATCTTTGCGCCAGCACCCGAAGGCAACGCACCCTTATACAAACCGACAGTAGTAGTGAGGAACCACGACAAACCGTCAGTGGTAATAGATTGAATGTCTTCCGTGCTACCCCACGTTATTGTGGTTGCAGTGTTGTCGTTAGCAATATGCTTCAACACGTTGCCGGTTGCGTGAAGAACACCCGTACCCACACCCAGCATCAGTTGACTGGCACCAGCAGAAGAATACACGTTACTCGTGTCCTTCAACAAAGAAAGAACACCCGCCTGCCACGGGTTAACCCCACCGCCACGGTTATACCTGAACTGTGCCTCTTCCGCTGAAACCTCCAACGGTTCAGCAGTAAGAAGACCGCTACCAAAATGCCACGAAGACTGCGACCTGATCCAGTAACCAGAATCAAGAGACTGCTCACCGGGGTTACGTTCATTATCTACACGTTCCCTACGAAACGGTGCCGTTTCGCGTTGCAACGGGTACGAGCGACTGAACCCAAACAAAAACTTTAAACCAGCAATGTTACAATCCCACGATATAAAATCTGGGGTTGATGCGTCAACTTGTGCGAGTAAAGCAGAACCAAGATCCTCTACGACACCATCAGAAATATCTACTGGCATTACGCTCCCTAGTTTGTAGAGTTCTTACACTGTTTACACGTACACTGGTCACACTTAACGTCAAGCATTCCGAAGGTTCTTAGCCCACACACGTCGCGTCTTCAAACGCCTACCAAGAATCGGCAACGGCCACAACGCACCGTTCTTCTTAGCCGACGGTGCAAAAGTGATATGGATATGTTGCGTGTGCCCATACCCTGACCCGCGAAACCGCCACCACTGGGATTTAACGGTGGCACTAGCCACCTGATCCTCGTACACGATATGGAGAACACGGTCACTACCGGGCAAACCGGAAGCCGCATACTGAACGAGTTGTTCCGCAAGGTTCTTTGCGTTGCGGCCACGCCGCCACTTGCCTCTACCAAAATTCTCATCAAGATCTAAAGCCCAAACCCATCCGGCTTTATCTGCATTGTGCCAACTGAATCTCTCCGAATGTGCGGCATCACCAATCCACCCATCGCTGCGCTTGTCACGACCGGGGAAGCGAGCATCAAGTTGTGCGCGAAGGGTTACACCACCGGCAACAAGTTTCGCCATCAGGCATCACCCTCAGGGTGAGTGTTAGTAAACGCTAAACCACCAATGAAGATGGCGTTAGCCATAGCAACAAGAGTGACAGCGAGTTCATCCGAAATGAAACCAAGGATGACAAGAATAGGAATGGTTGCGGCACTAATACCGTACAGGTATTTACGCCACTGCGTTGAAATGTTGGGCATAATGTTTCCTTTCATACAAAAAGCCACCCGAAGGTGGCTGGTTTAATGTGGAATAAACGTTGCGCTATTCCATGTTATGAGTTGTTTTATTCCAAAACGGGCACACGTCCCAGTGTTGTCGCTGCCAGCCAACAAGAAGTTCAGGATCTTGAGTAGTGACATGCGAGCCACAATCCCCACAGGTTCCTGTAAAAGTGAACCCCTCGTAAGTCACGGCTGTGCCATAACAATACCGTTATCAGTATTGTTGTGACCAATCCCTGCGTATTCCTCGCGGGACTTCAGTTCACGCTTACGCTCAGCGCGCTCAGCACCGTCAGAGATGACTTTGGATAAAACAGCGACAGCCCGTGAGAGTTCGCCCTCCCAGTCAGGTGTGTACGGGTCAAACAGGAACGTGGCCTGCACCTCAACCGCGTAATCTTCATGCTTCACAGAGTCAATGCTTTTCAGGGAAAGACGCTCAGGTGAATGCGGCCTAGGTTCACGGTATCTGTTACCCATTGGGACTCCCTGTGTGTGACATGCAGCCAAGATCGTAAACAGTCCGATATGCGACCTATTACGTACACGCCATCGTTTAATAGTAACTAGAGTTACACAAACCTTACACGTCACAAAAACATGTAAGGTTTCTGACAAAAACTTTACTTATCCAGATGCCAAACAATATGCCCATCCAATTTAGTGCGAACATCAGCAACATCATTCTCAATCCTGTTTAGTTGATCCTTAGTCGAAGTCCCACCGTTCGGTTTAAGATCACGCTGCATCGAACTCACCTGCGCTTTCACAATCCACAACAACCCAGCAATCACAGCAGTGATAACAACCGTGCTGACGCCGAACAGTGAAATGACTTCTGCTGTTGTCATGGCTCCACCACTGGGCTAACGAACTCATCAAGTGTCGGGTCGTAGGTCATTCGCTTACCGTGAGTTGTGGGTACATTACTGCGAGCATCGCATCAGTGAAACCAAGGCTGGCTGCATGGTCACGCGCTGCTGTGATTGTTGCTAGACGGTTGGTTTCGGCGGTTGCCTCTGCGCTTTCAAGACGCACGACTTCCGCGTCAACCTCGGCCTGTGTGAGTGGTTCGACATCGGGTGTGTGCCAAGTGATACCGGCAACGTCATTGCCACTCATTGACCATTCAATACCGGGACGTAGACTCCCGACGGCTTGGGCTGTTGTTGTCATGCTGACACCTCGTATGCGTAGAGTTGGCCTGTACAACTGGCGTTAACAAGGTTCATTGACGCGTCCGTTTTCATTCTTACTTTATAAGTCGTGGCCGCAGTTGTCGCCGGTTCGTCAAATGCAAAAAGATTCACTGCCTGCTGGATGCCGCCCGAACTCGCCGAATTTTGAATCCGTAGCCGCCTAAAAAGCATTTCCTCTGCCCCACTAATTCCAGCATTGCTGCTGTCAGTAATTTGTAGCCACGCATTTGCTGTCACGGACACTGCGGAATAATCCATGCGGGCGTGATAAGCGAGAATTATTTTACTGGTACTTTGTGTGGGAGCAATGGTTACACTAATGGAAGCGTCCACATACGAGGCACTGGTTGTCGCTCTGTCCGTCGTGTCGGTAGCCCGAACAACCTGCAACACTTTCCCGCCACCACCAGTCGGCGTAAACGTCCATGTATTTGATGCGGTGCGGACTAGGCTTCCCCCCTTTGATGTCGCCAAGGTGAGTGGTGTCCCGTTGATCGTGACACCGGCCGCCGGGGTGACCGTCACAGTTCCAGCACCGAGGTTCAGGAAGTTCAGTTGCGTGTTATCAGCCCACGACACAGAGGCTTGCGCCGGGATCGTGAGCGTCACCGCCGACGCGTTGGACAGCGTGACGGTTTTCCCGGCGTCCAGTAGCACCGCTGTGTAGGTCGTGCCAGTCTGCGTGTTTTGCGTGGGTGTCGCTCCCGGTTGTGCCCACTTCATGCCTCCTGTTTCGCCACTGTCAGCCGTGACAACATGCCCGTTCGTCCCAACAGCGAGACGCGCCAGCGTGTCGTCGGCGGTAGCAACAATCAAGTCGCCCTTGGCGTCAGCAAGAGTTGGAGAAACAAAACCAGTACCGTTGATGAAAGCGTTAGGTTCATCAAAGTCACGGGCAGACACACCATGATTAACAGTCGCGCCAGCGGAATGAGCAACACCAGTAGTACCGTCAACGCCGCGAGTAACAGTCAGCGTGGTACCAGAAGAAGCAGTAACCGTTACAACTTCCTCATTAACAGTGTCCTGATCCAGAATGAGAGTGTACGGTTTAGTGGCAGGGAAACCAGTAACCGCAACAACAGCGATAGTGGTGGCACCCGACAAGATGGAACCCGACAATGTGGTACGTTGGGCGATAGACGAATAATACCTTCTAGTCATTGTTTAACCTTACTTTGTGTAGTGACTACGGACAGGGTAAATGGAACTAAGTTTCTTTGACTCTTCCGTAAGCCTGATCTGGTAGAGTTGCAAAGCGTATTTACCGAACGTTGATGCCGAACCGATAGGTCTAACGTTCGCAGCGAAGTCAGCCTCAGCGGTTTGACCCGCAAGATGTGGCGCGTCAAAGAATGGTGCCATTCGATACACGGAACCGTAACGGATAACGTCCATAGCGGATTCTGGTAGGCCAGTGACCGTGGCGAAGTCGTCAGTCAAGTTGGATAGTTGTGTTGGTTGCTTCGTGTAAACGACCCGGATGCTTCTGCCCGGGTTGATCCCATCGTAAATAGATACGGTGGAGCCGGAAGGGAACTTGGTGGGGTCAGCGTTCTTGTCAACACGCCAACGGCGTATCGGTTCCCATTCTTTAGAAGGGCCGATAGTCTCATAGGATATAGACAAAATGTCTAGGGCACCGGCAGGTAAAGCGTACGTTACCACCACGGGGTTCGACACGATGGTGACTGTGCCGACAGCGTACAAGTCGGGGAAAACGGAAAGTATAGTTTCGTTAATGGCACTTAAAGCAAATGAACGTGGGATTAGTGGGGCAGCCACAATCCTATTATCGGACAAATGTGATACCGCAGTGGTACCACGGTAACCGCGACCGTAAGGTGCAATGGTTACTGTACCTGCGGAAGTGTCAACAGATTTTACTTGCATAAGTTCCGTACCAATTTCGGTGAGACCCTTAGAAAGAATTGAAGCGTCATCAACAGTAAACGTCAAGTCCGTGGAGTTGATATCCTGAGTGATGTGCGTTTCTTGATCCTGATGCGTGGACATCCCGTACATGTACATGAGAGTCGAGTCAATAAGGTTACTTAAAGTAGGCATCAGATTTCACCCGTCTTAGCGAACGTTGCCGACTGCTTAGATCGGATAAACTTCGCGGGTGGATCTTTCTCAGCATTGTACGGTCTACCTAAAAGTTTTGTTGCAGTTTTTGCTAACTCAATCTTGTTCATCGTGGTGCCTTCAGGTTGGATTCCTTCGGCACGAACCGAACGGTACTCTTTCAATTCACGATCTGTTTGTTCATACGATTCCTTGAACTCACTGGTCATTACTGCACCAATCGAAATGTTTGCTGCACGGGCACACTCACCCCATGAGGCGTGACCACCAGTGGGGCATCCTGTTCGGCAATTCATTTAAGCCACCTCTACTAAATCTTCAAAACCGGCAGTGGTAACAGCGTCATACTCGGTTTGGTTTAATTGGTACTGGTGACCGCCAGCAAAATAGTAGTCAGCGTCCTTGATTTCGTTTTGGGTAACGTACTCTGCTTCTTCCCCAGTCGAACCAGTGATGAGTAGTGACACTCCACTGTCTAACGTGTACCTTCCAAACAGGCGGTCGTTCGAGTAGCCGTACCGTTTCGTTGGAAGTATCAGTCGGTAGATTGGTTGAGAGTCAACGGTAGGCATGTTGGAACCTGCACTCATGCTCACCGTGGATGCAATAACAACCCTGACCGACGTAGGATTAGTCAGTTCCAGATCGGCAGAAAGGTCGGCTGCACCAAAGAAGCGCAACTTACCCACAGCAGTGAGACTAGAAGCCCCCTGTAAGGCCGTATCAGCCAATCTGACGCGAGTTCCCGTCACGGACATGTCCGAAGTACCAACCACTAATGTAACAGCCGAAGTGACCCTTACAACTGACGTGTTAAGGGAAGACTCGGCGGACATAGAAATGCTAGTCACATGAATTTGCGTAACGTTAGCCGTTACGTCAGACTCAAAAGCAAGCGAAGCAAAACCCGAAGCAACTTGGATGATACCTAAATCGTTAACTACCGGACTAGTGATATCAAACATTAGGACAGACTAAGCGTCACCGAAGAAGCAGCAAACTGCAACGTGTCACCAGAAGTGACCGCTTTAGAAACAGACAAAGAACCATAAGCAAGACGCTTAGGTGAACCATTAGAATCATACAACTCCACACCGACAACAGTAGCCGTAGGCATACCAGCGAAGTTTAGTTCAGCACTATTAGTAATAGAACCACCAGAAGCAGTAGTCATAGACATACTCACGCGACCATACGAACCACCAGTAACTTCAGTACCAGCAGAAGCATCGTTACCGTTAGCGGTCATCAACGCAAGCATTACAGGCCCAGTCATGGAGTACGCGGTAGTACCAACAAGAGCATCAAGAAGAGCATTCTCAATAACGTTCGGGAGATTATCAGCCACAGTAAAACCTTTCAAAGAAAAAGAATGGGAAGAAGGAAGGCCCACCCCGCAGGATGGACCCTCCCCCTAAAACACCATCGCTTAAGCGATAGACGAACCGGACTCAATCCGGTACATTGCTGCTTGACGGTACAGTGACCATCCTTGCAGGGAGTACCAGCCGATAGGCCGTTGACGCATCAACTTGTCAACAACGTTACCAATAACCACACCGGGTTCAACAGCAGTCGCCTCAGCAAGTGCTTGCTGACCACAGATCAAAGTACGGTAAACCTTGGCACTAGAAGCACCATCGGTAGCAACGTACGCCCGTGGAGTCTCAATGAAGTACGCCCCACCATAGACACCAGTAGAGAGCGACAGCACGTTACCAACGTTAGGGTCAGTAAACTTACGGATGTCCTCAAACGAAAGGGAACCAGTCTCCGAACGGAGATCGTGTGCCGCTTCAGGGTGAACGTAAGCCGCGTACAACATGCCGTCCTTAGGGACAGCCTTTGCTGTACGAAGTTTAGCGACAGCCTTACGAATCTCGGCACCACCAAGGGTGTCTGCTGCATCAACAGTAACAGTTGAAGTTGCGTCACCCGAGTACAGTACGTTAGTACCCGTGATCAGTTTATCAACAACAATTTTGTCAATAGAATCCGCCATGTTGAACGCAACAATGTTTGCAATTGCTGGGTCAACGTCAGCGAACGACAGTTCGCCAAGTTTACGCAGGTTCAAAACAACGTTACCGTACTCGTTCAGAGTAACAGAAACAGTTGAAACGTCGCTGATTGCTACCGAGTCAGGATCAACTGCTTCAGTAAGCGCGGTTGTTGCGAGAGCCAGATCGTTGTATAGCGAAAACACAACAGAAGAACCGGGCATAGCCTGTTGCACAGGACGCTTGTCAGCGAGGTTGCGGAACAGTGGTTGTGAACGTAGAGCGAACTCTACATAACGGTCATATGCTGTTTTAACAACACCCGCCATAGCGGAAGTACCAGTGTATGCGTTAGCCATTGTAGTGTTTCACCTCCTTAAAATAGATAGAATGTTTGTCGGAACCTTCGGCTAGTATGCCTCTGGCGCTTGTGAAGTACCAAACAAAATTTTGTTTAACTCTTCAGGACTTCCCGCATTACGGACAAGAGAATCCAACTGGTCTGAACCACCCGAATAGGTAGTCCCACCAGCCTGCGCTTGGGAGATCCTGTTGAGAGAAGCGAAATCTTGTCGCACCTCATTTTCACCTTCAGCATCGGCTTCAGGGTTTGGATTAAAACCGAACACGTCACCGTACTCGTTAATCCAATCTGTTACGTCCTCTTCGGATGTAACGTCGTCAGGAATAAACGCCGAAACTTTCTGCGGTAAACCTAACGAATTGAGTACGTCTTTCACCGAACGATCACGTTGAGTTTTAGTGACAAGAGAATAACTTTCCTGAAGTTCACTAAGTTGCTTCTTTAAGGCAGCGTTCGCCTTCCGCAACTCTTTCATTCCAGTCGAGTTATCTTGCCCACCACGACCGTCGTCGTTAGTGTCCGTATCATCGTCGTCCCATTCGTTGTACTCAGACATACATACTCCCATTCATTTAGATGAAACGTAACCCACACTGTGAACTGGGGAGAACACAATGGCTGCTACTACCGGACTTGCTACATCCCTCGGGCCGGTGGGTCAAGGTAATGGTGGATAGTCTTGGAATCGAACCAAGCGTGAGCGAACTCGACAGATTTACAGTCTGCTTCCACACCTTGTGGACTACCATCCGTGTGCTGACTGCCCCGTAAGCGGTGGCATGCTCATTAACCGCATGAGTCAGCGTCATAGTGCAGAGAGAGCCGTCTCCCTCTGCAACGGAATACATTATCCGTGTCTCTCGTGGACGTGCCCGGAATCGAACCGGGGTTAAGAAGTCTCACGGTTGTCACCAATACAATTTGGTGTCCGATCCACGTTCTACTGCACCTGTCACGCCCGTATTCAGTTATATTGTTCTAGCGTTAGACAACGTGGTAGAGCCAATACCTGACGTGCCACCGAAGCGGGCACGTTCACGGGACTGCAACGTTGTTACTTTCTTTTTAGCCTCAGTGTCAACACCCATAGAAGCAGTCAACGACTCCGTGTCACTAAGAGTACTCTTCTCAATTTCGGCAAGACGCTTCGTTGAATCACGGACAGCGCGACCCGCAGCAGCATCAACAGTAAACCGTTCAACGTTAATATCTGACGATCCTGAAAGGCCAGCAATGCTCTCAGCACCAGCCACATCCAAATTAAGACCAGCGCGAGAAGCATAGCCACCCACAATCGCAGTGTTAGCCAGTTGATTAATTTTGTTTTGGGTACGTGTGGGATCAAGGGCATACTCAACAAGGGTTGCTGGGTCAACATTGTAGAAGCGTTGCAACGAGTCACGAACCTCTTGAGGTGTGTCTCTAACAACCCTCTGGGCGTCTTGAACGCGATCCTGCACCTCATTGACACTTAAACTAAACTTGCCTACAAGGTCAGCGATAGAGTTGTATTCACCCTGTGAACCAGAAACGCCTAGGTAGTTGACCAGTCCTGCTTCACGGAACACTTGGCGGTACTGTGATTCTAGCCGCAAGTACTGTCCTTCGTCTTGAACGTCAGTGACGCCGCGCGCCCGCAAATCAACAAGACCCTTGAAACGAGTCTTGTACTCTGCCGTTTCACGAATCTTTTCCGCAAGAAAATCGTTGTTAGTTGACTGTTGAATAAACCCTTCGATCTGACCGGCAAGAGACTGCATGTTGTACTGCGTCAGTAGTGTGTTAAGGAAACCTCTAGCGGAAGTTTTTTGTTCCTCCCTAAGATTATTGTAGTAATCCTCCTGAGCCTTATCACCAGCAGACTGAACAACAACAGCAGGACTGGAACCACCAAAATCAGGTTGACCAGTTAAAAGTTGACCTCTGTTAAAAGATTCCTGTAAAGCCTGCGCCCTTTGAGCCTGAGCAGCGGCAGCAATATCGTTGGCCTTACGCACTTGAAAAGCAGCCTCAAAAGCACGGCCACGAGCAGTATCCGTACGAGCGCCAGATTCACCTTTAGGAGGGGCCACTCAAATCACCTCAAACCAAACATTTGAAGGATACTAGAACCAGCATCAGTGTACGTTTTCAAAGCGTTCTCCGTCCGATCCCAACGAGGATCTTTCCGAATCATTTTGTCAAACTCATACAACGGAACAATCCCCGCCTTGCCGTCAGCACCAACACCCTGCATACCTTGGCTCAACATTACGTCATTAAAATCAATACTGTCAGGATCAATTTCCAACAGTGAAGCCATGCGTTGCTTGTACGGTGCAGCAATATCGGAAGGGTCGGTACCGGCAGAGATACGATCCGCCCACGCGGGGTAAGAACCAGTCATGTAAGTGTTGCGAATGTTTTGTTTAATACTCTCCAAGTCGGTTCCCCCAAAGGCGCTTGACTCAACGTAACGGGCAACCTGAGCGCTATTAAGGCTCAGCCCGTTCTTGTTAACCCACTGCAACAACTGTGTTTGAACCGTTCCAGCGTCACCACCGGCCTGACCGCCACCAGAAATAAACCTGATCGTTTCCGCACCAATAGCATTATCAAGTTCAATGTCCGACCAGTCGTTGAAACGAGACAACGTAGCCATTTCGTTCAAAACATCTTCGCTAAGAGTTAAACCCTTCTGACGGGCCGTGTAAACAATCGCAGTTTTCTTCGCGTCGACAGACTCTTGATACAAGTTAGTGTTGTTTTGTAAGTCAAGAGCCTGAGCGATCTTAGACTTTTGCTGATCGGAGTCATAAGTAGTAAAGTAATCATAGCCACGGGTAGCGTTGTTAACTTCATCCTGAGTAATAGTTCCCGTAGGGCTAGCCTTAATGATCTTCTTAAGATCCTGAAAGTAACCCTGCAACTCAGGGTTAGACTCAACAAGTAACTTGAAATAAGAATACTTAGCGATAGAATCCGCGATCTCTTCCTGACGCAAACCCTCAACCCTTGCGGCCCGCTTAGCCCTTTTTTCTTTAATAGTTTCAGCCACCAGTGTTCCCACCTAACCTGTTAAAAAACATTTCAAGAACATCAGACTTGATCACATTGTCGGCAAACGCCGGACTATCCTGCAAAATGTTTTTGGCAATAGTATCCCTAGTAACAGTTTGTTCAGTTACACTCTCATTGGAACCAACGCCGGGAGTAGAAACAGTCACCTGCGGTGAGTCCTTCTCAGCGGCAGTGTAAGCCTTCGAGTACTTCTTCAGTTCCCTGTCAGTCAAGTTACGACCAAGCATGTCAACAGCGAAAGTGTTCAACGAGCGAGACACGTCTTCCGAGTCAGTGATAGAGACACTAGTCGAAGTAGTAGGGCCAGTGTATCCACCACCGCCAGAACCGCCACCCTCATCAGGATCTGGTTGGGAGTTAGCATACCAAGGTAGCCAGTCCTCAAAAGAAACCGACCGTGAACCCTCAACGCGAGTGTAAGCGGCATACATGGCGGCAGCGTTACCGACACCATACTTAGCAACACTTAAACCAGTGTCCCTCTGAGACTTACTAATAAACCCAGCCTTGTACAAGTTTTGTGCAATGGCCTTAGATGAAGGATCTTTAGTAGCAAACAGTTCTTCAACACTCTGCTTCAACTGACCGACAGTCATAACGTTCTGTTTGTTAAAGTTCCCACTCAAGTAGTTAGGTACACCAGAAGTGTTCGGTGACCCACTAACAAAGATGGAAGTGTCATCAAAGTCTGCGTTTCCAGTATTGTCAACATTCTCATTATTAACTTTACTCAAAGCGTTATCAAGGATATTAGAATTAGGAGCCATATATTTTCCTAAAGTCGTCGGAAGAAAGATACTTGTCATAAAAATCAGCGAAGCCAATATCGCTTTGCCTTAAATCAAAAGCGGCAGCGTAACCAATGTCTTTCAAAGAATTCCGTATGTCACTGTCACTCGTCTGAGAAAGTTTATCCGATATCGCTTCACGCAACGTCAAATAATCGGACAGTGCCCTCATGGTGCTGTCCTCATTAAGAATCGTTGAGTTCTTGACAAGGATTCTTGCACCAACAATAAAGTCAGGAAGACTATTTTCGTAAGAAGAACGCTCCTGACCCCAAGCCTCATACTTAACAGACAACAAAGCAATAGTCTCATCACGAATATCGCGCAAAGGCTGTGCGTCTTTAACTTGCAGGCTAGAAAAACCAGACTGAACAACTTTACTTTCAATGGCATCCATTAACTGAAAGTACTCCGACCATCCGTCAACAACCTGATTGTTGCGAAGAACCTGATCCGGTTTAAGTTTAGAACGCACAGGTTTACCGTCAGAACCAATCTTCATGCCAGAGAACTCACCGTAAACCGCGTAAGAAAACGGGTCATCAAACGAACCCATGTTGCCAAACATGCCAACAAGTTCAGGGTTTATGTTGTAAAGGTCACGAACCAAACTAGGATTCTCAACGATCCTAGACCAAGTTTTTAAGTTAGGGTTCAAGCCAGTTTCGTTAGCGGAAGTAGAGCGAGTAATAGCAAGATACTCGTAACCGAACTCTTCCTTGAAAGCCTTGATCTTATCAATGTAAGGAATGGATTGGTCGTCAATAAGTTTACGCCAAGAGTCACGCTGCAACTGGTGAGGTGAAGCGTACGCAGACTGGAACGGTGCAATAGCAGCGGCACCAATCTGCCAGCGCCAAAACTTGTCAACGTCACTTTCAATCTTAGCGTAATCTTTAGAAGAAATGTTTCTACCTTCAAGTTGAGCGTTAATGTACGCATCCTCAACCATGTCGTTAAACAAAGAAATGTAAGCAGTGTCGGAAGTTTCACCCTGCCACATTTGCTTAACCCTACGAACAAACGTAGGAAGCATCGAATCAACAAGGTTAGTGTTGACGTTACCGTTAGGAACAATCTGGCGGTAAATGTTTTCACCAACAATGTTCTTTAACAGTTCCTGATCTTCAGGTTTGTTGCGAAGGATAGCAGCCAGCGGGACAGCAAGACCCGGACCTGCACCGGGAAACCAAAACTCCGCACCGGGAAAGACAACGTTCGCACCGGACTGGCGCACACGCATCGGCTGACCCGGAGAAATGATTCCCCTCTTTTGAAGAATGTTGTTAATCTCTCTGGGCAAAATAACCCAAGTGTTTTCATCCTTAAGCATGTTTGAGCGAGCAACAGGATCGCCGTTCTCGTCAACAACCATACCCATGTAGTTAGGAACATTCCACAAAAGATTACCGTAACCAAGAACGGCAGGGTTCGCGTAAGCAATACGACCCCACGTGCGGATAGCGTTCTCAAAGGCAGGGAAGAAAGGTGACACCCAGCGCAGTAACTGTGAAACGTTAGACAACTCTTCAATTGTGTACATTGTTTCACGTGTTGCCTTCAACGCCGAAGAGTGAGCAGACCTGTTAATACGACCTTGCACCACAGAGGAAGTAAGATCCTGCCCTTGATCTTGGGCAAGTCTTCCTAGTTCTTTCTGCCGCGCAATATAAACGTTGTTGTAAAAAGGGTGACGAAGAAGTTTGTCTTCGGGAATACTACCCAAACCTTTCATTAAACTTGAAGAAATAGTGTCTGCCTTGTTTGCTGCACCCTTAAACAAACCGACCGCCTCGTCACTACCAAGGCGACCAACAAGAACAGGAAGTTCGGAAGAACCGATAGCGGAAATAACTTCCGTTGAGGTCAGGTCACCGCGTAAAGATATTTCACGTAGACGTGAACCTTGAGGCAACTCGTAGTCAAGACGCTGTATAGCCTTAGACAAGTAAGTATCAATTTCCGTAGAGTTACCCATCGGGTTCTTCGGTGAACCAAGATCTTTACGGTACCGAATACCATCAGGTGAAGTAAACCAAGCCTTAATGTCTTCGATTGGTTCGTTTCTAATAATCATTTGAGCAACAGGATCTGTGGCGTACCGACGGTTAATGCGAACCGCGTACTCAGCCCAGTAAACATTCATTTCTGCCGGTGCCAACTTAGAAGGATCAATCTTGTCGTAGTCGTGCTGGGCATTCCTAGAACTAATGCGAGACTGAAAGGAACCCTCGAAGACGTTACGTACGGTAGAGTCAGCGGAAGAGGATAGCAGTGCCGCCCGTCCAGCGGGACCCTCGAAAGCGCCAGCGTAAATAATGTCTTCGCCGTTGGCGTCCTTAGCAACAACGTTACCTTTTTTGCCAAGAAGTTTACGACGAGAATCTTTAATGCGAAGAACAGTTAAAGCGTCTTCGATCTCTTTAGAGAGTTCATCAACTTTACGGATCGCTTCGTTTTGTTCTATGCGAGCCGCGTTCATTTGACCGAGGCGAGGTTGAGTTTTTGTTAACTCAATCTTGTTGGCCTTGGCTAGTAAACGGTCACGTTTGCTGGTAAGTTTTTTTATTTGAGCAGCAGACTCGACGGTTTTGACTTTCTTAAGTTTGCTTATTTGGGAGGTTAAAGCAGCAGCGTCGTTACGAAGACTGACTCCCGCTGCAATACCAGCATCTTTGAAAACCTGATTCAAAACACCACGAGCATTATCAAGGTTGTCTCGCGCTTGTACAAGAACTCTTTCTTGAGTTGCGACACCTTTCAGTCCACGGCGAACAGAAGCAGAAAGAAGAATGTTTGCAGGCAACGCAGCGAACGCTTGAGGGTTAGCCATAATCATGCCGGACACTGCAACACCACGAAGGAAACCTTCTGCAATGTTACGTTGCGTGTAACCTAAACGGATGAGAACACTAAGTTTCCACACCTTGTTTATTTGGTCGGCAAGTTCTGTAAGATTCTCAACCGTGCGAAGGGCTTCTTGATGTCCACCAACAACGCGAGAAAAAATCTTTGTGTCAATCATTGGTATGGTTGCGTCGAGTTCAGCATAAAACATGGGAACTTTAATCATCTCGCCTGTGTCAGGATCAGCATAAAACTTTGTTTTAGTTTTAGAAATGTTTCTTAAAGTCATGGCTCTTTTAGCCTTGTAACCATCGTAGACTGCCTGTGCCGCTTCAGGAGTAATGTTTTTCTTCGTGGCAACAGTCTTAACGTAGGCAAGTTCCATGCGGTCAATAACAGCGATACGATCCGCTGGGCTTTGAGCAGCAACAAAATCGTTAAAGTAAATGGTTGCCTCGTCCGTTTGGATTGATGAACGGCGAAGCCAGTTCGCAATCTCACGGTGACTGTTCTCGCCGTCACCACCCTTAACATCAACGATGCCGTTAGGTGTGCCTTTACCAACCCAACGTATAGCAGTGATTGGGCGTGAACTGGCTGTCCTCTCGATAGCATCATAAACAAGATGACCATTGCCGGGAATCGTGGGTGGCACCTGTACTTTACGAAGAGGGTTACGTTGCAAGTTAGTTGACGCTGCACCACGACGGTAAGCACCAGCAGCACGAACTAGAGGCGCACCAATCCTAGCGCCACCACGTTCAATAAGTTGACCGGAGAAAACATCCAATGCTTCATCCGCGACAGGAGGTGCCCCGTCAATAACTCCTGCTTCATCAGCAATCGCAGCAACACGGGCGTTCTCTGCTTCCTCAATCAGTTCGTCACCAAACTTAGCCTGATCAGTGGTCATGTCAGAGATTTCGCCAACCATGTTGTCTGCCGCAGCAGAACCGGGAACTGGATCAAAAATGTTTTGGTTCATCGAAGTGCTCAACTTGTCGTACAAGTCCTTGTTGACTTCACGAATCTTAACCCACGAGTCAGCATGACCAGATATGGCGTTAAGGACAAGAGCGCCCTCAGCAGGGTTACTCATAGAAGTTTCGTTAGCGAGAATGTCTAGAGTGGTTTTTTTGCGGGGAGAGTTTTTTACGTAGACACTGTTAATCAAAGAATCAGCAGTACCATTAAGAGCGTCCGCTAACCGGACACCCTCAGTGCTTAACTCTCCACTGTTTATTGCTGCCTTGTAGTCCCCACCAAACTTAGCAATGATGGCTGCTTGCTCCGTGTTGCGGTCAGCAAAAGAACTCACTTGCTTAGCGGTACGCAACGACTGGTTACTCAAACCACCGAACTCGCCAACCTTACTTCCAATGCGAAGAATGCTGCTGGCTTTACCACCAATAATAGTAGGGTCAGCGGCAACCATCCAAATGGCGTCAGCGTAACCGGACATTGTTTGACCAAGCCCACCAGACTCGAAAGCCGCTTCGCGTTGTTCCTTGTTAAGGATATTGAAGTTTTCTAAATACAAGGCGTTGTTAGGGTCGTCGCTCTCACTCTTCGCAGACATCAAAGCGAAAGGAGTCTGCAACGTGGCAACGTTGATAAGCCACCCACCAAAACTATTGTTGTTTATGGCAGAGTTGGCGGTAACAACCTGACCTAAACTAATGTCGTTTGCCTGATCCCACGTCAAAGTTTCTATACCACCGGGTAACGCTGAGAAGGCAGCGGCACCAAGGTGGTTCATTTTCTCACTGCCCCAGTTCATTGCGTTAACAACAGCAGAACCAGCATCTAGGCCAGTGCCAAGTACGCGACCGGCAGTGTTCTCGTAAGCGTCACCAGCAAAAGGAACGTTGTTAATCCAACCAGTCTCGCCACGGATAAGTCCACCAAGGTCGTCAGGAACAGCCCTGTCCATCAGGTTCAGGAAGCCGCCAAGGAAAGAGTTGTCTTGGGCTTCTTCAGGTAAACCTTCAGTTAACTCTGGTGCGTCAGGACGAGAAATAGGTGCAGTGTTCCGAAAGTTTCTAGGCTCACCAATAGTTTCCTGTAGTGTACTATTTGTGGGTGAGGATACGCCACCGGAAAGGGACTTGATGGCAACCCAGTTCTTAGGTCGCGCACCTGCTGTTGGGCCTTTAGGCTTCTTATCTTCAGCCACTTACCCACCTTCCCTGTTGATAATGTTTTGCAAAAAATCGTCACGGTCTTGAACGTTCGACCATTTAACGTTAGACAAACCCCACACGATACCTATGTTTTGTGTACCGATAGCACCGACAACAGCGTCAATGTTTTCTTGTAAAGAAGGCATCAAGAACCCTGAACGTTTCTTAAATGGCGAACGAACCTTTTGAATCCGTCTAGTGAATCTTCACTCTCAGCCATTCTTATCAAGTCGGGAAGATACTTTTTGATTGCGGAAGCGTCGGAACGAGATTGTTCCACTGAACCCATTATTGATTGAGAACCACTACCGGGACCAAACGGGGCACCAGCAGTAACAGGTTCGTCAGGTCGTTGCGTGTCACTAAACAAAGGGGTGGAACTAGAACCGCCACCCATACCGGCAGGGGGGGCGCTCTTACCTTTGAGTCGTGGGCCTTGCATGTTCGTTGCACTCATAGGTGCGGAAGACTGCATTTCGTTAAAGTCGCTGTTCTCACCGTAAGGCATACCAGTCATTTGAGGCATAACCTGTCCGTCAGTACGACGAGACATAGAACCCGGTGCGCTCACGGGTGCAGGGTTACGAGGTGTGCGTGGACCACCTTGGCCTTCAGCCACTCACCTCACCATCCTCACTCAGTCTAATAACGTACGGGTCAATAAGTTCTTTACTAGGAGTGGGACCGTACTCGTCCTCTTCATCCTCTTCTTCTTCTTCACCATCAAAGTATCCGGTATCGGAAATGCTGCGGAGAGTGTTTTCCCACAAGTCACCCATGCGGTTAACCATATCGTCGGCAACATCAGGACTCCACGAGCGCCCTTCAGCGATAACAGAGCACCTGATGTCACCCCAAGAAATGTGCATACCAATGTCCCTACTTGCAGGTTTACCGTTCATTATGCACCCTTCCTTGTTTTAACGACAATAGTTTTTTACTTACCTTTAGTTCCACCGGGATTAGTACTGAACATGATCTGTCCTTTATCTCCGGGCTTTGGTGAGTTGCGACCGTCAAGAGGCGGTTGTGTTGGTGCTGATGCTGCCATGTTAGTTACCTTTCTTAGGAAGAGGACCTACCGTTGTTTTAACGTTAGGCATTACAGTTGAATTCTCCGGATGGTTCGGTTCACTTTTACTTTCAGGGTCCATCCAGCAACCACAAGACATACACATGCCGCTACTTCTTTCTACTTGATGAGGATTTTTTGGCAGCAGCGTTATCAACCAAGTTAGGGTAAGGACGACCGGCTTTCTTGGCTCTAGCCTTAGCGTTGCTTTTTTGTGCAGCAGTTAAAGGAGTGGAAGTTTTCTTTGGATTCTTTTTTTCCCAAAACGGCTTCTTCTCTGCCATTACTAATACTTCTTCTTCATTGCTGAGTTCTTCATGATTGAACCATTAGGCATCATATGGGAACCTTTAGGAACTTTTTTCTTTGGTGCAGTCGTGGCCTTTTTTGCTGGTTTTTTATCCACTGTTTATCCCTTTACCATTTGACTTTATCGGCCCAATAAGCCGCTGACATTTTACCTTTAGAAATGTTTGCTGCGTGACGAGCCTTAAACGAAGCCTGCCTAGCGGAAGGTTGCTTATCACCAGTAACACCTTGTTGTCCAAAGCGAATCGTTTTAACTTGATCGCCTTCCTTTGCAACAACAACGTGAGACTTAGTGGCGTGGCTGGGTGTACGTTTAGGTTTATTGAAACCAGTAACACCCGCCTTCTTTAAGCGAGGGTCAGGGGTGGAAGCCACCCTACTTACCCTTCTTGTTATAACGTCCCTTTTTAACTTCAACCTTAGAGCCAGCCTTACCACGGGTAGTGTCAACAACAAGTTTAACCACACCAGTAACCTTACGTTCAGGCTTACCGTACTGTGCAACGTAACCCTTCTTTACTTCCTTGCCGTTAACCATGTCGCCCTTCTTGACGTACATGGTTTTGGATTGGGAAACGACTGGCTTTTTAGTGGCAGGTTTACTTGCCTTGGAAGAAGCACTAGAACCCCTAGAAGGAGCACTCGCGCTTGGCTGAGGTGTGGTTGTGGAAGTAGGAGTAGTTTTAGGTTTATTTGTTTCTTGGGTTTTGGCAGTCTGGTTCGTGGTTTTCTGCAATCTGCTCTTTGCGCTGGAGGTAGTGGTAGCAGGTTTAGCAGGCTGATTTTTGGCTCTACGTGCCGCCATTGCTGCACGGGCAGAGTCGTTCTTCTTGTAGTCGGCAACCATTTTTGCGCTCTTTATTTTAGCGGCCGCCGCCTCTTCCCTTTTGACGGCAACAGCACCCTTCGTCCTGACCCATGTCCCGGACTTTGTGCTCCACTCATACTTGTTACCATCCGAGTCGTATTTAACTCTAGGCTTTACGGCCATTGTTTGCTCCTTAGATAGGTAGGCGGCGTGTAACGCCAGCCTGCAAGTTAGGTTGCCCATTAGAACCCATGGACGCAAGAAGGGTTTGCATGTCAGGTGCACCACCCGGACTCATGCCGGACTGTCCCGGTGCAACCCCACGGAGTTGACCAGTGGCATCATTTAGGCCCGGTAGTTCGTTACCATCACCGCCGGGGGGAACCTCGCCAGAGGGACCCAGCATCTCAGCGTTAGGGTCATCAACACCTGACTGTTCAACCCCCGGCAGCATGGGAGCAGGCTCAGGAGCGAAGGCTTCTGAGACAATCTTTTCCATCGGTAAACCTTTTTGCCTACCAATAATGATTTGGGATAGACGTGCAAGGATCTCTCCGGGGTCTTGACCGTTCTGTGCAAGGATAGGTATGGCTTGTGCGTAACCCGCGACAGCCTGCTTCAACGCATCCCTGAGTTCTTCTATGTCTACTTGTTGTTCTTCTTCTGAGGCGTTCAAAGAGAAAGGCATTTGGCGGCGAAGGAAGTCACGGGAAATCAGTTTGTCTCCACGGGCCTGCAAACCAAACACGAGTGCCCTGTTGGGGTCTAGTCCGGCCATGAGACCGTACTGAACGTCAACAGTGTAGTCACCGTCAATGTCTTTTTCTGGGCGGTACTTCACCTCATACGGGGTACCGTCGGCGTTACCGCGAACAGTTTTGCTTACAGTAGCAAACAGTGTGTCGTCAAGCATCAACGATTTGCGAACAAGACGTTCAAGGGTGCGGGCAAACATGGCTTGACCTGTACGGATCTGCGTGTCAAAGCCTGACATGAGTGCCTGAACGCCACGGCCAGTAACAACACTGCCCTCAACGTTACCGTTACGTGCGTCAGGGTAACGTGAACCCTGCCGTAACTCTTGATCAAGTACACCTTGTTGGGCGAAAGCGGCAGAAGGAACCTCAAGGGCTACCCTGCGTACACGGTCACCGCTGTTAGTTCGGATGATAGAGTCAGGTCCGAACGTCATTTCTTGTGCGTCAGGTGGCAGCACGATGGGTGCCTGTACGCTTTTCTGTGCGGCCTCAAGGCTCAGTAAGGCAAACCTTGCCTTAGCAACCTGTACTGCTAGGACGTCATCGAACTGTCCGTGTGATTCTTCATCAACACCGGGACGTTGAGTCCATTCTAGGAGGCATTCACCCACAGGGTTCTTGACTGATTCTAGTATCATGCCTTCTTTGTGGGGCATGAAGATCATATCAACGTGCTTGTCGTGGTAGCGAACAATCTCTATAAGATCGTTGCCCCCTCCACCACCGGGAGTCTCAAGGATACCCCGAGTGTGGGGGTACATGACCATGAGTTCGTCGCGGGACTTGAAGAAAGAAAAGAAACCAGCGGTAATCATTCCCCAACGGTCGAAGATTGGGTATGCACCGATAGAGTCAAGGAAACGAATCCTTGGCATTTTGTTATCGTCATCAATTTCGATGATGCTGGGAACGAAACCGTAAGTGAAGTAGCGGTCAGCCGCCGTGTACATTTGTATTTGCAGGCCGCTGTTATCCAAATAACCGTTAACGATACGTGTGCGTTTCTCAGCGAAAGCACGAGCCGTGTCGTTAGTCATCTTAGATGAGGAACAGTTGAAAGATGGTAATGGTGCTAGTACTTCTGACAGGTCACGGGCCGCAACATCCACCATGTTCGCCACAATGCCACCATCGAAGGGGCCTTCAGGGAACAGGGCAGGGAAAACGTCACGCATACGGCCTTGACGTACAGCAAGAACGTTCTGCATACGGGTATCGCGGGCAGTGAAACGGGTCTTGGTGCGGGTGTACAAGCCCCTAAGTTCGCGCATAGGCACATCTTCTGTGCCCTTGCCACCTGTTAGTTCATTCACTAATTACTCCTAAACACCAATAGTTTGCCAACGTTGCTGCGCTTCAGCGTCAACAAGGTCAACTGTAATCTGATTCGATTTATCCCACGGGGTAAGGAAAGAGTTCTTTACGTGTGACCTAGTGTAGTTGCCCCGCAACGTGATACGGTCACGAACACCAAGTTCAGCAAACCACAAAGCCATAACAATATCTGTCTTCGTTCCTTTAGGTGCGTTAGGCGACCAAGTAACGAGTTGTTCTACCATTGCTTTGGCTGCTTCAGAACCGTGAGTGGACGGTAACTCTACAAGGTGATGTTTATCTTCCCACCCTGCCCACAAAGTTGTCATAGAAGCAACACCGAAATCGGCGTCATGCTTGTTGTTGCCAGTAAAATGGGGCATGATCCTTGCACCGCGCCCAGCACAATACTGGTTTATTTCGCGGTCATGGACAAGGAACCCTTGGAAACCGTTTTTTTCTATTCTCCATTCAACTACCCCATAACGGTCAGTCCAGTTCTTGATAAGATCCCGGATCTCTTCAGGTGTAGTACCCGCCTTGTTGTACACGTCTAGTACGTATCGTTTGTTCGTGTAATGATCTAGGCCAATAACTACGGCGGCGGTGTGCCCAGAAGTGGCAGGGTCGAGGCCAGCAATAATAATGAGACCATCCATGCCATTCTGTCGGCAGTTCACCATACCTTTAGGCATAGGACCAGTCATACGGTTACCGTTAATACTTCCACGCAACGACTCCATAGTGAAAATGGATTCATCAGCAACCTGCTGCTGCTGATACACCATGCTCCACACTCGCGGTGTCATACGTTTGCGTTTCTTAGATAATTTTGTGCCGTTCCATTTAGGGAACAGCCCGTCCTCGTCTGGTTCTGTGTCTGCCCCTTTAGCCCCAATCTCAATCTGATTGGATTTAGGCCACAACGTCACCCATTTTAGGGGGTCCTCGTCCGTCTGTAAGACGGCAGGCATACCCAAGTATGACCAAGGGGATTCCTCATCAGGGTACCTTTTCGGGTCACGTAACTCTGAGTAAAGGTCTTTGCTGGAAAGTCGTGTACCAACCACTAGCAAGGCACCTGATGAAGAAATTCGGGAGACAACCTCAGATTGTATCCAATCTATTTGTCGCTCATAATCGTGGGCGTTAATACTATCAATAGCATCATCCAAAATAATGAGGTCGGCACGGGCACCATAAATCTGGCCCCTAATACCAAGAGCCTGCACAGTGGGGTCTTTCTCGCCACTGTCACGGGCATTACCAGAAATGTAGATCATGTCCTGATTCCACGCTTCAGCATCCTTATCGAAACCACCCACCGGACCGTACTGGGTGATCATGTCTGCGTAGCGGGGATGCGTCAAACGAGTCTTGATAGCGAAAAGCATTTTCTTCGCCATACTCTGCGTCTTCGAAACGATCAAAACCCGAACGTTAGGGTCCATAGCAATCCGGTACACAGCATAATTAATTGTTATGCTCGTAGTCTTCGCGTGTTCTGGTGGCATGTTCGCAATAATAAGGTCAGGTTCCCCACCCTCATGGGTCATACTAGGATGAACCCACGAAGGCTTCCCACCCTCAATCATGTCCACCACATTCTGCATGTGAGGAAAAACGCGGGCACCAAGAAACTTTTCACTAAACTCCGGGAACGACATGTGAACACCCGTACGTACACCAGACACGTTCCTCATGTTACGGATACGTTCAACCGCCGACACAAACTCAGGATCATCCCGACGCCAACGCTCATACGTCGTAATATTACGGCCAGTAGCATTAGTCGCGGCCTTAATAGTCATACCGGACTGTAACTGCTCAAGGAACAAGATTTTAGCCTCGGCAACAGTACCAGCCTTACGGCCCGCAGCAGCCATGGAGACAACCTTTCCGTTAAAAAAAAATTGTGTACACAGCAATGTTGACTAGGGTGTTAACAGGGGTGTAGGAGAGGGTACCCCCATTGGCGTACAATTATTAGCATCGGCGTTGAAACTACTGAGCGAAGGAGGAGCGAAGCGACGACTGAGCGAAGTGCCCCAAGAAACAGTAACCGTTAAACGAACCCTGAGGCGAAGCAACGAAGGGTGAGTTACCGGCACCTACTTCGTAGTGCCTTCAACGTAAACCGAAGCGATGTGCGCTCGTGCAAGAAGCACTCGCTTACAGTACCGTACGGTTTTACTTTCTATATATATATCCTCGTTTCGGACACCCTTTTGGACACAAAAAACAAGAAAACAGTAAATTGTTACAACATTGTTGTAAACTATGTGTACAAACCGGACAATACGGTAGCCCCCAAACAATATAACCCGCAAGAAAGGTACCCCTATATATATACTACCCTCCGCGGCCACCTAAGCATCCATGGGGTCAAGTTACTGATGGGTAACCTACGCTACCGTAACCTACGCTACCGTAAGTTACTGGTGGGTAACCACGGTACGGGGGTATACCCCCAGGGGGTATAGGCCAACCGACGGGGTACCCCGTAAGGTAAGCCTAACCTAACCGGCCTGAACCCACACTACATACACCTGCAAACCGTTCGCACCTGCAAACAACTTGCAATAACCAAACCAATGCAGATGCAACTACCTTGCGGGTGGTGCGTTGTTGTTGTGTGTGTCCGTTATGTGTAGGCCAGGACTCCGGTTATCGGACGTGGCTCTGTCGTCCATTCTGAGGGCCTAGGATTGACGGGCATGTATTGGGTCGGGGGTCGAAAGTTCCGCATATCGGACAATGAGTGTGACGTAGATCACATGTGAATGTCCGTTTTGCCCCTTGTGCTTTCCTGAGATCGGAGTAATGTAATCCCTGTAAGCAAGTAGCAACCGGAAAGTTCGGGGAGCGTGGATCAAGAAGCCGGTCGCCGGTGATCCTCTCCCAAAATTCTTTCCGCTAGGTACTTGACTACATGAACCAAAAGTAGTAAGGTTGATTTATTGGAAGATACGCAAGTATCTCAGACTAGGAAAGGCTTGGTGGTATTCATGTCACGCGCCAATAGCGCGTCGTTGTTCGGAAGTGGTACGCCATTAAATCTGGCTAGGGTGAGTGCAAGACCTAACCCTAGTGTGTATGGCTTGCGTAGTAGTTCGTCACCAACGGGTTACTATCCTGCCTATGGCAAAAAGCCACGACGTAGGACAACACGCGAACGGGTTAATGTTTCGACGAACCTAGTCGAACCTATTGTGAACGACGACGACTATGTGCCTAGGCCGTATGTCAAGGTGACATATTCTACTTTTGATCAGGCTAACCGGCCTGCCTACAATTAAGGATTAGACATGAATAACATTACCGTAGAGCAATATGGCGTGGACGGATTCACACTATCAGCCTTGGATGACTTAGGTTATCTGGTGCGACAGCGATACATTGACTACACTTTAGAAGAGGCTAAGGCTTTATTCCGACAACTATTAGTGGAAGAGTGAAACAATGAACGCATGAGTGAGGCACGACATCTTGGCCCGCTTTCAATAGCACACGGTACACTAGGCGAGTGAGTCAGTGTATTGTGTAGTATCCAAAGCGGATACGTTACGACAGAATAGGAAAGGTTAGTCATGTCTGATAATTTGAGTCAAGAATACGCCGATAGTATTGCGGACGATTTGCGTGAGATTGTTGCCAACGGTAAGGTATTCGACGCTATGGCATATTTGGATGATTGTTTAGATACGCGTTGCACTTATGGCTACGGCAACACTCTGGTGAGTGTCGAAGTAGCGGTTACTTTAGGTGGTCCTAATTGTTGGGTTACTTTCCAGGATAGTGGCGCGAGTGTGGAAGTTAATTGGGGGGGAGATAAGGCTGAAGTATATGTTTATGCGCCGTTCGCCGTGGAGTCGGTACTAGAGTTTGTTGGGGAGTGCATGTAAGGTTGTCTAGTGTTGTTTCATAGTCTGACCTAGGGGAACCTAGGTTCGGCTATGTCCTAACAATAGGACAAGAATAGGAAGGCAAGGACATGAGTGCGACACCAGAACTAATTATTTACAGTGCAGATATTTGCGTGGATTGCTACATGACTGGAAATGGTGTTTTTGATGGTGAGGATGACACTAACGAGTTGGGTTACCAATTCATGTCCTATCTTTTGCGCGTGGATAGTTACACGGATATTAGTAGTGACAAAGGTGAGCCTAACTTTAGTTGGTCAATGTGCGACGGTTGCCATTCCCCTCTTGGTGGGAACCGTTTCACGGTGGACGTTATTCACCAAGTGAGAGCCTGATTAGATAGCCTGCCCTACCCGTGTAAACGGGTAGGTTCGGGCTACTTAATCAACGTGATTAGGTAAGAATAGGAAGGCTTGACATGTCGGATTATCGAATGGGATTGACTTTAGTTGACGCACTACCTAATTGCGGGGAGTGTAAATTGGAGGTGTGTGAGTTTGTTGGTTATGAATTGGGCAAGGTTCCCGCGCTGTATTGTGGGGGATGTAGTACCGCTGAAGGTGTGCGCTTAATTAGTGAACTAAGAATAGGAAAGTAGGACGACATGAATATAACGATTGAATATCCTAGTGTGGACGGTTTCACCTTATGGGCTACGGATAGCGCAGG
>Ga0208770_1000388_pt1 | contig 29326 bp, 30 predicted proteins | sample AntAceMetag02UK9_FD_184771 | JGI IMG/M metagenome (GOLD analysis project Ga0208770, IMG submission 184771) | Saline lake microbial communities from Ace Lake, Antarctica - Antarctic Ace Lake Metagenome 02UK9 (SPAdes) (version 2) | ecosystem: Environmental > Aquatic > Non-marine Saline and... | reverse complement strand
TGGTCTTGCCGTTTTTTAATGCATCAACCATCAAGACGGCAGTCTGCTGAATGCTACCCTCAAGCATGTGGAGTTGGGCTAATACCTCTTGGTGCTCAGCCAGGTTTCTTTGAATTGTTTTTTTCATATAGTAATTATAATCGGGAAACGGAGGGATACCATAAAAAAAACCGGCGTTCGCCGGTTTTTTCATTAAGCCGCTTTTTCTTCTTTTTCTAGCAGCTGTTTAATGCGTAATTTTTCTTTTTTGTAGCGTCTCACCCGTAAATCGGGGACATAATTTTGATAGCTTGTTTGGATAATTCCTTCGAGTTCTTGGTGCCTACTTTTGAGTGCTTTTAAGTCCATATGTATCCTCTCAATAATAAATTAAAATGATATTAAACTTACACCTACACTTAAACTCTACACCTTTGAAAAATAGAATTCTAGTTTTTTTTTAAAAACCTTTAGCCTTAAAAAAGAAGTAAAAAAGGATCCCTAAAAAAACAATGGGGATGGCCAGTAAAAGAGATTCCTTAGGGGTCTTAAGGATACTTTCGATGGAGTGACGGTAGAAAAAGACTATCATCATGAAAGCAAACATTAAACCTAGTATCTGAAAACCGGAATTCATCATATAATTATAGATTAACCTTTGACCATTTTGAGGATTTTATGAAAGCGTTAGTAAAGAGGCATGCTAAAGAGGGATTATGGCTGGAAGATATGCCGGAACCGGAGGTTGGCAACAACGATGTGTTGGTAAAGATTGAAAAGACCGCTATCTGTGGAACCGACATTCATATCTACAACTGGGACGAGTGGGCACAAAAAACCATACCCGTACCTATGATCACTGGCCATGAATATGCTGGAGAAATTGTTGAGCTTGGCTCTAATGTACACGACCTTAAGGTAGGTGACATAGTCTCAGGGGAAGGTCATATTACCTGCGGACGCTGCCGAAATTGCTTAGCCGGAAGAATTCATTTATGCCCTAACACTATTGGTGTGGGGGTAAATCGTACAGGAGCATTTGCTGAGTATTTGTCTGTGCCTGCTAAGAATATTTTCAAGCCAAGCCAAGAAATATCGACCGACCTCCTTTCCATCTTTGACCCCTATGGTAATGCGGTGCATACCGCACTGTCATTTAATATGGTGGGCGAAGATGTGCTGATTACTGGGGCCGGTCCTATTGGTATGATGGCGGCTATGGTGGCGAATCATGCGGGTGCGCGAAACATTGTGATCACGGATATCAATGCCTACCGTCTTGATATGATTAAAAAGATTCTTCCTAAAGTGATCACCATTGATGTGACAAAGAATAAGATCACCAAAGAGCTGATGCATTCCCTAGGAATTTTTGAAGGGTTTGATGTAGGACTGGAGATGTCAGGCTCGCCCAAGGCATTCGGTGACATGCTGGATAATATGATTAACGGTGGGCATATTGCGATGCTAGCGATCATGCCTGCAGGCTCAGGTATTGATTGGGATATGGTGGTATTTAAGGGCCTCACAATTAAAGGTATATACGGTCGCGAAATATTTGAGACCTGGTACAAAGGATCTATGATGGTACAAAGTGGATTACCCTTAGAAAAAATGATCACCCATCGTTATAGCTATGAAGATTTTCAGGAAGGCTTTGATGTCATGCGTTCAGGCAAGTCAGGCAAGGTCATTCTTAACTGGCAACCATAAAGGACATAAACATTAATGAGCTTTAAATCGACAAGACAGGCATTAGCCAAAGATCTAGAGGCTATTAAAGCAAACGGGCTTTGGAAAACCGAACGCCATATTGATTCCGATCAAAAAAGTGCCATCACCTTAGCTGACGGCTCTGAAGTGATTAACATGTGCGCTAACAATTATCTTGGTTTGGCGAATAACCCGCAAGTGATTGAGGCAGCTAAACAAGGACTGGATCGATGGGGTTTTGGTTTGGCATCCGTACGATTTATTTGTGGGACCCAGACTATTCATAAGACCTTAGAAGAAAAAGTCAGTCAGTTCTTAGGTATGGAGGACACGATACTTTATGCCGCATGCTTTGATGCGAATGGGGGATTGTTTGAGTCTATCCTGAGCAATGAGGATGCGGTGATATCCGACGAATTAAATCATGCCTCCATTATTGATGGGGTCAGGCTGTGTAAGGCTGCCCGTTATCGTTATAAAAATAATGACATGGAAGATTTGCGGGCTAAGCTAGTGGAGGCAAAGGAAAATGGAGCACGAAGGATTCTGATTACCACCGACGGAGTGTTCTCTATGGATGGTACGATTGCTCAACTCAATAAGATTTGTGATTTAGCGGATGAGTTTGATGCTATGGTGCATCATGATGATTGTCACGCTACCGGATTTATTGGCAAGACCGGCCGTGGTGTTCACGAGTATTGTGGTGTAATGGATAGAGTAGACATCATTACCAGTACCTTTGGTAAAGCACTTGGTGGAGCATCGGGTGGATTTACTTCGGGAAGAAAAGAAATTATTGACATGTTAAGGCAGCGCTCACGTCCCTACCTCTTCTCCAATACGGTAGCACCCAGTATCTGCGCGGCTACGCTTGAGGTGATCGATATGCTATCGGAATCAACGGCACTGCGCGACAAGCTAGAAGCAAACACCCACTACTTTAGAAAGGGTATGAAAGATGCCGGCTTCGCTATCGATGATGGGGATCACTCCATCGTCCCTGTCATGCTAGGGGATGCCAACCTAGCTCAGAATATGAGCAGGAAATTATTAGAGGAAGGTATCTATGCGATCGGCTTTTTCTTTCCTGTGGTGCCAAAAGATAAGGCAAGGATCAGGACCCAGATTTCGGCAGCCCATAGTAAGGATGACCTGGATAAAGCTATCCGTGCCTTTGCCAAAGTGAGGGACGAACTGCAAAACTAAGTAGGTTTACTTTTCTAAAGGGATGCTCTGTATGCTTGACTTGACCTGCTCAAAGAGGTCATTCAAGTAAGCTAGGGTGTCCTCAGGAAAATCAATAAACTCAAAATAAGTGTTCACTGTTGGGCAGATAGGATTTTCATTGCTGCTGTGAGTAAAGTCTACATCCACGCTAACCACCTTATCCCCATCATCCACCGTAAAAATGTTTTGCTGAGACCATACCTCACCATCCTTGCTGCGGATATCCATGCCAATAAAAGCTGTCTGATCTTCCTCTACAAAAGCTGAAGCTCTTGCAACGGCAGTTGCATGATACTTTTCTGCTAAAAAATTCACAAAATAGGTTTCCAGCTCCTCATTAATACCCTTACCACCATTAACCTCGGGGAACATACCGGTGAATAACAGGTATTGCTGCTGCTCATCACAAAAAGAGATGACTTTATTGACCGCTTTATGCTCCAAAACTAGGTCTCTGTATTTACTGGGGAATGTTTTTTTTAAGTACTCAAAAGCTTTGTCCACAACCTACCCTTTCTTTAATTTATTATTTAATTGATCAATTTTAGCATTGATCTTATAGAGCTCGTCGATAATGTACTTAGTGCTATGTGCTTTTTGTTTCACCGATCCCAAATATTGCGCAACCATAAAGTAGATACCAACCAAAATAAGCACATTGGTAATATAACCAGATCCTAGCCACTGATATAACCACTCCATAAATTTTCCTTATTAAATATTGAAGGTTTATGACTCGTAATCGTTAATGACGCCCTTGGATAGATGTACCTCTCTCAAGAAGCATAGAAGGCCAACAATTAAACCTGCCATAGCCGCGATAAATAAACCGGCTAGATAGGTATCCAAATCAACAAACACTTCCGTAGCAATAAAAATCATAGCAATCAATAAAGAGATCAATAAGGCTGATATGGTCGTAAATGCAATAGCCCAATGCGTCCATTTAGCACGGCATTTTAATAAGGCTAATTCCGTCACCGTTTTTTTAGCAATAGAAAGCTTTTTTACTTCTCTGAGTACGCGATGTCGATCAACGATTCTCGATAGTCGGTTTGCCATAACCGAAAGAATAGCGCCAAGACCAGTTAAAAGAAAAGCAGGTGCTACTGCCATCTGAATGACAGCTGAAATCTCAACAAAATCTTCCATGACATAATTTCCAAAGTAGTTAGTAGTCAAAATATTGTGGTTAAGGCGCTCAGCCTTATACTGAAAACAACTATAGCAAGGGAGGTGAACTTTGGGGTATAAAATTTATCTCACTTTTCACGTAGAGGTATATATTTTGTGGGTTAAACCTGCCACACTATTTGTCGTTTTTATCTAAAAAGTTAAGGGAATAAAGTATGAGTTTCATAAGATGGTTTTTAGGCAAGTGTATTCTTTTCATCAATGCAGTAACTCTTCCTAAGCCGATTCTCAGGAGTGGGCCTGATCAAGATAAGGTTGACAAGAAAACACAGCATTACACCCTCTACCAATTTGAGGCCTGTCCTTTTTGTGTAAAGGTGCGAAGGTTTATCCGAAAAAATAGCCTTAAAATAGAGCTAAAAGATGCAAAAAATAATAAAACTTATAAATCAGAATTAGTCAATAACGGAGGTAAGCATAAGGTTCCATGCCTCAAGATAGAAAAAATTAATACAAAAACAATGTGGCTTTACGAGTCGGACGCAATCATTGCATTTTTAGCAAAAGAGACGGAGCCTTACTGAAACCTTAACTCACAAGCAAGCTTCATCTCATCGCAATAGGATGTTTTTACGTTCCGCAAAAGGTTTGGTAATGAGGATCAGGTAATAATGCTCGGTTTCGGTATCTCGCATTAGAAGGTGTTTCTTCAAACGGATGCTGTAGAACTTCAAGCAAAGCTAAAAAAGGTGTCAAGTCGCCATCCTCTGCCGAGCTCAATACACTCTCTACATGATAGTTATTTGGGATAATTGCTGGATTACTTTTACGCATAAGATGAATGGAAGCGTCTAACGAACCCTTATCTTTCCTCCTTCTTTCTTGCCAATGTGTCTGCCATTGTTGAAATAAAGGAAGTTGGTAGCTGGTATTGTCTGGAAGAGTTTCTTGGCTTAAATCACGAAACGTTCGAGTGTAGTCAGCTTTTGCGCTTTGCATCCATCCTAAGAGGTCTTGTGCAAGCGAAAAATCATCTGCCTCCTCACCCAATAAACCCAACTTACGCCGCATACCTGATATCCATGCCTGATTGAAAATCTCGCCAAAGCTTGCAATGGCCTCCTCCGCCAACGTTATGGCACTTTTTGTATCCTCATCTAACAGGGGTAACAAGCTATCAGCCAGCCTTGCAAGATTCCATTGGGCGGCATGCGCTTGACTGCCATACTTATAGCGTCCTTGGCTATCGATTGAGCTAAATACGGTATCCATAGAAAAAATATCCGTAAACGCACACGGGCCGTAATCAATGGTTTCGCCACTAATGGTCATATTGTCTGTATTCATGACTCCATGGATAAATCCTACATGCATCCAAGAGGCGACCAGTTTCGCTTGCCTTTCAATCACCGCATTAAGTAAACCGAGGTAAGGATTCTCCTGGTCAGTCAATTCGGGGTAATGCCTTGCTATAGCATAATCAGCCAACTGTTTAAGTCCGTCGCGGCCCATCATTCTATTAGCATACTCGAAAGTTCCTACCCGTATATGGCTAGAAGCAACCCGCGTTAAAATCGCTCCATCCAATAAAGCGGTGCGCATAATAGATTCACCCGTTGACACTACCGCCAGACTTCGGGTGGTAGAAATGTTCAGTGCGTGCATCGCCTCACTGATGAGGTATTCACGTAGCATAGGGGCGAGAGCGGCTCTACCGTCTCCCCCTCGTGAATAGGGTGTTCGTCCCGAGCCCTTAAGCTGAATATCAAAGCGTTTATCATCAGGTGTAATTTGTTCTCCTATAAGATGCGCACGCCCATCACCAAGGATGGAGAAATGCCCAAACTGATGCCCCGCATAAGCTTGTGCAATAGGTGACCCACCTTCAGGCAATGCATTACCGGAAAACAGTTGTGCCAGTATCTCCTTGGCATCGACGGGTAAATTAATACCGAGTGATTTAGCAAGCTCGGTGTTGAACAACAAAAGCTTAGGTGCGCTAACAGATGTCGGATTTATGCGAGTAAAAAACTGTTCAGGCAGGCCTGCATAACTATGCTCTAGATGCCAACCATTCAAATGATTCATAGATGATGTTTAAGAATTAAAAAATTACTATAACAAGGTGATGAGTTTTGGGGTAAACATTTTAATCGACTAGGGTAATTTCGTGTTTACATCAATCACTATCCAACCTACTGCTCGTAATGTCCTTTTAAATAACTAGCTATATTTTCTTTAAAATCATTTGGTTCATGAGTGTAACCAAAAATCCCATGCTCTACTCTATTTTTCATAGCATTAAGTACGCATTGAGGAGACAAAAAATCCATGTCTGCTACCCAAAGGGGGATGACTGTTGGATCATATTGATCCCATCTAATTGAGTCAGTATGAAATCGGTTAATTACTTTGTCAAAATTATATTTACTCATTAATTTTTAGCGCCTTCGAGAGAAGAAAAACTTAATTATTTTGTAAATAATTACTAATATGATTCGTTTAAATAAAAATATTTTAATAAAATTTTTAATCATCACTTATTAAATTCTATATTCATTGATCAATAGCATTATTTTTTGACTAATTTTTCCATTAAAGGTGCGATTGAAATTAGAACGATACCAGCAACAATAGACATAATTGTTAAGAAGGTAAATAAATCTATATTATTTAATTTAAGAATAGTTGGTAATTTTCCGGCAGAATAGTTTGCAATAGCTGCTGATAAAAACCAAAAACCCATCATTAGTGAAGCAATTTTCTTTGGTGAAACCTTTGAAACCATTGATAGGCCAATTGGTGATAGGCATAACTCACCAAGAGTATGAAGAAAATATACTCCCACAAGCCACCAGAGACTTATGTAGGAAGTATTTGAATTATTGACATACATAATTATAAAAAAACCGGCTGAAAGAAGAATAAGTCCTATACCCATTTTTTGAGAAGTATTTATTTTATAATCACTTCTATCAATTCTTAACCAAAAATTTGCTATTAGCGGTCCAAGTAAAATTATAATTAAGGGATTAATGGATTGAAAGAATGAAGCTGGAACAATAAAGCCAAATAAATTTCTATCAACTGAATTACTTGCATAAAGCGTTAAAGAGCCACCAGCTTGCTCAAAACCAACCCAAAAGAATATTACAAATAATGAGAGAATGCCAATATAAAAAATTTTCTTTATATCTTCTTTGATGAAGTTAATTTTATTTTTTTTCTTTAAAAATATAATAATTACTAGCGTAAATAGTAGGGTTAAAAGTTCATAAAAATTATCGTTAATAAACCCATTTATTTTAAAAATTAATAAGATAATTGGGATATTTATTAATGATAAAAACCCAATCAACCTCCAATCACTAAAATTTAATCTTTTTGTTTTTTTAGAAAAATCTTCCTGAATAATTTTATTTTGCCCCAAATAAAATTGTATTAATCCTGCAAGCATACCCAATCCTGCAATTGCAAATCCATAATGCCAATTAATGGTTTCCCCAACATACCCAACTATTAAAGGTGCTAAGAAAGCACCTAAATTTATTCCTATATAAAAGATACTAAACCCACTATCTCTTCGTACATCATTATCTTTATATAGCCTTCCTAGTAGGACACTTATATTAGGCTTAAAATAACCATTACCAATAATTAATAAGCCCATAGCTAAAAATAATAGATCAGGGAATGCCATTAAAAAATGACCAAGCATCATTGTGAACCCACCAATAAAAATTGCTTTTTGAGTGCCTAAATATTTATCTGCTAAATAGCCTCCAATGATTGGAGTTAAATATACTAGTCCAGTATAGATAGCATATATATGAAGAGCATCAGCATCTGAAAATCCCAATGAGTTTACTAGGTACAGTACAAGCAGAGCTCGCATTCCATAATAGCTAAATCGCTCCCACATTTCTGTGAAAAATAAAGTAGTTAGGCTGTATGGGTTTCTGTTGTTTATTAATTTAGTCATTTAAGTTTTTTTAAAAAAAACCAGTTTACTCCCAGATAATTAAGTGGGCAAATTAAGGTTTTGAGATTTTTTGCTGGAAATATTTTTTACTTAGCCTTTTGTATTTCATAGGGGTGTATTTGAAGTTTTATCTTATGATTCGTACAGATTTCGATGTATAGGAGTAGATAGGCGTCTGTTTAAAAATGAGGGGGTGGGTACCCGGTACACCTTCGCATTCTAGGAAAATTCTGAGTTCTTATGTCGAAGTGTAATACAAATTGTAATACATGTAGATATTTTATAGGGTTTATATAAGACAAAACTCTTATTAATCAAGGGTTTATCATTATATTAATGGTGGAGCTGGGGGGAATCATATTATATAAATAATAGTATATAAAACAGTTACTTATATTTATATATACACTATGTTATCCCAAAAGTTATCCCAAAATAGTGTCTTAGTGCCTTTGAAATAAGTACTTTTTCCCAAGCCTTCTTGCATAATAGAGTAACACTATAATCTGCAATGTGTATAGCACCGCTATCAACATCAATAATTGATAATTACCACTATACTGATTGATTGCTTCACAAAATCCTGGGGTTAAAAGTCGGCAAAACTCTATCCCGCCTCCTGTAAACACAAAGAAAACCATGCCTACTGTTAAAAAACCCCCTATATTGACAAATAGCTGAAAGACGGCGGGAACAATATACATTGTTTTATACCTTCTAAAGGTTTTATCCATATAATGAAATTTTCCAGCATTATTTTTAAATGAAGTTTTCATATAGTTTTTTATAGAGCTGGTTGTAAGCACGATATAAACCAGAGGTATAAGCAAGCTGATGGTCCATTGAAACCATAAAGCTGCATCAAATCGGGCTTCTTTATAGGCATCTTTTAAAAAGACTGTAATTCGAACCTTCACCACACTATCATCCTTGTATTTGTTCGGGCGGCCTTTAGAAAACTCATCCCTAAATACTTGAACTTTAGTCATTGTTTTAACATAATCGGTATCTATCTCATCGGGATTTATTTCATTTCTCCCCCCATGATGATCCCAAATAAAGGTCTGATCAAGCACTAATGGCTCAAGTGAATTCAGGACGTCAGGGCGTTTTACTTGATTTAGTTGATCGGAGGGAGGTCCATAATTTATGGATATTTCTTCTATCTTTCTTTTTAGTTCAGATTCCTTTAAATTAATAAATATACGGAATGCGACCAAGCAATAATTAAACCGTAACGCCTCAAGCCTGTCATTCATCTGGCTCATTGATTCAGACCTTAACCTACCTCTTTCAAAGTCTTTGTTGCACACCTTAGACTCATTAAGCTTTAGCGCATAAGTTACTTTATCCTCTTCACAAAGATGGGTATATAAAGACTCGCCTTTTAGCTCCTCGCAATTGGAAAGTTTATCTAGGACAGATTCGTTATCGTAAAGTGATAAGCCATAATGACTGAATGCTAGCTTTTTGGATGCCTTTTCTTTGGAGAACAGCTCTTTAAATTCGCTGACTTCAATGTCAGCATAGGCATGCTGAAAGCAAAATAACGCGATGAAGATGAGCAGTTTTTTCATATTGTTTTTGAAACATAATTGCTATATAAATATTATACTCCAATTACTACCTGTGATTGGTAAGAGTCTAGAGTTGACAATAGGTTTATAAGTTGCTGTTTTTTAATGCATTTTTCATCATTTGTATTCCCGTTTTTACATCGATTTTATGCGTACCCTCTTTTCTTATATTAGAATCACTGTAGTTAATAGGATAGTTACCTTTATAGTTAGGCGGTACTACGTTCCGGTGATTTTGATCCTTATTTACCGTTGGTTTGGCGCCATTTACCGTTGGTTTCTTATTGCTACCGGTAATAGCTTCCCCTGGTATTAGCGGTTTGTATGAATAATTCCTGTACCCTCTTCCTGATCTAGGTTTATTCAATTTGCGCTCTATGAGTCCTAGATCCACAGCCTTTTTTAAGGACTTTCTGACCGTCTTTTCAGATGCACTAGCAGAGGCAGCAATTTGCATTTCAGTGGGATAACATTCGCCTGTCGTATTATCCATATAAATCCATAATGCAAACAAGACGGCTTTATCACTCAGCTGTTTAAGGTGAGGATGTTTTGCAACCATATTGATCCAACGGGTCGGTAGATTTGCTTGGGCCACGTAATCTAATCTCTAGATGTGATCCAATCTTCGATATCAGATTTTCGCCAGACAGTTACGCTGTCTGAAATTTTTATTGGTTTAGGAAATGTGCCTTTATTTAACCAGTTATAAATTGATGCTCTTGATACGCTGAGGATTTTTGTTAATTCATTTACTCTATAAAACTGCAGCTCAGATGTCATGTAATACTCTCCAAAATTATTTAAATAAACCTTACCTTTATTTGAATTTACAACAAAAAAATTCTTCGTCAAGCACTTTAGCTATATTATTTAAATAATTGTATTAAAAGACTAAAATAGATATCTATGCGATATATCTTTTAACAAAATAGTTAATTTATGAGGTTCTAAGATATCGCAAATTCTAAGAAAAAGGGGTATGGTATAAACTAAGAAATCAATAGTTTTTCCTAACTTGGAGGTAATTAATGGAACTCGAAGAATGGTTAATGAATGAAGATAAGCTTAAAGAAAGACTTCTGTCATATCCAGGAACATCAGAAGAAATGGCTCTTAATGAAATTGAACAATACAAAGATAGATTACGCACTAAAAAAGCCATGTTAGAAAATTTCCGCTATGACAACTGGATGGTAGAACAGCTTCTTGAGAGGAAGTATGGTTATCCTCGCCCACCAGGATGGAAACATGTTTTTTTTATTCCCGATAGCTATAGACCCAGAGGTAGTTTCTTTATTGTGCTGGTTATTATATTTACCGTATTGATTTTTAGCTTATGAAAATACTATATATTCCAGCTGCGCTGCTTTTTCTGGCAATTTTTGGTATGCCCTATGGGTATTACACGTTTTTGAGATTAGCAGTAACAGCGATATCACTTTATGCGGCATTTGGGCTTTTAGCTCAAGGGAGTGTAAATTTCTGGGTAATGTTATCTATAGCTCTGCTAATGAATCCTTTGATACCAGTGCATTTGACAAGAGAAATATGGCTTCCAATAAATATAATTATTGGAGCATATTTTACAATCATGGCATATAAGTCAAATAAGTAAATAAACTACTCTCAATGACTAATAACTGATTATGAAACTTCATAAAAATTTTATGTTATGCAGAATCTAATATTTAAATCAGGGCGTGCTGCATTAGAGTATGTTGAAAAGTATTTTGGAGACCCTTACTATCTCTTCGAAAAAACTGAAGATATGAAGCCCTATTTTGGAGTTGTTACAAAAATTATGACTCCTGAATATAAAAATTCCGCATTTGATGACGAAAAATACATGAGGATGAAAAATGATCCGAACTTTGACTTTTCTATTGATGAGTCATGCTCTTTGTGTAATACAAAAATTACTGATTTTAACGGCAGTCATAATCCATGGCCATTAGAAAAAAATCCTACAGATCGATGTTGTTCAGAATGTAATATAAAGGTTATCCAAGCAAGGATATCTGGGTACGGTACAGGATACTTTATGGAAATTATTTATAAGAAAAAAGGTTTGTTCTCAGATTCGATAAAGCGGGAATTAAGTATGGGGATACAACATCCAGATTGCAACACCAAGCCAAATGTTGGTGATTTAATCATTTATGGGCATAAAGAATTTAAGTTATTAGGGAGTGGTCGGAGCATTGCAAATGGCTTTGTTCTTAATACATGCTCTTTAGAGCTTGATGTTGAAAAAGGCCAATTTATTTACAAATAAGTAAAATGTTTAAGCCTAATCTCCCAAATAAAAAGAAATAGTCGTAACTACTCGCACATCCTTCTCAATCTTTTTGTCATCCGAATAATTCTCACCGATATCTCGTATATAGAAATTACCTTGCCTCGCACTCTGGATACCTGTTACTTTGGCATTAGCCACTTTTGCAAACTCACTTGCGGCAATCCTGGCATTGGCAGTCGCCTCTTTAAGCATCTCAGGCTTGATCTCATTGAGTTTGGTAAAGGTGTATGACGGGTCGTTATTAATGACTGATATACCTTGAGCAAGAAGGGTGTTCAGTTTAGTCCTTACTTTAGGAACTAGCTTGACCTTGTCTGTCTCTACGCTAATCGTTCCTGAGAGCATATGTTGCGTATCAATTAACATCTGATCTTCATTACGGTATTCCTTTTGTTCGTAATCAATCACTCCAACCTTTATCTCCTCATCACTAAAACCATTCTCAGTTAATACTAATATAATCTTGGCTTTGTCATGCTCCACTGCTTGATATAGATTTTTAATCTCTGAGAACTGGTTACCTTTAACCCCATAGCTGATATTCCAATTAGCTCGGTCAGCTTCTACTCTTCGCTCAGCTAATCCTTTCGCTTCTGCGGTATTGAGCTTAGCGTTATAAAGCAATTGACCAACAAAGTATCCGCCTATAGCGATGCCCAGCGATAGAGCAACACCCATGATGATGAGGCTGTACTGATTGAATGATTTCATATGTTTTTCCTTTAATTAGGGTGGCTAGATTTTCGCACTAGCCCAGCGACAGAAGGAAAACTATAGGGAATAAAAACCCTCTGTAACAAACTCATTGTTGGTTAATGTATTTACCCATCGTGATGATGGTTTTGCCGTCATTTGAATGCACGAGATAGGAATTGGAATGCTCTACCACTTGGCCTAATACACGTATCCCAAACTGTTCCTTTAGTTTATTAAGGACATCCTGACTAAACACACGCAGGTATTCACTTTGTCCGATGTGTTCCTTTTCACCGTATTTCATGAGTACTTCTTGGATAAATGTAGGGATGTCTTGTACCTCGTAAGAGGGTAGGGATTTTTTCATGGCGGTCTCCTTAGTTAGATACTTTAGAGACGCTTGAATTAATTTAGGGTCAGGTTATAGTTAAACTAAACTTAATTGGTAAAGCACTGATGAAAAAACCACTCTTCCTACTATTCTTTTTATCAACACCAGCGATAGCAGATATCTGTAATGTATCTATCTACATGCCATCAACTGAAAAATATAAGCAAGAAGTTGTTAAAAGTATTAATGAAGCCAGTTGTAAGAATGGTGATGTGCTGAATTTAGACATTGGTTTTGCTGATGATAAAGCTCAAGCTGCAAAATATATGATATTTGAAACACAGGCTATGTACTGCAATCTAGATAAAACGATTTCTTTTGATTTAACTGGACTTAACTACAACTTGGTTTGCTCTTTTAAAAATAACTAAATAAAAAAAATTCTCATATGGACGCCACTCCTTTTTTTTCTTGTAATCGGGTAGATATTCTGCAAAACAATCTTTAAGAAGGAAATAACTTCCTAATCGTATATTCCAAAAACTTCTAAATCTTGAACATAACCATCCACTAAAGGATTATCGTCCTGAATATAACCATCCACTAGCGGGTTATCATTTTGAATATAACCATCCACTAGCGGGTTATCATTTTGAATATAACCATCCACTAGCGGGTTATCATTTTGATAATAACCATCCACAAGAGGATTGCCTTCTGCATAGAAACTAATACTGCATATACTGAAGAAGATAATTGATAATATTTTTTTCATTTTTTTCTTAATTATAACAATTAACAATACTACATATTAGACTTACATACTAATCTACCAAAAATTTACGTGCCATACCTATATACATTGCTTAGGGGTACAGGGGGGGTAAAGGGTCCTTTGTTTAGCCTTGCTTTAAGTTATCCAGATAATCTGCCCACTGTTGCATAAGCTCGATTCTATCGCTTATGAAGCGAGTGCGATTGTATGCTTGCCCTAAGGCATCCGGTACTTTATGTCCAAGTTGATGCTCAATAACCTCAGGCTTTATATACAAACGTTCATGGCAGAGTGTTCGCGCAATAGCACGGAATCCATGCACACTCATCTCTTCTTTCGGTATCCCTAGTTTTCTCAACGCCGATGATAGGGTATTTTCCGACAGTATCTGCTTCGAACTAGTGTCGCTATAAAATACGTACTCACGATCCTTGGTGTAAGGATAAAGGTCCTTCAATATCCTGATGGCTTGATGTGATAACGGTACCGCATGTTCAGTGGATGTTTTAGTTAAAGTGAATTTCCACATACCTTCTGCTAAATTGATATCACACCATTTCGCTTGCCTCAGCTCTAAGGATCTGACAAACACCAAAGGCATAAGTTTTAGGGCAGCCATGGTCACAATATTGCCTTCATAGCCATCGATCATGCGTATTAACTCCCCTACTCTTTTAGGCTCTGTGATAGCAGCAAGATGTTTTACCTGCTTAGCAGGAAGTAATGAAGATAAGTTGATAGCGACATTACGGTCAACGCGCTCAGTGATAATCGCTAAATGAAGGATCTGATTGATATTTTGTAAAGCACGATGGGCGGATTCCACGACTCCCCTCTCCGTCATGCGTTCGAGAGTGTGTCGTATATCAGCCACTTTAATATCTTCGATAGCCATAGCGCCTAAAAAAGGGGTTATTGGAGGATCTTAAAACATGAAAAAACTACTTCTACTTTTATTCTTAATACCTAATCTGGTGATGGGGGAGTTGAGTAGCTATTGAGTATTCAGTTTTGTAAAAAGTATACAGTTGAGTATATAGTTTTGTTTAAGATTGTACTGATATATATTAACATGTATTAATATCTAAGCCCTATAGATAAGGCGTTACAGAGGGGATTAATAGATTCTAATAGTATGTATTAAGTTTGACTTTAGAGCTCACCTCTTCCGCCAAATTAAACTTCATAAATACCAATATTTATTTGATAGCAGTCTTCCTGTGATGCAGGTTTTTTTTATTCTAATGATTCTAATTGATGAACTTTATAGGTTTGCTTCACTCATAGATGTTCTTTTGATATTTGATAATTATGTTAAATATCTTATTTGTGAAAAAACTTCACTTATAGTAATTCAAACTTTAGGAATCTAAAAAATGAAAAGAACTATCATCGTTTATGCATTATCTCTACTTTTTGCAACCTCTGCTTTTGCCAAAGATATTATTGACACAGCTGTTGCTAACGGAAACTTTAAAACACTAGCTACTGCTCTTACTGCAGCAGGTCTTATCGACACACTTAAAGGTCCAGGTCCTTTCACTGTTTTTGCACCTACGGACGAAGCATTTGCTAAAATTCCACAAGCAGATTTAGAAGCACTATTAAAAGATAAAGAAAAATTAAGCGCTGTATTAACTTATCATGTGGTTGCTGGAAAAGTTATGGCAAAAGATGTCAAAACTGGAAAAGTTAAAACCGTCCAAGGTTCTGAGCTTAGTATCTCTGTTAATAGCACAAAAAAATCTTACAGTGAGGATGTTGTTACTGTAAAAGTTGATAATGCAACTGTTATAATCGCTGATGTTGTTGCAGACAACGGTGTTATTCATGTAATAGATACAGTAGTTGTGCCTAAGTAACTATTTAGTAATATTTAAAATTGTAAGAAAGATTTTATTAACTAAATCTTAGTCAGAAAGCCCAGCGACATTGTTGGGCTTTTTTTAACACACCCCATTTGCCCACTTAATTGTCTGGGGGTAAACTGGTCCTACGAAAAAACTCCTCCTACTCTTATTCTTAATACCTAATTAAATTCAAAATCTCTTTTTATTCAAAATACTTTGCAGTCGCTTAGAGCTTGACCGACCAATAAGGTACCCCAGGGTGCGATGCAAGCAGCTATTATATGAACTTCATCTTAAAAATACCTCACAGAAATGTTCAATATTCAAGGCGTTAAAACTTAGACAGAGGAACTTTTATCAAATTTTTTCGTCTTCTTAATTGAACATATTATAAAGTAGATAAGATTATGGAATGGTTTGCTTCAGGTTATGTAACAAATGGGATTTTACTAACTTGGTTTGTCATGTGGGCATTTTGCCCATGTTATACCAAGCTTTACGACTACTACAATAAAAAAAAATAAATTGCTCAAGTTCTAAAAACTAGATCAAATCTTTATCACTTATTGATCAAAATACTTATCAGCTGCCTCAATCTGCCAAGCCTCATAAGTCTTAATCCAAGTTGTGCGAAAACCCTCCGGTATCTCTCCTCTTGTTACCGCCTGATTAATAGCTAGAAGCATAAGAATATCTAACCTATCCTTAGCTTTATGATTTCCTTGCAGAGCTGCCTGTTGGTATAGTTGTTTAGCCCTTTCCTATCTCAATATGATTGATAAAAGTAGATTGGGATGGGTTATTTATGATTTTTGGCATCTTTTTTACCAGGATTCCATATGAATCCAAGCTCATCCATCTGCTTGCGAGTCAATTTTGTGGTCTTTCTTCCTTCGTATACTAATCGATAAAGTACAGGCAACACTAGTAATGTAAGTAAGGTTGAAGACCATACTCCACCGATCACAACCGTGGCTAGTGGTCGTTGTATTTCAGCGCCTACCCCTGTGGCAATGGCCATAGGAATGAAACCAAGTGATGCAACCATGGCCGTTATTAAGATAGCTCTTAGACGACTCAGGCTACCTTCTTCAATGGCAGTCTCTAATGATTTTCCTTCAGCCAATAACTGTCGAATAAAGCTAATCATTACGAGACCATTCAAGACAGCAATCCCTGATAGTGCTATAAAACCAACGCCCGCAGAGATAGAAAAGGGTATATCTCGCAGCCATAACATTAATACACCACCAGTTAATGCAAACGGAATACCAGTGAACACAATCAGGCCATCTTTAAGGTTTTTGAACATGGCGTAAAGCAATATAAATACTAATAACAAGACCATTGGTACTACAATTTTTAGCCGGTCGCTAGCTTTTTGTAATTGTTCAAAAGTCCCGCCCCAGTTAACCCAATAACCAGCTGGGATGTTCACCTCTTGTTGAATTCGTTGCTGAGCTTCAGCTACGTATGAACCAATGTCACGCTCTCGAACATTGGCCGTAATGACCACATTACGTTTTCCATTTTCACGACTAAACTGATTGATGCCTTGGGTTATATCAATGCTTGCAACCTCCCCGAGTTGCAAGTAAACGGGTGCCTCTGCATTATTAGTTACTTTGATTGGCAGTCGTTTAAACGTATCCATATTTACTCTGGCCTCTTCGGCTAAGCGGACGACAATTTGAAAGCGCCTATCTCCTTGGAACAGTGTACCAGTCTCATATCCATTCATGGCAATCGCAATCGTTTCTTGCACGTCTGCCAAGTTAACTCCCAGTCTCGCCACTTTTTGGCGATCAATATTGACGGTGAGAATGGGTAACCCAGTAGTTTGTTCAACTTTAACGTCTTCACCACCTTGAATTCCTGCCAGCACATGAGAGATGTCTTCAGCCGTAGAGTTCATTACTTGCATATCATCACCAAATACTTTCACAGCTACATCGCTTCGGACTCCAGAAATGAGCTCATTAAAACGCATTTCAATGGGCTGTGTGAATTCGTAATTATTACCTGGCACGTTTTTTAATGCTTTTTGCATTTGGGCAATCAGCGAATTTTTGCTTAGGTTAGGGTCTGGCCATTCTGACTTCGGCTTTAGCATAATAAAGTTATCTGCAACATTTGGAGGCATTGGGTCGGTGGCTATTTCTGCTGTTCCCAATTTGGCAAATACTCGGTCTACCTGTGGAAATTCTTTCACGGCATATTCTAACTCCCTTTGCATGGTGACCGCTTGCGTTAAGCTAGTGCCAGGAATGCGCAATGCATGCAAAGCAATATCGCCTTCATCGAAGCTAGGGACAAACTCGCTACCCATGCGACTTGCTAATAAGCCACTCAACGCGACTGAGACTACTGCAATCGTTAGCACTAACACTTTGTTGAGGATTGCCCATCGCAGCAAAGGTAAATAGCGCTGTTTAGCCAGAACAATCAATGTTTGTTCTTTTTCTTCCACTTTTCCCGTAACTATTAGAGCTACTGCGGCGGGTATAAACGTCACTGATAAGATCATTGCGGATATTAAAGCGATGACGACGGTGAACGCCATTGGGTGGAACATCTTACCCTCTACCCCTGTGAGAGAAAAAATGGGCAAGTATACTGCTATGATTATCAGTTGCCCATAAATCAAAGGTTTTCTGACTTCTTTCGCCGATGTGAATACTTCATTAAAGCGCTCTGATCTAGTGAGTAGCCTGCCTGCACTATTTTGTGCATTAGCTAATCGACGCATACAATTCTCTACAATCACAACTGCACCATCAATAATGATACCGAAGTCTATTGCCCCTAAACTCATCAAGTTAGCACTAACTTTGCCTGCCGCCATCCCTGTGAATGTGAACAACATAGCTAAAGGAATCACTAACATCGTGATAATTGCTGCCCGTATATTGCCTAAAAAGATAAACAAAATGGCAGTGACTAACAGCGCTCCTTGAAGCAGGTTAGTTTTTACCGTATTGATAGCTTTATCAATTAAAATTGTTCGGTCATACACCGTCCTTGTTATTACACCTGCTGGTAAAGTTTGATTAATTTTTTTTAGCTGCTTTTCAACGGCAATTGATACTTCTCGGCTATTTTCACCTACTAACATGAACACGGTGCCTAATACTACTTCTTGACCGTTTTCTGTCGCAGCGCCACTTCTTGATTCGCTCCCAATCATAACCTCAGCAACATCTTTAATACGTACCGGGACGCCCGCTTTAGTTTCTAACACAATATTACCTATATCTGCTAGGTTACTAACTTGCCCTGGCACGTGAATCAAATACTGTTCACCTGATTTTTCAATATAACCTGCACCAATATTGGCATTGTTATTTTCTAGTGCCAAAACTAAATCTTTCAGGGATAACCCTCTTGATACTAAGCGGTCGATATAAGGTGCCACCTGATATTGTTTTACGTAACCACCAACAGTATTAATTTCATTGACTCCTGGCACATTCCGTAATTGCGGTTTAATGATCCAATCTTGGACCTCACGAAGATCCATTAAGGTGTAAGGGGTATTGTCTATTTTTAAGGCGCCTTCTTCAGCTTCAACGGTCCACATAAAAATTTCGCCGAGCCCTGTTGAAGTTGGGCCCATTTCAGGAATAATACCAATAGGCAGACTCTGTTTAACTTGCTGAATCCGCTCATTGACTAGTTGCCTAGCAAAATAAATATCCGTCCCTTCTTTAAATACAATAGTGACTTGAGATAAGCCATAACGTGAAATTGAGCGCGTTTGTTCTAATTTAGGTAACCCAGCCATGGCCGTTTCTATTGGATAGGTAATTCTTTGCTCAGTTTCCAGGGGGGGGTAGCCTGGCGCCGAGGTGTTTATTTGTACTTGAATATTTGTAATGTCGGGTACAGCATCAATCGGCAATTTTTGATAATTAAAAATACCAAGTACGGCCATTCCTATTACGATGAGCATAATTAGCCAACGTTGATTAATAGCAAAACGAATTAGCTTTTCAAACATGGCAGGACTCCTTAATTTTGGTGCCGCATTTTTGAGGCAACATGATATTTTTAATGATCATGAGTGGCTCCAGCTTTACCAATATCTGCTTTAATTAAGAAGCTATTCCCTGCTGCATATTTTTCTCCGGCCTGAATGCCCTCTAATACTTCGACATAGCTGTTATCGCGACGACCAAGCACTAAGGGCCTTGCTTCAAAGTACTCCCCATAGCGACCAAAAACTACTGTCCAATCTCGTAAGGCCTGTATCCCTTCTAGCGACACAGCCAATGGCACTATAACTTCATCGGTGGTTAAATTAATATCCACAGGTAAGCCAGGTAACCAAGTCCTATTTTTATTATCGATTACCACACGTGCCATTGTAGTTCTTGATTGTGACCCCAGTAGCGGACTCACATAAGCAATAACGCCAGTAGCATCTGCTGCAAATGAAGTCGCATTAATCGAGACTTTTTGACCAACCTTAACGATATTAATATCTTTAGCATATATCATCATTTCTACCCAGACGGTTGAGAGATCAGAAATTTCATAAAGGATTTCCCTCTCACTAACCACTTGGCCTTCACTGATTTTTTTATTGGTAACTATGCCGTCAATTGGCGAGCGTATTTCGTAATGTGCTAGATTTTGGCTATTAGCGCTTGCACCGATAACGGCAAGCCTTTGCCATAATTGTTGGGTGTTAATTTTCTCTTGATGTAAATCGTTTTCTGCTTTTAAATAATCTTGTTTAGCAGAGATTTTTTCTTCCCAAAGCTGCTTCTCTCGTTCATAAGTCAACTCAGCAAAGTACATACGCTTTTGCGCGGCCAGTAAGTCGCTACGCATATCAGCAATTTCTTGACTAGAGATGCGTACCAATACATCGCCTTTCCGAACTTTGTCACCAGCGCTAACACTTACCGATTCCACAAAGCCACTCACACGTGACACGGCTTGCACACTTTTATCTGCATTGCGCTTAATTTCTCCCTGAAGGGTCAGCACAGACTTAATGCTTGCAGGCCCAACCGTGAGTACTTCAATGTTATTGTCTAAGAGCTGCTTATCGTTAAGTTGCACTCTCGCCTCGAATTGATCGTAAGAAAATTGATAGGTTTTCTTATTGTGTGTGGCCGCAATGCTTACGCTAAAAGAATGCGGTTCTTCAACGACGACATCACTTTTGAGATAGTCATTTTCTTTCAGAAACTGAAGTATCTGGGGATTTTTACCTAATCGCTTTAATTGCACTGTGACCGTTGAAGTTTCAGGATTTAATGCTTTGCCATTTTGATAAGTATAAATCCTAAGTTCTGGTGGTACGTTTTGCTCAAAGATGGTCACTTCTAGACTGTACTCATCTTGTGTAAAGAGCTTACCACCATGTGGGCCCTTTAAAATTTCTTGGGGTATACCACCATTTTCATGCTCGTCATGTGGCGCACTTTCTTTACCGAGTAAATGGTCTTTTTCGTGATCATGTTCATGTTCGCCGTGCTGGGGTCTAGTGCTTGCTTTTGAAGGCATCGATTCTTCCGTATGATTGAGTTCTTGATGCGTGTCTTGATGTTGTTCAGTGTTTAGTATGAGTATAGCCAGGATTAAGCCTATGGCGATGACAGCTAGAATGATTGCAGCTTGTTTGTTTTTTTTAAAAAATAACATGATTTACTCCTTTTCCTGTTGGGCCGGATGTGTCACTACATGACCTAAAATACTTTCTATTTCTGCGATTGCTTGATGTGCATCTAACAACACTTGAATATATTGGGATTTGGCTTGAAACAATGTGCGCTGAGCATCAAGCACATCTAAGAAATTAAATTTACCGGCATTAAAGCCTTTGTTCGCAGCTTCAAATGCATTTTGAGCACCAGGCAATATCTCTTCACGTAATGATATAGCACTAAGTCTTGCAACACTAAGTCGCTCATGCTCCCCAGCCAACTTAGTGGTGAGTTGAGTTTTTAATGCAATCAATTCATCTTGAGCTTTATATTGAAGACTAACAGCCTCTTGCACGTTACCTTGGTTACGATCAAATAGTGGGATTGGGGCTGATAATCCTAGTATTGCTTGATTTAAGCCAAGCTCTTGATTATGGACTATACCAGCACTGATTGTAATGTTGGGCGTCGATTGGCTTCGCGCCAATTTAGTCGAGCCACCACGGGCACTAACTTCTAAATTCGCAATCCCAATTGCTGGAGCATTTTCTAGTAAGGCTAACAAATTTTCGAAGCTTGGGACTAGTGGGATATTTTCCACATCACCGTAAGCTTGTTCAAACACAGGGAATGGATTACCCCATAACGCACTAAGTCGTTTACGTGCGCTATTCAGCTGACTATTTGATTGGTTAAGCTCTATTTTTGCGCTAGATGCTGCAATGTTAGATTTTGTTTCTTCAACCGGCGAACTCTTGCCAGCATTAACCCGCTTAGTGGCAGCATTAACAGCTGCATTAGCAACCTCAAATGAAGACTTGCTCAGAGCCAAGCGCTCTTGCGCCACCAACACTTCATAAAAGGCATTGACCGTATTTGCATGAATCGTAGCTTTCAGAGCATCTAACTCTGCCGTCGCTTTTGTGTGCAAGATATCTGCAAGGGCTAACCGTGATTCACGTTTATTACCTAATTCAATTTCTTGATTAAACTGAAGTGTTATTTGTTGGGTATCGCTACGTGTATCTTGGATTTCAGAGGAAATATAAGGATTGTGTCGCACACCAGCCTGTATTCTTGCTCCTTCAGTCGCTTCTTGCTCTCGCAAAGCGACTGTAATTTCTGGATTAGCACCCATCGCTAATCCTAGGGCAACCTCTAACCTTAATAGTTTGGGTGGTTCAGTTAACTCCGCACTTCTTGAAGAATGACTGAATATAATCAGCAATAGTACGGCACTAAATTGCTTTAAAAAACACTTAAATATGAATGGCACGATACTCTCCTAAATCTTAAATAAACTCGCTAACTGTCAGGTAGCACAAGCTACAGACAAATTTAATCTAAAATGTTGGAGGTGCGCGTGAGGCTGGTAGCCTTTGTTTGAGAGATTTTTTAGGCGTTAAGAGAAATGCATATTTGAGTCTGTGGTTCGACTGTAATGCTAGGACAAAAAGTGAAATTAATAAAGCAGTAAAAATGGGGCCACTAAATAACAGAGCATCAATATCTTCCCGAACGCTTAAATCGACTGAAATAATGTGTGAGGCATGTGGCGTATTAGATAAGAGAATGCTCGAAGAATTCTCTGTACTGAAAACCTCCTCGTGCTCATTCACAAAATGGAATCCATTGCCATGTATAGCATAGCCATCATCAATATGGGCATGAAGGAATGGCTGGAGTACTAACAAAATTGCTAAGAAAAAAGCTAAGCGTGCCGTAAACCATTTTATGATATATAAATACATTTTTTTATAGTATCAAATTTAAAGATTGTAGTCGTGTATTTATTTTCGTAAAGCGCATTAAATCCCCAAAAATTTGAGCGTCCTACCTCTATATATAGCGCAGGGGGAGGGAGGGGTAAAGGGTCCTTTATTTAGCCTTGCTTTAATTGATCCAGATAATCTGCCCACTGTTGCATAAGCTGGATTCTATCGTCTATGAAGCGAGTGCGATTGTATGCTTGCCCTAAGGCATCCGGTACTTTGTGTCCAAGTTGATGCTCAATAACCTCAGGCTTTATATACAAACGTTCATGACAGAGTGTTCGCGCCATAGCACGGAATCCATGCACACTCATTTCTTCTTTTGGTATCCCTAGTTTTCTCAACGCCGATGATAGGGTATTTTCCGACAGTATCTGCTTCGAACTAGTGCCGCTATAAAATACGTACTCACGATCCTTAGTGTAAGGATAAAGGTCCTTCAATATACTGATGGCTTGATGTGATAACGGTACCGCATGTTCAGTGGATGTTTTGGTTAAAGTGAATTTCCACATACCTTCTGCTAAATTGATATCACACCATTTGGCTTGCCTCAGCTCTAAGGATCTGACAAAAACCAAAGGCATGAGTTTAAGAGCCGCCATGGTCACAATATTGCCTTCATAACCATCGATCATGCGCATTAACTCCCCTACTCTTTTAGGCTCAGTGATAGCAGCAAGATGTTTTACCTGTTTAGCAGGAAGTAATGAAGATAGGTTGATAGCGACATTACGATCAACGCGCTCAGTGATAAGTGCTAAATGAAGGATCTGATTAATATTTTGTAAAGCACGATGGGCGGATTCCACGACCCCCCTTTCAGTCATGCGTTCGAGAGTGTGTCGTATGTTAGCCACTTTAATCTCTTCGATAGCCATAGCACCTAAAAAAGGAAAGATGTCTTTTTCTAACCTACTAATCACTCGAATCGATTGCCCTTCTGTTACGCCCTTTTTATATGTCTCAAACCATTCACGCCCTAGAGCTTCAAAGGTATGGTTTTTTGTTACTAAAGTCTGTGTTTTTTGTACTTTTCTGGCTGCAGACGGATCAATACCCTTAGCGAGCTTCAAACGCTCTTCTATGTGCCTCTCACGGGCCTCCTTGAGGCTTATTTCTGGATAAACACCCAATGACATACGTTTTTCTTTACCGTTATAGAGGTATTTATAGCGCCACCATTTTTGACCCTTGGGATTGATCTCGATATGCAAACCATGACCGTCAAAGAGTCGATAAACCTTTTCTTTTGGTTGTGCCTTTTTGATCTGAAGTTCGGTTAGCTTCATCTGATCTTTTTGGGATAGGTGTTTTTACAATGGGATAACATCGTCTAAAGCTATCCCAATAAAGTGTTATATTCCATGAGATGAGTATAGATGCTATTTGACATGAAATCAATAGGAACCCTTGGTATCAAAGGTTCTATTGGACTTCATTAGACACGATTGGAAATGAATATGGTGGAGCTGGGGGGAATCGAACCCCCGTCCGCAAATCCTCTACAGATAGATCTACATACTTAGCTATGTTGTTTATGTTTAACTTTTACTCCACCAACAAGCAAGCAAATATAAAAGCGAGTTACCTTATGTTTAGGAGATTGTTAAGTAACCCAATAATCCCCGAGTCTCTCTATATGACGCTGTAACCTGAGCGAGTGACATATCAGGACAGCGTTTAGCTGGAATTAAGCAGCTAAAGCGTAGTTATCGTCATTTGCGATTACTGTTTTTCTAGTTTATTTACGAGGTACCTAGAAGCCTCGGTATGCACTATTCTGCTTTGTAACCCACGTCGAAACCTGGTCAGCCCCAAAACAAGAAATTTATTATACTACTTTCCTTTGTTAGCTGCCCGCATGATACGAGTTTTCTCACGATTCCAGTCTTTTTCTTTTTCTACCGCGCGCTTGTCATACTGCTTCTTGCCTTTAGCAAGACCAATCTCACACTTAATAAAGCCCTTCTTATAATGAAGATCAAGGGGGACCAGGGTATAACTGGATCGCTCTACCTTGCCGATAAGCTTAGAAATCTCATCGTTATTGAGAAGTAACTTACGTGTACGAACATTTTCTGGATTGATGTGTGTGGAGGCATTTCCCATGGGCGTAATGTGGCAGCCCAGGAGATAAATCTCACCTCGCTGAATAATGACATACGCTTCCTTGATATGGGCGCGATTATCCCTGATGGCTTTTACCTCCCATCCCTCAAGCACGATACCGGCCTCATACTTATCTTCAATAAAGTAATCGTGGAATGCCTTTTTATTTTGAACAATACTCATGTTGGCTAAGCTAATTAAAAGTATAATTGTACGTTATAACAATGGATATTATTATTTCTTCATGATCAGAATAAAGAAGCAGGCTATCGTATTCCACCCGAGAGAGCGCATGTTTGATCTGGTAGATAACGTCGAAAATTATCCACGCTTCTTGCCGTGGTGCGGAGGAAGTGAATTGCTTCATCGCGATGAAAAAATTACCCGCGCAAAAATAACTATTCACTTTAAAGGGATAAAACAATCCTTTACTACCGAAAACCATAAAGACCAGCCAGGACTGATGATCATTAACCTTATTGATGGTCCATTTAAACGATTAGAAGGTGAATGGCGTTTCATCGAAATTGATAAAGAATCCTCAAGAATTGAATTTGAGCTAAACTATGAATTTAAGAACTATCTTTTGGAAAAATTAATAGCCCCTGCATTTAATATGATTGCCAACACCTTTATTGATAGTTTTGTGGCTAAAGCCAACGAGGATGATGATGCCTGATCAAATTATGGTGGAGGTCGCCTACGCTCTTCCTGAAAAACAACTCATCATTCCGCTCAGGGCGCCCAAGGACTGCACAGTCAAGCAAGCCATTGAATTATCAGGTATTTTAAATAAATTTGACGGCATTGATCTCAATGAGAACCAGGTAGGAATTTTTGGCAAGCTGACTAGCCTCGACAACACATTACGCGACAGAGATCGCGTGGAAATCTACCGCCCCCTTATTGCAGACCCTAAAGAGATACGTCGAAAAAGAGCGGCTGAAGGTAAGGATATGAAAAAAGGCGGGTAATTTTCAATTTTCCCTCGATTCATCCCGATGTTTTCTGTATAATTTCGTTTTGCGCGATAAGGAAAACACATGCGTTTATCTCAACAAGCACTAACATTCGATGATGTTCTTTTAGTTCCAGATCACTCGACCGTACTACCCAAAGATGTTTCTCTGCAAACTCAGTTAACCAAAAATATTAGCCTTAACATACCTCTAGTGTCAGCTGCTATGGATACCGTTACCGAATCTAACCTTGCTATTGCTCTCGCGGAAGAAGGCGGCTTAGGGGTGATTCATAAAAATATGACGCCTGAAAGGCAAGCAGAACAGGTCTCCAAGGTTAAACGATTTGAGTCGGGTGTTGTGAACGACCCCATTACCGTCAGCCCAGATATGACAGTCGACGAAGTTATTCAGATTACGAAAAAACATAAAATTTCAGGACTACCCGTCATAGAAAATGGAAAAATTGTGGGTATCGTCACTAACAGAGATTTACGTTTCGAAGAAAATCTCGCCCAACCAGTAAGGAATGTGATGACGCCAAGAGAGCGACTGGTTACCGTTCCAGAGGGTGCGGGTAAAGATGAAATTATGAGGCTCTTGCATCAGTATCGTTTAGAACGCTTATTAGTAATAGACAAAAATGACAAGCTGAAAGGTTTGATTACCGTAAAAGACATTCAAAAATCCAGCGACCATCCAAATGCCTGTAAGGATAAAGATGAGCGACTAAGGGTTGGGGCAGCTGTGGGTGTTGGTGAAGACACCGACAAACGTGTCGAGCTTTTAGTGGCGGCAAGAGTCGACTTAATTGTGGTGGATACCGCGCACGGTTATTCCAAAGGTGTTTTAGATCGCGTGAGATGGATTAAGAAAAATTTTCCCGAAGTGGACGTAATTGGCGGCAATATTGCAACCGCTGATGCGGCAAAAGCTTTGATGGATCATGGGGCTGATGGAGTGAAAGTCGGTATTGGTCCTGGGTCAATATGCACTACAAGAATCGTAGCAGGAGTCGGTGTTCCTCAAATTACCGCCATATCGAATGTGGCCGAAGCATTAAAAAAACATGGCATTCCCTTTATTGCAGATGGTGGTATCCGTTATTCTGGTGATATTGCCAAGGCCATCGCCGCTGGAGCCTCATCAGTGATGTTAGGTGGTATGTTCGCTGGAACCGAAGAAGCGCCCGGAGAGGTGGAGTTGTATCAGGGTCGTTCCTATAAATCCTATCGCGGTATGGGGTCCATTGGTGCTATGCAAAAGGGCTCAAGTGATCGCTACTTCCAAGACTCAGAAGATAATGCAGAAAAATTAGTCCCTGAGGGTATTGAAGGTCGCGTGCCCTACAAAGGTCCGGTAATCAATGTGATTCATCAGCTCATGGGTGGTTTGCGTGCTTCTATGGGATATATCGGTGCCGATTCCATTAGCACAATGCATAAAAAAGCATCCTTCGTCCATATCACTAACGCGGGTATTCGTGAATCTCATGTGCATGATGTCCAGATTACTAAAGAAGCACCTAACTACCGAGTTGATTAAAGTAATGATAAAAAATAATGCCTTTGTAGGTGAAAGGGTTGTCCGTGGATAAGGTATTAATATTAGACTTCGGCTCACAATACACCCAACTCATAGCTAGACGGGTTCGTGAGATCAATGTGTATTGCGAAATTCTTCCCTATGATGTTGAGCCAAAACGAATTGAACAATTTAACCCTAAGGCCATTATTTTTTCAGGTGGGCCCAATTCGGTTTATGCCGAAGATACTCCAAAAGCTCCGCAAATTGCTTTTGCATTGCAGTGCCCTATTCTTGGTATATGTTACGGCATGCAAACTATGGCAAGTCAGTTGGGAGGAAAAGTAGAGACCAGCAATCAACGTGAGTTTGGTTATGCAGAAATTCGTGCGCAGGGTCATTCCGATCTGTTTAAAAACATACAAGACAAAACCAATGACCAAGAACATGGTTTGCTGGATGTTTGGATGAGTCATGGCGACAAAGTAGTCGGGCTGCCACCTGGCTTTGATGTTATTGCCAGCAATGCCTCCACTCCAATAGCTGCTATAGGAAATAAAGAAAAGCAGTATTACGGTGTTCAATTCCACCCAGAAGTGACGCACACCAAACAAGGTAAAAATATTATTAGCCGATTCGTTACCGATATAGCCGATTGCGGTCAGGAATGGAATATGCCTGACTACGTAGAGACAGCGGTCAGTCATATCAAAACAACCGTCGGTAAAGACGAGGTGATCCTAGGCTTGTCTGGCGGTGTGGATTCGTCGGTAGCTGCCGCCCTAATACACAAGGCCATAGGAAATCAGTTAACTTGTATCTTTGTAGATCATGGCATGCTCAGGCTCAATGAAGCCGAAATTGTCATGCAGACGTTCAAAGAAAACCTGGGAGTCAAAGTTATTCATGTTGATGCGACTGATAAATTTATGTCTGACCTCGTAGGCATAACCGATCCAGAAGAAAAGCGTAAAATTATCGGCAGAGATTTTGTTGAGGTATTCCAGGAACATGCGGAAAAATTTGATGAAGTTAAGTGGCTTGCTCAAGGGACTATTTATCCCGATGTGATTGAGTCGGCAGGTGGAAAAACAAAGAAGGCTCACAACATTAAAAGTCATCATAACGTGGGTGGCCTTCCTGAGACATTAAATTTACAGTTACTTGAACCGTTGCGTGAGTTATTTAAGGACGAGGTAAGAGAGCTTGGTGTGGCGCTTGGGTTGCCTAAAAGTATGGTTTACCGACATCCGTTCCCAGGACCCGGCCTTGGTGTAAGAATCCTTGGCGAAGTTAAAATTGAATTTGCTGATCTCTTAAGAAAAGCCGATGCAATCTTTATGGAAGAACTAAAGTCCAGTGGCTGGTATGACAAGACGTCTCAAGCTTTTACGGTTTTTCTTCCGGTAAAATCGGTTGGGGTCATGGGGGATGGCAGAACTTATGAGTATGTTGTTTCATTAAGAGCAGTGGTAACGTCGGATTTTATGACAGCGCATTGGGCTGAGCTCCCCTACAGCCTTTTAGGCAAGGTTTCCAACAGAATTATTAACGAAGTAAAAGGCATTAATCGTGTTGTTTATGATATTTCTGGTAAACCACCAGCTACGATTGAGTGGGAGTGAAAGTCTCCGCTACCCTTTGGTATCTTGCATGGCAGAGCCTTGGTTTTATTGGCCTAGCGAAGCAACCATTAAGTGCAACTACAACATATTAAAGGCTATTTTTAAGAG
>Ga0208770_1000383_pt1 | contig 29524 bp, 26 predicted proteins | sample AntAceMetag02UK9_FD_184771 | JGI IMG/M metagenome (GOLD analysis project Ga0208770, IMG submission 184771) | Saline lake microbial communities from Ace Lake, Antarctica - Antarctic Ace Lake Metagenome 02UK9 (SPAdes) (version 2) | ecosystem: Environmental > Aquatic > Non-marine Saline and... | reverse complement strand
CAGGTTCTTGATCGTGGAATTGATAAAAGTGGGATCGTCACGTTTAACCATGAACGAACCGAGGCTACAGAAATTGTTGCCGGGTTGAAGGGCGCCGGGATCAACGTGTCCCTGGGGACACCGGAGTATTCACAAGTTGACTACATTGCCCACGGCGTGAGTTCACTCGTTCGGGTGTCACCGCACGTGTTTAACACGATTGAGGAACTAGAGCGGTGCGCCGAGGTTGTTCGCGGACTCGCTAACTAGTTGGTGGTGTTGTTAGCGGCAGATTGGTGGTGTTGTTAGCGGCAGAACTGTGTGTGCCACTGTTCAATGCTGATGTCGGTCAAGCTGGCGACCTGGTCGATCACTACCCGGAAGCGCCCTGCATCCGTTGCTGATTCGTCATAGGTTGGCTTGAGCCAACGCTCGAGGTTGCGGCCTTCATCCAACACGAGTGCGTGCACAAGTTCGGCGATTATTTCTCGTTGACGCGCGTAAGCCCGATCGGCGCCGGGCCGGTTCATGACCCACTTGACCGCGACAGATTTCATGACCGCGACTTCGTCGCGCACCTCTTGGGGCACGATCAACGTTGCGTCATAGCGCGTTAACCGCTGGTCACCATATTGCTGCTGGGTTGCGATTTGAGCCGAAACACTGAACCGACCGATCAGGTGGGATGTGAATTTTTTGAGCATTCCCATGCTACGCATTGATCCGTCAAATGAACGCGGGAAGTAATCCAGGTTGCGAAGCCTTAGCACCGCTTCCTGCAATTGCTGTATGGAGATCTCGGGCAAATACCGTTGCTGGGCAATTGAACACAGTTCATCGGTAACATTTTTGTCACCAAACTCAAGGATCGAGACAAGTCCCGAATGGACGGCGTCTTCAAAGTCGTGCACCGAATAGGCGACGTCGTCTGACCAGTCCATTACCTGCTCTTCCAGACACGTCTGGGTGCCCGGAGCGTCTTTGCGCAGCCACGCAAAAACTTCAGCGTCGTCTTGGTAGTAACCAAATTTTGGGTTATCGGGAGTCCGTGCCCACGGGTATTTGCAGGAGGCGTCGAGGGAACCCCGTGTCAGGTTTAGACCCGCAGACTCGTCACCTTCGGTGAACACTTTCGCTTCCAGGCGACTGACAACCCGCAGTGTTTGGGCGTTGCCTTCGAAACCACCGATTGAATCGGCGAGATGATTGAGTTCCTCTTCACCGTTGTGACCAAATGGTGGGTGGCCGAGGTCGTGGGCTAGACCGGCGACTTCGACCAGGTCGGCGTCACACCCCAGCGCATCTCCCAGTTCACGGGCGATCTGGGCGACCTCGAGGGTGTGGGTCAGTCGGGTGCGAGGAAAGTCAGCGACACCGGCGAGTTGAACTTGGGTTTTTGCGGCAAGGCGACGTAACGCCGAAGAGTGAAGGACCCGAGCGCGGTCACGGGAAAACGCACTGCGAATGTTTTCTTTGACGGGTTCCAGTACTGGGCGCGCGACGTCGTGTTCGTTGTAACCCGCCGGGATCGCCATGAGCGTGACTTTACTTGCCGGAAAGGATCTGGGGAACCTGCCATTGGTTGTAGAGGTAGTACCTCACCAAAGCGATTACTTCACGAGCAACATACTCCGAGGTCAGTGAAGAAGCCCCTTCACCCGAGGAGGGTGACATGTGGGCATCAATTCCGTACTTGCCCGCGGTCACCTGCGCCCGCGCCGAGTGAGCCGGATCGGTCACGATCGTGGCCGAACTCCAACCCAAGTCTTTGAGCAGCGTTGCGACGACGGCGAGTGTTCCCAGGGTGTCGGCGCCGGTTGGTTGGTAGATCACGTCGTTGGTCGGGACGCCTAATTTTTCCAACTCTGCTTGGGATCTTTCAAATGCTCGCTGGGGTCCGGTCACCATGATTACCGGAGCAACCCCTGATTTGTAGAGTTCTGATGCTCGTTCAAGTCGCTCGTTTTTGGCGGCCTTCTGGTTACTCCACGCACCGGTTGGGTCCATGACCACTATCACTCGGGTCGGGGTTTCATCTTCAATTTGGGATGTTAAAACGATTTGAGCGGCGGCACCAATTGGGATCAGTAAAAGCAAACTGATTCCCACGGTAAGTACGAAGGTGAAGATGCGCGCTGGTGAAGTTACCGGTTCCAGAGCCACTGCCCCATGTTCACATGTTTGAGCATGAGTTCGGTGGTGCGACACTTGTGAACACGCGATCAGGGTGGGTTCAGGTTTGCAGGGCTGCCCGTCCTGATTCGAGTCTGGCGACCGGGACTCTAAAGGGTGAGCAGGAGACGTAGTCCAACCCGATTGCGTTGAAGAAGTGAATGGATGCCGGATCCCCGCCGTGTTCACCGCACACGCCGCAGGAAATTCCTGGGCGCGCTGCCCGACCGTTAATTACTGCTTGCTTCACGAGCTCACCAACACCCTCGGTGTCGATTGATTCAAATGGTGAGACCGGAAAAATTCCCAGGTCAAGGTAGCGGCTGAAGAACGCTGCTTCAACGTCGTCGCGGCTAAATCCCCAGATGGTTTGAGTTAAGTCGTTAGTTCCAAATGAGAAGAACTCGGCCAACTCGGCGAGGTCTCCTGCCGTAATCGCTGCGCGCGGGAGTTCGATCATGGTGCCAATTGGGATCTCCAAGTCGATTCCTTCCTGCGCTAACACCGAGTCAATGACCCGCTTGACCTCAAGGCGAATGATGGAAAGTTCGGTGATCGAACCAACGAGGGGAATCATTACTTCTGGTCGTGGGTTGCCACCGGCTCGCTTTTGATCACAGGCCGCGAGGGTCAGTGCCTGAACCTGCATGGCGAACAGTCCGGGAAGTACGAGTCCAAGCCTGACTCCACGTAAACCCAGCATGGGGTTGTGTTCACTGAGCCTGTTAACGGCGGCGAGTAGTTTGATGTCGGACTCACTCACAGTTCCTCGTTCGGTGTCAACGGCGACTTTAACCGCGAGTTCAACCCGGTCGGGGAGAAATTCATGCAGAGGTGGGTCGATCAGGCGAACCGTGACGGGCAGGCCGCCAATATCGCCCACCCAGAGAGCAACCCCAATGTTTACTACTGCCGCAAAGTCAGCTGGGGTGCTTGGGAGGTGTGCTATTCGGGCCTGGAGCATCTGAAATGTTTGCAAGGCTTCTGTCTTCCTGCCGACACCTCCTAGGCGACTGGCAAGTACGACGTTCGCGGCGAGGGTTACCTGGTTGTCGGGCCCAAGAGCTCTCTCGCAGGCTGCTGCGGTGTCTTGGATCAATTCAAGGGCTTCCTCGGTTCGACCGGTGTCGGCGACCCACCAGTCGTGCTCTACTCGCATGTTCAAAAATGATTCGGTAAAGGGACCTTCCTGTTGGGATTGATCCATAAAAAGTGTGGTGGGTAGTGTCTCTAGGGCCTCCAACAGGTTCAGACTTGATGCCTGCTGGCGGGCCACGAGAAAACGAGCGGCGGTGAAGGCATCACCATGACCTGGAGGTGAGACTTGCAACAGCCAGTTTGCTGCCAACACGTGATCAGCGTCTTGGGGGTTAAGAACCAAGGTTGAATCGCCCATGAGAAGAATGCGGGCTTCAAGCTCTGCGACGACTCCCTCCAGGAGAGCTTTCGTGATTCTGGAAGGTTCATTCGACACGTGTTGGATCACGACACTTGCAAGTCCTGGCTCGCGGAAACTCTCACCCGCGCCATTGATCATGGTCCAGGAAATATTTCGGGCAGTCATCAGACTCTCGGTCACGCTCTCGGCAGGGGTAATCGTGGCAAGAGCCTCAAGGTGCGCCCAGGTGCGCAAATAATCGGATGAAGCAATTACCTGCGCAACTACTTCAATTTCGAATGGATGCATAGCGTTGCTGTGAGGAAGTGTGCCCGCGGTGGCGATCAATACTTTTTGAACATTGGCCACTATGTCATTCCAGCGGGCAGCGTAAAGGTCTCTAATTCCGGTAGGCATCCGGGAAAGTTCATCGAGTTCAAGAACGAGGTATTCCTCCCCGGGCTCACCCTGAATACATTGAGCAATTGAGTCCCAGCTGAGGAAGAGTTCTAAGCAGAACGGATTTGACCAGCCTTTAACCAGGGCCTTTTTCAGTGTGGGGTCACTGGCGGGTGCATATGAATCAATGATCGCTTCTAGTGCGTCTTCTTCGATTTGAGGAACATCAAGCACCACCGCGGCATTGGTAGCTAGAGCCCTATCCAGCCATTTGGCATAAGCACTGACCTCACTTGATCGACTTTCAGGCCAAGCGGTGGCAATCACCATGATGGGGTGTTTGGGATCCTGCTGGGCAATTGCGGTCAGGAAATATGGAAGGTCACGATCCATCCAGTGAAGGTCTTCAATGACAATGACGGCAGGCAGGCCGGGCATGGTGCAGTTTCTGATGTCCTGGACAAACTCACTGAGCTTTGCCTCGCGAGAGGCATCTGTAACACCTAAATTCACTTTCTCCCGTAAAGCTTTGCGCCGTCGACGTGCCCTAATCAGTGACTCGACACTTTGTTGGAGGCCCTGAATCGCTAATCCGGATCCGGGAATCAACGTGGTGAAAGCACCGGCGACTTCGAGTAGCGCATCGCGTGAAAATTCTACGACATCATTGGCTTCCAAATGGCGTAACTTCTGTCGAAGAATTTCGATCTCGTGGGCGGTGAAGCCACTGTGTTTTTTTGCTGCCAGAAACATTGCGTCCGCATGGACATCCAGGGCGCTAGTCACCTGCTCTCGAACAACATCAAAGTGGAGGTGATCACCATTGACGAAAGATAGGGGCAACCACAGAAGGGTGGGAAGAGCGTCGGCCTCCCACGTGAAATCACACGGTGGGGGGCCCAGGACCTTTCGATTGGCTAATGGGTTGATACGGGTATTGCTGGGAGAGGCATGAATACTTTTTGCAAGTGGCGGCCAATACGTGCTGTGGCCCGGAATCTTTCGCTGGCGCACAGTCTCGTAAAACTCACGAATGACGTGTGATTTACCTACACCGCTGGGACCTTCCAAGATGTAAATCGAGGGAATGTCACTGGCGCCAGACTCCAGATCGTGAAATCGATCAAGAAGCTCTTTAAGGAGTGCCTGTCTACTCTCGCCATAAAAATGCGCCATGGGTGACTCCGTTTCGCGTGTAATCAATGCGTCATTATGGCAGGGCCTGACAAGGCATGACCTCTGCTTCCACATTGATGTAAATGCTTGAAGTTGGGCCATAGTTGAGATGTTCTTGCTACTCTTTGTGCCGAGTTAGGCGCGACTTCGCGAATGAGCGTCATATCCGATTTTGGAAGGAATCCGTGGTGAATACATTCATAGAACGTGTAGCTAGTGCGCCAATCTCGTGGGGAATATGCGAGGTTCCCCGGTGGGGTGAGATGTTACCGATTGATCGCGTGCTCGAAGAGATGTCGGGCTTGGGCATTCAGGCCTTGGAGTTAGGAGCCCCAGGCTTCTTTCCACAAGAGGCGAGCGCGGTGCGCCAGTACGCGCAGTCGACAAATATGTCGCTCCTGGGCGGATTTACACCGCTCGTTTTACACGATTCATCAGCAACAGAGGCAACGATTGAACAAGCACGCCAGATCGCATCCCATCTCAAAGCCATCGGTGCAACGAAAATGATCAGTGCTGCAGTCACCGACTGGGATTGGGGTCTTCCACATTTTCTGTCGGCTTCAGAGACCAAACAGATGGTGAAGATGCTGGACATCGTTGATGACATTTGTGGGGAGTTCGAGATCGAGCAAGTACTGCATCCGCATGCGTACACCATGCTGGAAGTGAAATCAGATATTGACCGAATCTCTGAAAGTTCTGGCTGCCGTTGGTGCCTTGATACAGGTCATCTGGCAATAGGGGGTTGTGATCCAGTGGAATTTGTTGAAGCAAATTTTGATCGAATCGCGCACGTGCACCTTAAAGACGTCAACATGGATTTTGTCCCACAATTGCTGTCGCGGGAAATGGGGATCATGGATTCAGTGCACGAGGGGCTTTTCACTGTTCTCGGCCAAGGAGACGTGGACATTGCTGGGGTGATCAGTGCACTGGAAACACGGGGTTATCAGGGTTGGTACGTTATTGAGCAAGACACCGCAATCACATCGGGAATCCCTGCCCAGGGAGAGGGACCCGTTAAAGACGTGAAAGCATCCCTTGACTTTCTGAAAACATTGGTGGGGAAAGGTAATGTGCTTTGAGCCAAGGCCGTGACCTGGTGACAGTAGGGCGGGTCAGTGTTGATCTCTACTCAACGCTTGCTCACGCGAGTTTCTTGGAACCACAGAACTTTAATAAATCTGTAGGGGGAAGCCCGGTAAATGTGGCGGTTGCCGCCGCAAAGCTGGGGCTTCGCGCGGCGCCGATAACCGCGGTGGGTAATGACCCATTAGGTGAGTACGTTCGCTCATCTTTGAATGGTTGCGGAGTTGAGACGGGATTCATTGGGATTGATCAGGATGGACAAACGCCCCTGGTGCTCGCTTCCCTAGACCCACCCGAGGACCCTGAGATCCTGTTTTATCGTGGGAAAGAAGCCCCAGACACCAAGATCTTGCGCAGCCGTGACCTGGACGAATTGGTGCGCACCGCACGAATTTTTTGGGTCAGCGTTGGCGCATTGGCCGTAGGTCACACCGCTACTTCCTCATTAGCCTGGGCGAAAAGCCGAGGTGGGGAACTCGACACCGCTTTGGACCTGGATTATCGGCCCTCACTATGGCCCTCAAAGGAATTAGCCAGGGCCAAAGCCCAAGAGTTCATCGAATACTCCACCATCGTCGTGGGAAACCTCACCGAGTGCGAGATGGCATTGGGGGAGCGCGACCCGGAAGCAATAATTGAATCCCTGAGGTCGCGCAACGTGAAACTCATGGCAATCAAGATGGGTGGCGAAGGTGTCATCATGGCTTCTGAAAGTGATGTAGTGCATATTGGGCCGGAAAAAGTTGATGTCGTCTGCGGACTAGGAACAGGGGATGCCTTCGGAGGCGCGATGATTCATGGTTTCCTCGCCGGTTGGCCACTTCGGCAAATAGGAGAGTTTGCCAATGCCGCAGGTGCGATCGTCGCCGGTGTGCTGATGTGTTCTGAGGCGATGCCAACGGAAAACGAAGTAGTGGAATTTATGAAGGGGAAAAAATGACGTCTATCACCAGGCTTGACTACGAAAGCCTTATGCGCGCCCGGGTTTTTGAACCGCACAAGTTAACTCAGTCCCTGCATAATCGAGCTCGCAGAGAGCTTGTCGGACCTGATGGAAATTTGATGCTGATAGCGGCAGATCACCCTGCGCGAGGCGCGCTTTCGGTCGGGAATGATCCCCTTGCCTTGGCCGATCGGTTCGCACTTTTAGCGAATTTGATTACCGCGCTGGACGTGAGCGGTGTTGACGGGGTCATGGCGAGCGCAGATATTCTTGAAGAGTTAGCGTTTTTTGGAGCCCTTGAAAACAAGTTAGCTTTTGGCACCATCAATCGAGGTGGACTGTCGGGAACACTTTGGGGACTAGATGATCGACTTACCGCTTATGACACCAGACACGTGTCCGAGTCAGGGCTTGATGGTTCCAAGTTGCTGCTGCGCATCGAGCCAAGTGATGTTGGGGTGGTGAGGACCCTTGAAATGGCAGCGAGAATTGTTTCGGAAATGGCAGATCACAAGCTCATGTGCATGGTGGAACCATTGCCGTATTTAAAGGATGCCTCTGGCATGCCCTATCAAGACAATTCAGTGGACGCACTTATTCGTTGTGCCGCAATTGCATCCGGTTTAGGTGCATCATCGGCCTATACGTGGTTGAAGTTACCCGGGGTCAGCGATATGAAAGCCGTAGCGGCAGCCACGTCAATGCCAATTATTATGTTGGGCGGAGATCCTGGGGAGAAAACAACCGAAGTCTTTAGCCTCTGGGAAAGCGCGATGGAGATCCCCAATGTTCGGGGTTTGATTGCTGGTCGCTCTATGCTTTTCCCGCACGATGGTGACATTTCCAGAGCTGTTCAACAGGGTGTGCAAATGGTTCATGCAACGGATGAATCCCCGTGAGCTGGCACCTTAAATCTGGTGAAACACGAAGCGAAAGGGCGAGCACCCACATTGATCCGGCGTCAGTTGGTTGGACCTATTGCGGCCTGCAGGTGTACGACCTTGAAGTGGGCCCCATAACCGTTGAATTGAAACAGACGGAAGGAATTCTGCTACCACTGACTGCAACCGATGTACACGTAGAAGTCCAGGTTGGTGATGAATCCTTTACCCAGGTACTCAAGGGTCGTACGAGCGTATTTGAATCCGTCAGTGACTGGGCGTATCTACCAATCGATTCGATGGTGGTAATAACCGGATCGGTTGGGGAAGTTGCCTTGTGTACGGCCCGAGCAAATATTTCATTTCCTTTCCATTACGAGGATGCCTCGCGCGTTCCTGTTGAATTACGGGGTGCGGGAAATGCATCCCGTCAAGTGAATAACATTGCAACGGCGTCATCATTTGGGGGAGCTCACAAGATTAATGTGTGCGAGGTACTGACCCCGGGAGGTAATTTCTCTTCTTGGCCACCACACAGGCATGACGGTCTTGGAGATTGTCCCACGAACAATGAAGAGATCTATTTTTTTAAAATTGACAACATGTCAGTACACCCTTCGCAAGAGGGGTATCTCCATGTGTATTCGGCGAAGGAGTCCCTGCAACTCGTTGACGAGATGGTTGTGATTGGCAACGATGATTCATATGTAATCCCACATGGATTTCACGGTCCGTCCATCGCGCCACCAGAAAGCACCATGTATTTCTTGAACGTGTTGGCTGGGCCGGCAGAGGAGCGATCCATGGCATTTTGTGACGATCCGCTCCACCACTGGATTCGGGAGTCTTGGAGTGATCTGGCGATTGATCCGCGACTGCCTCTGACCAAAAACGCGAATGAGGAAAACCTATGAGTGTGCAGATCCACCTCACAGCGGCTGAGGCGCTCGTGAAATTTCTCGTGGCCCAAAAGACTCACATTGACGGGAGGATCGTGCCGCTTTTCCCGGGGGCCATTGCCATTTTTGGACACGGAAATGTCACTAGTTTGGGTAATGCCTTATATGCCAACCGTGGTGAATTACCGGTGTGGCGAGGTCAAAATGAACAAGGGATGGGTCTAGCGGCAGTGGCGTTTGCACGGGCAACACGCGCTCAACAAATTTTGGTGTGCACTTCTTCGGTTGGTCCGGGTGCGACAAATATGGTGACGGCCGCTGGGGTCGCGCATGCCAATCGACTCCCAGTTTTGTTTATCGCCGGAGATACCTTCACAAGTCGCATCCCCGACCCAGTGCTCCAGCAAATTGAAAATCCGCATGATCCGAACGTGACAGCTAATGACTGCTTCAAACCTGTTGTTCGATTTTGGGACCGGATTACTCACCCAGCGCAGTTATTGAGTTCCCTCCCGCAGGCGATCAACGCGATGATCTACGCGCAATTGCGTGGTCCTGCATTTATTGCTCTGCCACAGGACACAGCTGGAAAGTCATATGATTTTCCCGAGGAGTTTTTTGCCGAAAGAATTCATAGGATTGTGCGCCCTCGAGCAGACAAAGACTCACTTGTACAAGCGGCTCGCATAGTCATGAACGCGAAGGCACCGATCGTGATTGCTGGTGGAGGGATTCACTACTCATCGGCCGAAAACGAGTTGCAACAATTTGCCGCTAAGCACGGGATTCCAGTGGTTGAGACGATGTCGGGAAAATCAAGCTTGCTAGCTAGCGACCCTTGGTATGCCGGACCATTAGGAGTGACGGGTGCAGACGCCACCAACGAACTAGTCCAGAAAGCCGATGTAATCCTGGCAATCGGAACGCGACTTCAAGACTTCACCACATCTTCGTGGACAGGGTTCTCTTCACAGGCAAAATTTGTGGGGATTAATACGTCAGAGTTTGACGCCTCGAAGCATTTTTCACACTCACTCGTTGGCGACGCTAAGGAAACTTTGGGTGAACTTGCGCTGGAAGTAATCGGCTACCACAGTCCAACTCACTGGGTGAAGGAACTTAATGACAGTCAAAGTGCGCAACAGGCACTGGTGGCTGAACGATCACACATTGATAAGGCATGGCCACTGACATATTCACAGGTAATTGGCTTGGTAAATGAGTCCTCGACGGTAGATGACTACATTGTGGCCGCAGCGGGTGGGCTTCCAGGTGAGCTCAATATTCATTGGCAGTCAACTTCGATTGACTCTTTTAACTGCGAGTATGGGTTTTCCTGCATGGGTTATGAAATTGCTGGCGCTTGGGGTGCGGCGATGGCGAGGCCACATTCACAAGTGCTGGGATTCAGCGGAGATGGTTCATACCTGATGTTAAATTCAGAAATCTATTCCTCGATTCTTGCTGGTCATAAATTTATTTTGTTTGTTTTGGACAATGAAGGCTATGCGGTCATTGACCGCTTGCAAGTGGGGCAAGGTGGCGCTTCCTTTAACAACATGCTGGAAACAGTGCATGGCTCGGGTTCGGACATTCGAGTTGATTTTGCAGATCACGCTCGTTCCCTCGGGGCAAGCACGTTCTCCCCAACTAGCCATCAGGAATTATCTGACGCTATTTCCCAAGCTCGCCTTCTGTCGAATACGAGCGTGATCGTGTTTCCAGTGCAACCGAATAATTGGACTCCAGGAACTGCGACCTGGCAGGTTGGTTTACCGGAAGTTAGTGACCGCGAAACTGTGAGAACCGCGCGAACGAAACTCGAAACGGAGTTGAAATCCCAGCGTAAGGGGATCTAGCCCACACGGTCGGTCATTTCGTTATCAAATCGAGACCGATTATCGGCAGCTATTATTTTCATTTCTCGAACTCGGCCCCGTGTGTTTATGTATGGTTGATGTAATCGATACCACGAAGTCGGGGTGTCATAACAAGTGAAGGGAAAGACATGCGTATTAGCAAGAGTAAAACGGCAATTAGTGCCAGCTTGCTCGCTGGCGCCATGGTTCTCGCTGGATGTTCAAGCAGTGAGGAGTCGGCCTCAGACGAGGCAACGACTGATGGTGGTGGAGAAGCAGTAGCTGGTGAAACAATTGAGTTAGAGATTGGCGCAAATGCGGTCAGGGGCGGTAAAAACGAGCAAGCGGCGACTTGGATCGAGGATTACATCATTCCCACGTGTACCGCAGAGCTTGCCGCTAATGGCAAGAATGTCAGCATTGTCTTTAACGGACGTGGAATTGACGACGAAGACTTCAAGTCACAGTTGGCTCTCGATGTTTCCAGTGGTGGCGGACCAGATTTGATGAATATTGATGGAATCTGGGTCGGAGAGTTTGCCGAAGCCGGCTACACCAAGCCACTTACGGAATTCTCAGCCGACGCTGATTCATGGGAAGGCTGGGATCAAATCGCTCCCGCTGTCCAAGCAAATATGAGTTATAACGGTGATCTCTATGGAGTTTCTTCAGGCACCGATGGACGTGTTGTCTACTTCAATAAGACGCTGTTTGAGCAAGCAGGGTTGCCCACAGATTGGCAACCAACTAGTTGGGAAGAAATTCTCGAAGCTGGCCGTGCATTGCAGGCCCTCCCCGATGTAACTCCAATCCAGGTTAATGCTGGTGTTGCAATGGGTGAAGCCACAACGATGCAAGGCTACCTTCCCCTCCTAGCAGGAGTTGGGACACGGGTTTATGACGAAGGCAATTCAACATGGAATGGTGATACCCAGGCCACGCGTGATGTCCTCGGCTTCTACTCAACGCTGTTCACGGAATCACTTTCAAACCCAGATTTGCAGGTACTCCAAGACGGTCGGGATCGATCCTTCCAAGAGTTTGCCGAAGGCACAATTGGGATTCTCATTGAAGGTGACTACTTCTGGCGTTCAGTGATTGAGCCAACCGTGGGTAACTTCCCAATGCCAGATCGCGATGCAACAGTTGGCTATGCCAAAATTCCAGCACAGACTCCAGGATCTGGCCTCAACGGTCAGGATTTTGTCAGCATGTCCGGTGGTGGTGGGTACGTACTCAACCCCAACACCGAGGCTCCACAGGAGGCATGGGAACTATTGGCCTGTATGAACTCCAAGGATGCAACCCTTGCATTCGTAGGAGATGTACCCCGCATCACGCAGCGAGCAGACGTCAACAGCCAGATTTTGTCGGGCGACCCAATGCTCTCGTTCGTGGCTAACGAGGTTCTTCCGATCACGGCGTACCGTCCAGGATTCGCTATCTATCCGCAGGTGTCTGTTGCGATGCAAGACGCTTCAGAAGATGTTGTGAACGGTTCTTCCGCTGATGAGGCTGCTGCCGGTTTTGGGGCCGCGGTCACTGAGCTGGCTGGACCTGAAGCAGTAACGAATAACTAGCACATCAAGTAAACCGTGAACAAAGAAACTGAGGAAAAGCAACAACTCCTGCAGGCGCCATCGCCTGCAGGAGTTGTTGTCAGTCGAAAAAGTGCCCTGATTTGGCTGATCCCATCAACGATCATTGTCTTGGCATTTCTCATTGCACCTGCAATCTGGACACTGATTCTTGGGTTGACGAATTACCGGCTAACAGGAGTGGAAGCCGCTTCACCGCAATTCGTTGGCCTCGAAAACTTCACTAATGCTTTGACGGATCCGGATTTTCTTAATTCCATTCGCGTCACCGTGCTATTTGTTCTCGGCTCAGCAGTTTTTGGGCAAGCTCTTCTGGGGTTCTTGATCGCGTGGACGATTCGGGACTTGGCACCCAAGTATCGAAGCGCAATTGAGTTGGTCGTAATCCTGGCTTGGATTATTCCAAGCTCAGTCGTGACGTTTCTTTGGATCGCCATGCTTAATGGGCCAGAAGGGACACTTAACACGATCCTTGGTATCGATACGGAATGGTTCCTTGAGTATCCGTTGTTGTCCATAATTGTTTTTAATATTTGGCGTGGAACGGCATTCTCCATGTTGCTTTCCAGCGCTGCGCTTGCTTCGGTGCCTCCTTCATTTTTGCAAACAGCCCGGTTGGCGGGGGCATCAAACTGGCAAATCTTGAGAGATGTAGTGCTCCCTTCCATTAAGGGCTACCTCATTACCAATTTACTTCTCATCACATTATGGACTTTCAATGACTTCACGCCCTTCCTGCTGACAGGTGGTGGCCCAGGGGGAAAAACAGAGACTGTACCAGTCTTTATCTACCAGGAAGCATTGCGATTCCTAGAGCTTGGCTACGGATCTGCAATAGCTGCCATCGCATTGGCGATTAACTTTGTAATCGCGATGTTTTATCTTCGCTCGAGCAGAAAGAACGCTGCATCATGACCCAGGCGACAGTGAAAATTCAGAAAGTTCTCAAAGAACGTTCGGTTCGTGCGTATCTAAATAGAGTCTTATTCGTCTTTATTATTGTTTCTCTCATTACTTTCTTTGTATTGCCCATGTTGTGGCTGTTCACGGCACCATTTGACGCTAGCCCAAGCCTCCACTTGGAGATGCCGGACTGGACTCTAAACAACTTTCGCGAAATGGTGGAGAACCCATATGCATTGAGATCAATTGGGAACTCATTCATTTTGGCCGGAGGCACAGTTCTGATTGTCCTGATTGCCGGTGCCCCGGCAGCCTATGTACTCAGCCGTGCGCGTTTTCGTGGAAGGGACACAGCGCTCTACATACTGCTTCTGTTCTCATCGATTGTCACCGGTAGCGCTGCAATGGTTCCACTGTTCTTTATTACTCTGCAATTAGGACTCATTGACTCGTATATCGGAACAATTTTGGTACTCACCGGTGGGCTGTTGCCCGCCAGTATTTTTATCCTGAAGGATTTCACCGATACGATTCCGCGCAGTTTCGAGGAGTCGGCGCGGGTATTTGGGGCCAACTCGTTTCAAATGCTCCGAGATGTAGTGGCGCCGGTTATTCGACCAGGTCTCGCTGTTATCGCGGTGTGGGCGTTTGTGAATGTGTGGAGTAATTTTCTTCTCCCATTCATTCTGCTGCGAAGCCCATCAAAATCACCAGCCGCAGTAGTGATGTATAGCTTCTATACCGACGGTGGACAGGCAATCATTCGAGTGATTGCTGCCTTTTCAATTGTTTACACAATTCCGGTGTTACTTGCCTATCTTTTCGTGAATAGACGTTATGGCTTTAGGTTTTATGGAGGTATTAAGGGATGAAAAAGTTGGCCAAATTTAGAAAGGATCCGCTATGGGTTCAGTAGAAGTTACAGGTTTAACGAAAATTTTTCCGCCCGATGTTCTTGTGCTTGATAATCTTGACATCACTATAAACGACGGTGAGTTTTTTTCACTCTTGGGGCCTTCGGGGTGCGGCAAGACCACACTCCTTCGCACGATTGCCGGTCTTGAGTCCGCTTCAGCTGGCCAAATAAACATTGGCGACCGCACAGTAACGCATTTATCTCCGGGGAAAAGAAACGTAGCGATGGTATTTCAGGACTATGCCCTTTATCCACACATGACTGTTCGAGACAATATTGCCTACCCTTTGAAGGTCCAACGAGTGGCAAAAGCAGAGAGATTTTCTCGGGCAGAGAGTGCCGCGGAGAGTCTTTCTCTCGGAAAACTTTTGGAACGTAGACCGAGTCAACTCTCTGGGGGACAGCAACAGCGTGCTGCACTTGCTAGAGCAATGGCATGCCGCCCAGATGTATTTTTACTTGACGAACCCCTATCAAATCTTGATGCTCGACTGCGTCTTGAAGCGCGCGGTTTCCTGAAGGAGCTTCAGAGCGAAATTGGTGTTACGACCGTATTTGTCACTCATGATCAGAGTGAAGCACTTGCGCTCTCTGACCGTATGGCAGTACTCAGCGCTGGAAAGATCATGCAGATCGGGACACCTCGAGAATTCTTTCACGCGCCCTCTAACGTCTTCGTCGCCGAATTTATCGGGATGACACCCATCAACATTATTCCGGCGTCCATAAGCGATTCGACTCTGCACTTTGGTGGGATGTCTGTTCAATTGGCAGAAGTGGACCTGAATAAATTACATGGCGGTCGCGAATTAGTAGTTGGTATTCGACCCGAGTACCTCCACGCGATCGATCCTTTGAGTGCCTCGTCAAACATCGAGGGAACTGTGCGGTTAATCGAGAACTTGGGCACCCATCACATGGTCTCCATCGACGTTGACCAAAAAGTTGTGCGTGGTCTTGTCCCTGACGGTCACGAACCTAGCCTGCATGAGTCGATTCGCTTTGTGCCCACATTGGACAGACTAATGATTTTTGATTCGCAAACGGGTGAAGCCCTTATTCATGGACTTTCAGGTTCCGTGATTCAAGATAGATGAAGACAATCAAATGCTTCTTCACTCCTGCTGATAGGGAAGAAGAGCGTTATCACTACGTACCCTTTGAGGTGCCAGCAAACGTCAAAGGTGTTCGCATCTCTATGAAAGTTGAGGGTACCGGCTCCGTTGTTGACCTTGGGGTTTTTGACTCTCGAGGCTTTCGTGGTTACTCCGGTGGTGCGAGACGGGATGTCTGGATCGGACCTGAATTGTGCACCCCGGGATACTTACCAGGCCCAATCCCGTCGGGGGACTGGTTCGTTCTTCTGGGCTTGCACTGGATCGCCCCTCAGGGTTGTCGTCTCGAAATTCAGATCTCTTTCCCAGCTTTTGACAAGGTCGAGGGTTTCACACTCGCTCAACAAAGAGAGAACCCAAAAGAAAGAATTGTCCCCGCTAAAGACGGATTCCGGTGGTGGCCGGGAGACTTCCACACGCACACGGAGCACTCCGACGGTGCGCTCTCCGTTGATGAATTGGCAGCCCTGGCTGCTTCCCGTGGCCTGTCATTTCTGGCAGTGACAGATCACAACACGATCAGCCACCATGCACATTTGCAGAAATCTGGGAACCGCCACGGGTTGACATTGATCGCAGGTCAAGAAGTTACAACAGAGTCAGGGCACGCCAACGCTTTCATGGAAGATGAGTGGGTTGACTTTCGTACGGCAACACAAGAGTGGCTCGAGATGACCCATAAAGGCAATGGGCTCATGTCGATAAACCACCCTTTAGCCGGGGACTGTTCCTGGGTACGAGACATTCCGCAACGACTCGACTTGGTGGAATTGTGGCACTCGAGCTGGGACAGGAAGTCACTTGAACCACTCGAATGGTGTGATCAGCTTTCAGTCGTTGGAATCGGTGGAAGTGACTTTCACAAAATCGGTAGCGATGGGTTACCAGGATCACCCACGACGTGGGTTTTGTTAGAAGATGATCCAATCGCGTTGACCAGCGATCGGATTTTGGCAGCTGTTTCGCGGGGAGATGTAGCGATCAATTCCAATCCTTATGATCCGCTAATTGTGAGTCAGGGTGAAGGTTTAGTTGCTATTGATGCACAAGGTCTAGATCACATCGAACCCAGCGGGGGCTCGCAACGAATTGTGGAAAGTACGCAGAGCCTCGGCGGCGAAGTTGGACTTCATATGCTCGTGGATCCGAAAGGGCTCGTGTACTCCCTCTTTGAGGTCGCAGATCCATTTCCCTAGTCAATCTTGAGCTCGCCGGCGAGTGGTACGCCCTCCCCTTGGCTCATTTCCCGGATAATCTTCTGAGCTAGGATGACATCTGCTTCTGCTTGATCGCACCCGTTTTTAGGGATTATTCTCTGGTCTCGAACAATGGCGGCGAAGTCTTCCAGTTCTATTTCGAACGCGTCCTTTGGCGAGGTGAATTGCGTCTTGATGGTGGCAGATTCGCTCGCCAGCGTGGTGGTTAATTTTGTGGGCGAATACAAGGAGTAAGGAGTGGGGAACTCAATTCTCACCTCGCCCTTGGTGCCGATCCATTGAATTGTCTCCCGGTATTCAGGGAGTTCTTCAACGTAATACCACCGGATGGTGATGGGATGACCAGTAGCGGATTTCCCAACAATGATGACCGAGGTATTGGTCTGGTGATCGTGGTCCCAGAGCACGTAATCAACGCTTGCTATCGGTGATCCTAATTCCCTGAGAACAGAAAATTCATGAATAATGCTGCCCATCAAAATATCAGAGTAGAGAGATGCAAAAGGGTTTTCCTGTGAGCCGAGCGCGGTTATATGCGTGGTCCGTAATGGCGGTGCTAATGATGTCGGAGTTGATGGTGATGGGGCGCTCGTTGGGATAACGGCGCCTAACTCTCCAGTGAGAAGTTGTCGCTGCTCGCTGGGGTGCAAGACCTCAACATCGATTGCGGTGAGCGCGAGAGTCTCAATGAGTTCTTTTGCTCGAAGCACCACCAAGTCGTGAGTTTTCATGTAACCAACCATGAGGCGACCGCTTGAACGCGCTAATGCCTGCCGAATTTGCCCAACTTCGTCGAGACTGTACGCGAGCGGCTTCTCACATAAGACCGAGCAACCTGCAGCTAGCCCCGCAATAACGGAGTTCAGGTGTGAGCCAGAATTCAAGACAAGTATCGCGTCGGGCTTGTCAGGGCTTTCAAGCATTGATTCAACGCTTGTAAAAAGCTGGGAATCTTGGAAACCCCAACGAGAGGCCACCTTAGACAGGCTCGCGGCACTTATGTCAGCAATGGCGGTAATAGTGAAGAGATCGGGGCGCTGTGCGATCAGGGGAAGGTGCATCTGTCGGGCAGCCGTTCCCGCCCCGACAATTCCAATCTTTATGGGTGCGAAGTGCTCGAGCGATGACATGGGGCAATGTTATGGTATCGATTACAATTCGTCAGGTCTTCCCTAAGATGTAGTAGTGACTTCGCACCCAGACGCCAAATTTGCAGCAGCGCCTCTTCAGATAAATATCTCTGAAGTAGCGCGCAAGGCAGGGGTGTCCACCGCCACGGTGAGTCGAGTTCTGGGGGGATCCTCCCGTGTCGCGGCTCCGACACGGGATCGAGTCCTGCAGGTGATCAAGGAGACGGGCTATCGCCCATCGGGCATTGCAAGGTCATTGCGGCTCAAAGCGACATCGGTTATAGGTTTGGTCGTCACAGATATTCAAAATCCGTTCTACCCAGAGATTGTGCGAGGTGTTGAAGACACGGCAATGAAAATGGGTCGCTCGACATTACTGTGCAATGCATCCGACGATCCCGAACGGGAAAAAGCGTATATTGATGTGCTCTTACAACAACGCGTTGACGGAATTATCGTGATTTCTAGCGGACTCGTCCGCCGTCATTCTGAACTCTTGGCTTCCTTGAATATCCCGGTGATGATCGTCAATCATGAAGACGAAGGTTTAGGCCTCCCCGCCATTTCATCACCGGAAGAACATATGGGAGCTTTGGCAGCCCAGCATTTGATCGAGTGTGGTTACGCACCATTGGTGTATGCGGGTGGGCTCGCTGAGGGATTAGGGCGGCTACCGCGTTTTGAAGGGTTTATCCGAGAAGCAGCAGGGCAAGAAGTCCACTATTTTCCAGGCGATGGTTCCTTGGAGTCAGGGTTGAACACGGGCAGAAAGATTGGCGCGAGCATTAAAGGGCGTGTAGGGATCGCCGCGCACAATGACCTGATGGCGATCGGTCTTTTGCGCTCACTCCTCGAGCAAGGCATCAATGTTCCCCAAGATGCAGGGGTAATGGGCTGTGACGACATCATATTTTCCTCGGCTGTAACTCCCTCCCTAACGACGGTTCGTCAGGATCAATACGAGATGGGATGTCGGGCTATGAATTCCATGCATGATCTTCTCAAAGGGAATCCTGTTCCCAAGCATCAATTGATCCCTGTGAGTTTGATTCACAGGGAGAGCACAGGTTTGGCAGAAATAAACCTCACTACAGAAGGGTTGGCAACAAAATAATGAACACTGTTGATCTGAATTGGCTCCGAGGCGAAGTCAAGAAGACCCTAGAAGTGAATCGAAAGATTGGTTACGCCCAGTGGTGTGATGCCGAGTTCGACTACACCTGTCCATCTAATGTGACGTATCCATTTCAATGGTTCTGGGATTCGTGCTTTCATGTGATTGCGGGAAGTCATATCGACCCGCACATGGCAAAGCAAGAGCTGCGGTCACTTCTAATTAACCAACACGATGATGGCTTCGTTTCTCATATAACCTTTTGGGAAAGAGAAAAATACGAGGCTGAGGTTGACACCTATGCGGTAGCTTTCAAAACAGAACGTTTGACTGATGAAATGCAGCCTCCATTGCTAGCACAGGCGATTAGTGCCGTTTATGAAGCGGACGGTGACTTAGAGTTTGTAAAAGAAATCCTGCCAGCAACTATTCGGTTTTTTGACTGGTTGGATCGAGTGCGCGTTGATCCGGTTGACGGGCTGGTGCGGGTATTTCACCCGGATGAAACTGGACTGGACCACAGTCCGAAATTTGATGAGCTGATGGAGGTTGGTGGCCCTGATTTGGAAGACTTCAGTTCCGCTTGGTACCGATTGGCCGCTAAGTACGAGACGGTCAACCGCGATCCGAAGAAAATGAAAGAACTAGATCACTTTGTCGTCGCAGATGTTATGACGAATGTCATCTATGTTGAAAATCTCGATGTACTTGCTCGTTTATGCGAGTTGACCGGCGATACAGAGACTGCACAAGTACTTGTTTTGCGTAGGAGCGTGGCACTGGCAGGTCTAGAAAGTTGGTGCTGGAACGAAGAACATGGTTTGTATTTTGATATTGCAGGCCGGGACCGTCATCAAGTGCAGGTCAATACATTCACCGCCCTCATGCCACTTTTATTGACGGACATTCCAGAGGATCGAATCTGCCGGTTAATTCAGCACCTCCTCGACCCGGAGGAATACTGGACCCCCTTCCCCGTACCAAGTGTTCCCGTGAATCATCCGAATTTTGCTCCATCAACTTCAGGGGGAATTTTAGTGTGGCGAGGTCCTTCATGGATTAATTCAAATTGGTACCTTGCAATTGGGCTATTGCGTCACGGTAGAAAAGACTTAGCTCAGCGAATCGCTGACAAGTCCGTTGAAGCGATTAGGCTCAGTGGTTTTCGAGAGTATTACAACCCATTCACGGGTGAGGGGCATGGGGCTCCAGGATTCGGTTGGTCGACGGTGGTTCTTGATCTGTGTGAAAAATTAGATGCTGCCACCTTCGGCGAGCCAACCTGATGGGGCGATGAAATCTAGAACGGCACGAGAGAGCAAGGTTGAGCCGTAGGCAGAAAATGGTGTCGCATCTTGCTCAAGCATCAGCCAACCTGCGAATTTGGTTTCGTGCAATATTGCTAAAAATTGTTCCAGGTCGAGTGTCCCTGCACCCAAACTTGTGAATAGAAACTCTGTCTCCACCGAATCCTCAAGATTCGGTGTTTCTCCTGAAACGAGGCGACTCAAAGCCCCCGCATCGACATCTTTCAGGTGAATGTGAGTGATGAGTGAGCGGAATTCGTGTAGAGCCTCGCAGGCATCGCCTCCACCGACGATCCAATGCCCAGTATCAAGGCAGAGTCCCATTCGATGGGTATTCAGTTCTTGAAAGAGCGCCCTCGTTTCATTTGGCGACTCTATGTAGGTGCCAGCATGCGGATGGAAACTAATTGCCATGCCCGTATCTGGGAAATCGTTACAGATTTGGTCGATTAAGGAACAGAGGGAACTCATCCCTGAGTCAGTCAAGGCCGGTCCTTCGTGGGACCTACCCGCATAGATATCTCGTTCGGGTGAACCATCGATTGCCAGCACAATCATGTTTACGCCATGGGACGCGGACAGGTGAATTTCGGACATAATCTGCGGAAGCTGACCGGTGATGGGACCTTCAGCGGTGCAATAAATCACCACGTATTTCTCGGCCAAGGAAACTTCGTGCGTATCGAGTGACTTGAGGGCATCAGGCTTGTTGAGCCAGTCTTCTGAGACTTGAATCCCCTCAATGAGTAGTTTCTGCATAGATTCAGCGAACCGGGTTGGGTCATTGAGTTCTAGCCGCCATTGGAGTGGAACAAGTCCGACTCGGGGATGTTCGTTCATACTGCTCCCTGGAAGTTAAGGATTGATTATTGTCTAGAACCAGATCTTAGCTGCCTTCAATCTTTTCTTCGCGTATTTTCCAGGTCAACAGCGTTATCAAGGATCCAATATGAATGAAGTAAAAGCGTGTCGGCATATTGTCAAGGTAGGGGGATCAGCTTGTGAGCCGGTTGCTCCAGGAACGAGATCAGGTCACAATTTGGTTACTGGTGCGCGGCGCATTGTGGAAGTAAGCAGCCTATTCGCCGGGTGCTGTCTGAACTACGCGTGTACAAAGATGAATGGGAGATTGCCGAACTCCGTGCCGCAGTTACTCACACGCTCACCGGTTTTGCTGAAGTTCGCCGTGAAATCTCCCTAGGGCGCTGACCGGCGGGGGAGAGCGATGGTTACAAGGGTCTTTTGAAAGGATGAAACATCCTCCTAGAAAAAGAAAAGGCCCAGCCGAGAGGCTGTTACTTTCCTAGGATCCGCAATCAACAAACGGATTCTAGCATGGGTTGGAACGTTTACGGTCAGTTTTATTGCCCGTGAATTGCTCCGATGGCTGCTCAACGTAATGCGTTCCTGACGTGTTGCGAGTCAGGTGGCGAGGGTGCGAGGCCCCCTCGCCACCTCCAGTGAAGTTCACCAGCTAAGTGCTTCAAGCCGCAGTGAACTGTTCACTTGCGCGAGGTTGAAGCGAGTTGGGTCGAAGGTGTAACCCAACCAATCCTTGAAGTCTTCGTAGTGTTCATGGGTGGGATCACTTTGGGCCTCGAGAAATTCCTTGTAACCGAAGGGGCCGCCACAATCTTCGGGTGGGTAGGCATTCGCGCCATCGAGTACTGCTGGGCTTTCAGCGCTGGGCGCTATGGAATCCACGGTGATTGTGTGGGTCCAGCCATCGCCGAAGTCGTACTCGTATTTGATCTGTGACCCTTGCGATGGCAAAGCTTTGCCAAGTGTGATTTTGCTTGCGTCTTTCATCCCATCCCAGTCAGGGTCGGGATACCCGTAGCGGAAGTCACCAATGTTGATTGCGAATAGATGCGATCTGGTCCAACCCATCGCGGTTAGAATGCACTCGTGCAGTTGCATCAGGGTGATGCTCGAAGGCACCACGATCTGTCGCCACACTGGGGGAGAAACCCTGTCCAGGGTGATTGTGAGAGTGTGAGAGGGCTGTTGTTTGGTCTTGGTGCTGGTCATACTTCTGGTATCCGTTGGTACGTCCTCACTCAACGCGCAACGTAGAAACAAAACGCGGTCTTGTGGCTGCGCAGAGCGCTTGAACGCCGAATCAATGCCCAGGCAGTTCATAAGTGAGCGGGTCAGCGACCCTGAGTTTTGAATCTCATAGTTATTCAGTGGTCTACCTTCGGCCGTGCCCTAGCCAGGCGCAGTCAAAGTGTTCGCCGTGTTGAATTTTAAGAGTGTCGCGTCCTGGATACCGAGTTCCTTGTTGATCAATTGCTGGGTTGCAACCAACTCAGAGAGGAACTCGAGGTCGGCCACAACTCGAGGAAGTCTGATTTTACCTATTATCAAACCGGCTTTGGTCACACTTTCTCCTCAAGGTATTCAACCGACTATCAGTTGCTATTTGCGGCATTAGCTATCCTTACCGTACCCATGATTCCACCTATGTTGCATTCAATAAGCAGATTGTTAATGGCTTAACCGAAGGATCTATTAAAGGATGAAAGTTAACGGAAATATCCCAATTGGATCCGAGGGTTTTGTATCCGTGACTGTTGAGGGCGACGGGCCGTTAATTGACTCGGTAACCCAAATTGATGCTCCCAACCCTGAGTTGCCGTGGCTGATGCCGGGCTTTATCGATCAGCACTCCCATGGCGGAGGCGGAGGGGCATTTGAATCTGGTGAGGCGCAGGCGGTCGAGCGGGCAATTGAATTTCATGCGAGCCAAGGAACAACTTCCCTGATGGCCAGTTTGGTTTCCGCCTCGAAAGAGGATTTATTGGAGCAGGTCGCCACCCTTGCACCCTACGTACATAGCGGATCACTCATGGGAATTCACCTTGAAGGGCCATGGATCAGCCTTGAGAAAAAGGGTGCACATGATTCTGAGGTCTTGCGCGGATTGGAAGCCGAAGAACTAGCGGGCCTGTTGAAAGCAGCCCAAGGTGCGATCACCAAGGTGACTGTTGCACCGGAAATTCCAGGGGTGCTTGAGTCAATTCCACAAATGCGCGACGCTGGTATTCGAGTGGCAATCGGTCACACGCAAGCGGATTACCAACTCACGCTCCAGGCACTAGATGCTGGCGCCACGATCGCAACCCACCTTTTCAACGCTATGTCAGAACTACTGCATCGCAGCCCAGGTCCTGCGGGGGCCTTTTTCGAACGATCGAATTCCTTCTTTGAACTGATCGCGGATTTCGAACATCTTCATCCTGCGGTGATACGTGCCGCCATAGCTGCTGTGGGACCGGAGCGAGCAGTCCTGGTGTCCGATTCAATCTGTGCGGTGGGTGGCCCGTTGAGTATCTACGATTTAGGGACTTTGCGTGTGCAAGTGTCTGAGTCAAAGGCCGTGATCGCAGATACAGAGACATTGGCGCGGAGTTTACTAACAATGCATAGCGCATTAGTGAACGTTGTGAGGGCAAACATTGTGAACCTCGATGAGGGAGCCGCGCTTACCGCTTCAAGCCCGGCAGCGGCCATGGGACTCACTGGGCAAGGAAGAATCAGGCTAGGATTTCGATCTGATCTGGTCGCTCTCAATCATGATTTGTCGATCAACGCCATTTACGCACAAGGAGTTGACCGTGGTCACAGTTGAAAACTCACATACCGGCATTAATGTTCAAGTGGACATGGCTGAGCAGGGGGAAGTTCTTCTGCGGATTTTCAAAAATTCACTAACAACCACGAGCATTATGCAATCGGTTCTTACAGAACGGCCTCCGCTCATCGTGTGGTTTGCGCGTGGTTCCTCCGCACACGCTGTGCAGTCGTGTACACCAGTACTCACCCAATCCATGAATATTCCGTGGGTTCAAGGTGACGTCTCAGCGCACCTACATGACCCGATACTTTGGCCCAGTGGAACTGTGTTCCTGATCGCAAGTCAGTCTGGAGATACCCCCGATTTGGTGACACTCACCGAAAAACTCGTAGGTAATGGGCGCCGAGTGATCACAATGTCCAATGTTGGTGGGGCTCTGAAAAGAATTTCACCGGCACATATTGATTTACATGCAGGTATCGAACGGGCGGTCCCGGCGACCAAATCAGTATTCGCCCAGATCGCAACCCTGCTCGTTGTGGCGGAGGGAACGGGTGAAATCCCACATGCATTGCAGCAGCACGTTATTGAATCCGTTGCAAAATCCGGTCAACGACCCACATACCAGATTCTTGAACCACTCGGTGGTCACCTACCTGTGGCCTGCATCGGTAGCGGCACCGGCTTAGGCCTCGCCCGCGAATTAGCGCACAAAATCCAAGAGACTTCGGGCCTTGGGGTGCTCGCACTGGATAGTGCTGAATTTGAGCACGGACCTGTTGCGATCGCCCGTAGCGGGAATGCCGTTGTAGCCTTTACCGCCGGTTACACAGCTGCGACAGATGCGGCAATAGTTGCAGCTCACAAGCGGGGAGCATCGATCCTCACCATTGGTGCAGCAGTCACGGGAAGTCAGCGCATTGAACAGGAGTCTAAGCAAGGCTGGGAGCTGTTACCCGATCTCGTTGTTGCGCAAAGGCTAACCATGATGCTTGCGCAATCCTTAGGCTTGGACCCGGATGCAGCTTTTGGTCTAAGCAAGGTCACTCACACTTTCGTGTAATGCCCTAATTGTTTGAAGGCCTAATCGCCCAAAATCTCAGCGGAGGAACCAATGAAGTTAGCGGTAATTGGTGGTGGCTCGACCTACACACCTGAATTAGTTGATGGATTGGCGCGAATGCGTGATCAACTTAATGTTGAAGAACTCGTCCTGATGGATCCGAATGTTGATCGGCTCGCGATTGTGGCAGATTTCGCGCAAAGGATGCTGGATCAAGTCGACTCACAGATCGTGTTGACACGGACAACGGACCAAACCCAAGCCATTGAAGATTCACATGCGGTTCTTTTGCAACTTCGAGTCGGGGGGCAGTCCGCACGGGCAATAGATGAGTCTTTCCCACTGGAATGCAATTGCATTGGTCAAGAAACAACGGGTGCTGGCGGATTAGCCAAAGCAATGCGTACGGTTCCTTTGGTTCTTGAGCTCGCCCAGAACGTGCAACGTCATGCGCACAAGGACGCTTGGCTCATAGACTTCACGAATCCGGTTGGGATTGTTACTCGTGCGCTCCTTGATCAGGATTCACGAGCAATTGGATTGTGCAATGCGGCGATTGGGTTTCAACGATTTATTGCGCAGCTACTTAATATCGCTCCTCACCAGGTGCGACTGGCCCACACCGGGCTCAACCATTTGACCTGGATTCGACAAGTGTTTGTTGACGGCAAAGATATTTTGCCCGAGTTACTCCACACTTATGGCGACGCTTTAGCACGTAAAACCGAATTGCCAGTGGAACTACTACGATTCCAAAAGGCCATACCTTCTTACTATCTGCAGTATTTCTATCGACATGATGAAGTGGTAAGTGACATGTCGAGTTCGGGAACTAGAGCTGCGGAAGTGATCAAGATTGAGCAAGAACTTCTTGAGTTGTACCGGGATCCTGAACTCGTGTCGAAGCCAGATTTACTGGATCAGCGGGGAGGGGCCTATTACTCAGAGGCGGCTGTTGAGCTCATTGCATCACTTCTTGGAAACGTTCCCAGTGGATCTGTATCTTCGGCGAATATTCGTAATAATGGGGCTCTCCCATTCCTTGACGACCAGGCGGTGATTGAAACAATGTGTACGATCTCACCTCTTGGCGCTACTGCCCTTGAAATCCCCACGGTAGATCCGGCACTCGCTGGCTTGATCTCACACGTGAGTGCCTACGAAGAACTTGCGGTAGATACCGCAATCCATGGCGGTCGAGATCGAGTGGTGAAAGCACTATTTGCTCATCCGCTCATTGGTCAGTGGGAACAAGCAAACAAGCTTGCAGATCTCTTGATTGCCTCGAATAAGGATCACTTGGCATGGGCGTGACTCCGGCGAGCGGCCCTGATGCGGTTATTGTCGCGGTAGACGGTGGCGCCAGCAAAACAGATGTAGCAGTTGTCAACGCGATGGGTGAGGTCCTAGGGCGCACCCGGGGCAGTGGCTGCTCTCACTTGGAATTGGGGTTTGATTCGGCTGCGCGGGTAGTGGATGAGTCGGTTTTGCAGGCATTAAACAGTGTGGGGGCGAAGCCGACTCAAGTGATACACGCTGCGTGTTATCTCACGGCAATCGACATGGATGAAGAACAGCAAGAACTCTCCGCATTATTGGGCCAGACCCTTTGGAGTAAGGCTTCCCTCACTGTTGAAAACGATCTTTTTCCGATCCTGCGTGCGGGAACTGAATCAGCTGATGCGGCAGTTGTTGTCTGTGGATCCGGCATCAATGGTTTGGCTCGAAATCAAGATGGCCGGGTCGCTCGAGTGCTTTCCCAAGGCAGATCTTCTGGCGACTGGGGTGGTGGCACCGAGATAGCTGAAGAAGTCCTGTGGTTGGCTGCACGAGCGGAAGACGGTCGGGGTGCGCCTACGCAACTTCGCACAGCGCTCATGCAGTGGTGCGATAGGCCCAGTATTCATGAGATATCTATTGCAGTGCACAAAGGTGAACTCAGCCCTTTGAGTTGGCGTGCCAGGGTCCCCGAGATCATGGAGATCGCTGCGGACGGTGACGAAGTCGCAATTGAGCTCCTGCGAAATCAGGGGCGTGAAATCGGGTTACTTGCCCAATCCCTGCTCAATCGACTCGGGCTCAGTGCGGATTCTGCGCCCATTGTGATTGGAGGCGGAATAGGCGTGGTGGGCAACAAAATAATCATGTCGGGACTTGCGAGCATTATTGGGGAGAATTCCGTGAGTAACAATGTCGTTTTACTCAGTACTGACCCCATATTTGGAGCAATCGACTTGGCAGTTGCGGGTAAATAGTGTCTCTCCGCTGAAATTTGCTTGGACTTTTCGGAGCTGTGAAGGATTAACTACCTCATAGAAATAGAAAAGGCTCAGCCGAGACGCTGAAATGGATTCAACGGCTGTTCAACGTAATGCGTTCCTGACGTGTTGCGATTCAGGTGGTGGGGGTGCGAAGCCTCGCTACCTCCTGGAAGTGCTTACAGCTAGCGGCGGCGTCCTTTTGATTGTGGTCTTCGCACGATGTGGCGTTGCAAGAGTGCCAAAGTCGAACCGTCGCCGCGGATTTGCGCTCGTACCGCTCCGATTCTTCGCTTGGCTTGGGAGGTGGCTGCGGCGTGGTCAACGATCGGATCGGGATACCCGTGTCGTTCATCGGTTGCCACCAGCCAGGGTGTTGCTAGTAGGGAATCGGGAACGTTGTTTAGTGCAGGCACCCATTTGCGCACGAATCTGCTGGTCGGGTCGTGGTCAAGCTGTTGTTTAACCGGGTCGTAGATCCGCAGGGTTTTCATGCCCGCGACACCTGACCGCATTTGGATCTGCGGCCAGTGGATCCCGGGGTCATAGTCGGTGAACAAGCGAGCGAGCACTCGGCCAGACACCTTGAGCGAGTTAATCGTCATCGAAGCATTACGTCGTTGGGCCAATGGGTATTTGTCCAAGGATCATTTAAAGACAGATGAACTTTCCAACGGTGTCAATGAAATTTAGGACGGAGATACTGTTTTAGGTCGAGGGGTTGGCAAACTTGTGGCAAAAAGTTTGGGATCCAAACGGGATGCGTCCGGCCGTCTGACAGAACGTGAAGTTGATGTCGTCCGTGCGATTGCTCGGGGATTAAGTAATAAACAAATTGCGCACGAAATGTGTATTTCGGAGAGCACCGTAAAGTTTCACATCCAGAATTCATCAAGGAAACTAAACACTCACCGTCGCGCTGAACTTGGTCATCGGGCTAGCGCCGCTGGGCTGATTGCATAAGGATTCGTGCCAAGGTCACCCACTCAGATGGAAACGAACCTACGATTTTGGTCCTTGGCGGACTAAACTCCTTTCATGACCGACGTGCAGGTAGTCCCGACGAAGTTGCTCTCCAACCAGTTCGACCACTTTTATAAAGGTGGGGATCGAATCGGGAAATTGAGGGGTGGCCCCGGTGGACCAATGCGACCTGAAGAGTGGCTTGGCTCGACCACAACCAGATTCGGTCAAAGTGAAACCGGATTGTCGCGGTTACCCGGGGGTGAGCTGCTGCGCGAGGTAATCGAGGCTGATCCGGTTGGGTGGTTGGGGGCGCGGCACGTGACTGCATTTGGTTCCTCAACTGAGATTCTGGTCAAACTCTTGGACCTTGACCAGCGGTTGCCTGTTCACTACCACCCTGATCAAAAGTTTGCGGCTGAGAAACTGCAGTTAAATCATGGCAAGACCGAGGCGTGGATAATCCTGGAGGCGCCAGTGGGAGCTCGAGTTGGTTTAGGTTTCGCACAGGAAATGTCAAAGTCACACGTGGCCGAAATGGTGTCCCTGCACGACTCGCAGGGCCTATTGGATTCCTTGGAATACACGCAGGTGAGTGCGGGAGATGCAGTGTTCGTCCCTGCGGGAGTTCCACATGCGATCGAGTCGGGGATTTTTGTTCTGGAACTTCAAGAGCCAACCGACCTCTCCATTCTGCTGGAGTGGAATGAGTTTGCGGTCGACGGTGAAGTTGACGGTCACCTTGATTTAGGTTTTGACACGGCACTGGACGCGTTGAGGCTGACACCCCTGAGTGCTGCAGAGGTTGAACAGGCGTACACGCGCTTTGAAGCCGGTAGTCCTCACGCGCATCCGATTTTCAATTCCGTTGCTGACCCGTTCTTTCGAGCTGACTACCTGCCAGGTCACGGGGAGAGGGTTGACGCGGGGTTCGGTATTTTCCTGTGTTTGTGGGGGAGTGGCTCACTTGATTTTCAGGGATCAGCTTCCATTCCGGTTGCTGTCGGGGAGGCAGTTGTAATCCCGCATGCGGCAGGGACTTACACGGTGAATGGTTGTTCAGGAATTGTCAGTCGTCCGCCGGTAGCCGTACTGGCCAGCTGACGTCAGGGTGTCTGCTGCAGTTGCGAGTCCGTCAGAACTTGATGGTGATTGAATATTCAGGCCTGCGGCCGCGCTACCAAGGGTCAGGCACTCTGGGATCTGCCACCCTGCATGTAATCCTGCGAGCACTCCGGCTGCGAATGCGTCCCCTGCGCCTGTTGTTCCCTTAATTCGTTCCTTGGGGACTTTCACTGAACCTTGGCGCCAAGTGTTTCCACGTGAGTCGGCTGCGACAGCCCCCGCTGGAGTGTGAATGACAGCGAGTTGATTAACCCCAAGGGATATGAGGGATGATGCGGCACCTTCGAGTGTTTCCCAGTCCACGTGTGAGTTTGGACTTTCAACTTTTAAATCAGTATCGAGTAGGGCAGCAGCTTCGGATTCGTTGATCACAAGTGATGTGAGGTGAGGCAGGCACGGGAGCACCAATTCCCTTGTGCGCACAGGAGTGAGATACACCATTTCCATGTTTGTATGA
>Ga0208770_1000380_pt1 | contig 29629 bp, 29 predicted proteins | sample AntAceMetag02UK9_FD_184771 | JGI IMG/M metagenome (GOLD analysis project Ga0208770, IMG submission 184771) | Saline lake microbial communities from Ace Lake, Antarctica - Antarctic Ace Lake Metagenome 02UK9 (SPAdes) (version 2) | ecosystem: Environmental > Aquatic > Non-marine Saline and... | reverse complement strand
TGTTGGGCAAATCCTTTACGCATGGTTCAATGATGATGAGTTTTAGTCCATTTTTGACGATAAAACAGCTCTATACCTTAAAAATAAGCGTTTATGACCTATTTCCCATCGTCAACTCAAAAGCATTTTAACTTAAAAATACCCCTCTAATTAATCAAAAACGTGCTTTTTCGAGTTTTCGGACAAGCACTATTTAACAGTACAAGTAGATATACATTTGTGTATATCTACAAAAATGTATATTTAAAATAACCAACTTTTATTAGTGAAATACATTCCTAACTGCCATAAAACACAAAAGCCCAGCTTTGGGCCGGGCTTTCTATTTGAGTGTTAGGGGTGGAGATACTATAAAGTACCTCTTAGTTCTTGTTCTCTTTCAATAGCTTCAAATAAAGCCTTGAAATTACCTTTACCAAATGAGGTAGCACCTTTTCTTTGAATAATCTCGAAAAACATCGTAGGTCTTGGATTTACAGTCTTTGTGAAAATCTGTAATAAGTAACCTTCTTCATCTCTATCTACTAGTATTCCCAATTCTCTTAAAGGAGCTAAGTCTTCATCAATTTCTCCGACTCTATCAAGTAGCTGATCATAATAAGTACCTGGTACATTCAGAAATTCGACACCTCGTTTTTTTAAATCTTTTACAGTTTCTATTATATTGTCAGTAGCCATAGCTACATGTTGAACACCGGCACCTTCATAGAATTCTAAGTATTCATCGACTTGAGATTTCTTTAATCCCGCAGCAGGCTCATTGATTGGAAATTTGATTCTACCATTTCCATTACTCATCACCTTACTCATCAAGGCTGTGAATTCCGTAGAAATATCTTTATCGTCGAATGAAAGAATTTGTTTGAAACCCATCACTTCCTCGTAGAATTTGACCCACTTGTTCATGCCACCTAGTTCTACATTTCCAACCATGTGGTCAACGAATTTCAACCCTGATTCTGGTGCTTCGTAGAATGGATTCCAAGCTCTATAGCCAGGAAGGAAAATACCATTATAATCTTTTCGCTCTACAAATATGTGGACGACTTCACCGTAAGTATGGATTCCTGACCTTACCACTTGCCCATGATCATCTTTCTCAATAGTCGGTTTTAGATAGGATTCAGCTCCATTCTCTATAGCTTCATTATATGCTTTTGTAGCATCTTCGACCCAAAGGGCGTTGACTTTTACGCCATCACCATGTCTGTCGATATGAACGCCTATTTCAGAACCGCTTCTTAAGGGGGTGGTGAATACAAGAATGATCTTACCTTGACGAACAACAAATGATTCTCTGTCTCTTACACCAGTTTCTAAACCAGAATAAGCGAGACTTTGAAAACCAAAGGCAGATTTATAATAATAGGCTGCTTGTTTTGAATTACTCACATATAATTCAATATAATCAGTTCCATTGATTGGCATTACTTCCTCATTAATCTGAGGAGCCTCTGTTGTCATGTAATTGCTCATATGATAGGATTAATATTAGTTGTCATGACAAATATATTTAAAAAATAATTAAATCAAGAACCTTGGACCAAGCTCGCGAGATATCTAGGCGGATAATTATCTTTTATTACATGCAAGCATCTGGGAATAGTACCCACAAGGGGGGAATCAATAACCTTGGTGCAAGCTCACTGGGTATGAAGTCAGACGATTATTTTTTAGACAAGCATTGCGGAATAGAACTCACAAGTTGGGATTCAAAGGCTGAAAAACGTCTTGTCATATCATAAATGACTGTCCACTGATATAGGTTTTTCAGAAAGGTTAGTATAAAGTTGATTCATTATTCGTTTGAAGTCTTCGTAATCTTCTTCAGATAGCCCTTGCCAAGACAACCGCCTTAATTGATTTATTTCAGGATAACATTTTTCGGCAAGCGCTTTCCCTGTTTGCGTCATGCAGATCAATGTCTGTCTTCGGTCAAGTTTGCCATTTACTTTTTGTACTTGGTTTTTGGCGACCATCTTTTCAATGATTCTCGAAACAGTGGGAGCGTCTTTAAAACTAGCTGCGGCGAGCTGCTTCTGGGTAAGTTCTCCTTTATTATATAAAGCATCAATGATTACCCATTGATCGGGGGTAATGTCTACATTAAGATCTTTAAATACTTGAATGAAGTTTAACTTGGTAATTCGGAAGGCTCTTTCGAGTAAAAAGCCCACCTTTTTTTTTGTGCTAATACCAGTCATTAAAATTATTTGACGTTTAGAAAATATATATTTTGGGAATTCCTTATTCTAACCAAGACTTGTAATACTCACCGTCATCGATCTTCAGCGCTTCTTCAGTAACTTTCAAAGGCTTGAAAGTATCTATCATAACTGCTAGCTCGGCGGTGACTGTTTGACCAATACTTCTTTCATACGCTCCTGGGTGAGGTCCGTGAGGTATTCCTGCCGGGTGTAAGGAAATATAGCCTTGCTCCACATTGTTTCTACTCATAAAATCACCATCGACGTAATAGAGCATCTCGTCTGAATCTATATTAGAATGGTTATAGGGCGCTGGTATTGATAAGGGATGATAATCATACATGCGAGGACAAAATGAGCAAACCACAAAGGCGCTGGTTTCGAATGTCTGATGTACTGGAGGTGGTTGATGAATTCTTCCCGTAATGGGTTCGAAATTATGAATGGAAAAGCCATAAGGAAAATTATAGCCATCCCAGCCGACAACATCAAAAGGATGACTAGCGTATTCAAGCTCATGAATCATTCCCATTTTTTTGATTTTCATTGTGAAACTACCTTTTTCATCAAATGAGTCTAATTCAGTAGGTAGTTTGTAATCTCTTTCACAAAAAGGGGAGTGTTCTAGCATTTGACCAAACCAGTTACGATATCGTTTTGGTGTATATATGGGCACAAATGACTCAGTAACCAACAAACGGTTATCTTCAGTATCAAACGCTATTTGATAGATAATACCTCTTGGTATAATGAGATAATCACCATATTCGAATTTAATATTTCCGAGCATGGTTTTTAGTGTGCCTGTTCCTTTGTGCACGAATAACATTTCATCTGCGTCGGTATTCTTATAAAAATAGGACGTTAATGATTTTCGAGGGGCAGCAAGGCTAATGTGAACATCATTGTTGACTAAAAGCCTTTTTCTGCTATCAAGAAAATCATCTTCAGGAAGAACATTAAAGCCCTTTAACATTCTAGAAGTAATATTATTGTCAACGGCTATCTTAGGAGTAACGTCTACTGGTTTTTTAATAGACTTAACCATCGTCGGTCTTTGATGGTGGTAAAGTAGCGACGACATTCCGTCAAATCCTATTGTTCCGAAAAGCTGCTCATAGTAAAGCTCGCCATTTGGCTTACGAAACTGGGTATGACGCTTTGGTGGAATTTCTCCGAGTTTATGATAAATGGGCATTTTGTGAGTTGTTATTTATTGGGTATTGTAAATATAGGAATTTGATTCCAGTCAATCCAATACAGTTTGGCATGCTAATTGGTTTATTATTTGAAGTTGGTATTTGAGTTTGATTCCTTGTGCTCTAAATATTTTTCTCATAGGTTAGGTTGGTTATTTGATTTAGAGCACGCACCCCACTTTCAGTGGGGTGTTTTTATTTGGGTTGTCTGGTATTGATAACTCAAAAAACGTTTATTTTTGGGTTCAATCATTTTAAACTCAATTATGAAAAAGATTTTTATAGCTTTATTATTCGTTCTCGGATCATCTTATGCCTTCAGTCAGGCGGGAGTATCTTTAGGTGTTAAAGGGGGGCTAAATTTGAACGACGTGAATACGGGAGATCCATCGGCAAGTTTTGATTCAAGAACTGGTTTTCATGTTGGTGCATTTGCCAATATTAAACTGACAAAGTTTGCCATACAGCCTGAAGTTTTGTATTCATTTCAAGGAACTACAGTAGATGATATTAGAAAAGCTCCGGATGAGTTTAATCAGGATTTGGTTTACCTGAATATACCAATTATGTTCAAATTTTATTTGGCTGCTGGTGTTAACCTACAAGCCGGTCCTCAATTTGGCTTGTTGTTATCCGCAGAGCAAGAATTACCTGCCGGAACTCAAGATATTAAAGACCAACTGACAGGGTCTGACCTAAGCGCTGCTTTTGGTGTGGGGTGGGATGCTCCATTTGGACTAAACCTTACTGCAAGATATCTTCTTGGACTTGGAGAGGTAGGGGATGACCCGACAATTCCTGATTTCAAATCACGTACGTTTCAAATATCAATAGGATATAAATTATTCGGAATAGGTAATTAATTTTGTCGAAGAAATGATTTGAGCTGGGCCTAAAGCCCGGCTTTTTTTTACTCAAGTTTAGGATATTAGAAAAAATACTCTTCTTGCTTTTATCGTTCTGTGAAATGCCATGAATGGTAATAGTTAGGATTATGCCGAATAGAATTGCTAGTATTTTGTTGCCTTCAAAACGCAGTTTAGATTAAAACAGACGTTATTAACCCTTAGCTAAGTTGTCATCATTTAAGCTCCAATCATATTCAATGAATTTGATTTCATAATCATGCGGAACTTTGTAGAATCTGTACTTATTAACAAAGTTGATTAAGGATCCAGCATTAAAACTGAATTGACCTTGATACCACTCGAAAATTTTGTTCATAAATATGATCTTATTTTTCTCATCTACTTCAATATAGTTTGGTCTATCTATAATAAGCTGAGCGCGAAACTTTAACTGCTCCTCTACATGCTCAGGTGTAAAGGCATTATCATATAAGAATGGGCAGCTTAGCGCAGCACAGCCAAGAGCAAAATGAATCCTTGGGTCTTTGTACTCATTGGTAAGTTTATCAAATTCTAGCTCATCTAGCGTGAGTTGTTCGCCAGCAACTACAAATTTATTTTGCTTAAAAAAACCTGTAATATCCATTGGACTACTAACCGGGTATCGACTTGTGATTTGATGAATAACAAGGAGATTATAGCTGTTGATATAAAAAGCAAGTTTGTAGTTATCTGTTTGATTATCGAGCCTTTCATTTTTGATCATATTGATCAATATTTTAAGGTCAGTGGAGTCACGTTTCAGCTTGTTATAATCAACTTTTCCAGCATTTACGTTTTCCAATAAGAATTTATTGGTCTGATCAAAAAATTGGCCTTTAGCTGGGACTATTGAAAAAAGCAGTATCGTGAGAAATGGAAAATTATACATAAAGTTTAGAACGTTTCTATCATCTTTTAGTCTTAAGATTGAAGTCTTCCACATGACATTTATAGGCAAAAAAAAACCTGCCAATTAATTGAGCAGGTTTTTAATTCTTTAAAATCTCTTAACAATATTCGTTGAATACTTCTACTAAGTGATTAGAAATCAGGTCAGCAGGCCTTCCTTCTATATGGTGTCTTTCTACCATATGGATTAATTCACCATCTTTAAACAATGCAATTGCAGGGGATGAAGGAGGATATGGTAAAGTATACTCTCTTAATTTCGCCGTTGCTTCCATATCAACGCCAGCAAATACAGTTGCTAAATGTGTTGGTTTCTTTTCGCTAGACTTTACAGCCATAGCTACACCTGGTCTTGCTGATCCAGCAGCACAACCACATACAGAGTTGATGACTACTAGTGAAGTGCCTTTGTGATCTTTAAGATGAGAATCTACTTGATCCACTGTTTTTAACTCGTCAAAACCTACATTAGTTAATTCCACGCGCATTGGCGCTACTAATTCTTCAGGATACATATTATATTTTTTTAAAACTAATTATTATTTGATTTACATAAAACCAAGTTCCAACTTGGCGGCTTCTGACATCATTTCAGTCGCATATGGGGGGTCAAAAGTAACTTCCATCGTTACATCGTTAACTTCCTCAATTTCTCTTATCCTCATCTCGATCTCGCCTGGTATGCTTTCGGCAGAAGGGCAAGCAGGAGATGTTAATGTCATGAGAACGTGGATATTATTTACAGGAAATATATTTATTTCATAAATAAGCCCAAGTTCAAATACGTCTACAGGAATTTCCGGATCGTAGACCAACTTAATTGCTTCCAAGACCTTATCCTTCAAATTGGTTTCCTGCTCGGTAGTTTGTCCTGTTTCACTCATGCGTTCGATGTTTTTTTAGCACTGAATGCCAGTGCATATATTTTCATTTGCTTAATCATAGATCCAAAACCATTTGATCTTTGCGTTCCAATAAATCTGTTCATCCCTATTTTTTCAGGGAAGAAAATATCTTCATTAAGTATCGCTTCTGGAGTCTGATTAGATAATACCCTTACCAAAATACTTACAAGGCCTTTGGTTACGGCAGTGTTCGAATCTGCTTGAAATTGAATCTTACCGTCTGCTATTTGTGCTGACATCCACACTTTCGATTGGCATCCTTTCACAATATTATCTTCGGTACGAGCATTTTCGTCAAGTGGATCCATTTGATCACCAATCTCAATGATATAGTTGATGATCATTTCCATGTCACCTTCGAGCATAGAGAATTCTTCAATGATATCCTCCTGAACATTTTTCAAACTTTCACTCATCGGAATTTCTTAATTATGTCTTCAAGTCCTTCTTTTAAACGATCAATTTCAGCCATTGTATTGTAAACAGCGAAACTTGCTCTAACAGTTCCTTCTATTTGTAATCTATTCATCAATGGTTGAGTGCAATGATGTCCTGTTCTAACGGCAATACCTTTAGCATCCAGTAACATACCAATGTCAAATGGATGAATGCCTTCTATGTTGAAAGAAATAACGCTTGCTTTCTGCTTAGCAGTCCCTACAGGTATGAAACCGTCGAGCTTCGATAGTTGCTCGGTACCATACTTTAATAGGTCGTTTTCATGAGCCTGAATATTATCATGACCTATGTTTTGAATAAAAAGTATTGCTTCCTTTAAGGCTATAACGTCCGCAATATTAGGCGTACCTGCTTCAAACTTATATGGAATATCATTATAAGTAGTTTTTTCGAAAGTGACATCATTGATCATTTCACCACCACCCTGATACGGATCCATTTTTTCTAAAAGAGATCGTTTACCATAAAGTACACCTACGCCTGTAGGGCCGTACATTTTATGACCTGAAAATACCAAGAAATCGCAATTCAAATCTTTTACGTCAATCTTTTCGTGAGGTGTAACCTGTGCCGCGTCTACCATCATGATGGCGCCTGCTTTGTGCGCCAAACTGGTTAGATGCTTCACGGGGTTGATGGTCCCTAATGTGTTCGAGATATAAACTATTGATACTATTTTAGTTTTCTCAGTCAATAAACCCTCAAACTCTTCAATAATGATATCTCCTTGGTCATCAATAGGCGCAATTTTTAATACCGCACCAGTTTGACCACACAATAACTGCCATGGAACAATGTTAGAGTGATGTTCCATTTCCGATATAATAATCTCGTCACCTGCATTTAAGAACTTACGTCCATAAGCTTGGGAAACAAGATTTATTCCATCGGTGGTGCCCTTAGTGAAAATTATTTCTTCCTTTTCACCAGCATTGATAAATCTTTGTGTCAATGCTCTCGTATCTTCATAATCCGCCGTAGCTCTTTCGGCTAGCGTATGTATGCCCCTATGGATATTTGAATTATCATTTTCATAATAATGTGTCAAAGCATTTATGACGGACTTTGGTTTTTGTGAAGTCGCCGCATTATCAAAATAGACCAAAGGCTTTCCGTTTACCTGTTGGCTTAAAACGGGAAACTCTTCTCTAATTGCTTCAATATTCAAAGTGGCAATGGTGTTATTCATTTTTGAGTCCTTTTTCAATTAAGTCGAGCACTTGATTTTTCACATACTCTTCATTTACTTCTTTTAAAGTATCCTTAGTGAATGCATTTAACATTAAAGTAATAGCATCCTCTTTAGAGATACCCCGAGCACGTAGATAAAAGATAGCATCTTCATCTAATTGACCTACTGTGCAGCCATGTGAGCACTTCACATCATCAGCCCAAATCTCTAATTGAGGTTTGGTATTGATAGTCGCGAATTCAGATAACAACACATTGTTATTTGATTGGAATGCATTTGTTTTTTGAGCTATTGGGCGAACATATATTTTACCGTTGAAGACCCCTTTTGAATGTCCTTTTAAAACACCCTTGTATAACTCATTACTATATGAATTCGGAGCTCTGTGATCTACTGCAGTGTTATTGTCCACATGCGACTTGTTATCTAACAAATAGATACCATTCATATGACCTTCACAGTTTTCACCATCAATAGCGAGACTGATGTTATTTCGAATTAAGCTTCCGCTAAACGAATAAGTATTCGTATAGAATCGGCTGTTAGAAGTTTGTGTTCCATAAATAGCTTCTATTGCGAATACATTTGCCGGATAGTTTTGTGTTTTCGTGTATTTTAATGATGCATTGTCCTTAACTTCTGCTTCTATTACACTGTTAATGAAGGTATTATTGTCTCCACTAACAATAAGCTTTTCATATATAGAAAGCTCACTTCCGCTATTCGATTTTACTATTATCCTCGGATAGGAATAGCTCTCACCTGAAGTGCTGTCAGCAAAATGATAAATGAACGTAGGTATGTTCTGAGTATTCTTTATAACCTCTATGTGAAGAGGAATCGAAGTTTTTGCGCCGTTCCATGCGGCAAATGCATCATTTTTTTGATCTGCAATAATACCTAATGAATTGTACAGATTATCCTTCTCAGTGATAGCTGAAATGACTAATTCTGATGTATCACTGGTAACAATTGATTTTTCTAGGTCAAAAGTCCCATTTAAGAAAACTAAATGGTTTGCTTTTACAATAGGATAAAAATGTGCTTTCACGTCAATGTTGAGAACGAACGCACTATTCGCGCTCCAATCGAAGTTCTTACTCAGTATATTTTTGATAGGAGTAAATTTATACGCTTCACTCTTTTTCAATGGAATTCCCAAGTCTTTGAATTGAGCCAAACTAGTTTTTTGAAAATCACTAGTAGCTCGAAAAGAATCGATAATTTGATCTTCTATACTTACGGTAGTTAATTCTTCCATAGTTAGGCTAATTCTCCTACTTCTTCTTTAATCCAATCGTAACCTTTTGCTTCAAGCTCTAGGGCAAGACTTTTATCACCAGTCTTCACAATACGACCATTATAAAGGACGTGTACAAAATCAGGAACGATATAATCCAAAAGTCTTTGATAATGCGTAACTACGATAGTCGCATTCTCGCTTGTCTTCAACTTATTTACACCATCTGCTACGATTTTTAAAGCATCAATGTCTAATCCTGAGTCAGTTTCATCAAGAATTGCGAGTGTTGGCTCTAGCATGGCCATTTGGAATATTTCATTCCTTTTCTTTTCACCACCCGAAAAACCTTCATTCAATGATCGGCTTAATAATGCTTGATCAATATCGACCAATTTCATTTTCTCTTTCATTATTTTGAGGAATGAAACAGCGTCAAGTGGTTTAAGTCCTTTAGATTTCCTGACCTGATTAACGGCAGTTTTCAAAAAGTTTGTTGTGGAAACTCCAGGTATTTCTATAGGATATTGAAACGCTAAGAATATTCCAGCTCGAGCCCTTTCTTCAGGATTTAGCTCTGTTAGATCATTTCCTTGAAAAGTTATTGAGCCACCATTTATTACATAATCTTCTCTACCTGCTAGCACGGAAGCTAGTGTACTTTTACCAGAACCATTTGGGCCCATAATAGCATGTACCTCGCCTTGTTTTACTTCTAGATTTATTCCTTTAAGGATTTGCTTTTCCTCTATTGTTGCTTTTAAATTTTCTATTTTAAGCATATACTTTATTAAATATCTATTCTAAATTTTTTATCCTACACTTCCTTCGAGTGTCAGTGCAAGCAATTTTTGTGCTTCTACTGCAAATTCCATGGGGAGTTTATTCATAACTTCCTTAGCAAAACCATTGACAATAAGTGCTACTGCACTTTCTTCATCAATTCCTCTCTGCTGACAATAAAAGATTTGATCCTCTCCAATTTTTGAAGTAGTAGCTTCATGTTCTATGTGAGCGGACTTATTCTCTACATCAATGTAAGGGAAGGTATGAGCGCCACATTTATTACCCATAAGTAAGGAGTCGCACTGAGAGAAATTCCTAGCACCTTCCGCACGCTTGGTGATATGAACTTGTCCACGGTAACTATTCTGCGAATGTCCAGCGGAAATACCTTTTGATACAATTCTCGAACTCGTATTTTTACCGATATGGATCATTTTGGTTCCAGTATCTGCTTGCTGATAATTATTAGTCATCGCTACAGAGTAGAATTCTCCAACTGAATGATCACCTTTTAATATACATGAAGGATATTTCCAAGTTACCGCAGAGCCAGTTTCCACTTGTGTCCAGCTGATTTTAGCATGATCTCCAGCACAAATTCCTCTTTTAGTTACGAAATTGTAAATTCCACCTTTTCCGTTTTTATCACCTGGGTACCAGTTTTGAACAGTAGAGTATTTCACTTCAGCGTTTTTCGCCGCATAAATTTCTACAACAGCTGCATGAAGTTGATTTTCATCTCTCATTGGGGCAGTACAACCCTCTAGATAAGAGACATAACTATCATCTTCAGCTACAATAAGCGTTCTCTCAAATTGTCCAGTATTCGCTGCATTTATTCTGAAATAGGTGGATAGCTCCATAGGGCATCTCACACCTTTAGGAATGTAACAAAAGGAACCGTCAGAAAATACTGCTGAGTTTAAAGCAGCGTAATAATTGTCGGTGGCCGGTATTACTGATCCTAAATATTTTTTGATTAGCTCTGGATGTTCTTTCACTGCCTCGCTAAACGAACAGAATATAACGCCTAGCTCAGATAGCGTATCCTTGAATGTAGTAGCTACAGAAACGGAATCAATAACCACATCCACAGCAACTCCTGTTAATTTCTTTTGCTCATTTATCGAAATCCCTAAACGTTCAAATGTCTTTAACAACTCAGGATCTACCTCATCAAGACTACCTAACGCTTTATTCTTTTTTGGAGCTGAATAATATTTTATAGCTTGTAAGTCAATTTCTGGGTAGTTAACGTTTGACCATTTTGGTTCCTTCATCTCTTTCCATTTACGAAAAGCCTTCATTCTCCACTCATAAAGCCATTCTGGCTCCTCTTTTTTGGTGGATATGAATTTAATTATATCTTCATTTAGACCAAGTGGCGCTTCATCCGCTTCAAAATCAACATGCCATCCATGTTCATATTCCTTGGAGGTAAATTCTTCTAGAATCTGATCGTCTTTGCTCATATTTTGTTTATCTCTAATTCTTTAACAGTTAAACACCCGTTAGAGTTTGCAAAATAAACACTTATTTGTAGTAATTCTAAATAAGGCGATAAGTGCTTTTTGTAAAATGCAAATATTCTTTAAAAAAAGTGATCTTAAACGTTTAAATCTCAAGATACATAAGGGATTCTGTGAAGTATTCAGTCTCATTTTTAAAGGCTCTTGGTTTGATGCCGTATTCATGGAATCCTACTTTTTCGAACAACTCATGAGCAGAATTGCTATTTTCTATAATGCCAGCATATATCAATTTTATTCGACTTGTAACTTTCGCGTTTTTGATACATTCGAAAAGTAGGGACTTTCCTATTCCTTTTTTTCTGTAGCCGGGGTGAACAAAAAGATTTTTAATTATACCTGAATGTTTGTTTTTAGTAAACTCGCCTCTTTGAAATTCAATCATACCAACGAGTTCTTCATCTTCCCAAAAGCCGAGAACGAATTTCTCAGCAATATCGCTTTCAGCTATTTTGTCAAAATGATTGTCGCCATATTTTGACGGGTAAGTATCAGCATAAGATTCTGGAGCCATTTTGAGGCTATCCTTTAATAAATCGAGATATTCATCTTTGTCGTCGGAAGCCAAATACTTTATCATGTAAGAAAATTAAACAACTCATATTTAAAAAAGTACTCAGTGATGAAATTTATAAAAAGTCTTGCTTGACAATCTGCTACATGTCTGTCAGCTTGTAGAAAAATGAATTTAATATCAAACAAGAATTGACTGTAAGAAATGTCGTTTGATGTTTATAATTGTTCTAATCCTCCAATTGGCGGATGAACAACTGCATGATAACAAGACGGAATGAAAAGGTCAATATCTTGAACGGGATTACGATTCGGCAACTGTTTGAAATAGCTAGTATCAATTCATGTAGATTGGACTTTAGATTAAGAAATTATATAAATACCATGATGTTACATTAAATCCAGGAGATAATTACACAAATAAGTTCTCTGAAAAGTACCAGAGCGAGTGAAATGTGTAGCCTCGTAATTAGGCTTTATACAAGTTATTTAAGGCTTTACATCCGAGTTTTTAATAGGTGTGTTGAACGTGTTTTTATCATGCGATATTCTTATTGAGAATAGGAGATGGGGAGGTTCTTTCAAGTGGTTTAAAATAAAAAAGGTCAACAGATGAAAAAAATATTCCTAGGCATATTCTTATTAGTACTCGTTTTTCTATCAGTATTTGCTTTTAATTATTTGACTTTTCAGTCAAAGCAAATAAGTGTTGATCAGGTTGATAAGTTCAGTGTAAGAGATGGGTTTGAAGACCGCTTAAGGGAGGCCATTCGTATACCAACTGTTTCATTTGAAAATAGTATAGGTATGGATTCAAGTGCCTTTTTTAGCTTCAATCAATTTCTTGATGATCGTTATCCTATGATAGATTCTTTATTGAAAAAGAGCACATTCAATTCTTTTTCGAGGGTATATAAATGGGAAGGGCAAAACCGTCAATTAAAACCAATAGTACTTTTAGGTCATTTGGATGTGGTGCCAGTACCTGAAGAGAATTTGGATAAATGGACTTATCCTCCGTTTGCAGCAAAACTAGAACAAGGTAGAATATGGGGCAGGGGGGCTATTGATGATAAAAATGCAGTAGTTGGCTTGATGGAAGCAGTTGAGAATTTATTATTAAGAGGTGTCCAACCTCAACGAACCGTGTATTTATGTTTTGGTCACGATGAGGAAATCAGTGGAAAATATGGGGCAGAAGCCATAGTAGAGTACTTATTTAGCGAGGACGTACTGGCGGAATACATCTTAGATGAAGGCTATGCAATAACGAGCGGATTGATCCCTGGCATCAGCAAGGAAGTAGCGCTGATTGGCACTTCTGAAAAGGGATTTGCGACGATAAATTTGTCAGTAAGTCTTGAGGGTGGTCATTCGTCAATGCCTAAGCCAGAAACAGCTATAGATGTTTTGGCATCAGCAGTTACACGCGTGAAACAAAACCCATTTCCCCCTCGCTTAAGTGCACCATTAAAAGATTTTATGTCCATTGCTGGACCGGAAATGACATTCATGCAAAAACTGGCATTTGCTAACCATTGGTTTTTTGAATCAATGATTTTTGATATTTACAGTAATAAGTCTTCGGGCAATGCACTTATTCGTACAACCACATCTCCAACTATTTTTAGAGCAGGTATTAAGGAAAATGTCATTCCCTATGAAGCCAATGCTATGATCAATTTCAGAATACTCCCGGGGACAACCACCAATGATGTTATGGATCGGGTAAGAGAAATAGTAGACGATGAAAGAATACAATTGACTTTTAGTGGGTTTAAAAGTGAAGCTCCAAAAACATCCTCAATTGAGTCATTTGGCTATACTATTATTGAGAAATCAATAAAGGAAGTGTATGAAAATACTGTGGTAGCGCCTAATTTGGTCATCGCCGCAACAGATTCCAGACATTACCATCCTATTAGTCCAAACATTTATCGATTTGCTCCATTTAAATTATCAGAAGAAAATATTGATACATTTCATGGAATCAATGAGTCTATTGGTATTTCAGAGTTTGAAGAGAGCATTCAATTTTACATCAGGTTAATAATGAATAGTTGTTTCGTTGAATAATATCAAATGATGATGGCTATCAGCTAGTTTATTTTTGAAATTCTTGGCTTAATTGATTTCAAATGAAAGTGTCGTATGCTTCTTAATCCAGCTTATGAGCTCGCTATCTACTTTCTATAATGATGCTAACCTAACACGATGGGTGCACATGGTTCCAAAGAGTCCGGAGTTTTCAAGCTGTACACTTGTTGGTTTATCCTTAATTTTCAAACCAAGATCTATGCAAGTTTTTTTTATTGGTTTTATTAAAGCGAACTGACGTTTTCTGATGATGCTGACAATGTCTTTTTTCGGTGTAACAGTCATCTCATTACCAAATGCAGCAATAGATTTAATGATCTCGTCATAAATCAATTTCATAGCCCTTGTACCGATCTATTGATTTGAAAATAAATCATCATCGGCAATTGAGCCAGCGTCTGATTTACGTGATTTTAAGACAACAAAATTGGCAAAATCATGTGTGAAGCCGTATTCTGTCTTGAGTAACTTCATTACTCACCATGTTTTAATAATCCACTCCTATTTAATATTGCTCCTAAGTGTGTAAGTGATTTTCCAGTTTTTTGCAAGCAGCCCCTCTTCCAAAAAAAGTGGTTTAAATTAAATACGTATTTCAATACATTTCAACTTAATTGAAACAAACAATCAAGTTTACTACAAGCATAAGCGATTGAGATTGCCCTCCAAACAGATAATGTTTCTATTTTTGCAATAAAAAAAAGTATGGCACATTTCGAAACTCTGAATTTATCTAATGCTTTACGCAATGCTGTGGAGGATTTAGGTTTTGAAAATCCTACTCCGATTCAGGAGGCAGCTTTTCCTTTGGTGTTATCAGGTCGTGATATGGTCGGCATAGCGCAAACTGGAACAGGAAAGACTTTTGCCTACTTATTACCTATATTAAACAATCTTAAATTCTCTAATCAACCAAACCCTCGAGTGTTGATTTTGGTACCAACGCGCGAATTGGTTCTGCAAGTTGTTGAGCAAGCAGAGCTACTCACAAAATATATGAGCGTTCGTGTAATGGGGGTTTATGGTGGAACGAATATCAAAATGCAACGCGTAGCTGTTGCCGATGGGATGGATGTGTTAGTAGCTACACCCGGACGGCTTTACGACCTTGTATTGAGTAGGTCTATTGAGTTGAAGGCGGTAAAGAAACTGGTTATTGATGAAGTAGATGTGATGCTAGATCTTGGATTCCGGTTTCAAATCACCAATTTCTTTGAACTTTTACCAGAGAAAAAGCAGAGTATCATGTTTTCTGCGACTATGACAGAAGATGTCGAAATACTCATTGATGACTATTTTATTGCTCCGGAAAAAATATATATCGCCTTGAGCGGAACGCCATTGGCAAACATTAAGCAGAGCGCATATGCTGTTCCAAATTTTTATACGAAGGCCAATTTGGTGATTGACTTAGTCTCCAATAAAAGCAAATTTCATAAAGTGTTGATTTTCGTGCCGAATAAAAGAAGCGCAGATCGACTATTCGGTGTGATGCAAGAAATTTATGACAATGACTTATGCATCATACATTCCAATAAGACACAAAACTATCGAATCAGATCCCTGCGTCAGTTTAACGTAGGAGCAAAACGCATCATGATTGCTACAGATGTTATCGCTCGTGGACTAGATCTCGACAAGATATCTCATGTGATAAATTTTGATGTGCCAATTTATCCTGAGAATTATATGCATAGGATAGGGCGAACGGGAAGGGCAGAAGAAGAGGGTCAGAGTATCTTGCTTTTCACAGAAAAAGAGAGGCAAAAAAAGGAGGCCATTGAGAAATTAATGGATTTTGAGATACCGCTAAACGAGTGGCCAGAGTTAGTGGAGATTTCAAAAGAGCTGACGCCTGAGGAAAAACCAATACCAAAAGAGATCAACAGCGCGCACAAGCATAAAGATACCTATGAAGCTGGGCCTGCCTTTCATGAAAAGAAAGAGAAGAACAAGCGGGAGAATTGGGGTAGTGCTTATAAGCGAGCAGGCAATAAATATAAAAAGCCTAAGACAAGAGGGGACAAAAGGGCAAATAACAAATAGAAAATAAATGCTTCATTCATTGAGTCCCACATTGTAGGTTATATTTTCCGATGCTAACATCGAATGAAAAGGAATTGTATGACTTTATACCTAGCAAGCTTACTCCGAGGTTCTTTATTTTTTTAACAACCCAATTGATATATATTAGGTTATTTGGTCCTGAAGTAAAGTCTTATAAATGATGTTAAAAGCGATCAAAGCTTATAGCCACATGAAAAACATGTTTCGATGAAGTATGTCTTTTAATCTTACCTATCAATATAACTGGTAGGCCTTTTTCTAAATCTTTCGTAAAACAACTTTGAAAAATAGCTTGCCGAATTGATTCCCACTTCGGATGATACCTGGCTGATTTTCACGATCTTTCCATCGAGTAATAATTTATGAGCATAGTGCATTCTGATTTCCATCATAAAGCGAGCAGGCGTCATACCAGTGACTTGCCGTATTTTCCTGTAAAATTGGCGTTCACTCATAGCTACAGAAGTTGCTAATTCACGTACCGATAACGAAGAATCCGCAATTCTTGATTCGACATAATCTTCAGCGGTCTTGAACATTTTTTCATCCTCTTGTGAAATCAAGATTTTGGATTTATCCGATTCCTCTTCAATGTCATCCTTGGCTATAATAACTCGTGATTGTTGATTTTTTATCAGATTAATTGCTCTAATTAAGAGCTCGTCTCGATCAAACGGTTTTGTAATATAATCGTCAACGTCAAACCTGAGGCCATTTAATCTGTCTTCTTGAGAAGAATGAGCGGTGAGCAATATTACAGGAACGTTTTTTAGTTTTATGGATTGTTTCACCCTGTCGAGTAATTCAAATCCATCCATTTTAGGCATCATTACATCAGAAATGATCAGTTGTGCAGTGTTTATTTTAAGCCATTCTAATGCTTCTTGTCCATTCGTTACTTCATTGAATTTAAAGTTATCAGACAGGATTTCTTTGAGATAGCTTCTCATTTCATCATTATCTTCGACGATTAATATTTGAGGTTTATTAGTTTCTCCCAGAAAGATATTTTTCTCTAGAAAGTCGCCAATATTCATCTCATCTTCTGGTATTTCCTCCTTTTGAAGTATCGCGTTTGAGAGCGGTAGTTTGATAGAAAAAGTAGTGCCAATGCCTACTTTGCTACTCACTTCTATTTCTCCTCCGTGTAGGTCAATAATTTCCTTTGCTATGGCAAGTCCAAGTCCAAGTCCAGACTCTGAACCTTGATTTTTTGCTTGATAAAAGCGATCAAAAATATAAGGCAATTCAGCTGGTTCTATTCCTTTACCTGTGTCGGATATCTTGATAGATAAATACTTATCGTCGGAATCAGCAGTTAGAGATACTTTTCCTTTGAGGCTTGTGAATTTAATGGCGTTGAAAAGCAGGTTGTTGATCACTTTTTCAAATTGTCTAACATCCAGTTTGACTAAAATATCGGTAGAAAAGTTGTCCTGGTACGATAGCGCTATTTCTTTTTTCTCTGCGAATGAGTGAAATGAATAGATCATTCTCTAGAGAAAATCATTAATCAAAGTAGGTTTAGGTTTGACTAAATTTTGACCTAATTCAAGCTTAGAAAGATCCAAAAGATCTTCAATCATATTTTTAAGCTGGGCTACATTCTTCTTCCTATGGACAATACGGTCTTTTATTTCTAATGAGCTTTTTTGAGCTTCTATTGCTTCAAATTGTCCATTAATCAATGTTAACGGAGTGCGCAATTCATGACTGATATTAGCGAAAAACTTGGATTTTAGGCTATTTATTTCTTCAAGTTTTTTGTTCTTAGAAGCTATTTCGTTGGTTCTTTCATTAACCAGAACTTCTAGTTTTCTATTTTCTGCTTTTAGCCTATTTGATCTTATGCGTATGATCAGCAAAATAATTAAGCTAGTACCAAATAAAAATAGGATGTATGCCCAAGTCTTTCTGTACCATGGTGGAAGAATGGTGAAATCATACGAGATAGTATCTGAAATTATTTTGTTTGGGTTTTGAGCTCTTACTTTAAATGAATAGTCTCCTTCTTGCAAATAGGAATATGCTGCTGAGGAAGATTCAGACCAATTGGACCAAGTGTTTTCAAGTCCGACGAGCATATGTTGATAATTATTACTACCATAGGAGTTGAAATAGCGAGCGGCATATTTGAATTTGAATGAGCGTTCATTGAATTTATTTTGACCGTTTAATGCGGGATTAAACCTATTTTCACCAGCTTGGATGCTAGATAAATATACATTAAGACCGTCTTTGGATGTTTCATTTTCTATTACGTCTATCAATAAGAGTTCGTCGTGTTTCGCAATTACCCTCATCTTCAAGGTAAACGGAGATGATCTCGGATAGTCTTATATCGAAATCGGGAAGACTATAGACTTGATAATCATATTTTTTTTGTTTTTGGAGCCACCTACCGAAAACGTTCGAATTTTCGTCGTGGTAGATCAGCAGTACATTACCTTGACCATCGACCTTGATATGGTCAACAACATATTTTGTAGAGTCAATCTTGCTATAGATCAAATTCGATTTTATAAAGCCAGAATAGGAATATTCGAAAACGCCTTTATCGGTGACAAAAAGGGGTTGCCGCGCGAGCGTTAATATTGTGGAATTCCCAAATGCTGGAAAATGTCGGAGGCTACCATTCTGTATATCATAATACGTAATTCCATTTGCTGTTCGGCAAGCCCAAATTTTTCCATTTTCAAATTCCATTACGGAAGTGATATTTTTGCCCGTCTTAAAGGGCTTTATTGCTTCAAAGCTGCCATCATTCAACAACCTTGCTGAAATGAAACCTTCTTGTCCGCCAAGCAAGTAGTTCGATTTACCGGATATTTTAAAAGGAATTCACGCTTGGCCAAAGACTATTTCAGCTTCAAAGTTGTCATTGATCTTGTAGGTGCCAGAGTTTCCGTCAAAGTAAATCGTGCCCTCTATTTTTTTTATAAACTCACAAGGGTTATTTACACCATCAATTTTTTTTGCGTTATCGAAATTCTTGGTTTCACTGTAATAAACGCCCGTTGTAGTTGCGAAATAATAGATGCTGTCTTTCTTTAAGATTCCATTGATAAACATATTTTCGCCTGCAATAGATCGAAATACTCTAAACTGATCATTAAAATCTACGCGGGCTATTCCTTGAACAGTGGCAATCCATAAACCGTCTTGGTTGTCGAAAAAAACAGAATTGGTTGTAGAGCTAATTCCATATCGTTTTTTATTGATATGCTCAATCAATTGGCCTTTTTTGTTGATGATAAATACGCCTTGAGTTAATGTAGCCAAGGCAATGTATTCTTTATGTGCCACAGCATGATAAATCCGAGCTTCTGCCAAAACATCTTGAATCTCATTGTCAAATGGTCTTGTGCCTTGTTCATCGATTAGAAAGAGGCCTTTTCGTCTGGTCGCAACCAAAATGTCCTCACCCAATGCCATGATGGCATTGATTTTTACTTTTTCAAAAAACCGACCTCCCTTTGGAATTACAAGACTATCATTGATCATTTTACCAACACCATAATCACGTTTTCGCAACCATACTTCGCCATGGGCTTGACATAGCACATCGAATTTTTTCCCTGGGTAGGCATCTTTTGACAGTACCTTGATCTCGTTATCATAATACCAGAACACATAATTTGAACTCCGGAAGTAGACGCCATTTTTAGTATTTGCAACTTCCCAAATACTTCCAAAACCATCAATGGAGTCAGGAAGTAAGGGAATTAAGGAAGTATATTTATAAGTATCTGCATCGTTTGATATGTAGCCAAACTCTTCTTGGCTGCCAACATAGACGTTGTTTTGATCGTCAACATCAATCCAGAGAGCAGCTTGACCTTTTGGGAGTCTGATAAATTGCCAGTTGGCTCCATCAAAAACGGAGACCCCTTTGTTGTTACCTGAAAAAAGCTTCCCCGTTTTATCTTGAACAAAACACAGCGTGACGATGCTACCTTTATACTCTTTTGGTAAGAAAATACGTGTCGGAAACTGACCACCTAAGTTTTCATTACTTTGTGCAAATGTGCAATGAATAATCAAACACAAGCTGATCCGAAAAGTTGTAAACCTCATATTTTGATGGGATTCTATAATTTACTTAACTCTCCATTGGTTTAACTTGAATATTTGGCTAATCCTCATTTACAACTTTTATCAGTTGCTTTTATCCATAAAATGTTTGAGATGTTCAGGCCAAATTAGCCGCGTCAAAAACAACTGAAATAATGGCGATGACATGATCAATTACTTATTGAAGATACTTAATATTGATAGTAACAGCACGAATCACATGGAATCCATGATATAATTATACAATTAGGTACCTTAGAAAGAATCAGAATTAGTGAAATGGATAGTCTGCTTATTCGACTCCAGATCAACGACGATTATTCATACGTCAGTTTTTTTAATAGATTAATTTTCACTCACTTTTTTATTGGGGTTTATGCGGCATATCGCTTCCATGGGCTCCATCTTGACAGCAAGTCGGGAGGGCGTCATATGCTTTCTTGACTCTGTTTACTTCGTCAGCATGGTAACCAATTTCAGAGATGCGTTTTCTTAATTTGTCGGCATCCGTCCGCTTACTATAAACGACGGTGAGTATTTTGCTATCTACGTCTAGGTCAGAAGATTTTACGCCTTTCTCAAAAGCAAGGTCTTTCTCTATCGTGTATTTACACATTTCACAAACCGCGGAAGTAAGTATTTTCACTTCAAAGCCATCGGCTGTTTTAATAGGTTCACTTTGCGAATAAGCACTTAACATTCCAAAAAGTGCGATAAATAGTATCGATAGTCTCATCATGATTTTCATTTTTGTATTTTATATTTTAAGCCTGCATACACAACTCTACCGGCAACAGGTGCCCATACAAATGATGCATCAAAGTTATTGCCAAATGGGTTCTCGGCATCAATAATTGGATTGGCTTGTTTGAAATTTAATAAATTCTCACTCCCTAAATATATGTTACCCCATCGAAATCCTCGACTTATCTGAGCATTGACCAATACAAAATCTGGTGTTTTCGTTGATAGTTGAAATTTTTCAGGATTATTCTGTGTATTTGGAAGTCTTTTTGATCCATACCATTGTAGTGTTGCGTCAGCCTCCCATTTGTCGTAATTGGAAGCGTATGAAGCATTTAGGAAAAACCTATCTCTAGAAATATATGGAACGGGCATCAATTGATTATTGATAGTGGTCTTTACATTATAGTATTTATAAGCGCCCTTGATACCAAAAGCCTCATTCAATTGAACCTTCGCTTCTAATTGAAGGCTGTGTGCAAAGGATTGACCATCGAGGTTATAAATGATTAATTGGTTTGCATCTTGATCCATATCGTAGATGAGTTGGTTTTGAAAGTTGGTATAGAAATAATCTCCAATAAAATTCACTTTTTTACCACTAAGTTGCAACTCACTGTTCAGACTACCTCCAATATTCCATGATTGCTCTGGCTTCAAATCTTCCAATACATTGAACTTTCTATTAGAGACAAGTACATTTGTATTTTCAACAAGGGGGTTCCCGACGCGTCTTCCTTTTCCCGCAGCTAGCCTTAAAAAGGTGTTTTTTGCAACTTCATATTTCATATGTATCCTTGGTGTAAAAAACGTACCATAGATGTTATGAAAATCAGCTCTAAGTCCGGCAACCAGCGTGAATTTTGTGGAGGGTAAATAGGAATATTCATAAAAGAGACCCGGAACAATTTCTTGTCGCTGAAAGGTTGAGTCTATGTAAGTCTCATCAAAGTCATCCAATAAAAAGCTTACGCCAGTTTTATATTGATGGTAGGTGTTTCCAATGATGTTCTGGTAAATAGCATTCAGGTAAAATGTCTTTTCAGTTCCTTGATATGCATTTCTCCCAAAGCCAGCATTGATATCAGTGTATGATCCAGAATAGATAAATCCAATGCCTTGGTAAGGTTTTTCCGGAAAGAGTACGCCCGTTTTACCAAACAACTCTAGCCTTGTGGTACTATTACTAAATCCATATTGTGTACTTGTTTTGAAGTTATCATCGAAATCAAAGCCGAGCTGCCCACCCGCTTTGTCGTCATGCATGAGGTGAATGCCTATTTGTGACTTGATTCTTTCACCATTGTATTTGTACCTATTCAGGAAATTAAGTTGTCTCCCTTTGGGTATATCCATAAAGCCATCGTTGTTATTGTCGATCTCATTGGCAAACAGATTGGCATGGAAGAGTACCGCAGAGCTCCATTTATTTTTTAGGTCAAATGTGATGTTCGTATTGAGCTCTGTTCTTCCAAAGGAATTAGCATAGCCGTTCACGAGGAGGTTACCACCTGTTTCAGGCTTTATAAACTCAATATTTAACTGCCCCGTCATTGATTCATAGCCATTAACAACTGAACCTGAGCCTTTTCCAACATCAATAGATTGAAGCCAAGTGCCAGGAATATAGCCAAGTCCATAACGCTGTGTTAAGCCTCGAATCACTGGGATATTTTCTCTGTTAATTTGTACGTATCGGCCATCAAGTCCCAACATTTGAATGGATTTAGCACCGCTCACAGCATCTGTATAGCTTATATCTACAGAGGCGTTTGTTTCAAAACTCTCGGAAAGATTACAACATGCAGCTTTTGATAATTCACTACTGGTTATAATTTCGACATGTTTAGGCTCTAGATTGTCCATGAAAGTGGCACTGCCAGACACCACTACACCTTCCAAGGCTTTGGAATCCTCTTTGAGCGTTATAGTCAAATGTGTATTAGAACGAGCCTCCAACGTATCTGACAGGAATCCTGTGTAGGATGCCACAATAGATGAATTTATGTTTTGAAGGGTAAATTGAAAACGTCCGTTTGTATCAGTAACAGCTCCATTTTGTGTGTTCAACTCCAAAATAGTAGCGCCTAAAAGGGGTTCGTCATTCACGTCAACGATAATTCCGCGTACGACTGTTTGACTGTAAAGGTTTGGGCTAAAATAAAATAGCCCGATTATAAATATTAATTTCTTCACGATTTTGATTTTTAGATTAAAAACCTATTTTATTGCTCGAAGCGCAACTTTAATGCTCGAAGCATTATGAAAAAATCGTGGTATTAAATAAGGAAGACTTGCTGAGAAATAATTATTTCAACAGTAAGTGGAGGAGGCGGGGATTCATGAAAAAGTAAATATTCTTTTTCATTAGATAGGTTTAATTCAGTCATCCACGTTGGAAAACTGACCAGTATCAACTGATATTGTTGTGGCGAGAGTTTGAAATCAAAACTGAAGCCATTAAGGTCACCCACTTTCAATTCTTCGTGTACATCTTCACAGCAAGGCATTTGCATTTTAGAAGTGCCACCAAAACAATTATCAGCTTGTTGAAAGATAGCCATAGACTTGAGCTTTCCCATGCAATAATGCTTTTCTACAGTAACACCCATCGTGGATATGACCAGTAGAACTGCTAGAGAAACGTGCAATATTTTAATGGTAAGCGCTTTCATACTTGAAACAAAGATACGTAATATGGTTCCATTTGTTTTATAATAACATCAACACAGCCATTGCGACCATGGTTAAGTCTTCAATGATGGTGACGGTACTCATGGGTAAATTAAACACATCACCTAAGCAAGCACATTTGATTTTTCGTTTGTTGATATTGCTCTCAATGACACCAATACTACTTATTCCCAGAATTATAATTGTTAGCCAGTTGGTAAGTGTAGGATTGAAATTGATGAGATAGGCTATACCTAAACCCAATTCCACAAACGGGTAGATATAACCCCAAGCATGGAACTTGACAGCTATAATATCATACATCTTATAAGAGCTGGCAAAGCCAGAAATATTCAAAAGTTTGAAAAAGCTAAAAACTAAAAAGAACCCAGCCATAAAATGACGCATCCATAAGTTGGAGTTGATAGTTTGAAATGGGTATTGAACCAATAGACTGACACCAGCAATGAATGCAACGATAATAATCAGTGGTTTATAGGTGTTAAATGAGATTTCCGGAAGCATGGTCTCTGTCTTTTTCCTTTTGATACCAGGCATTGGTGGGAGATCTTGATGAGTAGGCTTCTCGGAAATTGTATAATTACCTTTTTTCCTTAAAAGTTGATTGATTTCGGCCAAATCAATGGCCTCTTCTGCATTAATAATGGCTTGAGGATATGCAAGTTGCACTTTGGCTTCTTCTATTCCTGAAGTCGTTTCTAATATATTTTTAACGCTATTGACGCAACCATCGCAGGTCATGCCTGATATCGCATACTTAGTTTCCATATTCTACTAATCTAATTTTGACAATTAACTCGTCACTTTACAGCTGAAATTACAGTCTAAATGTTGTTATTGAGCTTACAATTTAGTTTTACCCTCAAGCTGGGCGAACTCTTCGCGACGGCTAGTTATTTTTTATAGTACGAAACGTCGGACAGAAAAAAAGAATCACAACGGCAAACCGGTGAATCGTCGCACTGTAAAAAGACATAAAATTTCAAACCGTAAAGCCGCCCTGTCACCCTCCTCAAACAGTAAGATTTTCAACTTTACTCAAACTATCCATGTTGGAGGTATTTATAGCTAAGCTATAAATTAAAAGCTAAGCTATAAATCAAACTCAGGTTGAAATGCTTATCCCTAGTTAAGGAATGCTGAACAAAACCAAAGTTCACCTAGTTCAAATAATTTTTATTGGTACATGCAATTATAGAAATCAAAGATGAACAAGCTAAATTTAGTTTATGATTTTACTAAGTTATTGAAATTGATTTAACACCGCTGGATAATTATTTGGGTTCCAAAGATGAGCCAGTGAAGGGTTTCTTGTTGGCTTTGAAAGACCTGATTTTACGGTATGATGCTGAAATGGGGATTAGTTGGAAATGGCGAACGCCTTTTTTTAGCTGGGGTAAAAACATGATCTGCTACTTGACGATTCAAAATAAAACAAATCGGCCATACCTCGGATTTGGTTTTGGAATGGAGATAAACCATCCCGCATTACTATCCGAAGTAAGTAAAATGGTAAAGCTAATTTACTTTGACGAGAAGGAGGATATTGATATCGATTTGCTTTACAGAATTCTAAAAGAGGTCACACAAATTGCCAGATCAAAAATAAAATAAAAATACTCGTTCATTTTTCGGTTGCTGAGTCATTCAATAAGTATTGTCTTTGCCCAAAAGGCAAACAATGACTAATTATCAAAGATTCGTAGCATTACACAATCAAGAGGATCCACTTTTACTTGGTAATGTATGGGATGTTTCGAGGGCTAAATCACTGGTGGCTGCCGGATACTCCTCTTTGGGAGCCTCAAGTGCTGCGATGGCGCATTTACTGGGTTATGAAGGTGGTGAAGAGATGCGGTTTGAAGAATTATTGCTTCTAGTGAAAAGGATCAAACAAAATGTAATCATCCCATTGTCAATGGATGTTGAAGCTGGTTATGCGAAGGATATTTCAAAAGTTGTAGGAAATGTGCTTAGATTGGAAGATTTGACTATTGCAGGTATCAATATTGAAGACTCTATAGTTACGTACCATCTTCGAGGACTAATTGACAAGGGGCATCTTTCTTCAATAATAGCCGCAATACGTTTGGGATTAGAATCAAAAGAGAAGGAGCTTTTTATTAACGCTCGAATAGATACCTATTTGTTAGGCGTACCTAACAAACTACAAGAAACATTATCGAGAGTTCAATTTTATGAGCAAGCAGGAGCTTCGGGTATTTTTATTCCTTTACTTAAGTCAAGTGCTGATATTACCCAAATCGTTAAAAGTACCCGATTACCAACAAGTTTGATGGATGTTCCGGGACTTCCTTTCTTTGATCAATTGCAAAAGTTGGATGTAAAAACAATAAGTACTGGTAACTTCCTGCATCAGAAATTGAACACGGAATTGACCCGATCATCGACATTTTTTTTGAGGTGTAAAGAATTTGAAACCCTATTGCAATGGTAGTTGAAGAGTTGGAAAAGATTGAAGAATACTATCAGGCATTGATAGATCGAAATAGTCAGTATGTAGGTTCGTTTTATGTAGGGGTAAAAACCACTGGTATTTTTTGTATTGCTACATGTCGAGCAAGGAAACCAAAAAAGGAAAATGTGGTCTTTTACAATGATGCTAAATCGGCATTGGCTTATGGTTTTCGGCCTTGTAAAGTGTGCAAGCCGACCAGCAACGTAGATGATCCTCCAGAAGAGGTAAAGCACGTCATTCAGTTAATTGCTGAAAAACCGACACAGAAAATAAAAGATTACGACTTAAAGACACTGGGTTACAGTCCTGAGAAAATTCGACGATGGTTTAAGGCGCATCATGAGATGACCTTTCATGCATATCAAAGAATGATTAGAATCAATTTGGCTTATGAAACACTCAAAAAAGGAGAGAAGGTCACCACCTCGGCATACGCCTCCGGATTCGAATCTTTGAGTGGATTTGGCTATACATTTAAGCAGCTTATGAAGGACTCACCTGAAAATGCCAAGAATATCAATGTGATCAATTTGTATCGGTTTGCAACACCTTTGGGGCCAATGTATGCAGGAGCGACCGATGCAGGGCTCTGTTTATTAGAGTTTACCGATCGACGGATGCTGGAAACAGAATTTGAAGAACTGCAGCGATTGTTAAAAGCCAGAATAGTTGTAGGGGAGAATGAACACATCAAGCAGGCAGTTGCGCAGGTTACAGAGTACTTTGCTGGAAATAGAATTGAATTCGATCTGAAATTACTCACGCCTGGTTCCGAGTTTCAATATAGAGTTTGGAAAGAGCTACAAAACATTCCATCTGGAGCTACCCGATCATATAAAGAACAAGCCATGGCTTTAGGAGATAAGAATGCGGTAAGAGCAGTTGCCTCTGCCAATGGAAAAAACCGTATTGCCATCGTAATTCCTTGCCACCGAGTAATTGGCTCCAATGGTGAACTTACGGGTTATGCCGGAGGCCTGACCAGAAAGCGATGGCTGCTGGATCATGAGAGTGGTCAGCTGAGCTTAGGGGTTTGAAAATTGATTAGGTTTTCTTGACGAAGACTAAACTTGTCCTGTTTTGCTAAAGTGAATATTACTTGCAAAATGTTTGCCAACTGCTGGATCAATCTGGCAAAATAGAAAGGGTCGAAAAATGAATTAGTCAGGCTGTGAATATTTCGTCAAAAATGGACGCTTTAGGGTAAAACACATACCTATATTTTGAGGAGTTCCAGAAAAATGAAGTCAATGTGAAGGTTTTAGCACTAATGCGAATAGGTAATTATTTTGCTATGAAATCGCCCTTATGTAATATTAAGCATTCATTAATCGGCTTTTAGTGGATAGAAAATAAATTAGTCCAACCAATCAGATCAAATAGGGCTATCTAACAGAATCCCTGAAAATTACTTGCGGAAGGCTGAGCTCTACGTGATCAATTTCAATATCCTTGTTAATCATCTGGAGCATTTTCTGAGCAGCGTGTTGACCTAGCAACTCTATGGGTCGGCTTATACTGCTCAATGTTGGCGTGACCCATTTACAAAAAGTTCGATCATCAAAACCTAGAACAGAAATTTGCTTTGGAACCGGTATGTTGAGTTGCTTTAATGCCATAAGCGCCTCTACGGCAATAGCGTCGTTGTAACTTAGAATACAATCTATGCCCTTTATTTTTTCGGCCAACTCATCTTCGTATTTGCTATTTATTTTTGATGGGTAGAAAGTCGTTATCTTAATATTAGATGATGTAATAGCACTTTTATATCCATTAAACCGACTAGTGTTATTTCTAATGTCAGGAGAGATTCCGATGTAAAGAAAAGACTTGAGCCCCTTCACAATGAGTTGCTTCATGGCAAGAAAAGCAGCTTTTTCATCCTGCATTTCTATGGAAGGAACATCTGTATCTGTCGCTATTCTGTCAAACTGAAGGATTTTAGGACCAAATTTATTCAGTTGAGAGAGTAATTCTAAATTTTGAGAATTCTCAGAAAGGGAAATTAAAATACCATCCACTTTGAATCTGGACAATCGCTCAATGGCATCTTTTTCTTCCGATGAGGAGTCGTTTGTTTGACAGATGACCACCCGAAAATCAAAGCGTTTTAATTCATTTTCAATTCCTTGGAGGACATTCGAAAAAAAGCCACCATTAATAGAGGGTACAATAACACCAAGAGTTTTTGTTGAGTTTGTTCGTAAGGATACCGCTGCGAAATTTGGTGTATACCCCATTTCTTGGGCAATTTTTACGACCTTTTGAGCTTTTCTAGATTTTGCGTCATATTTATCATTCAATAATCGCGAAACAGTAGAGACCGACAACCCAGTTTTTTTAGCAATATCTTTTAGTGTAACACTAGCCATTCGTTCAGTACTTCTATAGCTCTGATGTAAATTTGGCAAAATTTTATCTAGGTTGGCGTTTATTTACGATATGATTTCACTTTAACTCAAAATGCTAGGTTAATACAAAGTCGATTTTACTTTGTATTAAATCATCAATAATCATTAAATACAGTGTTTTGTAGACGAAATTAAACAACCTATTTTTTTCAATCCAAAGGAATACTGTCTTTTCCCAAGCCGAGTTGAGCTTTCAGAATTAGAGGTGTTACGAGTTCCATAAAAAGCATTTTTTTTAATTCAAAATAATGTAAGGAAAGCGTCAAGTTCTAGGGTAACCCGATGCTGCTTTACACCAACCTAAGCAAGTAAAGATTAAGCGAGAAAAACTGGTTTTAGATGCCACGTCGGGGACGTAAAGGATACGTGTAGTGAACATTTATCAATAGTATACAAGAAGAATATCGCTTGCCTGCCGCAGAAACCTGCTAACAATGAAACCCCAGAAATACCCAAAATAGAGGAACTCTCTGCATTGTTTTTTTTACTTCATTGTACCTATTCGTCGAAATGTTAGCGATTGTATTCCATCCTTTTTACTCTCGGTAGATAGGCTGATTAGAGGAGGTTCTCGCGCAATAATTTAGCGATCTCTGGTAGTCGGTTAATGAGGTCTGCGATGACTTCAGCATCATTCAAATCAGTCCGAATACCAGGTATCAAGCTTAATTCGGGCGCGTCGAAATCCGCGCAACCCATTGCCCAATTTGAGAAAATACGATTCTTCACGGAGGTGTCATGAATCATCTTGATTTCGTTATGTCGAGGATCTCTGCCGAGTCGCGTGAAAAGATCATCAACAGCCTGTGATTCGCCTTCAATTATTTGCAGAAAATGTCCTTCTTTATGTATGAGAACGCCGCTGATCTTGTCTATCGAGTTAAAAGCCCGTGCATCATGCAATAAATTGAGCAAGTTACGCTTGTCGAATTGCTTCGTAGCTTGACTTGTGTAGATGATGCGGCGAAGTGACATAGTGAAAAATATAGGTGTTTTTTTGAGTTTATGTATTTTATCATAATTGCTAAGTTCCCTATTTGGCGCTTGCGCAACAAGAAACAGGATATACATAAACCTAGTGATTTCTGTGTTTACAACCAAGTTGTACAGGGCAAACGCATTTAAAGATTGAGTACTTTTTCTCGAAATTTCTGATCAAATCCCGCTTTGAATCTTCTTTGTCTTTTTGATCTTTTTAGTGGTACTCTTTCGATTAATGCTAGCGCTATTTTTG
>Ga0208770_1000378_pt1 | contig 29724 bp, 29 predicted proteins | sample AntAceMetag02UK9_FD_184771 | JGI IMG/M metagenome (GOLD analysis project Ga0208770, IMG submission 184771) | Saline lake microbial communities from Ace Lake, Antarctica - Antarctic Ace Lake Metagenome 02UK9 (SPAdes) (version 2) | ecosystem: Environmental > Aquatic > Non-marine Saline and... | reverse complement strand
CTGCCATCGTCAATTTTTTAATTGACGAGTTAGAAAATATCATGAAAATTGGCACTGTTGCCACCGACACAGTCAGTCTTTAATTGGCACAATTGCGACCGGCAAACTCATCCAAAAAGGGCATAGTTGCGATCGGCAAACGGAGGCTCAAAAGTGGCACGGTATGACCGGCAAGGGTGGCACAGTTGCGACTGGCATATCCACTTTGTATAGTTGTCCGGATTTGCTTTAACATCTTGCAGAATTGCTTCCAATTTCACCCATCTGCATTCTGACACTTCACTTTTATCAAAAGTCGGAATTTGCTCGCTGGAAAATCCACCAAAAACAAAATCATGCTCATTTTCGATTAGATTTCCACAAACTTCCTGATATTCAAATACAAAAAGAAAGTCAATTTCACTGCTAAGTCCCATTTCTTCCTTAAGCCTTTGTCTGGACTGCATCCTCACTTCATCCAAATCCGAACTAAGTGGATGACTACAACAAGTATTTGACCAAAGGGAGGCAGAATGATACTTACTATTGGCTCTTTTTTGCAATAAGAGTTCTCGGCTATCATTGAAAATAAACACTGAAAAAGCATAGTGCTTTATTCCTAGAAGATGAGCATCGAATTTATCAATCAATTCCTTCTCCACAGTAAAAACCACATTTTTCTCCTTCATAGTTCACAAATTATGGTAGTAACTCCATTATTTCCCCAACCTCAGTTATTCCTTCAAAGTGCCTATAAAGATTTCCTGATGTGTAAATAAAAATTTGCGGAATCCCCCCTGTAATAACCTCCACTACTTTTTCTGGGTCAGTTCTCTGATAGGAGTTTGAGAATCCAAATTGGACAAGAAAATCAAGTGCCTTTTCTTCACTTTCATTGGAAATGACTTGTAGGTCTACTTTTGATAAGGAATCTCTATACTTGGTTAATTCTCTGAATTCCTGCTGGCATAAATCGCACTCACTGTTAAAAAATACAATAACCACTGTATCCTTTGTAAATGAGTTACTGGGTATATTCAAATCCTCCATTAATTGATCTAACGAATGGTAAGGTGTTCTTAATTGATTCTCAAAAGGCTTCAGAAAAAGGAAAAATGCCGGTATGCTAAGAATTAATCCCAAGGCTGTTATTTTAACTATTCTTGTCATATTTTTATTTTTCGAAATTTTACTTTCCCTCGCAGTGTTATCCATAGAAATCGGAATAAAAGAAACCAAAAAGTTGCCGGAATTATTATCTCACTAAAATCAATCGACCAATCCCCGTTCGCTATGCAGCTATATAAAAGTTTAGGAAAATAAAATATACCGTAAGGGTCACTCAGTAATAAACTGGTTAAAAAAAGTAAGATAAAGGTTGTGCTAAGCACTGAATATATGACAAGGAATGTTTCTCTTTTACTAGAAAACGAAAGGTTTCCTTTTCTAAAATATCCTTTGGCTGCATCAAGCCCTTTTTTGTGAAGGTTTGGAGTATTCGTCAAATCCACTAATATCCAGTAACCATCAAATTTTATAAAGGGATTTAAATTAATGAGCACACGAATTAAGAGCAGAACAAACAATACTAAGAAATACGACTCGTTTGTAAAGAGGTGAAAAATAATCAGGATGCATGAAACGAACAAATCAAAAAAAATCCCGGCATGGTTAACTATTATTCTTTGCAAAGCAGGTAATCTCCAAATATCTGTAACATCAGAATAGAAGACAGGAGTTAAGAGATAGAATCCAAATCCGATACCACCGTGAATAGCTCCGAAACTCCGGGCAGCTCCAATATGTCCAAGCTCATGAAATACCGCGCTAGCGAAAAAAAAAGCACCATATAAGATGATCCTTGGCGAAAAAAGTAGTTTGTAATCGTTTACTAAGGATTCATAATTTAGAAGTACATATATCCCACTAATAGTCAGAAATAAAACAAGTAAACTAAAGAATATAGGTGGTTTGAATAAACCTGATGTATATCGCGACAATTTATCGACGATTTCTTTGGGAAGAAAAATAAACCTTAATTTCAGGTAAGTTGTATTTCTCCTTCTTACATGTTCTGGTGAGAAGAAATTACCCAGTTTTTTGTAAATAATTTCGTAGGCTATGGTAAGAGAAATACCATCTGCATCTTTCTCATTGAAGCATAACATTATATCATATAAATTTCTCTTCCCATCGATATAACTTAAAAGATGCCTCGTTTGCTTATTAATTAGAATATGTTGTTGTAAATCCAAATGGGACAATAAAAAGTCAGATTTCCCAAATTCTTTGACTTTTAGTTGATTACTCCATTTTGGTGTTAATTCACTTATTTCCATGTGGCATTCTTGAATATTTTACCAAGCTTGCAACAACCAAAGAGGTTGTGAAAATCCTTTTGAAATCTGTAACTTGGATATTGTTACCTAAATTTCCAACAGTCCATAATTCAACTTTTTTGGGATCCGTGATATCAGTATCTGGTATCCTCATAACAGGCAATGTTGACCAGGTTCCGTTCGATAATTGCGATGATATAAGCCATTCATAGGCTTTTTTTGCTGACAGTTCAAATCTCCTGAATACTCTCTCATCCTCGCATAATGCATCTAAAACTAAGGCCGTGTAAAAGGAGGTTTCTTCGAAATAAACATCTCCGAAGGATCCATTTATATTCTGTTGATCAAGAATAATAGGAATTGCCTTTTCGACCTTATCCCTCAGTGAATCATTAAGTATGCCATTTAGACTTTTAATAAGGTATGTAGTACTGTAAATGGGACTTGTCCACCAATATGATTCCCAAATACCCTCTTGAGAAATGGAGTTCAAAAGATAAGATTCTAATTTATTTTGAATAACTCTATCATGTTTTGATTTGCATAAATAAAATAATGCCGCAGCACTTACACAGATATGTGAGTTAATCCAACCAGTAACTTCTCCATCATTTAAACAAATGGAACTCCGAACAGACATTTCATCTGAATAGGTACCAAAGCCCCCATCTTTATTTTGAAATTTTGTCCAAAGATTGAATGATTCCTGATTAATTGTTCCTGTATGAAAAAATTTAGCAAGCAAAGCAAAAGTACTTGAGTCAGCATCAGGAATCCAATTACAATTATATCCCCAAATAACGTCATTTGAAAGAAATTCATAAGCTTTGCAAATAACCTCTTCAGGTAGAGAATTTAATATTTCCTGTTGCGAAAGGTTAGACATGACAAAACCCGTAACCCAACTGTCACTTAACCCTGCTCCGTTATAAAAATCCTTCCAACATCCATTTTTTTCTTGATTAATTACCAAGTAATTCAGGGATTTCGAAAGTGAAAGGTTAGATAGTTTTGTTTCCTTTTTAAAAGAAAGATTTGTTTTAATATGTTCAACATATGCTTGTGAATCAAGCTTTTTTATCAGAATGCTATTGTACCGTTCACGAATAACATGAGTCCACTCGGGAGCATTGGATTTAAGAGCAATTTCTTCTGCCAGAAGAAGGTAATCAAGACTTTTTTCAAATAATCGGCTGGAAACCCCAAAAATGTATAACTGCCTGGATAAGTCTTCAACACTATAATCACTAGGAGTTAGGTCTCTTCTTTTCAATTCCTCACAAAGTTCCTGGTATGCCATGTTAAACTGACCACTAGAAAAATCTTCCCTTAAGTCAATGATGTCATCATACAATTGAACCCCAACTGAAAAAAGCTTATGTGACTTCAGCAAATCTTCATATAGCAATTCCTTTTCACTATTAGACACAAAATAAAGGGCATCAATTGCTAGCTTCCCAAAAGTTGATTTGAAATCAGCATATGATTCATATTCGCTGTAAGAAAGCTTATTTGATGTGTCCATCTTATACGCCAACATATATTCCTGCTTTCTTTTATTGAACACATTCCAGAACTTAGATTCATCTTGAAATAGTCTGCTTAGAATTTTCATACTTCCTTCAAGATAATATGATGAAAAGAACACATCCTTAGGATCAAATTGTCTTTCATCCAATATTTTATCACTGGTCATGACGTACTTGAATAAAAAAAATCCAGCCGTACTTAACTTAGATAAGTTATCATGGTCATATTCAAATGCCGCAGCAAAGAGGTATGGATATCCTAAATAATAGGCCGGATTGATTTCTAAAAAATGATTGTTCAAAGCTTCTTTTTTGAACAAGTCATCAGAGGGTTGAGTGAGTACGTATTGTCGGAAATTATCCAGGCACAGGGCGAATTGCTTGCTGGGAATATAAGATTTGATTCTATGCACTTCTTCCATTTTTAATATCTTATTCTACTTTTGCCGAATTCCTGAATTGAAATTCTAAGTCCATCCCTGTATCCTCAGGATCACCGTCCATTTGATTTTTATAAAACTCAGCTTGTTTTATTAAAAGAGGATCCTTCCAAAATTCGGGGTGATATACATAATTGACTTTATAGATATTGTCATTTGATGTAATGATCAGTCCTTCAGGGTTTTCATATTTTTTATAACCATTGATGAACATTGAAAGATTTACTGTAACTGAATAAAGGGAGTCCCCGGCCATATTAGTAACCTCAAAATCCTCAGTCTTATTTATTGTATTCAGAATCCAAAAATCATTTACTTTTTGATAGTCTACATAAGTCTTCATTTTGGTCATTTGAACCAAAGTATCTCCATTTTGCGTAGGTGGAAAATATTTCGATTTATCAGATATGCTTGTTTCCAAAGCCATAATGGCTAAGTCATTTTCGGTTATGTATATAAATCCTGACGGTCGTGGTTTCCTGATCTCTGGTTTTGGAATGAAACTAATCTTATGAACCGAGTGACCTTTGTAATATTCTAATCCATTGTATTTATATTCATAATCCTCATTCAATCCTTCTCGTAAGAAACTGGCAGAATATCTTATATAGTTCTGATCCGTGAGGTGTATAAGACCATTCCACAATTTAAATTCAGGTTTTAAGTTCATGGAGCAACGGACTTCTTCAATAGTAGCAGTATAATTGTTTTTTTTATTTCGTTTCCTTTTATGGTCAAACCTGCTTTCGATAAGATTTCCACATATTTCAACAAATCGACCAAATAAAGAGTCAAACTTCAATAATTCAATATAGTGATACTTTAATGTTAGGGGAAAAGGACTATAGTTCCGATCAAGTCTTTGAAAAGCGGCTTCAAGTAATTGATCACACTTACCTTTATCAGTAATAACTAAGTCATCTAATAGAAACACAGAAGGGGTAAGTTCAATTCTTTTGGATGATTCATTCCTTTTAATAAATAGGGATTTGGTCTCGAAAGCCACATGTGAGATTGTAATTTTTAAAGAATCCCGATCAGGATATTCAATCGTGAATGTTCCATCCATATTGGATACAACTCCAAAATTGGAATCAGACAATCTTATGTTGCAAAAAGGAATTGGCTCATCGTTTTCTGATGATATAACTACTCCAGAATATTCTTGTTGCTGACCAAATGTGTGAATTGCTGAACAAAATAAAAGTGAGCATATCAAATATTTGAGAATCATATGAATTATTGTATGTGGGGGGGGGGGGTAAATCAGGACCACAGCTTAAGCTGTGGTCCTGTATAAATTGATTAATCGTAGGTGCAACAAGGATGTGAGGTTTTATTCCAAGGTGCAACCATTTCCAGTCTTTCTTCAAGCTCTTCAACTTTGAAGTTTTTCATTAATTCCTTTTCTTGTTCAGTCATAATAATAAAGTTTTTTAAGTTAGAAATAATTTAAAATCAAGTATAGGACATAAAAGGGGGAATGGTAACTAACGTCTGGCTATCATACGTGGGGATTTAACTGATTTTCAGTTTCATTCACCACCAAGCCATGACCGATTTAAAGTTATTCATACATGGCGGTCTATCCAGAAGCCACCAAAAGTTCGGTTACAAAATATCTCCCCATGGATGATAGGTCATGTTGAGAGCCGTTTTTAACCACTAAAAGCCCTTTGATATCTGTTCACCCATTTTGTTTATTAGCGAAGATGTCTATCAGTAAAACAAATGTTAAGAAGATTCCGGAAATTGTTAGTCCGACATATCCAGTTCGACTTTTCATTCCAAGTTCGTCGATGAAGTTCACCTGCGGGATAAGAGAATTATAGGAAATCTCAATCTCTTCACGAGTTGTTGGCAAGCGCTCTTCAGCAATTGGTTTATATACTCTTCGTTCTCCTTCATAAGCTATTCCGTCGGTTGAGAAACTGTATTTTATTTCAATTGTTTTATCATCTATTTGGTTAATAGTTATCTCGTTCGGTATTGTTCGTTCAATAGTGAAAAGCTGAAACCAAGCATTACGGAGAAGGAGTTCACCTAAGGCATATGTTGCCATACCTCCCCAAAATATGTAGTTCAAAATGACTGCAAGTTTAAATACGCGCATAGAAGTAATGGCTCTCAACATTTGAATAGGTGACATTTCGTCACCTATTCGCATTGTAGGTTTTTTAACTTTAATTTTTTATTCGAAAATGCTAACTACCTGATATCCAGATATAAATCCAAGTACAAACGCTTATAAACGACTAATACCGGGTATTTTTCTATCAAATTCACTATACCACAGTTAAGCATTAACATCACTAAAGATAAACGTTTTCCTTAATATCTACGACCAACTTTCTCTTTAACTGATTACGTTCTATATGTGCTTCTGTAATTGCTGCTTTACGCTACTGGAATATAAGATCAATATTTAGTGAAATGACCAGTCTCCTCCCGATCAACAAAATTTATTGTTGGTCCCATTCTAGCGCAAGCGTCCGCTTGTGCTTGGTGACTAAGAAACAGAACACCTGAACCAACTCGCTAGATCAATACTCCAGTGTTGTAATGGAATCTGGTTCTGCAAGTTCATAGGTATCATTGTTCTCCAAATAACTCACTGGAGAATTTCCTAACCTGATGATCTCATTTTTTGTAATGCCCCATGGCTTCCAGTAGACAGACAAGACTTGTGAGAACATGTCTTCATCCCAAGGGTGTTTTTGAAGCTTATGTTCTCTTGTTGACCTTTCCTAGTTTTGGTGAAACGTACTGGTGAAACGTGTGAGATAGCATGGGTATAGGCACAAGCGGACGCTCGCCAAGGGCGTGACAGTCTGCAGTAGGTCTGCCAAGCATAGCAGTTGTCGAATTTTGGTTTAAGCGGCTGCATTGCACTACTTGGTAATTATTGGTTTATCCCTAGCTGAAAAACTCTTTTACATGATTAAAAGGAATTTTTTCCTGTTCTAATCGCCAGTTATTTGTTTTCAAAAGTTGATACAGCGTATTTTCCGAATCTGTTAAGTTCAATTCTGACGCGATACTTGTAGCTGTACCGGCATCATTTTCAAAGAATTTATGGAACGTACTGTGGTTCATCAAAATACTTTTGGTGTGGGGAAAATAACCTCTGAATTGAGAAAGAATTTCAAAGCCTTGCGCATCAATATCTCCCCAGTACAGCAATTCAACATTTGATAGCCAACGAACATTTTTTAGCTTGTTTACACTATAGCCGCTCCCAAAAATGGCTATCGTTTTTTCCATATTGGGGAGTGTCAAAGTTGTGTAAAGTGTCGTCTTGTTTTCAACAACTAAAACTCTTGCTAGTGGTAATTTTAATGATTCAAATTGACTTATTGGAACTGCTATGTCATCAAGTCCCTGAAAATAATTTTGGCTTATCGCTTTATCAAGAATTTTAAATCGGACGAGTGATTCACTAAATTTCAAATTGAACTTTTTCTCGAATTGCTTTTCATCTTTAGTGGTATACTCATTAAGAAGAACATCTAGAAGGTCTTCAATGATGCCTTTATTATTTTCAATGAACTTGGTATGGACTTTAACAGGTAATTCTCTGAGATAAAGATTTGGCCGAGGGTTCTTTTTGAAATAACTGCAAACTTTCAAGAGGTCTTCCCACTTACCCTGATTGCTTATGATTTTTAAAGGATTTTTAAGTATCCAATCTCTTAATTCTAGAAAAGCTGTTATTATGGTAAGGGAATCTTGCTTAAAGAGTTCCACTTCTTTTTCCCGACCCAAATACTTTAAAAAGTCCTTTTGATCATTGAAATAAATAGTTGTTGGAAGATCTTGTGTTCCTAAATACTTGGTTTTTACTTTCTTAAAATCTAAAGTGTAACCGTATCCCTTTTTATCTTTTGAATGGCTAGTGATTAAAAGAATCTCTTTTTCGAAATCGGGCAGTGATGATTTTGTATGAGTCTTATCGCCGCGTATTTCAATCCTTGAAAAGGGCACCTCCTCTATCAACGATTGTAAAAAGGAGGTGTATTTTCTTTCTGCCTTGACTTTTATTTGATCCGGACTAATCATTGGCTAAAAAATTGGCTTTCTCCTCTTTGAATTGTTCGATGGGCATATCATACAACCAAGAGTATTTTTCTTCTTTCCGTTCCAAAAAATGAACAAAGGAGATGTCATTTTCGACAATGTGGATATTATCACTAGGAGTTACGACAAGCAACTGAAGATGCAGCTGTTTGCAAAGCGTGATCAGAAACTTGGCCTTTTTCTCATCTTGGGCTTTGAAAGCTTCGTCGATAGCAATAAATCTGAACGAATTGCTTTGAAGGCCTTCTTTGGTCAACCCAAACTGGTAGGCGATGGCAGAACCTAAAATCGTGTAGGTGAGCTGTGCTTTCTCTCCACCCGACAGCTGCCCCATATTTTCATAAGTCTTGAACTTCTGCTCCGTTTCTTTATAGTATTCTTCGGCCTTGTAGCTAAACCATGAACGAACTTCCATTACCCGGTCTCGCCAATCTTTGTTATCCAGTTTGTTTATTAATGGCTCAATATTATTGATGAAATGATTTTTTCGGCCATCAATTATCGTGTCCAATTCTCTGACATTTGGAATGGCAGCATTAAGTAGTGCCCTAAACTCTTTCACCTCATCATTTATTCTATGAGGTGCCACTATTTGAATATAGGTCTTTGCTCCATCAGTAGAATAATCAATACCTTTCAACGATTCGTTTAAGTATCGAATGTTCTCTTTGATAGCATCCGACCAAATTTCAAAAAACATTCGGAAGTCTCCTACCTTATTGGTGATTGTTTCTTGAAGGAATTTATTGAACTTCTTTTCGAATTTCGGGAGATTGTCATCTGTTAACTTTCGCAGTAAATTTTGATATTCGTTTATCATATCCATGTGAGTGGAATCTGGTAGGCTGCTCACATCTGCGCGCCAATCTTTAAACTTAGATGTTATTTCTTCTGTTGGCCGTTTGAAGGTGTTGATTTTTAGTTTGACCTCATCCTCACTTTTCCTCTTTGTGCTTTCGAGCTCCAATATTTTTATGGAGAGTTCTTGCTGAAAATTTTCTTGTATTTTTTTGATGCTAGTGAATGTTGCGAAGGTTAAATGCAGATGTTGCTTTTCAAAATCCATGGTGTCGACATCACCTTGTGGCTCTACAATAGATTGACTTCCTTCGAGCTCTTTAGAGATTGACTTAATATTTGATTCCAAAGAAAATACTTCTCTGTCCTTATTTTTAATGTCTACCTCAACAAGCTGCTTTAGTTGGTTTTGAATGTCTGCCAGTTGTTTTTGAAGCGCTTGAACTCTGTTGTTGGTTTTCTCCAAGTCGTTTTTTTGATCTTCTTTTTCCTGAATCTCTGTGGCAAAAGTTTCCCAATCAATGTCATCATACTTAGCGTAAACCTTGAAAAGCTCAGAAAATGCTTCTTTTCGATTTTCAAGGTCTTTGATGTGCTGCTCTATCGAGCGAATTTCTTTGGTGGCCACTTGCTCTTTTTGTTGCAATTCCCTCACCTCATTTTGCAGGAGCCTTATTTTATCCTTGTTGTCCCAACCTAACACATAATGATCTTTTCGCGAGTCATGTGAGCGATCATCTTTTTCGTGTTTGCCCTTCCCATACTTTATAAGCCCTTCTTTTGTAATGGCCTTCTCCGCATACAAGTCTAATTCTTGCACGTCCTTTACACATTCGTAGTTGTGCTGAGAGGTTATTATCTCCTCTAGCCAATCGGTGTATATGTTTTTGGGCTTGAACGATATTTTGTTGATGAGCACATTTTCCGAGAGGTTCTTAATACGCATATTGCCTAGGGAAGTGTGGCCTTTATAGCGCTGATAGATAATTCTCCCTTTGAGATCCGTGCCATTGACATACTCATTTACCTTGGCATAGTATTTCTCTGGCACGATGAGTCGCAGGGCAAAATTGTGTAGGACTTTCTCCACGGAGGATTCCCACGTACCTTCTTCTTCCCTTACCCTGATTAATTCCCCAATGAAGGGAATTTCATCCTTTGATGCACTAATGTGTTCTAAAATTTCATCCCTAATATCTGCGACCCTTCCCGATATGTTGTTTTTGTTTCTTTGGAGAGACCCAATGGTTTTTACCAGATTGTTAATGTCTGTTTTCAAGTCATCCAAGTTGTTTTTGGATAATCTGAGGTTCTCAATTTGCTCCAGTCGTTTAGTTTCTAGCGCTACCCGATTGTCTTTTGATATCTCTCTATTTTCATTGAAAGTGCCTTCACTTGGATTGATACTTAATTCAATGCTTTGAGCGATTTTATTATATTCATCCAATTTTGATTTTCTGGAATCTCTGCTTCTCTCCAGTTGCTTAATGTCTTTTTCAAGATTCTTAATTTTGCTACCTACTTCATCGCGCTCGATAGAAATTGACAAAGATCTTTCTTCTTGTTTGAACGATTCTTCTTTGACTTTTAATTCCGCCAATTCATCATTGAACTCTTTCAATTTGTTTTCGCATACTATCAGCTCCTTCTCAGATAGATCAACGTTCTTTTTGGCAAACCAAAAAACAGCCATCTCCCTATCACGATTTAATTGGGTTAGTTCAATCTTGGTTGCACTCAGACGCTGTGCTATTTTATCAATTGGCGTGAGCTGCGAAATTTGTTCTTTGGCCTTTTCAATATTCGTTTTGGCATCCATCAAAGTGAGAAAACTCTCTTTTAGGTCAATGAATTTCACTTCAGGCTCTAGCTTTTCCAGCATATTGGTTCGGATGAATTCGTTCAAATCGTCCAAAACTTTTACGCCAACGATGTGATTGAACAAGTTCAGTGCATTGATAGAACACATCCCAAACAGATTCCAAATCCTTTCGGCATAAGCAGTTGGCCCATCCAAGAATTCCACTTTGCGCTTATTACTGTTGGCATTATACGTTTTGTCAAGTCGTCTTTTCCAAAGGCCTTTGGCATCAAACTCGCCAAAATCTTTTTCTACTTCCAAGGGAATATGCGCAATACCAAAGGCTCTTTTCAGCTGACCATTCGAAAACCACCTGACTTGAAAGAGCGTGATCGTCTTTTGATCGGTATTGGCAAAGGAGGCCAACAGTACAGAGTAGGTCTTTTGGTCGCGCAATGCCTGTGTGGAAGTGCTGTGCTGCCCTTCCTGCTGTATGCTGCCATAGTGCCCCAGTACGTAGGTTTCTTCTGTTCTATCTCCTTTTTTCTCAACCCCAGAAGATTGGTTGTAAAATCGGTCTTTTTTTGCGGGCACCATCAAGGTGAGCAAGGCATCTATGTAGCTGCTTTTTCCGGAAGCATTGGCTCCCGTTAATAGTGAATTATTTCCTTTGGGACCAATTCGGAAAACTTTATCGTTGTAAAATGTTCCCCAATTATACACTTCCATGTATTGAAGTCTAAAACCAGCCTTGTCTGAGCTGGTGCTAAATAGGCTCTGCATATTCTTGTAATTTGGTTTTGAAATCTTGCAAAATATCTAGCGTTACTTTTTCCTTGATAATCCTATGGATTTGATATCTGGTCTCTTGCTCCTTTTTGCTTACTTCTTTCAGGTATCCTAATTCCACTATTTTCCTGATATAGGTATCGAGTTCCTTTATCAATTTCACTCTGTTAAACATTTCGGGCAAAAACATTTCCACCTCCTCTTTAATTTCCGCATCTGTGATAAACTTTTCATCCACTTGGATATGTGTAGGATTACTGTCAAACTCTTCCAAACTCTGTCTCAGTACCACCAGTATTAAGGAAGTTTCAAATCCAATTTGTCGCCTCGTGATCAGGTTAAGGGTGTTTCCTTCGCCATCCTCCAGTTGTTTTACAAAGGCAAAACCTTCATCCTTCTTCACGATCAATTCTAAGCCTATTTGATTGAGATATTCCTGGATTTCAATCTGATAAACATTGGCAATATTTTCCCAATGAGTGGATTTTCTTTCCACCGTTCCCTTTAGCAACTTTACTATTGCTTTAGAATAGCGTTTTTCGTGTTGTTCTAATGTGCTCATTTGGTGAGGATAATTTCAGGGATTTGGATGGATTTTTTGTGTTCGGCATCAAACGTTATCTTTTGTGTGCGCGCTGTGCTGATCTTATGTTTGAACTCTTTGGCAATTCCTATGTAGCCAAATAGCTCTGGCAGCCCCTTTTCAATTCCGCCAGCATGGTCTATTACTTCTTGTATCGTAGTTTGAGATTTACTATTCAGAACATCTCTCACTCTTTTGCGGAGCAGATCTTTGTCAATAGTGGTTTGTGAAAATAGCTTGCCTAGTTGATTGGAATGAGCAATATCCTCATTGGCTAATGCTGGTTTGGTATTGTATGTCTGTTCTTCCGATTGCTCCATGGTAATTTTTCTTTCGAAAGGAACGTTTATCTCAAATCCCGTTTCAAGTATAAATGAAACATCTGGACGTTGTTTGGTTTTGCTGATGTCAATCAATAATTTTTTGATCTCTTGAATGGTATTTTTTGTTGCCTCCGATTTTGTTGTCTCGCTTTCGCGAATGATTCTGCTCAATTTTTCGGCCATTTTATCATTGGCCTTATAGACTTTCTGTCCAGAATGATGAAGATATTTGCTCATCCCCTTTAAGAAAAGATCATGCTCCGGAATGTTCTTTTCTTTCAGTGTTGCGTATAATTCATCAGTAAGAGTTTTCCATTGAGACTGCAAGTCAGGATTTAATAAAAATGACCAAAAGGCATAAAAACTCTTCCCTTGTTGACTTTCCTTTAATGCGTCTAATGCGTCAAACGTAAACTCCAGAATATCACTTTTCGAGAGACTATTATCAGAATGTTTCTGATAAATCACCTTGGTGATTTCTTTGAAGTTATCCTCCACTTCTTTGAAATCAGAGAGCAATTCTTTGGCAGATTGGTTCAATTGATTGAATCTCGGGACGATTTCATATTCTTGAAAAACCTTGACGTCTTCTCCAATTTTGATTCGTTGTATCTGTTGTTCTATTTCTAGCTTCTCATCCTCCAGTAGTTGAATTCTTTTTTCTGCATCTTCATTGGTGAATTGGACAAGCACCTTGAGCTGATCAAAAATATTTTTGAATTTTGACTCAGTACCCACATATTCTTCCTTTTTCAGGCTAGACAGCCAGTCAATTGCTTTACTGGAATGTGAAGAGAGCTCATAAAAAATCTCCCCTCTTTCATCTTGATAGTTTGTTAGGAAACCTCGGTTGGTCCAATGCTGTATAAATTTTTTTGCTTTTATTTCATAGCTATCCAGCTGCTCCACTTCATTTTCCTCATCATTCTCTATTTGTCTGAATTCCAAAAAGTCGGCAAGTTGAATGTGAATAGATTCTGAGGAAATTGTTGTTTGTTGAGTCGAAAATGTGTTAATCAGGAAAACGATAATTGCTTCTCTACTTCTGAGTCTTAGAAGCTCAACACTCGGAGAGTTGTTTAATATGTCTGATATCTTTGAGCTGTCAATCATTTATAAAAATTACTTGGTGTGGTGAATAATTCAAGCTCGTTTGATTTTGTGTCTACGAAAAAACTTAGTGCACTTGAATGCCCCAAGGATTTTCTAAGCATCTTCTTGAAACCTACTTTCCAAGAATCAACAAATGCATTGAAAAGCAAGATAATAGTAAACCACCAATTGCCAAGCAACTAAGGAGCCAACCAGCCTATTATTTACCTCCTCAAACAATATTGAATGACCCTTATACTGTTGGTCAAGCGAAGTTCGCGACTGAAGAACCAAGCATTGCAAACGGTCTCCTCCTTGGTGAATATGATCTTTTGGTGGCGTGCATCTATCTCCAAGTTACCTGACTCCATGACCTGCTGTTCCTTTCTAATCACGTATTTATCAATGCCAATTTCGAAATAGGTTTTTGTTCGCTTTTCAGACTTGTCCGATCGCATGATTTTATACCAAAGTGATTAGCCATTAATCACTTTTAGGAAAAGTAACGCCCTTTCTCATCTCAAATTGAACTTTAGTTTATGGGCTTTTTTTTGCAGCGATTTTTTGATCCCTGGCGTTAGTATCTCCATATAATCTTCCTGCATCAGCAACACTACTTCAGGTTTTAGCTCTTCGTATTTTGTGGCAATAATCATCAGCCATTCGCAAGCCGTAGCGCGTAGGGCAGCATGATGGCTAATGCCCATCCATAAGTCAGCACAAACTTCAAACAACTTTCCAAGCTGATCGTCAGGAATGACTTGACCATGAAAAGCCTTCAACCATTCGCGCTGGTGGCTTTCGTGCATTACAGGTAGTCGTGTGATAATTTTCGGCAGGACGGCCAACAACGCCCGATGGTTATCATCAATACTATGGCGCAATATCCAAGTAGCTCGCCAACCGAGCGGTTGTTCATCCAATTGGCTCAAGCGAATCAATTCAGGTATTAGCGCAGGGTTTTCCTGAACATCTTCCAACATGGTTTCTTTTCGAAACCTGCTAACAAGATACGTGCTGAGTTCTTCTTTGGTGAGCATCATTGATGTCGATTAAATCGTCCTATATCGTTTAATCAAAATATTCCGAAAGTAATATGCTAAAAGTAATCTTTTGACGAATAGGACTATAAAAATTCTTTAAAAATAGTCTTCTTTATGCCAAGCCATTCTGACTGTAGTATACTGTAACAACACGTCGTGCGTCTATATCCATCAGTCAATAGCGTATGACTTCTGAGCTGTCCTTCTAGCACAGCACCAATCTTACAGATTGCAGCACGTGATTGACTATTTCGGCTGTCTATTTTGAACTCTATTCGAGCGTACTGGAGCGTTTCAAAAGCATAGCTTAGCATTAAAAATTTTACTGCTTTGTTGAGTCCCGTTCCGTGAAATCTCTCCCCTACCCAAGTCCAGCCTATTTCTAATCGCTTGTCATATGCGGAAATATTCCCATAACTCGAACTGCCAGCAAAAGCATTATTCTTTTTATCAAAAATGAGGAATGGCTTCCGCATAGCTACGCCTGTTTGGATATAATCTAACAATGCCCCTCTACTACCAAAAGCCGAAGGAGAATATTGCAATAAGTCAGGATGCGCGATCGCAATTGGCAATAACTTTTCAAGGTCTTCGGTGACCAAAGGCGTCAACTTTACTCGCTCGCTCTCTAATGTTACTATATTCATTTGCTTCACTTTTAATCTCTCAAAACTATTAAAATAAACGATCGCACAAACCACGTTTCTGCTGGCAATTGTCACTTTATATTTCACCAAAAGGCTAGCGCTCCTACCGATGATCATAAACATTGCGCTCATTGCGCTGTTTAAAGCTTGATTAAAATAATGAGTCACCAATGAAAAACTTTTTTATCGCTGCAGCTTTATTTTTTACTGGAATTTTCGCTTTTGCCCAAGATGCAGATAAGGCAGTCGGAAACCTTATTGGAATCGCAACGGACAGCAAAACAGGGGAAACCTTGATTGGGGTAACTGTTCGCGTCAATAACACAGAAAAAGGTGCCGTCACGGATATCAACGGTCAATACATCATCAATAACATCGTTCCAAGCTCGTACACGGTAACGGCTTCTTATATTGGTTACAAATCAGAAACGAAATATAATGTGGTCATTCGCTCTGGTGGAAGTCCCGATGTGAATTTTCAACTCATAGAGTCGACCACTGAGCTAGAAGGTGTGGTGGTCACCGCAAATCCTTTTGAAAAACTGGAAGAAACTCCTCTTTCCATCCAAAAATTATCAGCGGAAGAAATCGCCACTTATCCAGGGGGAAACAATGACATTGCCAAAGTGGTACAGTCTTTACCCGGCGTATCGGGCTCAGTGGGTGGTTTTAGAAATGATGTGATTATACGAGGTGGCGCACCCAATGAGAACGTTTATTATCTCGATGGAATTGAAATCCCGAACATCAACCATTTTTCAACGCAAGGTTCCGCTGGCGGTCCGGTAGGGTTACTTAATGTCTCGTTTTTCGAAGGAGTCACTTTGTCGTCCAGCTCCTTCGGCGCGCAGTATGACAATGTGCTGTCCGGAGTATTACAATTCGACCAGCGAAATGGAAATAACAGAAAGGCACAAACCAACATCAGAATTAGCAGTAGTGAAGCTGCGCTGACTTTTGAAGCGCCTTTATTCAAGGGAGACAAAGAGTTTAGCAATACTTCTTTTATTGCGTCTTTTCGACGCTCCTATTTGCAACTATTATTCAAAGCGATAGGACTTCCATTTCTCCCTGATTACTGGGATTACCAATATAAGGTAACACATAAAATAGATGATTATAACGAGCTAATTTTTACCGGTGTTGGTTCAATAGATGACTTTTCTATCAATGTGCCCGATGAGTTTGATGAAGACCAACAAGCGACTTTGGACCAAGTACCCGTGATTAAACAATGGACGACCACTTCTGGGCTAAGCTGGAAGCGACGCTTCAAAGATGGCTCAGGATTCATGACCACTGTGCTCAGTACGAATATCCTGAACAATGACTTCAAACAATTCGAAGATAATGCGAATGAGACGGGGCTATTTTTATCCAACGAATCGCAAGAGCAAGAAGTGAAGCTACGCTACAACTATACGCGCTTCTTGGAGGACTGGACCATCTCGGCCGGAGGTATTGTTCAAAATGCTGATTACTCTAACATCACGCAAGACTTGGTCAACAACTTTACGTATGACAATGGCCTCAACTTTTGGCGTTATGGGCTTTACGGTCAGGCATCTCGAAAATATCTGAAGGAGCGATTGGGGGTTTCCATTGGACTGAGGGTTGATGGGAATACTTTTACCAATAATGGCAATCAAGTGTACCGCACTTTTAGCCCACGAGCTGCTCTATCTTATAAGCTTGATGATGCTGGCAAATGGACGGCAAATGCCTCTGTAGGTCGATATTACAAGATTCCTCCTTATACTGTTCTTGGGTTTGAAAACAACCAAGGCGATCTGCTCAATCAGAACACAGAATACATCCAAAGTGATCACTTTGTGGCAGGAATTGAATACTTAATTTCGCCATCTACTCGATTTACTGTAGAAGGATTTTATAAGAAATATGCAAACTATCCGGTATCGCAAGTGGATAGTGTTTCACTGGCCAATCTGGGTGCAGATTTCTCTGTGTTAGGCAATGAGCCTGTGGCGAGTGTTGGTCTTGGGCGGACGTATGGTGTAGAAGTTCTTTTACAGAAAAAGTTTACCAAAAATTTCTACGGAATATTGGCGTACACACTTTACAAAAGCGAGTTCACCGGATTTGATACGGAAGTATACAGACCTTCGACTTGGGATAACGGAACACTCTTGACGTTTACCGGAGGATATAAGTTTGGCAACAACTGGGAAGTGAGCGCCAGAGTGAGATATATCGGCGAAACACCCATCTCTCCTGTAGACCAAACGGCAACATTGGAGAATTACCCCGCCATTATTTTGGACTATGACAGACTCGGAGAAATTCGCTTAGGTTCGTTTAACCAAACAGACATCCGCATCGATAAAAAATGGAATTTAAAAGGGTTCACATTAGACATATTTATAGAATTCCAAAACGCACTCAGCCAAGACACCCCCTCTCCGCCCAATTTTGGGTTAGTGAGGGATGATGAAGGAAACATACTCGATCCTCGTACTTTAAAAGAAATCGAAGACTTGAGTTCGAGTGCAGTATTGCCTACACTCGGAATAGTGATAGACTTTTAATACTAATAAGCGCTTCGAAGATGGATGATTTGCAACGAGATGAAAATTTCATTGTTTGAAAAGGCTTTGCGGTTTGAGTTTTCCCGATTGTCGCTCCTGTGGGTTTTTACGGTTCACTAGTGCGACGAATCGGACAAGAAAAAATCAAATTGTCCATTTGATACCATTCATCAATTCATAGATCAAAGGAGCAACAGGCACTATTGGATCAGACTCGTATTGTAGTTGGAATCGAACAACCCACGCTAACCTATCGGTGATCTTATCGGTGATTTCAATGCTTCCATTAATTCTGTGTCGGAAAAGATCATCTTTTCGATCAAATCCAACCTGATAATAGCTCAGCATAGAGATGTATATATGATCATTAATATCCGTATACCAGCCGAGGTAAGACGAGAATTTCAAAAGATTTTTCGTTATGCCTAGGTTCTCCCTTGAGAAATCGCTCCACCTTTCGTGCTCATACATCACACCCACGCCTAGATCCAATTCGTGCTCCTCATTTTTTACAAAGGCTGCTTTAATGCCTTGCAGCACTAACCAACGCAGGTCGAGGTGTCGAATATTGTCAAACTGTACTTGCGCAACAGATTCCGGATGGATATCACGTTTTCTATTCCAGTTGGCACGAAAATATCCATACCCTCGATTGAGGAATTCATTGCCTCCGGCCTTGTAATAGCGCAATTCGTTTTTAAAATAGTATTGGTGCAAGGAAGAAAAATGAGAAGCATTCGAGATCACCCGAAATCCCAAATAGGTCGATTCTTGATCGGCACTAGAGCCCAAATTATTGAGAAGAAAATCTACTTCAAAATCACCATGCCAGCCCTTCAAAGTATCTTTTCCTAACTCTTTATGGTCGATTCGAAGTACCTGCGAAGAAGCAATAGAGATAATGAAAAATACAAGTATTGTGGAAATATGCCGCTTCATTAGAAAAATTTTAAGAGACAAAAGTAATCGAGAGATTCAAAATTCCAAAAACGAAAAAAGGAATGAGCCGAAACCCATTCCCCAAAAAATCCGAAATTAATCCACTTACCTTAATAAACCCACGATACGGGATTAAATCGCTACCTCACCAGTGGATAGGTCGTATTCTACAGACACACCTGCTTCGTCCGTTACAATAACGATGTTGTCGCATGCTCCATTACCATAGTCAATAGTATATTTTAATCCATCAACAGTTACTTCTTCTATTCCTGAGATATAGGTGAATCCATAATCCTCTTCCCTGTCTTCCTCATCATCCCAATCTCCTTCGTCTTCATCATCACCGTCTTCATCTTCGTCATCTTCCCAGTCATCCCAGTTTTCCTTATACTCAAAGCAGTTGAAGTCCATCACCAATGGTTCGATGACTGTAGAAGTATACACTGCTTCGTTTGTGGTATAAGTATAGTTCGCTTTAGTTATGGTAAGCAAGTCGCGAAACTCATCTTCGCCTTCGTTGTAAGCTGATTCATAAATTTCTTCCACATCAGACTCAATAGTTGCCGTAAACGACTCCCCATCCGTCATCTCCTTGATGGTAAGGTTCTCTTGGTATGCGGACGTCATTGTAGAGCTATACTCGTTGAAATCAAATATATCCTTAAAGGTCGTTGCATAAAAGGCTGTTCCATCTAAGACAAACTCATTTTCATAACCATCAAAATCATATCGCGATCCGAAATTCTCATAGCTCATCGACCCTTCATATCCACCGGTTACGCCACCATTCCAATCTAGGGTGTCGAAGGAAAAATCAAATTTGAATACCGAGGTATACTTGCCATAGTTAAATACAGAAAAGTAATCATCGCCTTCTTCACAGCCGTCACCATAGTCATAGGTAATCGTATAGACCCCATTCTCTTCAAATTCTGTTACATCAGCACACGAATACCAATCGCCCCCCCAATCAGTAGAATCTTGACGCGCAGTTTTTCGAGCGGCAGCTCTTCCACCAGCTCCATTTGTACCAAATGAATTGCCACCAATATTTTGCAGCTTAGACAAGTCGGCCTTCAGCGCTATGAAATCTACAACGGACTGACTAACAATGGATTCTGGTGATTCAGGAGTCTCCCCAGCGATATCCTCATCAGGATTGGTAGGTAAAACATCTAACGTATTATCCTCACAACTTGAAAAGAAAACTATAAATGCCATCAAAACTCCAAGTACAGAAATGCTATTTTGTATTTTCATCTTTAAAATGTTTTTGTTCTGATAATGATACCGGAAAACTAAAAAATACCCTACCCGCTTTCCTTACTTTTTTTCTAAAACGCTACTTTATAGCTCAAATTCCAGGACAATAACACACTAAAGCCCTTGTACTTTTTCTGTGTATTGGTTACTGAGCACAGCTTTGGCTCTTTTTCTTGATCGAAGAATTTTGTCTTCAGCCTGTTCGATGAGTGTGAAAACTATTTTGGAGAACAAACCAAACCCGTTAAATTTGGACTATGCTATTGCCATTTTTCAAACAAGGACAAGTTGAGGCTGGATGCGATGAAGCCGGTAGAGGGTGTTTGGCAGGACCCGTCGTAGCTGCGGCAGTTATACTCCCGCAAGACTATAGTCATCCCAAATTAAATGACTCAAAACTATTGTCAGAGAAAGTTCGAAACCAACTGGAGACAGAGATAGAAAAGGATGCATTAAGCTACGCCGTTGGGCTAGTCAGTCCGCTGGAGGTAGACGAAATTAATATTCTGAATGCTTCTTTTCTGGCGATGCATAGAGCCGTTGCTCAGCTCCAACTAGATCCCGAATTGCTCTTGATTGATGGTAATCGCTTTAACGCATATCCCAATATCTCTCACGAATGCGTCATCAAGGGCGATAGCAAATACTTGTCTATTGCCGCTGCTTCCGTTTTAGCAAAAAACCATCGTGATCGACTGATGCGGAAACTCGCGGAAACCCACCCTGAGTATGGATGGCAAACCAACGTTGGTTACCCAACAAAAGCCCATCGAAAAGCGATCAAAGAATTTGGCACTACGTCCTGTCACCGTATGACTTTTCAGCTTCTTCCAAAGCAATTGGAGCCATTGAAATAGTTATTCCTTTTGAATTAAAAAAGTATCATTTTGAATCATAATTTTAATTACTTGAATGCAGGTGTCATTATCTCATTGATTCCATGTAAAATAACCTGCGCGATTATACTTTTCGTTCAAATTCAGTAGCTTCCTTGCTCAAATGAGCCTCTTAGCACCAGTTTATATAGCTATCAGTCATTGTCACCAGACTCTGGATAAGATTTTAATCGAGAAAATAATTACGTACAAAACCCAAGGCATTAAAGGTGCGAAAACCGTTACCGAAGCGCAATGGCTCATCGAGCTTGATCAGCTTTACAATGCGAAATGATCTATTTGGAAGTTTAAAAAACGCAATAAAACAATCTCAGTATGATTTCATGGAATGATTTTGAAAAAGTAGAAATGCGTGTCGGAACGATACTAGAAGCGACTGTTTTTCCAGAGGCGAGGAAGCCTGCTTATAAATTACTGATAGATTTTGGTGATACGATTGGTAAAAGAAAAAGCTCCGCACAGATTACCACACATTATTCCATAGAAGAACTGATTGGAAAACAAATAATGGCTGTGATCAACTTTCCTCCAAAACAAATTGGCCCTTTTATTAGTGAGTGCCTCGTCATGGGCTGCTATACTGCCGATGGCTCAGTGATCTTAATGGGACCAGACAAGCACGCGGTAAATGGCAGTCTCGTCGGGTAAAATTGTTTCAGCGACGACAAAAAGCATTTTCAATTCGCTTTTTATGTTCTGACAATAAATGATTCTACCTGTTCACTAGTTATTAGATTATGCAAATTAACGTTACACTTTTAGTTATTATCAGCAGTCTATACTTGCTTTCATCCTGCACGGAAGATGAAATCGCATCAAATTCAGCCGGATCACAAACTTCAGCCAACAATGACAAGGAAATGTGCAAGCCGGAAAGTATTATGAGATCTAAGGTTATCGAATCAGAAAGTGGCACCTTTCTTTGGGGTGGAGAATCAGAGGATCAACACTTTGATATCTCTGATTTTTCTTTAGACGTTTGTAAGCTCAATTATGGTATCGGCCGAGAGCATTTCAAAGCGCTCGTTGATCCAGAATTTGTGCTTCTTGATGATATGAAATGGCCCATCGATAGCACAGACAAAGCTGTTGTCATCAGAAGAAGCAATGGCAATGCGCGTGTGTATCCTTATAGTATTTTACGTGCTCATGAAACAATCAATGATCTTATAGATGGACGTAGAGTAGCCGTGGTACTCTGTTTTTTGGCAGACCTTGCAGTCGTTTACGATCCTACCTATTGTAATCAATCCTTCACCTTTGCCGTGAGCGGTTACACCTATTTAGACCAAAACATACAGGGAGGATTAGAGAGCTTTGTTCTCTGGGACCGAGACACGGAAAGTCTCTGGTGGCCAATTATTGACAAAGCCATATCTGGCCCAATGAAAGGGCATGGCATGCGTTATTCTAATGATCTCGACTGGGAAATCATGAGGATGTACGAAGTAGAAAAAGAGTTTCCCAAAGCAGAAATTTTGAAAAGGGGTCAAAAAATGGAAATTCCAGTCAATTGGCCATCAAAAAGTAGATGCTAATATCCGCTTCGCTATCAATCGCGAAACTTGCAATGAATAACCTCGGAGTAAGCTTGTGAGGTATCAAATCGGGTAGTTGCTTTCGTTCGATGCAAGCATTAGAGAATAGGTTCCAGAAAGGTAAGATTTGACCGTTTATTCCATAATTAGATTAAAGATTTACATGTATCCAGTATTGATCGATATATCAACAGACATTTTTTTATTAATATCCCACCCCTTTCCTATTATTAATTTCCCTTTTCGGATGCCGACAAAGGAATGAAAAAAGCTATTGCTTAAATGAACAGCCCAGCATAACTGGAAATCCAGCATATCTCAATGCACCTTATGTTTCTGCTGGTAATCGAGCATATGCAGTAGGACATCAAGATGAAAGCTTTCCTGATCTTGGATGGTACGTTTCAGTTGAAATGGGAGACATTTGGAACTGCCCTATCAAACTACTAGATAGCTAAATTTTAGCTATTGAAGACGATAACCAAAGCTATTGCCAAAGCAAAGACTTTTACAAACTACCCAATAGCAAGCCAACTTAGTTACTAGCCAAGTGTAAATTTATCCATTGAGACCGTACAATTCTTGCCTGACGATATAGAAGGTATCATCGTTGAATACAATAATACCAACAACACGAACATTTCAAAACAGGTAAAACTAAGCTTGAACGTTTTTGTCGACTTGAGCCCGGTATGGTTATCAGAAAAATTAAATCTACTTGAGGGCAAGGATGACATTTCCTTTAATCAATCAAACAAGACCCTGACCACAAAGGACGAGAACAACGAATAGTGAGGATTAAACCAGCTATCCTCTCTGATTGGGATTATGTAAATATTTCGAATGTGCAAATAGGCGAAAAATGTCTCTCCTTATCTTTCAAAAAGGATGAGAAAAAGACGACCTCTATCATTGGGCAAGCGGACAATTGACCTCACAATTACAGAAGAAAAAGCGATAGTCGTCAATGGTGAAAAGGTGAAATTAGCGGACAATAAAAAGCCCATTCTTAAATTGAACGGGCTTAAAATATTGTTGAACCTGTAAAGTGACTTAAGAGGCCATTTTTAAAGTAATTTCTTCTATTTCAATAAAGTGAAAATCGAAGCTCAGCATATCGGCAAAGTCTTCACCCGTTTCTAACATATCTTCATCATCTTCCTCGTAATACCAGTTTACACGAATTTCTTTTCCTGAAGACTGCAACTTTTTTAAAGCTCTAAAAAAATCAAATAGACATTTCGAACTACTCGTATTAAAATATCTGAAAGCTAAATCCACAGTGATCGGGTTAGTGGCCGATGGAAACAATTCCAAAATATTATTGATAATTGGATAGAAAAATTCGATCGCATTCTCAGGAGAAGATTTCCCTGTGAAGGAAATTTTACCTGCTGCTGAGTCTATCTTCACTAGCGGTGTAACATTTGTTGCTTCGATTAATATGTCTACCATAGTGTTGCTGGTTAAAAAATTGATTGATTGTCTTTTAGCTAACACGAAACTAGTCTAAGACATTTCTCCAAAAAATTAACATTAAGTGAACGAGTGATTATCTAGATAAACAAGCAATTCTATCATGTAGGAGATTACCCAAGTAAATTATAGTTTTATGCCGATTCGAAAAGAATAGACGGTGTATGGTTTAGAGGAACTGTGGTTTAACGTGTTTCCACACAAATCATCATGTCAAAAAAGTGTTAGATCGTTCTTAGCTAATGACCAAATTCCATTTTAGTCAATCAAAAAAAGACAAAATTTTCTGTCATTCTATATTCAAAAAATTGAATGCGCTCATACAACTCATTTTGATATAAAAGTAATCGCTACTATTCACAGGACGACTTAAAACCACTACCAATATGTTTACCAAAGAAATACTGAGTATTACTTCGAACGAATATCTCCTCTTAGATACATATCTATAACTTTGATTGTGAACAAGAAACACAATGACTTGTTTTATAGAGCAAACCCATAGAACTAATTAAAAAGATACCCCTTATGCATATCGTTTCATGGAATGTGAATGGCATTCGCGCAATAATGAAGAAAGATTTCTTAAAGGATTTTGAAGAAATGAATCCTGATATCCTTTGTTTACAAGAAACAAAAGCGCAAGTTGAAGATGCCGTAAAAGCGTTAGCGCCACTGGAAGGCTATCATATTTATTTGAACTCCTCAAAAGCGCGGAAAGGATATAGCGGAACAGCCATAATCACTAAGAAAGAGCCCATTGAAGTGACATATGATATGGGTATCGAAGAGCATGATCAGGAAGGTCGCGTTATCACAGCGGAGTACCCTGACTTTTTTCTAGTGACCGTATATACGCCAAATAGTGGTGAAGGACTCAAAAGGCTTGATTATCGCTCTACGTGGGATGAAGCTTTCATGAATCACATCGCAATATTAAATGAGCAAAAACCTGTCATAGTATGCGGTGATCTCAATGTAGCGCACCACGAAATAGATATTGCAAGACCTTCAGCCAACTTTAACAAAACTTCGGGCTATACGCAAACTGAAATCGATGGCCTAGATGAAGTGTTAGAAGTAGGCTTCACTGATACATTCCGACATATCTATCCTGAAGAAGTAAAGTATAGTTGGTGGAGTTACCGATTCAAATCAAGAGACAAAAACATCGGTTGGAGGATAGACTATTTTCTGATCAGCGATGAGCTGACAGAAAACTTAGAAGATTCCATGATTTATAATGATCGATTTGGCTCGGATCACTGCCCAATTGCAATCAAAATCAACTTTTAATAGTTAACTAGATATGCAGCGTTGGTTTTTATGGATATGGATAGTTTGTGTGGGGTGTTCTGAGTCTTTTGATGAAGACGCGGATTGTGCTTTAGAGGATTTTAATAAGAAAAGAAAAACATACCAAATCATCACCGATGAGCCTGTAACGCTCAAACGATACCGAGATTCAGATACTGCTTTTTGGTATGCCATATGGAATGATGGAAGTATCCCAACGACCCTTATCTTTGAAAAACTCTCCTTGGATCCTGAAAGAGCTGTCGACAATACGCCTCTTGAAATGTCAGGAGGCATCAAAATAACGTGCCAAAATGACTTTAAGGTGGATAACCGACCCACTCGGGCAATAATCACTTCAAATGTTGTCATCGTTGAGTATTGTCCAGTATCCTATACTTTTATAGACGAAGTTCCTCCATTAATCGGCACCCGTTGGCGTTTTGTGGGATTTGATACTGGTCGTCAAATTCTATCACCAACCTGCAACGAAAGCTATCTAACCTTACGTTTTACGACCAATAACACGTTTCCTGAGACAGTCGACAACCTATTCTATGCTGATATTTATAATGGCAGAGACGTTTGCACGTACGTCTATACTGACATTACCCCTAACTTTTATAATATTGAACGACGGGGATGCGAACAGCGGGATATTGGAAGTTCACTTTCGGCACAACGATATGGAGCACGAATGGTGCTTGGACTTCTCGATCTTGATGGCTTTGTTATCTCTCAAAACGGCAACTTACTAAGGTTTAATCCTGAAAACCTTGGAGACGATTTGCTGTTTGTAGCCATCTAGCCATTTCTCTACCTTTGCCCCCGCAACATAATACCCTATGACTTTAAAAAATATTCCCCTCCGAGATTTACACGCTTCACTAGGCGGTAAAATGGTCCCATTCGCTGGATTTGATATGCCCGTCAGATATAGTTCAGATAAAGAAGAACATATGGCCGTCAGAAATAGCGTTGGTGTTTTTGACGTGTCCCACATGGGGGAATTTTTCATTTCCGGCCCAAAAGCACTTGAATTAATCCAGCATGTAACGAGTAATGACGCTTCAAAATTAGTTGATGGACAAGCTCAATACTCCTGCTTCCCGAATGAAAATGGAGGAATTGTCGACGACTTAATTGTCTATCGATTTAATGAAGAAAAGTATATGTTGGTTGTAAATGCTTCCAATATTGAGAAAGATTGGAATTGGATATCGGACCACAACCATGCCGACGCAACTCTCGAAAATAAATCCGATGATTACACCCTGTTAGCAGTACAAGGTCCAAAAGCACAAGAGGTTCTTCAAAAGCTAACAGACATTGACCTTGCTACGATCAAGTTTTATCACTTTTGTGAAGGAGTGGTCGCCGATTCAAAAATGATTATCTCCGGAACAGGTTATACAGGCGCGGGGGGCTTTGAACTTTACATTGACAAAGGAGACTCTGAAAAAATATGGAAGGCCATTTTCGAAGCTGGTAAAGAGTTTGACATTAAGCCTATAGGACTGGGAGCGCGCGATACTCTTAGAATGGAAATGGGTTTTTGTCTCTATGGCAATGATATTGATGATCATTCCTCACCACTTGAAGCAGGGCTGGGCTGGATCACGAAATTCTCTAAAGACTTCATCAATAGCGCTAGCTTAAAAGCACAAAAGGAAGCCGGTGTTAACCGCAAACTGGTGTGCTTCAAACTATTGGAAAAAGGAGTTCCCAGAAGTGGATATCGAATATTAAACGAATTAGGAGAAGAAATTGGCGTTGTTACATCTGGTACTATGTCTCCATGTATTAATGTTGGAATCGGCATGGGTTATCTAAAAATCGGTTCTCATTTGCCAGAAACGGAGATTTTTATTGAAGTCAGAAACAAGACCTTAAAGGCAATGGTTAAAAAAGCACCGTTAATCTAAGGTTATGCAAGTCGAAACATGTCTAACACCTTCACTTATACACCAATACTCACTTGAGGGCAAGCAAGTGGTGGTGGTCGACATTTTTAGAGCCACTTCGTGCATGGTTTCGGGCTTGGCCAATGGCTTAAAGTCAATATACCCGGTTGATAATGTAGAAGAATGCCTTGCCCTTGGGCGTAAAGGATACATCACTGCGGGAGAACGTGGCGGAATTAAGATCGAGGCGTTCAATATCGGCAACTCCCCATTTGAATATATGAATGCTGAGTTTGAGGGAAAATCTGTTGCTGTAACGACCACCAACGGTACGCATGCTTTGGTAAAATCATTAACTGCTCACGAAATAATTATTGGTGCTTTTTTGAACTTGACTGCCACAGCAAAACACCTCCAGCAAAACGAACAGAATGTAGTTATACATTGCGCCGGATGGAAAGGCACTGTAAATATTGAAGATACTTTGTTCGCCGGTGCTTTAATAAATGCACTTGGTTCCGTTGAACTGGTTGATGATGCTTCCCGTATTGCTCACTCGCTATACCTACAGCATAAGGACAACCTTAACCATATTGCTGAGGCATCTTCCCATGCCAAACGATTATCTCGTTTTGGCATTGAAAAAGACCTTGAATTTTGTATGACTATTGATGAATACGATATCGTTCCCGTATATCGTGATCAACAGCTTTGGCTACATAAATAACGGAGGAATAGCACATTCTTTGATCTCAATATCATTCCATACTCCACCAGTCACATAAGGCTCATTAGACTTCCATTGATTTAACTCTGCCTCACTGGTAAAATCAAAAACCATCACTGAGCCAACCATGTTTCCATCTTCTATCAAAGCAGTTGCAAAAATCACATGACCTATTTCCTTCATCCTTTTCACACCCTCAAGGTGAGCTTCACGATGAATTTTTCTTTTCTCTAAGCCATCTTTATGGTCTCGGGCAATAACTATATAATTCATTAACTAAGAAATTAAAATTTGAGTTTTGAGTCTAGCTCCATATCACTTAGTTCAATTTCAAGCGCTTTTGTAGACAATTGGATTTCCCGCAATGATATAAATAAGGAAATTAACAAAGCCCCTAAGGAAAAACCAAATACAACTTCTCCGGTGCTTCCTATTTTCAAGTAGATAAGAAACATGGCTAAAACACACAAGAAAAGGCTTCCTACACCAAATATCTGCATCGCTCTTATCAGATAAAGGCGTTTTCGAAGATTATTAATTTGCCCCGTAAGTACGCTTGCCGGGTTACTCAAATACTTAGCATGCAGTTGCCTAATAATGCTGGCGATAGCTAAAAAGCGGTTTGTAAAAGCCAATAACAACAATGAAATCGCTGGAAAAAGCAAGGCCGGCGTAGTAAGCGTTATTTCCATTAAAGTTTATCGTTGTTCAAATGTCGCGTGGCATCTCGCTGGGTCTTCTTTTCTATGTTTTTCTTTAGTTCATCGGTTAGGTTAACTCCTGTCTGATTTGCTAAGCATATCAGTACCCAAAGCACGTCGGCCATCTCGTCTCCAATATCACGATTTTTATCAGATTCCTTAAAGGACTGCTCACCATATGTTCTCGCCATGATTCTGGCTAACTCTCCTACCTCCTCCGTGAGAATCGTCATATTGGTTAGTTCATTGAAATATCTAACCCCAATGGTTTTTATCCACTCGTCCACCTGATCTTGTGCCTCATCTATTGTCATCTACTCTTATAATATTGGCTTCAAGATTTTCATTCAAATGCTTTATCTCAAAGCCTTCTGTTTCAAGCTTATTAATTAGGAACTGTATTCTTTGTCTTTCTGTTTTCAATAATGAGTCCATTTTGGGATAAAACTCCTTAAAACTTTCATGCGGAAATCGCGCACCTCGTTTATAGTGATCTTTCCAAAAGAGACTCTCTCCTATTTCATCAGCATCATAATAGAATTTATATTCTTCCGCCTGAAGTTCGTCCTTGTCATTGACCAAGTGGCCAGAGAAAATTACATGTCCCCTATTAAAATAGAAATAATCATCTCTTTCAGAATGAGTGGTATTCGTCACGGCAACTAGCTTTAACATGTTTCCGTCCATGGAGTATCCGCGTATTTTAATTACTGAGTCCCCTTGCTTATAATCATCTTCAATGATTTGCACTCTATGATTTGAATCAATATGACTCACAATAGTGTTGATGTTATCAACCAAAGGTCGTTTCTCTCTACTTACCTCAGAGGCACAAGAGAACAATAAAAATGGTATTAGGAGGGAATGTCAGGGCAAACGCATTTAAAGATTGAGTACTTTTTCTCGAAATTTCTGATCAAATCCCGCTTTGAATCTTCTTTGTCTTTTTGATCTTTTTAGTGGTACTCTTTCGATTAATGCTAGCGCTATTTTTG